>WNGE01018156.1_pt1 | contig 14219 bp, 15 predicted proteins | sample 5400651 | NCBI WGS metagenome assembly WNGE01 (sample SAMN13153370, study PRJNA577476) | soil metagenome | isolation source: 60 cm soil or saprolite under grassland replicate 2 | place: USA:California | collected 2016-06-15 | reverse complement strand
CGTCGCGGCGGCGATCTTCGCCGCTTACTGCGCCGTCGCCTACAGCAAGTACCGCCGGACGACGCTGCTCGCCCTGCTGGCCGCGGCGATCATCATAGCGGTGGCCTACCCCGAGGCCACGGCGCAGGTGCCGGAACGGTACACCCCGCTCCTCGTGCTGGTGCCCACGGTGGCCCTGGGAAACATGATGCGGATGTGGCGGCAGCGCGCCGGCGAGTCCGCCGGGCGGCTGCGCCTGGCGCAGGCGGCGCACGAGGCCGAAACCCGCCGCGCCGTGGAGACCGAGCGGGCGCGCATCGCGGGCGAGCTGCACGACGTGGTGACGCACAACGTCAGCGTCATGGTGGTGCAGGCCGGCGCCGCCCGCAGGGTGCTGGACAGCTCGCCCGGCGACGCACGCGAGGCGTTGCTCGCCGTCGAGGCCAGCGGCAGGACCGCGATGACCGAGCTGCGGCACCTGCTCGGCCTGCTGGCGCCCACCGAACCCACCGCACCTTCCGGCGAGCCCGGCGCGGCGGGCGGGCCCGGTGCCGACGGCGCGGATGGCGGCGCACTGCGCCCGCAGCCCGGCCTGGCCAGCGTTCCCGCGCTGATCGACCGCGTCCGCGCCGCCGGGCTCGAGGCCGAGCTGTCGGTCACCGGGACCCGGCGCGACCTGCCGCAGGGCCTGGACCTGGCAGGCTACCGGGTCGTCCAGGAGGCGCTGACCAACGTGATCGAGCACGCGGACCGGGCGCCGACGGCCGTCCGCATCGAGTACCGCGCCCATGACCTCCTGATCGACGTTGCCAACGAGGCTCCGGCTGGCCCCGGGACCGGCCTGGGCGGCGGAAACGGCCGCGGGCTCATCGGCCTGCGGGAACGGATCGCGATCTACCGCGGCTGGCTCGACGTCGGCCCGCGGCCCGGCGGCGGGTGGCGGGTACGTGCCACGATTCCGCTGGAGGAAGCGAGCGCTGCAGACGGCGTGGCCGCTGCGGCCGGGTTCCGCAGAGTATCGGCGTGAGCGAGGCCGCAGGCTCGCCGCGAGTGGTCATCGCCGACGACCAGACGCTGGTACGGGGTGGGTTCCGGATGATCCTGAACTCAGCGGGCATCCCGGTCGCCGCCGAAGCCGCCGACGGCAAGGAGGCGGTCGCCGCCGTGCTCAAGCACCGGCCGGATGTCGTGCTGATGGACATCAGGATGCCCGAGATGGATGGGTTGGAAGCGACCCGGCGCATCCTCGCGTCTCGCCCTGGCCAGGACGTTCGGGTCATCGTGCTGACCACGTTCGACCTGGACCAGTACGTGTACGCGGCGCTGGCCGCCGGCGCCAGCGGCTTCCTGCTCAAGGACGCCTCGCCGGAGCACCTGGTCGCCGCCGTCCGGCTGGTGCGCACCGGCGACGCCCTGCTGGCCCCGTCCATCACGCGACGCCTGGTCGAGCGCTTCGCACCGCGGCCGGACGGACCTGGTGTGCCTGGCTCGGACCTCTCCGTGCTCACACCCCGCGAGCTTGAGGTCCTCGGCCTGATCGCCCGGGGCATGTCCAACGCGGAACTCGCGTCGGCGCTGACCCTCAGTCAGGCGACGGTGAAGACGCATGTGGCGCGGATCCTCGGCAAGCTCGGCCTGCGCGACCGCGTGCAGGCGGTCATCCTCGCCTACGAGACTGGCCTGATCTCCCCCGCCCATCCCGAGCCCGGCTAGGCCGCGCTGACCGCCGCGTACTCCGCTTCACCAGGTCCGGGGCGCGGCTGTGCGCCGGGTCCCGAAGCCATGGCCGCATCGCCGTCTCGCGCCGACCCGTACATGGATGACGGAATGAACGGTGGCGAGCGCCGTCAGGAGATCCATGCCGGGGCGGGGTCGCCGTTGATTGAGGCGGCGCGGCGCGCCATCGTGGTCAGCCGCCCGATCGCCGGTCACCACGCCCTGCCGGTTGCACGCCGCGCAGAAATGCCAGTCAGGCGCCACGACCACGGTCACCGAGTGAACAGGGATCGCCGCGCCGAACGGCGGGTACGCGTGCGCCCTAAGCCACGTCGGCAGTCACGCTATGTGATCGGGTTGCCTGCGATCCTCGCCGAGCTGTGCCGGATCGTCCACAGATAATTCAGCCGCTGGATGTTCAAATAGCGAGGGCGGTAACACCCTGCACGTCACCGACCAGAAGGCAAAGGAACTGCACGAGCAGCCCCAGCTTGCGGCTAAGGCGCTCGGTGTAAAGAGCGAATCCCGAAGATCGAAGCGGCGGTCGTCCTTTCCGCGCCGGCGCGTCTTCGGCCGGGAAGGCCTTGAGCAACAGACCCACCTGCCCCGCATCTGGCACGATTTCCTCGCCGCGCCCCCGCGCAGCGATGCCAGGCGGGTGCCCCGGACCCTGTCGAAGCAGCTCGAAAAGCTGCTGCACAGGGTCGGCGTGCGCGGTCTCCGCAAGCACCGCAAAATTGGCCCGTACGAGCTTGAGCCGCGTGTGGCGGGACCGTGTGATCGCTACTGCGGGATGCGCAGGACCTGCCCGGGGAAGATGAGATTCGGGTCGTGGATCTGGTGGCGGTTCGCCTCGAAGATCCGCAGCGATTTGTTCGCGTCGATGACCGCGGCGCCCCCGCGCAGATGCCTGCTACCGCGGATCAGCAGCGCGCGCTCGGCGAGCTGCAGATCATAGCCGCCGGGGGGTTCCGGCGCCAGATCCGGGGCCAGGTATGCGCGAGGTACGCCGCAGGTACCTGCCAGGTAGATGACGAACCGGCGCGCGGGATATCGCAGGTCCATCAAAGGTAAATGCCGTGTGGCTGCATGGGCGGGAACATCCGCCATTCACCGCGAGGAGCCCCTCATGTGCCACCTGGGAAAGCCCGCCGCAATGGCATCCGGCGGCCCGGCCACTGACCCGGCCGCCCCGGAGACCGCGGGGCCGGACGGGTACGGGCTTCACCCGCTGGACGCCGCCGACGCCGCGTTCCGCGCGCTGACCACCGGCCCCCGGCCGCTGGCCCTCAACCCCGCCCGCCTCGCCCCCGGCCTGCCCAACCGCCTCGTGCCGCTGGGCGAGCTGAAAGCGCTGCTGCTGCACCCGGCCACCCCCGCCACCGCCCGCAACAAGGTGTGGGCGGAACTGGTGCGCCGCGCCCGCACCGGCGCCCCCGCGTGGGTGGTCGGGCTGACCGGGGTCGCCCTACCCGGGTTGCGCCGCGCCGTCGCGGCCCCGTCCGCCGCCTACCGGGGCGAGGTGGAGGATCTGCAGACCGAGGTGCTGACCGGGTTCCTGGCCGCGATGCGCGGCCTGGACCCCGACGACCTGGACCGGGCCCCGCTGGCGTCGCGGCTGTGCTGGGCCGCCTGGCGCGCCGGGCAGGCGCTGGCGCCGTGCCGCCACGGATCTTCACCGGCAGGCCTGCTGACGTAATTTCGCAGCTCAGTGGGTATTCCTGCGGCGGGGGATCAACATGGGGGCTTTCCGCGGCTGATCCGGCCGATGCTCGCGAAGCTGGTGCGCGCGGGCCTGCTGGGTGGTCCATTCCCCGGTGGGATGCAGGGTGACTCCGAGGATGCGGATGGGCCGGGTGGCGTGCTCGATCACGGCCAGGACATAAGCCTGGGTGCCATCGAGCAGGTCAGCCGTGAAGAAGTCGCACGCCAGGATCGCCTCGGCCTGGGAGCGCAGGAACTGCGACCAGGCAAGCCCGGAACGGCGCGGTGCGGTGTCGATCCCGGCCTTCTTCAGAATTTCCCACATCGTCGACGCCGCTACCTTCACTCCCAGGCCGACCAGCTCGCCGTGGATCCTGCGGTACCCCCATTCGGAGTTCTCACGGGCCAGCCGGAGGACCAGGGCACTGATGTTCCGGCGGGTCATCGGACGGCCGGTCTTACCGCGCATGGACCTGGCGGCCCAGCGGCGGCGGACGATGTCGCGGCGCCAGCGCAGGATCGTGTCCGGAGTGACCAGCAGCCGCAGCCCCTGGCGCCGCGTTCTCGGTATCACTCCAAGCAGGGTCGCGAGCAGGGCCCGGTCCGCCCAGTTCACGTTCGGGCGGCGCGGCTGCCGCCGTTGCAGTACGGCGAGCTGATGGCGCAGGATCAAGATCTCGGCGGTCTTCCACGCCTGCTCACGCCGCGACAGCCGCAGCCATGCGGCCACCTGCGTGATCAGGAGGAAGACGAACCGCAGGCACATGATCGGTGATCATCACGGCCGGACGGCTGGAGAGCAACTCTGCTGGTCAGAGCCATGGACGGGGTTCTCGGCACGCACAGGACGTGGACGTGCCGGCCGGCACGTCCTTCTTCCCGGCCGTTTTCGGCTCCGCCACCCTCGCCGCCCACGCCATCGTGTCGCTGGCGCTCATGGGAGCCGCGGTCAGCGCCCTGATCCGCGCCGTCCGTGCAAGAAGGGTGATCGCGTACACCTCCGTGGGCCTCGCGGCGATTCTCACCGCCGCGCTCGCCGGGGCATCGTTTGTGGGCAGCGGAGACGACGGCACCTCACTCAGCATGGCGCTGGCCACCGCCGTCGCCATGTTCTGCTACCTGGGCGCGGTTTCCGGTTCCGCTGACACTGTCCGGGACCAGCGCTCCCGGGACCAGCGTGCCGCGCCCCGGCCCAGTGATGGCGGTACCCGCCGCCGGTGTCAGAGGGTGAACGCTGGCGTGACGACCCGCGGGGATGCGTCGCCCTCCGGAGGGTGCAGCAGCAGTTGCGCGATCCCGTGCGGAACATCATCAAAGGCGAAACGGCCCGCCGCGTCCGCGATCACCGTCCGGGGCGGGGCCGGCTCGGGCAGCCGCAGCTCGACGCGCAGCGGCGCGGCGGGTGCGATCCAGCCGTCCACCCGGACCAGGCTGTCCGGCCGGTCCACGATGGTGATCATCACGGCGCGGCTGTCGGCGTCGAACGTGATCGTGTGGATGCGCTCGCTGCTGCGAGCGCCAGACCCGACGGTCAGCTGCTCGGCGCACCGCGCCACCTCCGCGTCCAGCGAATCCAGCGCGATCGCGAAACTGACTCGCTCATCGAGATCGGCCGGCGGCGGGTCGAGCAGCGCCTCGACCGCCGCAAGCCGGTCCAGGATCGCCTGGTCTTCGTCATCCAGGGGCAGGTCGGCAGGATCTGTCATCGTCCGCTCCAGCCAGGGTCGGCCAGCAGCATCGCGCGCAGCTTGGCCAGGCAGCGGCCGCGCGTGGGGCCGATGCTGCCGGTGGGCATGCCCAGCGCCTCGGCCACCGCCGCGTAGTCAGGCCGGGCAACGTAAGCCACGATACGGAGCAACACGCGGCAGCGCTCCGGCAGCCGCTGAAAGTGCCGCCACAGCACCTGGTCGCGTTCGTCAAAGAGCAGCTGCTCGCCCGGGCCAGGGCCCGGATCGAAGATCGCTTCCAGCTGCTCCGCACCATCCGGGGCCTGCCGCCGGGATCGCTCACGCGCCCGCCATGCCTCCCGGCGGGTCGCGGTGACCAGCCATGAGGTCAGCGCCAGCGGCGACCGGATCTCATGCAGCCGGCGCAGGAGCTCCAGCCAGGTCGTCTGGATGACATCGGCGGAGTCCTCGGCGGTCAGGCCCTCGGCCCGGGCCACGTGCCACAGCAGCGGGTTCAGCTCCCGCACGACCTCGCTGAGCGCGGCGGTCTCGCCGCTGCGGGCCCGCTCGAGGCACGCGCCGACCCGGGCCGCACGGTCAGCCCTGGCCTGGCCGGTGCCGGCCTCCCCGCTGCCGAGCGTCACAGCCGCCATGTTATGGCCGGGCGTCTGGCTCCGGGAGACCCTCGCTTCCCGGCAACGTGCTGGCATACTGCCCCGCGTAGATGGCGGCGGCGAACGAGGTGCCGCTCCACCACGCGAACCCATCCGGGGCCGGTGTCATCACGAGGTCATGGAAGGGGTCCTTTTCTGACACCTGCTGCTCGCCGAGGCCGACGGCCGTCTGTGGCAGAACGCTGATGATGCCCGTGCCCTTCCGCGCCTCGCGGACCCAGGGCCCGTAGTCGCTGAACGGTGCCCACTGCGTGGGTGAGCCGAGGGCACCGACACTGACCACCGAGTGAGACAGGTCAGGGTCGGCGGCGAAGGCCGCTGGATAGACCGGCAGAGCGGAGCCGTCGTTGCCGGCCGAGGCGACGATCTTCATCCCGCAGCCGGCGAGCCGGGAGATGGCCTTCTTCACGTGGTCCAAGGGATGGTCATGAGGCTCGTCCCGGCACCGCCCGAAGGCCATCAGCGCGATATCGGCCCTGACCCTGCCATGGTTGTCAGCCAGCCAGTTCAGCGCATCAACGAGTTGCTCATCGTTGACCTGCCCGGCGGCGTTCATCACCCGCATCGACAGGATCTGTGCGTTCGGCGCGGTCATCCGGATCAGCCCGGCGATGAACGTGGCGTGGCCCCAATGGGTGCCCAGCGGCGGCTGGGTGGGCGGCTTGGGAGGCTGGGGCAGCTCTGGCTGGTGCCAGCCATACGCGGTGGCATTGACGAAGAACGGTGGATGATTCCCAGGGGGCAGCCAGTGGTGCGGCTGGACTTCCGGCGGCATAGAACGTGCCGGTATCGATGGTGCCCGCGCTGTAGGGGATGTCGAGGGCTACCGTGGGAGCGGCGGCACCTTCCCGCTGGGCGTGTGCCTGCACAATGTCTCGGATGGCCATCGGGTCGGCGCCGGTGACGGGCAGCGCGACCAGAGCGCTTGTGCTGGCCGCCGGGACGCTGACCTCGGGCTGCTGCAACGGCTGGCCAACCCCAGCGTCCTCCAGGATCTTGTTCAGCAGGTCGACGGCACCGGGCTTGAGTTCCGAAGCCGGCACGAGGATGCGGTCTTTCCGGTAGTCCACCGTCATTGCTGCCTCCATGTCGCGAGTCCCCTCCCCTGGGCGGCGGCTGCCACCTATGACTGGGGGGCCGCACGGCTCGCCGAAATACATCCATGGTCCAGCCTCCTGCGGTCCGCTGGCCAGTCACTGTGCCCCGGCCATGTATCTGGCCGTGGCGCTGGCCCCCATAGCTGGCACAGCGCGGCACACGCGCCAGTAGGGAGGACAAGCGACATGCAGCACCACAACAGGCTCGATGTCTATCTCGCGGTCGGCCACGGGGTCGAGCCCTCGGGGGTGTTCGACCCGGGTGCGATCGGGGACGACGGGCGGCAGGAGCACCTGGAGGCGTTCCAGGTCTGCACCTACGCCCTCGCCGCGATGCGGCGGTCAGGGCTCACGGTGGTCAGTGAGACCGCCCAGGGCGCCTCGCACGACCCCGACTACCGTGGGTCGGCCCACCGGGCCAACGAGCTCAACCCCCGGGTCGCCATCGAGGTCCACTTCGACTTCGCCAAGGGGGTGGACGGATTTTCCGGCCTCTACTTCGCGGAGGACGGGCATTCTCTCGCACAGCACATCGGGAGGGCGTTCCGCGCGCGGGGCATGCCGCGGGCGGCCGACGTGCGCCGTCCCGAGCTCTTCTTCCTGAACAGCACGACCATGACGGCGCTCATCCCGGAAATCCGCCGCGTGCGCAACTGGCCGGACGAGCTGAACCGGAAACAGGGAGAGGCCCTCGCCGAGGGCACCTGTGCCTTCCTCGGCCACCCGTTCAAGCCCCCCGCCCAGACCAATGGAGATCACCCGCGGCCGGGGAAGCAGAGCGTCACGCCAGACAGCCGGCTGCTGGCACCCGCGCGAGCGCCGGCCGCGCGGGCCGAACAGTACCTGCTCGCACGGCCGCACGGCGGGTACAGCGCGGACGACGTCACCCGCATCGTCGGCCTCTACTACACGACCGCGGAGGCAGTGGGCCTTGACCCGCTGCTGGCCGTCGCGCAGATGACCGAGGAGACCGGTCATCTCACCTCGTTCTGGTCCCAGCGCCCGCGCAGGAACCTCGCGGGCATCGGAGTCACCGGCGAGCCGGGGGCGGGGGTCTCGTTCCCCACGCTAAAGGCGGCCGTCCGTGCGCACACCGGCCGGCTGCTGGCATTCGCGCTGCCCAGCGGCGTCGAGAGCGAGGCTCAGCACCAGCTGATCGAAGAAGCGCTAGCGGCGCGGCCGCTCGACCACAAGTACCGCGGCATCGCACCAACGCTCCAGGGGCTCGCCGGCACATGGGCCCAGGATCCCGACTACGCCACCAAGGTGGCAGCCGTCGCGAACGAGATTCGTTAGGAGTGCTCGTGACACCCGGCGTCGGCTGGTCAGGCCCGCAGTCCCCGGCCTGACCAGGCGGGCCGCCGCGAGCCCAGGGAGGCGGGGGACCCGATGACCATCAGTCCCGGAACAATCGATCTTCAAGCTGAGCGGCCGCTTGGCCCGCTGAGCACGGCATTCCGCTGGCCAGGGAACGCGGTTGCCTGGCTCGCAAGAGACAAGGCCCGGGTGTGGCTACGCCGCAAAGCGGTCGCGACGTGGATGAACATCCTGATAATCGCCGCCGCCGGGGTCGCCGCCGCCACTGCCGGGCTGCTGGCCGAGAACCACTGGCGTACCCGCAGACCTGGGGTGTCGCGGCACTCAAGCTCTTCACGCTCTGGTGCCTGTCATTCCTGCCCGGGTGGCTTTACGTGCGGTTCATCGGGATGCGGGCAAAGGCCCTCTGGAACGAGTACGTCCTCAGCCTGCACAGGCTTGGCTGGGACCTGCCGGAGAACCTGCCGGAGCCCCCGCTGGCATCTGAGTTTCATGACCCGTGGAAGCAGAGGCAACGACCCCGGCTCCCGGGCGACGGCATTTACCACCAGAAGTTCGAGGCATATTACGGCCGCGACGTTCCCCGGGCCGCGATGAAGGACCGGCCGGCCGCCGCGCCGGATGAAAGCGGCTGCGGTCAGGGGGCGCGGCGACGGGTACAGAGTCAGCAGCGAGTCCCTGTTCCCCGTGTTTCTCGCCACCACGCTGCTTGCAGCCGGCTGGTCGGCGGTGCTGTGGGACACCCGGTTCGTCAGCGCCCCCCATGGTGCGTGGGATGTCCTGAAGTACGGGTTCATCGGGGCTTACGCGTTCGTGAGCGGCATGCTGATCCGCCGCTTCTATCAAAGTGACCTGCGGCCGAGCGCCTACGCGAGCGCCGTGTTCCGGATCATCCTTGTGCTGCTCATCGTCGCCGTTCTTCATCAGGTGACCGGCAGCACCGCGCCGATGGCGAACCACGCTGAGCTGGCGGTGGCCTTCCTCATCGGCTTCTTCCCGCTCGTGGGCGTTCAGTTCCTGCAGCGGGTGACGTCCAGGGCACTCCGCCTGGTGGTTCCCCCGATCACCTCGGAATACCCCTCGACCAGCTCGATGGGCTCAACCTCTGGTATGAGGCACGGCTCACCGAGGAAGGCGTCGAGGACATGCAGAACCTCACCACCATGAACCTGGTGGATGTCATCTTGCACACGCGTGTGCCCCCGGGGCGCCTCGTCGACTGGGCCGACCAGGCCTTCCTGCTGATCCACCTGGACAGGACGGACCGGGCGGAGCTGAACGAGCTCCGCGGCGAACTTCGGCGGGAATCTGGCGTGCGGCGGCAAGGACAGCACGAGGGGGCCACCGCCCTCGCCGGGCCGTGCGCGGAATCGGGAGCGGTGGCGCGCCTGAATCCCCGCCGGGCCGGCATCCGGACAGCCACAGACCTGCTCAAGGCGTTCTCGCGGGGATCAGAGCGGCAGTGCGGTTCCCTGCCCGAGCGCGTCTTTGTGCCGCCACCGCAAGATCAGCCGTTGCCGCTCCCGGAGAGCCAGCTGCGGCTGCTCGTCACGGTGCTTGGCGCCAAGCCGGGGCTGGTGCCGATCTGGAACTGGCAGCGCAACGGGGTTCCGGTTTGCCGTAACGACACGCGAAGCGAACCGGCGCCCGCGCCGCGCAGCGGATAGCTGGTGACGGGCCATAGCATTGTTGCGTGTTTACCCCCGCCCGAGCAGCCGGGTTCAGGCGGATGCATGACATCGCCAGGGGCGCTGAGCACCCTGTGACATGGACGTAAGGCCGCGGGCTGCCCGGCTGCACGCGGTCGGCGTGACATCCAGCGACAACGGTCGGCCGGCGCTCGCCGTCCGGCAGCTGCGCGCGGGCCTGCGGCTCATCGACAGCGGCCCCGCCCGCGATGATCCCGCGTTGCTGGAGCTCCGGTGCCGGCTGCTGCTCAGCCTCGCCTGGGCGGAGTCTGAACGCGGCCGGGTTGAGGCCGGATTCCGGCTGCTCGACGAGGCTGAGCGGATCACCCCGGCGGCCCAGCGGCCGGTCCTGCACGGCCAGCGCGCTCTGCTGCTGAAGCGGACCGGCCGCAACGATCAGGCACTGCGGGAGTACGACGCCGCGGTAGCGCTGCTGAGCGAGGACAGCCCGCTCGATCTGGTCAAGGCGCTCAACAACCGCAGCCTGGTTCACCTGGAGGCCGGCGACGTCCGGCTCGCCCGCGGCGACCTGCGCCGGTGCGGGCAGATCGCGGCACGGCATGGGCTGGCCCTCCACGTCGCGCTCTCCCGGGTCAATCTCGGCTGCCTGGACGTTCTCGCCGGCGACCTGCCGGCCGCGCTCGGCGCTTTCACCGCGGCCCGCGGCGACTACGAGAGGCTGGCGCCGGGGCGGCTGCCGAGCCTGGCCGTTGAACGGGCCCGCGCCCTGGTGGCCGCCGGCTTGTTTGCCGAGGCCGACCGGGAGCTGGCCGCCGCCATCGAGCAGGCCACCCACCAGCGGATGAGCCACACCCGCGCCGATCTCCTCGGCCGCGACAACGCACGGCGGGCTGCCCTGGCATCGCTGCTTGAGCTGCGCGCCGAGCAGGCGGCCGGCGCCCCGCCAGCGGAGATCGCCGTGCGCGCACAGTCCCTGGCGGTGCGGCTGCACCGGCTGGGCCTGGCAGAAGACGCCCGCGCCGCCGCCCTGGTGGCCACCCGCGCCCTGGTGTCCACCGGCCAGCTGCGCCGCGCCTGGCAGATCGCGGATCGTTACGGGCCACCTGGCCGGGTGGACCGCCTCGATACCCGCCTGCTCTGGCGGCTCGCCCGGGCCGAACTCGCCACCGCTGCCGGGCGGCCCGCCGAGGCGTCCCGGCACCTGGCGTCCGGCATGGCGGCGCTGCACCGGCACCGCACCCAGTTCGGCTGCCTCGACCTGCAGACCGGCGCCGCGGTTCACGGCCGGGACCTGGCCCGGGTCGCGCTCGCCCGGGCCCTTGCCAGCGGATCGCCGGCCGCCATCTACCGGTGGTCAGAACGCGTCAGGGCGCAGGCACTGCTGGTTCCGCCGGTGCTGCCGCCCGACGATCCCACCGCCGCTGCCGCGCTGGAGGAGCTGCGCCAGATCCGGCATGCGCTGCGCGCGGCGGAGCTGGCCGGGCGGCCGGCCGCCGGCCTGCGCTCCCGGGCCGAGTCGCTTCAGCGCACGATCCGCGAGCACACCTGGTCCACCCCGGGAAAGCGGGGCGCGGCCGCGCCCGCGCCCGCCCCGCTCGCCGCCGTCAAGGAGTCGGCCGGCGATGCCGCCCTCGTCATCTACCTGCGGGACGGGCCCGCGCTCCGGGCGCTGGTGGTGGCCGGCGGGTCCGCGTCGCTGGTGACGCTTGGCGAGTTCGCCGCCGTGGCCGAGGCCGCGCTGCGGCTGCGTGCCGACCTCGATGCGCAGGCCGGCCATGCGCTCTCCGGCCGGCTCGCCACCGCGGTCGCCGCCGCCACCTCCCGCGACGCGCACACGCTCAGCGGCGCCATACTCGGCCCATTCCTGAGCGTCATCGGCGACCGCGATCTGGTGGTGGTGCCCACCGGCATCCTGATGACTGTGCCCTGGTCGGTCCTGCCCGGCTGCGGCGGGCGCCCGGTGACGGTCGCCCCGTCGGCCACCACCTGGCTCGCGGCCAGGCGCCGGCTCGGCTCCTGCGAGCTGGGCCCCCAGGCGGCCACCCTGCTGGTGGCGGGACCAGGCAACGCGCGCGGCCCAGCCGAGGTACAGGCGGTTGCTGCCCTCCGCCCGCGGGCGGCCGTCCTGCTCGGAACGGGCGCCACCCCGGCCGCCACCCTCGCGGCGCTCAGCGAGGTCAGCGTTGCCCACCTCGCCGCCCACGGGCGGCACCAGGCCGAGAACGCGCTCTTTTCCACCCTGGAGCTGACCGCCGGGCCGCTGCTGGGCTACGACCTGCAGCAGATTCCGCATACTCCGCCGATGGTCGTGCTGTCATCCTGCGATCTGGGCCTGACCGACATCAGGCCCGGCGACGAGACGCTGGGCATGGTCACCGCGCTGCTCAGCGCGGGCTCAGCGACCGTCGTGGCCAGCGTTGCCAGGGTGGCGGACGATACCGCCGCGGACACCATGGCCGGCTTCCACCGGGCGATCGTCGCGGGATGCCCTCCCGCGGCCGCCCTCGCCCGCGCCGCTCGGCAGCCAGCCGGTTTCGTGTGCTTCGGTGCTGGCTGAAGCGATGGCCCGAACCCTGACGCGGGTTCGGGGCCATCCCGATGCCTCAAGACCTCACGGATAAGGAAGGTCTTCACGTTTGGGGCTGACCTGCGCGGATGCCGGGTGGGGCGGGTGCCGCCCACAGGTTAAGCCGAAGTTTCGTCTGCTGAGGTGAGTCGGTGGGACGCTGGGCTGCGGTTTCGCTGCCGGGGCGGGGCTGGGTCTTGTCTACTTCGGGCTGAGGGTCAGCGGGATTGGTGCCTTGATGAGGTCGAAGGCGCGGCGCTGGGTGGGCGTGGGGTCGCTGATCTTTTCGAAGCTGGCGCCGCCAATGGTGATGGTGGCCCGGGTCAGGGTGGCAAGGTGGTCTATCAGGCCGCGGAAGCTGCGCAGGGCGTGGCCGTCGGCGCTGGCGTGGACAGCGGCCTTGGCGGTGGCGTGGGCGGAGCGGCGGGCGGGGGCGACGGCACTGTTGCGTTGTGGCATTCCTGGACAACGTCGGAGAATGATCCGCGTACTCGGCTGTCAGATTGCGGCTGCGAGGCGATGAAAGGCGATACGGAGCCTACCGCGGCTGGGGGCGTCGGTCGCGATCTCGTAGTGCCCGCGACGTAGTTTTTGCACGAAGGCATGACCAGCGGCAAGGATCCGCGCTGAACGAGAGTCTGTCAGAAATTTTGTGCGGGGGGTGGTAGACAGGAGCGTTTCCGCAGGCCACAGGGGGTGGCCTGGGCCATGGGGAGGTCAAGATGACAACAGTAGAGATTCCGGCGGGGGAAGTCGAGGACCCGGCGGCGGGATTTTCGCCGGCGGCCCCGGACAGGGGTGAGGCGCCGGGGCTGGTGCTGCCGGAAGAGGTGGTGGCGTCGCTGGCGGGGCAGCTGGCCGAGCGGGCCGGGTCCGGGGGAGCCGGTGGTCCTGACGGGGCCGGGCGGGCTGCTGACTGGGGTGATCGGGCAGGTGCTGCAGGCAGGGCTGGCGGCCGAGCTCGGCGCGCACCTGGAGGACGCGGGCGGCAACGCCGGGGGGAACCGGCGGAACGGGTCCAGCGCCAAGACGCTGAGCACCGAGGTGGGGCCGGTGCGGCTGGCGGTGCCGCGGGACCGGGACGGCAGCTTCGTCCCGGCGCTGGCGCCGAAGCAGGCGACCCGCAGCGACGGGCTCAACGCGGTGATCATCAGCCTGTACGCTTCGTTATCTTGAGCTTTCGCGTCAGCCGGGGTCGTGACCTGCGGCGTCGCGTCGTGGACAGTGTCGTTGACGGGACGCTCGCAGCCTGACGCTGCAGCGTTTCACGGGGCTGGATTGTTACCTAATCGGGTTCGGGCTGACCGCTGGTCGCCGAGCGCACGGGCGAGCTGGCGGCGGAGCCGGGCGTTTTCGTCGGCGAGCTGCTTGTTTCGGTTGAGGGCGGCGGTGAGCCTGGCGCGCAGCGACGCATCGGTGGCCCGCAGGGCCGCGGGGATGGCGCCGGCAGGGTCGGCGCCATTTGTCTTTTGCCGCAGTCTGCGGATCTGGTTGCTGATGTCGGGCTGGGTATAGAGCCACAACCAGGATACCCCTGCTGCCTGTGAGACGCCGGCGAACGTCACCAGAGTGCCGGCCCGGTCGAGTTCCCGCAGGGCCTGGCGCGATCCAGCACTCGGGCAGCCGGCCCTGGGCCAGCAGGTCCCGCATCAGCCGCGCATCGGCCCGGTCGGTCTTGGCCCGCTTCTTGCGGCCGCGGGCCGCCGCGGTATCGGCCGGCTCGGCCAGGTGCGCCTGGATGCCCGCCCGCCGCAGCTCCTCGGTCACATACCGCCAGCCGGTGCACGCCTCCACCGCGAACGCGACCCCGGCCGGGTCCTCGAGCCGGGCCAGCCAGCCCCGGAAATGCT
>WNGE01005553.1_pt1 | contig 14221 bp, 13 predicted proteins | sample 5400651 | NCBI WGS metagenome assembly WNGE01 (sample SAMN13153370, study PRJNA577476) | soil metagenome | isolation source: 60 cm soil or saprolite under grassland replicate 2 | place: USA:California | collected 2016-06-15 | reverse complement strand
AGGAGAAGAACGTCGACCCGGAAGACGTTCCGTTCGTGTCCGTCGAGGACTTGAATCCCCCCCGCGCCCGACGGCCGGGCGACCAGGGGCGCAATATCTTCGACATCCGCGAGCCGACCAAGCCCCCTCCGCCGACTCCGACGCCGGCGCCACCGCCTCCTCCGGCTCCCGGAAGCGCGGCCTTCATCGGGCCTCTTCCGCCGCCGCTGCCCACGCCCACGCCCGTGCCGCCGGAGATCTCTTTCAAGTTCATCGGCACCTTCGGCCCAAAGGACCGTCCGATCGCCGTCCTGTTGTCGGGCGATCAGCTCGTCAATGCGCGCGCCGGAGACGTGGTCTTCGAGCGTTTCATTCTGCGCAACGTCGGTTACGAGTCGGTCGACATCGGTTTCGTCGGCTACCCGCCGTCCGTCACGAAACGCGTCGGGATAACGTCATGACAAACGGATGGTTTCAGGTTTCAAGTTTCAGGTTTCAAGAGAGACCGCGAGCTTCGTTCCTGAAACCTGAAACCTGGATCCTGAAACCAGACGATCGAAGGGGTAACCACCAATGAAGCCACTGAAGTTTCTTGCACTCCTGATCTTGCTTGCAGCGACGGGCTGCTCGGGGTCGCGAGCTTTTCACGACGCAAGAGAAGAGGAAACCCTCGGGCACTGGGACCTGGCCGTGCTCAAGTATGCGCGCGCCCTGGATCTGGATCCGAAGAACACGCACTACAAGATCTCGCTCTCGCGCGCGAAGATCAAAGCCTCTCAGTTCCATTTCGAGAAGGGAAAACTCTACCGTTCCATCGCGCAGCCGGAGCTGGCCGTGGTCGAGCTCGAGCAGTCGGTCCTTCTTGATCCGACCAACAAGTACGCCGAGACGGAGTTGCGCAAGGCCAGAGAGGACGCCGCCAAGGCCCTCGCGGACCGCTCGGGGGAAACGCGGATGGAAACCGCCAAGCGCAAGACCCGCGGCTTGCGGGCGCACGCGCCGATGCTCGAGCCAGCGAGCGACAGGCCGATCAATCTGAATTTCCCGCAGCCCAAGCCGGTCAAGCAGATCTACCAGTCACTGGCGTCCGCGGCCGGCATCAACGTCATCTTCGACCCGCAACTGAAGGACGACAACGTCTCGATCGTGCTGACCAACATCGATTTCCAGAAGGCCCTCGAAACCCTGCTGCGGCAGGAGAACCACTTCTACAAAGTGATCGACGAGCACACGATGCTCATCGCCGCCGACACTCCTCAGAACCGGAAGACCTACGAGGACCTGGTCATCCGAACCTTCTTCCTCTCCAATGGCGACGTGACCGAAGTCTCCAACGCGCTGCGTTCGCTTCTGCAGACCACGCGCATCTCGATCAATAAGGGGGAGAATTCGATCACGCTGCGGGACACCGCGGACAAGGTCGCGATCGCCGAAAAGATCGTCGAGCAGAACGACAAGCAGCTCTCCGAGGTCGTCGTGGACGTCGAGCTGCTCCAGATCGACGTCAACAAGACGCAGGACCTGGGACTCCTTCTCTCTTCTTACGCCGCGTCGGCCACGCTCGCCGCGCCCGGCGGAAAGAACAACCTCGGCGCCGACGTGCCGGCGGGCAGCTTTACCTGGGATCAGTTGAAGCAGCTCTCACTGCGTTCCTTCGGCTTCACGATCCCGTCGCTGACGTACTCCTTCATCAAGAACAACACGGACGCCGAGCTGCTCGCGAGACCTCAGCTCCGGATCTCGGAAGGGCAGAAGGCGCAGCTCATCATCGGCGACAAGATCCCGATTCCCACCACGACCTTCAACACCGGAACGACGGTCGGCGGAAACATCGTGCCGGTGACCTCCTTCCAGTACCAGGACGTCGGCATCAAGATCGACGTGGAGCCCCGTGTCCACCACAACAAAGAAATCACGATGAAGCTGATTGTCGAGGTCTCCAACCTTAACGGCTTCGTGACCGTTCAGCAGGGGCAGAACCAGCCGATCATCGGGACCCGGACGATTTCCTCCAACATCCGGCTGAAGGACGGAGAAACGAACTTCCTCGCCGGGCTCCTGCGCAACGACAAGAGCAACAACACCGACACCGTCCCGTTCCTCGGCGACATTCCGATTCTGGGCCGACTCTTCTCCAAGAAGTCGAGCACCAACAAGACCTCGGACCTCGTCCTCACGCTGACGCCGCACATCATCCGGATTCCGGACGTGACCGAGGAGGACCTGACGCCCGTCTACGTGGGCACGGACGCAAACATTTCGTTCCAGGGCACGCCGAGAATCGAGTCTCCGGCCGGGGCCGGTCCTTTTGATTTCGGCCGCCAGCCGCCGGCGCCGCGGGCCACGCCCCCCCCTTCGACGACGCCCCCTCCATCCAACCTCGTGCCGGGCGGCATGCCTTCCGACCCGTTCCGGCCCGCGCCAAAGCCGACGCCGAAGCCCCCGGGAAGTTTCGGCGCCTCCGGGATCTTCGAGAGCCCCACGAGCGCCATCTTCGACTTCGACCCGGTCAGCATTTCGCTCGCGCCCGGAGAGCAGAAATCGATTCTGGTCCGGGCGGGCGGCGATCAGACCCTCAACGACCTTTCGCTCTCCATCCAATTCAATCCCGCGGTCGCCGCGGCGGTCGCCGTGCGCCCGATCCTCTCGGACGGAGGCGCCGCGGACGCGCGCATCGCATCGGGACACGTGCTCGTGGACATCTCGAGCCCTCTCGCTCTGTCGGGCACCCGCGCGATCGCCGAGATCATCTTGCAGGGAATAGCGCCGGGCAATTGCACTCTCTCGTTCGAGAAGGCGCCAAGCGGGGCCGGTCTCTCGCAGGCTCTCGTGGAGGTCCGTTAGCATATGAGCCCCTTCGCCTTCCGCCTCCCGCCTTCCGCCTCGCGCCCGGCAGGCTTCACGGTCGTGGAGCTTGCCGTCGTGGCCGCGATGGTCGCGATCCTGACTACGATGATCCTGCCACTGGCGAGATACTCGGCCCGCCGGCAGGACGAGATCGAGCTGCGTTACCAGCTGCGTCTGATGCGGGATGCCATCGACAAGTACAAGCAGTACTCGGACCTGGGCTTGATCCCCCCTCAGCTCGGCACCGAGGGTTATCCCCCGGAGTTGAAGACTCTCGTGGACGGAGTCGCGCTCGTGGGCCAGCTCGACAAGAAGCAGAAGTTCCTGCGAAGAATCCCAACCGATCCGATGACCAAGAAGGCGGAATGGGGAATGCGATCGTTCCAGGACGACCCCGACACGTTCGCGTGGGGAGGGCAGAACGTCTATGACGTCTTCTCCCTCTCCGACGCCCGAGGCATCGATGGAACCTATTACAAGGACTGGTGAGATGAAGAATCGGGTGATCTTGCGATCGGGCCATCGGGTGATCGGGAAGAGGCGAAATCGGCGCTCCGGGCGATCGCCCGATCACCCGATCACCCGATCACCCGATCAGGGATTCACCCTCCTCGAGCTCCTCGTAGTCATGACCATCATCGGGATCCTGGCGGCGATCGCCGTGCCGGCCCTGCGGGATTCGCCCCAGCGGGCCAGGGAGGCCACGCTGCGGGAAGACCTCTTCACGTTCCGCACCGTCATCGATCAGTACCACGGAGACAAGGGTTCCTATCCGCCCGACCTCCAGACCCTGGTGGCCGCGGGCTACATCCGGAAGATCCCGGTCGACCCGATGACCAAATCGGCCGATACCTGGGTCCTCGCCTTCGAAGAACCGTCCACTGAGGCGAACACGAGCGCGCCCGCGGATCAGCCCACGACTCTCGGCATCGTCGACATCCACAGCGGCTCCCCGGGAAAGGCCCTCGACGGCACCCTCTACGCAGACTGGTGATGGATCGTAAGACGTTAGGCGTTAGGCGTAAGGCGAAGCGGCCAAGCAGATCCAGCGGGGTCACGCCTCCCGCCTCACGCCTCACGCCTCACGGCTCCGAGGGCTACACCCTCGTCGCGATCGTCATCGGGATGGCGATTCTGGCGATCCTCGTCATGGGGGTGGCGCCTTCGGTCGCGACGATCATGAAGAGGGAGCGAGAGCAGGAATTACTGTTCCGTGGCAAGCAGTATGCCCGGGCCATCGCGCTCTTCCAGAAGCGGTACGGGAGATTTCCCAACGAGCTCAAGGAGCTGTACGAGAATCGGCCCCGCACGATCCGCAAGCTCTGGACGGAGCCGATCTGCAGGTGCCCGGACTGGCACGTCATCTATCAGAATTCTCCGGACGCGCTTCCGGGCGGAACGCAGGGCGGTGTGCCAGGCATGCCGCCGGGCCCGCCTGGGGCAAGGCCGCTGCCGACGCCGACTCCCGGCGTCTTCGGTTCGGCGGGTCAGCCAAAAACTGTCGGTCCGATCGTGGGTGTGCGTTCAGGTGTGCACGAAGAAGCCTTGACCGAGTGGCGAGGACAGAAGTTCTACGATGAGTGGCGTTTCATCATGGGCGATGCCGACCGGGACACCGCCGCCGGCCTTGGCCCGAACGTCGGCAGGCCGCCGGGTGCTCCTCCGTTCGGGCCCACTCCCGGGCGAAAGTAAATCATTTATTTCAAGTAACTTGGCAGTCTCCTGGCGAGGCCGGACACCCGCTGGCCGGCCGCGGTAGAATACGGCTCCCTGCCGGGAGCCCGCAATGTCCAAGAAATTCGTCCTCAACAATGGCACGACTGTCCTGATCGATCGGATGCAGGACGTTCGTTCTTTCGCTCTCGGTTTCTTCGTGGCGGCGGGCTCGGGCGACGAGCCGCCGGCCAAGCAGGGGATCTCTCATTTCCTCGAGCATGTCCTCTTCAAGCGGACTCGCCGCCGCTCGACCGTGCAGATCGCCCGCGAGATCGACCGGCTGGGAGGCGACGTGGACGCGTTCACGACCAAGGAGTACACGGGCTTCTACGTTCACACGCTTGACTCGCGCTTCTCCGAGGCGCTCGACCTGATGGGAGACATCGTCCTCTCGCCGGCGTTCGACTCCGTGGACATCGAGGTCGAACGGGGCGTCATCCTGGAAGAGCTCGGCGAGGCCAACGACAATCCCGACGACCTGGTCCACGAGATGTTCGTCCGCTCCTTCTGGAGAAGCCACCCCCTCGGAGCACCCATTCTGGGCAGTGCCGAGACGGTCCAGGGGATCGGCCTGGCCGATCTGTACCGTTATTACCGTTCCAAGTATCGTCCCGAAAACCTCATCGTCTCGGTCGCGGGCCACGTGCGGATCCGCGAATGCCTGGCGGAAATCGAAAAGCTTTTCCGCAGGCGGGCCTCCCGCTCCGTCTCGGATGCCGTGCGCGAGAGGCGCGTCGCGCGGCCTCGAGGCCACCAGGACTTACTCCTGAAGTCGCGCCGGGGCCTGGGCCAGGCGCATCTCTGCCTGGGGGTCGAAGGGCCCTCGCAGTCCTCGGACCGGCGTTTCGCCGCCCACCTGCTCGACATCGTTCTGGGCGGCGGGATGTCTTCGCGGCTCTTCCAGGAGGTGCGGGAGAAGCGCGGTCTCGCTTACTCGATCGCCTCCTCGCTCAACTCCTTCCGGCTGGGCGGATACGAGACGATCTACGCGGCCTGCGCCCCCAAGAACCTTGCGCGGCTCCTGGAGATAACGCTGCGGGAGCTCAAGAGGTTGAAGCACGAAGGGGTGCGCCCGCGCGAGCTTCTCTGGGCCAAGGAAAACCTGAAAGGCAACATGCTTCTGGCCCTGGAGTCCACGGTTTCGCGCATGTCCATGCAGGCGCGCCAGGAGTTCTACTTCGGCCGGGTCAGCGCCGCGGAAGAAATGATGGCGCGCGTCGAGGCAGTCACGGCGGAGGACATCGCCGAGGAGGCCGAGCGCCTCTTCGACGGGCGGATGCTTTCGCTCGCCGTCGTTGGAAACGTCGGGAAACTCCCCATTTCGGCCCCCGATCTCGTCTCGTCGCTCAGCGCGTAGCGGGCGACGTGGCTTCGCCACCGGCGGGCGGCTCGGCCAAAGGGCTCGACCGCCCGCCTCGTCGCCCGCTCCGCGCTTCGCTCCCGCGGCGCGCGCCTCCTCCCTCGATTACCTCGGGAGACTACGCGCGCCGCGACCGGGGCTGGCACGGAGTACGATCCGCTCTTGTGGCTGAAATCGTCGTCCCGATCAAGGTCCTGTCTCACGGAGAGGGGATGGTCACGCCGGCTTACGCGACGGCGGGCTCGGCGGGATGCGACCTTCGGGCTGCCATTGAAGCCTCGCTTCTGATCCTGCCGGGCGGAAGAGTTCGGGTCCCAACCGGTGTCGCGGTCGCGATTCCACCCGGTTACGAAGGCCAGGTCCGCATGCGAAGCGGACTCGCTCACGACAAGGGCCTGGCCTTGCTCAACGCTCCCGGCACGATCGACAGCGATTATCGCGGCGAGATCCAGGTGATTCTCGCCAACCTCGGAGCGGAACCGGTGACGCTCGAGCGCGGAGAGCGCATCGCCCAGCTCGTCTTCGCGCCGGTGGCGCGCGCCCGCTTCGAGAGAGTCGCGGAGCTTCCTGCCAGTCCTCGGGGTCAAGGGGGATTCGGATCCACCGGAAGGGAGTAGGTCCTCCGTGTCATCCCTTCGCTGCCTCCCTGCCATCCTGAGAGCAGCGAAGGATCTGCCCTTTCCGGATGAGGAGACCTTCCTGCTCAGGGCAAGCTCTGAGCGAATTGTCCTCCGAAGCGCGCCGTCGCCATAGCGGCTCTGGCGCGTCGGCGACTTCAGCGAAGGAGGAAGCGAACGATCTGCTCTCGTCGCAGTCAGCCGATTGGCCCCGAGCAGATTCTTCGTCGCGGAGCTTGTCCCGATCGTTCCTGTCGCCTGGTCCGCAGTAAGGAGGGCAGATTCCTCGCTGCGCTCGGAATGACAGACACGCGGAGGGACTCCTCAGAATGACAGGGACGAGACGCTTTGCTACTCTAGAGGTCCATGCGTGTCTCGATCCTGGCATCCGGCTCCGGCGGCAATGCGTGCGTCGTCGAGTCGGGCGGGACGCGGGTGCTGGTGGACGCGGGTCTGTCGGCGCGGGAGATGGAAAGGCGCATGACGGCTCGGGGAATAGAGCCGGAGACGATCCGCGGGGTCTTCGTCACGCACGAGCACAATGACCACTCGAGTGGCGCCCTGGTCTTCTCGGCTCGCTGGGAGTGCCCGATCTTCACGTCGGCGGGGACGGCGGATGCCATCGGTCTGGAAGGAGATCTCTTCTCGCCGTTTGTCCGGATCCAGGGGGGGCGCGAGGGGCGAATCGGAGACCTCGGTTTCAGGGCCTTCGCGACGCCGCACGACGCCAACGAGTCGGTCGCCTACGCCTTCGAGGGGGACGGAGCGCGAGTCGTCATCGCGTCCGACTTGGGCCGCGCCGAAGAGGATTTCGTGGCCTTCCTGCGCGGCGCGACGGCCCTCCTGCTGGAGTTCAACCACGACGAGGACATGCTGCGGGATGGGCCCTACACCTGGCCGCTCAAGCAGCGGATCTCGGGAGGCTGGGGACATCTCTCCAACAGGCAGTCGGCGGACGCCGTGCGACGGGCGGCCGGCCCGGGCTTGAAGCGCGTCGTCGCCACCCATATCTCGCGCACCAACAACGTGCCGCCGCTCGCGCTCGCGGCCCTGGCCGAGGCCCTGGAACGGGCGGGCTGTCCCGCCGCCGCCGCGACCGCGGACCAGATCCTGGGCTTCGAGACCTTCGACGCGTGAGAGTCGAAGTCCGCGTCTATCCCCGCCAGGATGTCCTGGATCCCCAGGGCAAGGCGATCGCCGCGGCGCTCGCGCGGCTGGGCCATCGCGCGGTCAAGGACGTGCGCGCGGGAAAGGTCTTCTTCCTGGACGTCGAAGGCTCGGACCCTTCGGCGGTCGAGAAGGACGCTCGCCGGATGGCCGAGGAGCTCTTGGCCAACACCGTGATCGAAGGGTATGACGTGAGGGTCCTCTCTTGAAGTTCGGCATCGTCGTGTTTCCGGGCTCCAACTGCGACGCGGACTGTTTTCACATTGCCAAGGACCTGCTGGGCTGCGAGGCCGAGTACGTGTGGCACAAGGATACCGAGCTCAAGGGCGCCGACGCGGTGATCCTGCCGGGAGGGTTCGCCTATGGCGACTACCTGCGGGCGGGAGCGCTCGCGCGGTTCTCGCCGGTGATGGACATCGTCGCGCGGTTCGCCAAGGCCGGCGGTCCGGTCCTGGGCATCTGCAACGGATTCCAGGTGTTGCTCGAGGCGGGGCTCCTGCCCGGCGCGGTTCGCGTCAACCGCGGCCTGCGTTACGTCTGCCGCGACGTCTTCCTGCGAGTCGAGAACGGCGAGACGCCGTTTACGCGTCTCTACGAGCCGGGCGCCGTGATCAGGATGCCGATCGGGCACATGGAAGGCAACTACACGGCGCCGCCGGACACCCTCGTGGAGCTCGAGCGAGAGCATCGCGTGACCTTCCGGTATTGCGACGCCGCGGGCGGCGTCACGGAGGCGGCGAATCCCAACGGCGCCGCCGGCAACATCGCGGGCATCGCGAACCGGGAAGGCAATGTCGTCGGACTCATGCCGCATCCGGACCGTTGCTCGGAGGGAATCCTGGGAAACGATGTCGGACGAAAGATGTTCGAGTCCGCAGTAGCCGCGCTGGCGTCGCGGTGAGAGGCGGACCAGAGGCGAGCGGCCGCAAGGGCCGCCCCTACGGCCCGAAGGGCGCCGAGCCCGGTCGTGGTCCATCGTGTCGTAGGGGAGGGGGTTTGCGGCGGGCGGACCCGCCGCATGTCGCGCCCCTCAGCCGCTGTCGCGGCCGACGACGCTCGATACGCCCCCTCCCGCCCCTCGGATCGTAGCCTGATGATCACCCCCGAGCTGATCGCGGAACACAACCTCTCAGAAGACGAGTACTCCCGCATCGTCAAGATCCTGGGTCGCGAGCCCAACCTGGTGGAGCTCGGTATTTTTTCAGCGATGTGGAGCGAGCATTGCTCCTACAAATCGTCCCGTGTTCATCTGAAGAAGTTCCCGACTTCCGGCCCCCGCGTCATCCAGGGGCCGGGGGAGAACGCGGGCATCGTGGACATCGGCGACGGGCTCGCGGTCGCCTTCAAGATGGAGTCTCACAATCATCCTTCCTTCATCGAGCCGTACCAGGGCGCGGCGACGGGCGTGGGCGGAATCCTGCGCGACATCTTCACGATGGGCGCCCGTCCAATCGCGTCCTTGAACTCGCTGCGCTTCGGTTCGCTTTCCGCGCCGCGGATGCGGCACCTCGTGGACGGCGTCGTGCGCGGGATCGCCGGCTACGGCAACTGCATGGGGATCCCGACTGTCGGCGGGGAAACGACATTCCACCCGGGCTACAACGGCAACATCCTCGTCAACGTGATGAACGTCGGGATCGTCCACGCGAACCGGATCTTCCTCGGCCGCGCGGAGGGACCCGGCAATCCCGTCGTGTACGTCGGCTCCCGGACCGGGCGCGACGGAATCCACGGCGCCACGATGGCCTCGGAGGAATTCATCGGCGATGAGACGAAACAGAAGAAGCCGACCGTGCAGGTAGGCGATCCGTTCACGGAGAAGCTCCTGCTGGAGGCGTGCCTCGAGCTCTTCGAGACCGACGCCGTCGTCGGGATCCAGGACATGGGCGCGGCCGGCTTGACCTCCTCCGCCTTCGAGATGGCGGGGCGGGCCGGCAGCGGGATCGAGCTCGACCTCTCGAAGGTTCCCGTCCGCGAAACCGGCATGACGCCCTACGAGATCATGCTGTCCGAGTCGCAGGAGCGCATGCTCCTCGTGGCGCGGCGCGACCGGCTCGGCCGCGTCTTCGAGATCTTCCGCAAGTGGGACCTCGACGCCGCCGAGATCGGGAAGGTGACCGCCTCCGGCCGCGTCGTCCTGTTCTTCGAAGGCAAGATCGTGGCGGATCTGCCGGCCGAGCCGCTCTCGAGCGAGGCGCCTCTCTACGACCGTCCGCGCGCCGCGCCCGCTCCGGCCCCCGCGCCGTCGTGGCCGGACGAGGCGGAGCCGCCGGATTACGGCGAGTGTCTCCGCCGCATCCTCGCCAGTCCGAACGTGGCCGAGAAGTCCTGGATCTGGACACAGTACGACCACATGGTCGGGACCAACACGGTCGAGCGCCCGGGAGGCGACGCGGCGGTCGTGCGGATCAAGGGGACCAGGAAGGCCCTGGCCTTGAAGTGCGACGTCAATCCCTTCTTCTGCGCTCTCGACCCCTACCGCGGGGCGGCGCTGGCCGTCGCGGAGGCGGCGCGCTCGATCGCCTGCGTCGGAGCGCGACCGCTCGCGATCACCGACTGCCTGAACTTCGGAAACCCCGAGAAGCCCGAGGTCATGGGCCAGTTCGAGGCCGCCGTGCGCGGTATCGCCGACGCCTGCCGTGCCCTGGACATCCCGGTCGTCTCCGGCAACGTTTCCTTCTACAACGAGACCGACGGCCGCGCGATCCCTCCCACCCCGACCGTCGGCATGGTCGGGCTCCTGGATGACGTTGAGAAACACGTCCGCCTGCCATTTCTGCGGGAGGGGGACGCGATCGCGATCCTCGGAGCCACGCGCGACGAGCTTGGCGGTTCGGAGTTCCTACGAGCGATCTGCGGACGAGATGAGGGACCGTGCCCTGTGGTGGACTTGCCGGCAGAGCGACAGCTCGTCGCGCTGCTCGTGAGACTCGCCGGGGAGAAACTCCTCGGATCGGCGCACGACGTCTCCGACGGCGGCCTCGCAGTTGCCCTCGCCGAGTGCGCGATCAAGGGGGGCATCGGAGCGGAGATCGAGTTAGAGCCGGACGTACGTGTGTCGGCTCTCCTCTTCGGTGAGAGCTCGGGGCGCGCTGTGGTGACGTTTGCCCCGGAAGGTCAAGGCACCGTCGAAGGCAAGGCAAGAGAAGCGGGCGTCCGGTTTACTCGACTGGGACGCGTTGGCGGCGGGAGTCTCCGGATCTCGGCCGGCGGCCGCGTCGTGATCGCCGAGGAAATCAACGATCTGGCCATGCTCTGGGGAACCGCCTTCGCGCGCGCGATCGAAGCCGCGGACGTCCTGTAGATTCCCGCGCCGCCCAGGGGGTGGAAGTCGGCGATCCAACCCCTAGGGGATCTTCGCGAAACCTTGCTCCGCGAAGTGACGATCGAAGGCAAAGGCCGTCTCGATCTCGGCTCGGCGCATCGTTTCAAAACTCGCGCAATCGACCAGTGAGAGGCGGCGCTTAGACGTGGTCAGCAAAGCCATCATCGCCGCGGCGTGGATGTCCTCGTCGATCCAAACAATCCGGAAGAGCGGGAGCAACCGCTGCTGCAGCATGCGAACAGACTCCAGGCCGAGTCTGTTCTGGAAGAGGGCGAAGCTCTCTACGAGGACATAGTTGTTCGTGACGAGTTCCTCATCCCGTTCCAGAAGAGCCGACCACGTCTTCGCGGCTCGGGAGTGATTCGCGTCGTCTGCATCCAGCAGCGCATAGAGGCCCGAAGTATCGAGAAACACGCTCAACGGCGGTACGCGTCGGCCAGATACCGATCGTGTCGGGAGGAGACGTCAGAATTCCCCGACCGAAATCGGCCGATCGCCGCTCGCGCACGCCGCTTCAGCTCCTCCCGGCTCGGTTGTCCCTGGGACTGAAGGACGGCATCAACGCCTCGGCGAACAAGTTCGGCCAGCGAACGCCCCTGTTCGCGCGAGATCCGCCGCAGCGCTTTGGCTTGCTCCTCTTCAAGCTGGATCTGAAGGCGCACCATGGCATCATGCTACCATTTCCGATGTACCGGTATCACAGGCCGCCTGGACGGACGAGATGGGGCGCGAGCAGTTCGGCTGCGAGCTGTCACGCCGGATGCGAGCGAGCCTCTCCTTCAAAAGGGTAGGTCACCTTCTCCAGGAAGAGCCCCGAGGGAGGTGCCGTCCACGCCGCCGGTTCTTTCGACCTTTCGCGCAACAGCCTCTCGATGTCTCCGGCGTCGAGACTCCCGCGTCCGACCTCGACCAGCGTCCCGGCCAGGCGCCGGACCATTTTCCACAGGAAATGGGACGCCTCGACGCGGTAGTGGATTTCGCGACCCCAGTCGAGCATCTCGCTCTTCTCAACCACGACCACCGTCGAGGTCTGCCCCTCGGCGTTCTCACAGAAGGAGCCGAAATCGTGCCTCCCCGCGAAGAGCTTCGCCGCCGCGGCCATGGGCGCGAAATTTAACCTGTCCCTGACCCACCAGACGTACCTCTTGTCGAACGCGGTGCGGCGGCGCGAGATCCGGTAGAGATAGGTTCGCGACAGGGCGTCGTGCCGGGCGTGGAACCCGGGCGGCGCGGTCTGGACCTCCAGAACGTTGACGTCGAAGGGGAGGCGGTCGTTCAAGCCGCGCTCGATAGCGAGGGGCGGCATCGGGTTTTTCGCCTTCAGGTGCGCGACCTGGGCGAGCGCGTGCACTCCGGCGTCCGTTCGGCCCGCTCCTCCGAGCGAGGCATCCTCGCCGAGGAGCTCCCGCGCCGCGCGCAGGAGGACCCCGGCTATCGTCCTCTCCGTGTTCTTCTGAGACTGCCAGCCCCGGTAACGCGTCCCGTCGTATTCGAGCGTGAGCTTCCACGTCGGCACGGCCGGACTCTATCGGAGGCGGGCCTTGCTAAGATCACACGAAGAAAAAGAGAAGGTTGCGACGCCGGGCACCGTCCGGGGCTCTCTCTCGAGGATGACGCGATGCGGCTTGCTTCGGGCGATTGGATTTTCGATTCGGACACCCGAGAAGTGATCCGAAAGGGTGCCGCCATGCCTCTCTCGCCCAAGGCCTTCGACCTGCTGGAGTTCTTGATCCGCCGCCGCCCGAGAGCGATCTCGAAGGCCGACATCCACGAGCACCTCTGGCCGAGTACATTCGTCTCGCCGGCGAACCTCGCCAACCTCGTCGTCGAGCTGCGGGCGGCTCTCGCCGACGACGCTCGCCATCCGCGGATCCTTCGGACGATTCCGCGGTTTGGCTACGCGTTCGCCGCCGAGGTGTCGGCCGCGCGTGAGAAAGTGCCCGGTCCACCTCGCCTCTTCGCCTGCCGCCTGGTATGGGGGCCTCGCGAGATTGCGCTCGAGCCGGGGGAGAACCTGATCGGACGGGATCAGGAATCAGTCGTCTGGATCGACGACGCGTCCGTCTCTCGCCGGCATGCGCGGATCTCGATCGATGACGCGGGAGCGAGGCTGGAAGACCTCGGCAGCAAGAACGGAACCTTCGTCCGCGGCCGCCGGATCCAGAAGCCCGCGCGGCTCGCGGATCGGGACGCGATCAAGATCGGGCCGGCCTCCATGATCTTTCGCCTCTTCAAGAGGACCGGATCGACGGCTTCCACGATCGAGAAGCGGGAGCGCGCGTGACCCTTCTTCGCGCTGCGCGCTACAGGGGGCAGGTGCGGTGACCCTCGCTGCGGGGACCCGGCTCGGCCCGTACGAGGTGCTCGGCCCGCTCGGGGCCGGCGGCATGGGCGAGGTCTATCGCGCCCGCGACGAGAGGCTCACGAGGAGCGTCGCGTTGAAAGTGCTTCCGGGCGAGATCTCGGCTGACAAGAGCCGGCTGGAGCGATTCGAGAAGGAGGCGCGCGCGGCGTCTTCGCTCAATCACCCCAACATCGTGACGATCTACGACATCGGTTCGTCCGAGTCCGTCGCGTACATCGCGATGGAGCTGGTGGAAGGCCGGACCCTTCGGGAACTGCTCGCGTCCGGTCCAATCGCGCTTCGCCGCCTGCTGTCGCTCTGCGCGCAGATCGCCGACGGATTGGCCAAGGCCCATGCCGCGGGAATCGTCCACAGAGACTTGAAGCCCGAGAACCTGATGGTGACGAAGGACGGCTTCGTCAAAATCCTCGACTTTGGCCTCGCCAAGCTCGTTCCCGCGGGTTTCGAATCGTCAGAAGGTTCTCATCTCGCGACGGTGACGAGGGGGACCGAGCCGGGCACTGTCCTGGGAACGGTGGGCTACATGTCGCCGGAGCAGGCGAGCGGCCATCCCGTGGACTTTCGCTCGGACCAGTTTTCTCTGGGAGCGATCCTCTACGAAATGGCCTCGGGCAAGCGGGCCTTCGACCGGGCGACGGCCGTACAGACTCTTTCCGCGGTGATCCAGGACGAGCCCGAGCCCCTCTCGGCCGCAGTGTCGAAGGTCCCCGCCAATCTGGTCTGGATCATCGAGCGGTGCCTGGCCAAGGATCCCGAGGAGCGGTACGCCTCCACCAAGGACCTCGCGCGGGACCTGGCCGCGTTGCGTGACCACGCCTCCGGGATCTCGGTGTCCGCCGTCAGGC
>WNGE01014141.1_pt1 | contig 14222 bp, 18 predicted proteins | sample 5400651 | NCBI WGS metagenome assembly WNGE01 (sample SAMN13153370, study PRJNA577476) | soil metagenome | isolation source: 60 cm soil or saprolite under grassland replicate 2 | place: USA:California | collected 2016-06-15 | reverse complement strand
GTAGCTCTTGAAACCGTCGAGGTCGTAGATCGCGAGCAGACGAGGCTCGGCCGCAGGCCCTGCCGCCAGCACGCCCCCGAGCTCGGCGACGAGCCGGCGCCGGTTCCCGAGCGAGGTGAGTGCGTCGGTGACGGCGTGCTCGCGCATCAATCCGAGGATGCGCGTGTTCTCGCGGAAGGTCATTCCCGTCCGTACGATCACGGCGACGATCGTCCCGCCGGCCAGGGACACGGCGAGGAAGTTGAGCGGGTGGAAGTGGTCGTACGAGAAGAGCCCGAGCCCGATCAAGCCGCAGGCGAGCGGGGTCGCGAGCAGGGGTCGCCCCTGGAGGGCAACGTCGGCGCCCCTGAGCGGCTGCCAGGCAGCCGCGGCCAGGAACAGCATCGAAGCGGGCCACAGCGCGTCAAGGATCGTCCCCTCCGTGTAGCGCGAAGACGCCAATCACGGCCGAGAGCAGCAGGATGTCTCCGATCGGGTAGGCGAGGTTGGTGACGATCACGCCCGCGCTGCCGTCGGTGCTTCGGAGCACGACTTCGAACAGGACCGCCGCGCCGACGGCCGACGACGCAATCGCAGCCGTCACGCCGTCGAACCAGAGCGTGCGGCCGAACTCGGACAGGCGGGAGCGGACGAGCAGCATGAGGCCGACGTAGCACGGCGGATAGAACGCGAGGTAGAAGCCGTCCGCGACCGACGGGTACGGGGGCGACCCGCCGTAGGCGAAGTCGAACAGCAGCTCGGCTATCGCCCACGCCGCCACGCCGATGCTGAGCGCGACCCAGGCGCCGCGCTCGCGTCCGCGCTGGGTCGCCCGGTACACGCAGGCGGCCACGGCGAGCAGGATCAGGGCGTTGTAGAGGTAGCGGTTGAAGAAATCGTCCAGGCCGAGACGGCTGCCGAGCAGCGTGTGCGCCGCAAAGAGCCCGAGGCCGCCCGCAGCGGTCAGGCGCCAGGCGCGCACGAGGCCAGGGCGTGCAGACGTAGTCAGCGCGGACGACGCAGCCATTGCTGATGTATCGGCGCCCGCGGCGACGCGGTTTAGCGGCCCGGCTTGATCAGGCCGCCTGCGCGGCCAGTGCGGGGATGATCTCCCGCCCGTAGGCCTCGAGCGTCTCCTCCTGACCGTGCGTCATCAAGTAGATGTTCCACTGGTCGACCCCCGCGGTCTTGAGCCGGCGGAGCTTCTCGACGTGCGCGCCGGGTGGTCCGAGGATGCAGAACCGCTCGCACGTCTCGTCGGTGATCTGCTCGCCGTGCTTCGCGCCCACGCGACTGTGCTCCGCGTAGTCGTAGGCCTCCGGCTTCATCCGCGCGACGTACTCGGTCAGCGCCGAGGGCAAGTCGACGGGGTCATGCTTGGCCAGGACGTCGAAGACGTGGTTCGAGACCATCGCCGGGAACCAGCGCACCTGCTCGCAGCTCTCCGCGAGGTCGTCGCCGACGTACGCGGGCGCGCAGGCCATCACCTTCACCTCGCTCGGGTCCCGGCCCTCCTCCTCGGCCGCCCGCCGCACCTGGCCGACGATCCACTCGACGATGACGGTCCTTGGCCCACTTGAGCTCGATCTCCGTCCCGTTCCACTCGACAGGTCGGCCGTTCATCAGGTCGCGGAGCATCCGGCACGCGGGCTCGAACTCGGCGACCTTGACCGGCTGCTGTCCGATCACGCGCCGCGCCGAGTCGCCGCGGCCGATGCCGACGATCATCCTGCCGTTGGAGACGTCCTGGAGCGTCGCGAACGCGCTCGCGGTCACGGTCGGCTCCCGTGTCCCGGGATTCGTTACGTTCAGCCCGAGCTTCAGCCGCTCCGTGTTCATCGCCGCGAGCGTCAGCAGCGGGTAGGGCTCCTGCCAGAGGACGTGAGAGTCGTACGTCCAGCCGTAGTCGAAGCCGTGCTGCTCGGCGAGTTGCATCAGCTCGACGAGCCGCTGCCACGGCGGGTCGGGAAGGATCGTGACGCCGAAGCTCAGCACCGGCTGAGCATAGCCCGCTGCAAATGGGCCGGCCGCCGCAGTCTGTGCCTCGTTGACGGGAGCGGCGGGGACTGCGACGGCCGGTGGCTGTGGAGGGAGAGGGGCTGTGCTGCTCCCACGGTGCCCACCGAACCTGAGACGGACATGAGAACACGGTTCGGAGTCGGTTAAGACACCGAAGGCGTAGGATTCCCGCATGGTCACGGTGGTCTTCCGTGGCAGGTCGCCGCGCGCGCAGGGCGCGGCGCTCGCCCGCCGGTAGCCGGCACTTCATCCGTAGCCAGCGCCTCGCGGACGAGCTCGTCCGCGACGCGGGTGTCTGCACGAGCGACCTCGTGCTCGACCTCGGCGCCGGCACGGGCCGGTTGACCATGCCACTCGCACACAGTGCGGGGCGGGTGCTAGCGGTCGAGCTCGATCCCCTGCTGGCGGCGCAGCTGCGCGGGCGCTGGCCGAGCGTCGAGGTCGTCGAGGGCGACGCAGCGTCGATCCCCCTGCCGGACACGCCCTTCCGCGTGGTCGCCAACCTTCCCTTCGATGGGACGAACGCGATCCTGCGCCACCTGCTCGACCGCCCAGACGTCCCCCTCGAGCGCGCGGACCTCGTCGTCGAGTGGGGCGTCGCAGTCAAGCGCGCGCTCCCGTGGCCGAGCACGGCAGCGGGCGTCCTCTGGGGCGCCCGGTACCGCTTCGCGCTGGCGCGGCGCCTTCCGGCGAACGTGTTCGAGCCGCGTCCTTCTGTGGATGCCGGTGTGCTGACGATCGAGCGTCGGGCGGAGCCCCTGGTGTCGCTTCGCGACTGGGAGGCCTACCGCGCGTTCGTCACCCGAGGCTTCCGCCACGGTCGCCACGGCGGATCTGTCCCTCGGGAGCTCGATGCCCACCAATGGGCCGCCCTGTTTCGGCGCGGCTAGGACGCGTAGTGTGCGAGCGTCTTCGTCGCGAGCCGGTCGAGCGCCTGCACCGAGAGCTCGAGGTGCTCGGGCTTGGTGTCCTCGAGCTTCGTATGCGAGAGGCCACGCAGGCTCTGGACGAAGAGCATCACCGTCTGGATCCCGGCGCGGGACACCTCCGCGGCGTCGTGGAGAGGGCCGCTCGGGAGCCGGTGCGACGTGCCGGCGACCTCTGTGATCGCCTCGTCTGCCAGGCCGATCAGCGTCTCGTCGAATAGGATCGGCTCGATCGACCAGATCTTGCTCCAGGCGACGTCGATGTTCTCCTCGGCGGCGAAACGCTCGGACGCGCGTTTCGCCTCGTCGAGCATCGCCGCGAGCTTTCCAGGGTCGAGGTGACGCTGGTCGAGGAGCTGCTCCGCGGTCTCGACGACGGACGTGACGATCCCCGGCTTGCAGACGACGCCGCCGCTCGTGCAGACGGCGCCGTCCCCCGTCTCCGCCGCGATTCGCCGGATGTCCAGCGCCAGCTTGGCGGCGCCGGCGAGCGCGTCGCGGCGCCGGTCCATCGGCGTCGACCCGGCGTGAGCCGCCTGGCCGGTCCACGTGATCAGGTGACGCTCGACCCCGAACGTGCCGAGCACGACGCCGAGCGGCAGGTCCATCGACTCCAGCACCGGGCCCTGCTCGATGTGCAGCTCGAGGTACGCGGCCGCGTTCTCGAGCTGCCGCCGAGCATCGGTCGCGCGGTCGAGGTCGACGCCGTACTCGCGCACCGCGTCCTCAAGCCGGATCCCATTCGCGTCAGTTCGGTCCCGGAGCTCCTCCTGGTCGGCCATGGATCCCGCAGCGGCACTCGAGCCGAAGAGCGAGCGCCCGAACCTCGCGCCCTCCTCGTCGGCCCAGTTGACGAGGCGGACGGTCAGCGGCGGCGTGCCGTCATCGGCGAGCCGCCGCAGCACCTCGACCCCGGCCATGACGTTCAGGCAGCCGTCCAGCCAGCCGCCGTTCGGCACCGAGTCGATGTGGCCGCCGATCAGCAGCGCGCGCTGGGAATCGCCCGCGAGCGTGAACCACTCGTTGCCGGCCTCGTCGACCTCGTAGTCGGCGAAGTCGAGCTTGCCGCGCAGCCATTCCCGCGCACGCTCCCAGGTCTCCGTCCACGCGACGCGCTGGGCGCCGTTCTCGTCACCGGTCAGCTCGCGCAGCTCGCGCAGCTCCTCGACGGTCCGGGAAGGCTCGAGCCGCATGGGCCGACTCTAACCCGTCACGCCGGGGTGCAGACTCGATTCGCAGATTTGGGACACTCCTGCGGCGTGAAGACCGTGCGATCCAGTTTTACCGTCGGGCGCGAAGAGTAAGTAACCGAAGTGATGACGCGACCGAAGCACATGGTGTTCACCGTGGCGCTGGTGGTCGTTGCGGGCGCGACGACCGCGGGTGTCGTCCTCGCCCTCAGCGGTAATTCCCAAGCGGCGCTGACCAAGGAGCAGTACTTCGCCCGCGTCGCCGCGATCTGTCGCGTCTACGGGCCGCAGCTCGACAAGGTTCCGCCGCCGGGAGACATCGCCACGCCGGCCGAGGTGGCTGCGCCGATCGGCCTGGCGCTCCCGCTCGTCGTGGCGGAGCTGCGCGAGGTGCGTGCGCTGCGGCCGCCCGCGGAGATCGCGCCGCAGATCAGGCGGTGGCTCGACCTTCGACAGCAGGCGGTCGAGACGATGCGCCGGACCCTCCGAGCGGCCTTGCTCCCGGACATCAGGCAGATGGGCCCGGAGTGGCTGCATTTCATGGACCTGACCAAGCAGGCCGGCCACATCGGCAGCCAGATCGGCTTTCCGAAAGTCTGCTCGAGGGGCTGAAGGTTAGAAAGGCCTAGCGGGCGTACTCCCCGGCGCTCTTGAACTCGACGCCGACGAACGGCTCGTCGCCCACCACCCAGGCGTCGTGCCCGGGCTTGATCAGGTAGGCGTCGCCCGGACGGATCTCGACGGAGGTTCCGTCCTCGTGCTCGACCTGGATCCGGCCCGAGAGCGCGTAGCCGAAGCCGGGCTGGAAGGTGAACCTACCCACCTCCGTGCCGCCGACGGAGACCACGTCGACGTTGGTCTTTTCCGGTGTGCGAACCTCGTCCGGAGAATCCATGCTCTTCGCCTCGACGCCGACCATGCGACACCTCCTCTGACGTAGACGCGGCAAGGATATTGCAGCTGCCTCCAGACTGTCAGAGGCAGCTTCAGGATCGCCTCGCGGCACCAAGGGTCAGGCGCCCATCCGGTCGATGACCATGACTCTGAAGGCCCTGGCACGCGGCGGTTCGACGTCGAGGCGAAGGCTCCAGCGACCGCCCATTCCGAGGATCGGACCAGCGTGGCCATATCGTCCAGGTGCTGTCTCGGGGAGTAGCCCCGCGAGTCCGCCCATCTCCATGTCGAGCATCGTGAAGGTGAGCCTGACGCGTGCACCAGTCACGGGCTTCTCGTTTCTTGAGAGCGCGAGCGAGACGGTGCCGGCGACCCACGCCCGATTCGGCACCAAGCGCAGTTCGAGCCGGTAGCCGTGCATACGCAGCGCCGCCCCCGCGCAGCAAGACCGCGAACTTAGCCCGTCATGGCTCGTTGTGGGGGGCGGTCTACCATCGGCGCGTGGCAGCGAAGCCCGACGTAGTTGCCCGCTATGTCAGCTGCGGGCTACCCGAAGGTACCGCGCGCCCTCGTCACGCTGCCTCACGGTCCAAAGACGGCCAGCCCGTCGATAAGTAGCCGGGTATGGCTGTAAATATCGGGGTCATTCTCCGGCAGATTGATGGGCACTTTATGGACGTCATTATTCGTTCCTTGCCAGCTTGAAAGATCACATGAATCGGCTTACCGATGGCGTTGTTGACGGTGTGCACCCAATTCAGGGTGGACTCATAGTAGGCGCTCTCAGAATCGGCGGCGGACCAGAAGACCACACCAAACGGAATCCCGTGGCTCCCGCAGAATTGGTTCAGCGCCTGGAGATCAGCCGCCACATCTTGCCCACCCACCTCCACCGCGTCCCGATCGACATCCAGGTGGAAGAAGGCGGGAGTTGCGCCCTTGGCCGCAAGCGCCGCAATCCATTGTTCCAGCTCAGATATGGAGAAGTACGGATAGGGTTCAATGTCGCCCACTGCAATGGCTGGGTGCTTTTGCCTGATCTGCTTGATAAACCACGCAGTGTGCTCTACGGTCTCCGCCATCGTGTAGTTGCAGTTTTGATTGCTTGCTTGCGGGTCCTTACTGGGAAGGCCTTTAATGAAAGGCTCGTCCATTGCCAAATAGGTCACAAACCCGCCGTTGGCATGAACGTTCTGAATGAGAAGTTGAGCGGTTTCGAACTCTCTGACGCCTGTACAACCCCAGTCCTTGTTCACCGCCTCAGCCTCGACACCGATCGCGATCTTCCACTCTCTCAACCTCCGGAAAGCCTGGACGTTTACGAATGTGTTGAGCGTGTTGTTCCCGCAGATCGCACAAACGGCATCGGTCACGTTGTCCGAATAGAACTTGAAGACGTTGATTTTCGAGCGAGCGACAGGCCACTTTGTCGGTTGGGTAAATAGTTCCGGATAGTCCGTGGACCCCATATCGGGCGCAAACCAGACCAAAGGACCGGCAGGCGGCGGGGATGGTGGAGGCTTCCTCATCTTCACGAAGATGGCGGTCACGATCTTCGAAGTGTTCATCGTGAGCCTCCGGGTCAATGCACTCCCGTTCGCGCTGCCCCGCCAGGACGAAAGCTTTGCGCCCGCCGCTGGCAGGGCCGTGAGTCTGACCTTGGTGCCTACGGCATAGGTTGCCGTGCACGAATGGACTCTCGTTAGGTAGCCGGCGCAACTGATGCCTGGCGAGGCTACAACCGTACCGGGGCCAATGACTCTGAGATTCAGCGAGACGCGAGGTTTCGCGCGTGAACCCGCGGGGGCGAACGCGGGGACGATGAGTGCTGTCAGGAGCGTGGCTCGGAGGTGGCCAGCCACGGCGCCAACTATAGGACAGGTTCGGGAGAAGTCTCTCGCGCCCGAGGTGACCTCGCAGATACTTCTAGCGGACGCGTGGGGTGAGCGAAGAGCGTTCGACCCCGTTCGTCGTTGGCGCCAAAAACTAGGCTGCCCCTGTGGCGAAGCCCGACGTGGTGATCGTCGGCGGCGGCGCGATCGGCGTCTGCTGTGCACTCGAGCTTGCGCGCCGCGGTGCGCAGGTCACCCTCCTCGAGCGCGGGCCGGAGCTCGCTTCCGGATGCTCGGCCGGGAACGCCGGGCTCGTCTGCCCGAGCCACTCGACGCCGATCTCCAACCCGGTATCGCTCCGGAACGGCCTGCGCTGGATGTGGAAGCGTGACAGCCCGTTCTACCTGCGTCCGCGGCCGGCCGTGCTGCCGTGGCTCGCCCGCTTCGCGCGCGCCGCTTCGCGCTGGGAGGCGGGGGTCGAGGCGACGCGCACGCTCTCGGTGCCGAGCCTCGAGCTCCACGCGCAGTGGGGCGACGAGCTCGGGACGAGCTTCGAGCGCACGGGCACCCTGAACGTCTACGCCACGGCCGAGGGGCTGGACGGCGGCGCGCGGGAGGGCGAACGGTCGGGCCTGCGCTTCTCCGTGCTCGACGCGGACGAGACGCGTGAGCTCGAGCCGTCGCTCGCGGGGCCTGTCGTCGGCGCCGTCCACTATCCCGACGAGGGCCGGGTCGACCCCAAGCGCTTCGTCGAGACCGTCGGCCGCGCCGCAGCGGACGCAGGCGTCGAGATCCGGACGGGGACCGAGGTCCGCTCGCTCGAGCACCTGCAGGCCGACACCGTCGTCGTCGCCGCGGGAGCGTGGAGCCGCAACCTGGTCGATCTGCCGCTCGAGGGCGGCAAGGGCTACCACGTCGACTACGCCTACCGCGACGGCGACCCGAGGATCCCCGCCTGGGTGCAGGAGACGTGGACGATCGCGACGCCCCTGCCCGGGCGGCTTCGGCTGTCGGGGACGCTCGAGCTCGCGGGCCTCGACCTCTCGGTCTCGCAGCCGCGCGTCGATGCGATCCGGCGCGGCGGCGAGCGATGGTTCCACGGAATCGCCGGCCGCTCGGTCGCGGAGACCTGGGCGGGCCTCCGCCCGTGCCTCCCGGACGGCCTGCCGGCGATCGGCCGCCTCGGCCGCGCCGTCGTCGCTACCGGTCACGCGATGAAGGGGGTCTCGCTGGCGCCGGTCACCGGTCGTCTCGTCGCGCAGCTCGTCGTCGGCGAGCAGCCGGAGCACGACCTGACGCCGTTCGACCCGGCGCGCTTCTAGGTCTGCGGCGGCGGCAGCTCGTCCTTGCCGCGGATCCCGCGCTTGAACTCGCGGCCGCCCGCTTTCAGGGCGCGGAAGGCGCGGCCGAACCGAGCCGTCCCGAAGACGAAGACGATCACGGCGAGGATGATCACGAAGTCCCAGAGGCCGAAGTACGCGACGAGCATCGTCGGGACAGCCTACCCCGCTCCGCGCCGAAAGGCGACCAGCTGCTCGTGGTGGAAGGAGACGTGCTCGAGCTGCGAGTCGAGGAGCGCCGAGAACGGGACGTCGCCGCGCGGCGAGGACACGACCGGCTCGCGACGGCCGAACTCGTCGGCGTGCTCGAGCACGAAGTCGGTCCAGGCGAAGAGGATCCGGTCCGCGTAGGCGACCACGTCCGCGGCCGTCCGCAGCGCTGCTCCCGCTCCTCCCGCACGGGCTCCCACGGGAATCGGCGCGTGGACCACGCCTCCAGCAGCAGCTCGAAGGGATGGAAGGCGTTCACGGTCAGGTTGCGCAGGCTACGGCCGCGCGACTGCGTCGGCGCCGTCAGCCGCTCGAGGTCGAGCGGACGCATGCGGTCGGCCCACGAGCGCAGGAGCGGGAGCGTCTCCCAGGCGGCGCGGGTCGGCTCCGACGCGGCCGGTGCCGGGAGGCCCAGCGCGGCTGCGAGCTGCGAGACGTGCAGGATCGGCGTCGCCTCCCCGCCGACCAGCACCGACGGCAGGACCGGCCGCCCCGCCTCCTCCCACCGGCGCGCGCCCTCGCCGCCGTCGTGGATCTCCAGCGAGTCGAAGTCCACGCCGTGCTCGCCAAGGAACTCCCTGGCCGCGGCGCAGGACGCTCAGGCCCGCTGCCAGAAGAGCGCGACGCATTCCATTCGGCGATCATCGCAGCCGTGAAGATCGCCGTCGTCGGTGCGGGCGCGATGGGCTCGGTCTACGCCGGTCTGCTCGGCAGCGCCGGGAACGAGGTCTGGGCCGTCGACGTCTGGCGCGAGCACGTCGACGCGATCCGCGAGCACGGGCTGCGCGTCGAGGGGGCGAGCGGCGACCGCGTCGTCCCGCTCCACGCGACGACCGACCCCGCCGATGTGGGCGTCGCCGACCTCGTCGTGATCGCGACCAAGGCGATGGACGTCGAGGCGGCGGCCGAGGCGGCGCGGCCGCTCGTTGGCTCGGAGACGCTCGTGCTCTCGATCCAGAACGGCCTCGGCGGCCCCGACGCCGCCGCCGGCGTGCTCGGCGAGGAGCGCGTCGCGGTCGGCGTCGCCGGCGGCTTCGGCGCCTCGATCGTCGGGCCCGGGCACGTCCACCACCACGGCCTCGAGCTCGTCCGCCTCGGCGAGCGCCGGGGGCCGGTCTCGGCCAGGATCGAGGCGGTTGCGAAGGTCTGGCGCGACGCCGGCTTCAACGTCCGCACCTTCGACGACGTCAGCCGGCTCGTCTGGGAGAAGCTCGTCTGCAACGTCGCCTTCAGCGGGACGTGCACCGTGCTCGGCTGGACGATCGGCGAGGTGATCAGCAACCGGGACGCCTGGAGCGTGGCGGCGGGCTGCGCCGCCGAGGCGCACGCGGTCGGGCGCGCGTCGGGCGTCGCGTTCGACTTCGACGACCCGGTCGCCTACGTCCGCGACTTCGGCCTGAAGATCCCCGGTGCGAAGCCGTCGATGCTGCTCGACCTGGAGGCGGGCCGTCGTCTCGAGGTCGACTTCATCAACGGCGCGATCCCGCGCGTCGGCCGCGAGGTCGGTGTCGCCGCACCGGCGAATCAGACGGTTACGAGCCTCGTCATGGCGCGGGCAGCAACGGCGTTTCGAGACTGACGTTCGTGAGGTACTCGAGCACCGTCTCCAGCGGCTCGACGTCGCCGAACTTCGCGTCGATGTCGAAGAGGTTCCATTCGACGGCCCCCGCGATTCGATCGCCCACGCACTCGCGAACGACGATTGGGTGGAAGCCCAGCCCGAGCGCGTCCTCGACGCTGTGCCGGACGCAGGCTGCCATGGTCACGCCGGTGACGATCACGGTGTCGACGCCGGCGGAGCGCAGGAGCCCCAGCAGGTGCGTGCCGTGGAACGCGCTGGCGAACTTCTTGACGATCACGTGCTCTCCCGGCTCCGGAGCGATCCGCTCGTCGATTGCGACCGCGTCCGTCCCGAGCCGGAGCACCTCGACCGGGATCTTGCGGTGCCACAGGCCCATGTCCGTGTTCGGTCCCTCAGTCACCGCGTAGGCGGTCGTCGTGAAGACGATCGGGATGCCCTTCGGCCTGGCCGCGGCGAGCAGCCGCTGGACGCCGGGGATGATCACGTCCATGCCGTCGCACGTGAACGGGTTGCCCGGACGCGTCCAGGCATTCGCGAGGTCGATGTTGATCAGCGCTGGACGCCGGCCGAAGCCGACGCGCCGCATGAACCCGCGGCCTCGGTAGAGCTCCGAGTCGGCGGAGAAGATCGATTCCAGCGCGCCGGTGAGGTCGTCGGCCACGGCCGCCGTAGCCTAGCCGCGCTTCGCCAGATACACGGCCGAGTAGTCCAGATGCCCGAGGCCGGCCGCTGTGCCGCCCGGTAGTCGTCGAGGGCGGTCTCGGCGAGCGGCACCGAGACGTCCTGCTCGTCGGCGAGCGCCTGCGCCAGCGCGAGGTCCTTTGCGATCAGATCGAGCCCGAACAGCGGGTCGTAGCCGGACGAGACCGAGTGCGCCGGGTCGGCGCCCGCGAGCGGGAAGCGAGTGCGCAGCACGCGGGAATCCCCGGTCGAGGTCGTGCAGGTCGTAGAGCGTGCTCGGGTCGAGACCCTCCGCCGTCGCCAGGGCGCACGCCTCGGCGACCGCCGCCATCGTCACGCACGCGATCAGGTTGTTGCAGAGCTTCGCGGCCTGGCCCGCGCCGGGCCCGCCGACGTGTACTGGGCGGCCGAGCGCTCGAAGCAGCGGCTCGGCCCGGGCGAAGTCCGCCGGCCGGCCCCCGACCATGATCGTCAGGGTCGCGGACTCGGCGCCGCGGGGTCCTCATGCCCGGCGGCGACGAGGTTCCTGGTCATCGGCAGCCCCATCGTCCCGAGAGATGAACGCGACCCGGGCCATGTCGCTGCGAGGGCGTGGCCGCGAGCTCGCTGCCGAACTCGCCGAGACGCGACAGCGGCCGGCCGCTCGTCGCGAGCGCGACCCAGATCACGATCTCGTCCGGGCGCGGGGCGTCGGGGATCCGCAACTCGAAAGTCTGGTGGTGCGAGCGGACGCGGTGGTCGTGCTTGTGCTTGATCGCGAGGTCGATCGGCGCGCCGGCGGCGCCGCGTTTCTCCGCAGAGGGCAGAAGCGAGGTCCCTTCGACCGGGTCGCGAACCCTGTCGCCGAAGCGGAGGTTGTGGATGATCGCCGAGCCGTGCTCGACCTCGCCGTCGAGCCCGACGAGTGCCCCCTTGCCGTAGCCCTCCGCCTCGCCGTCGAGGAGCTCGAGCGCACGCGCCGTCAGGAGTGTCCCGAGCGGCTCGCAGTACTCCTCGATCAGCGGCTCGAGGTCTTCGACGTAGCGCGGCGAACGGGTTGGCGACCACGGCGCCCGCCGCCGCGATGCGGACCGGGGGCTCGACCGTGCGTCTGCCCTCGCGGTGGACGTCCTCGACGACCGTGACCACCTTGCGCAGGCCCTGCATCGGCCTAGGATAGTCGCCTCCCGTGGCCGAGATCGACGACGTCCTGCAGGACTTGCTCACCGGCACCGGCGCGAGCCGCGTGACGTTGCGCCAGGACCTTCCGGGCGACTACGCGTTCCCGGTCACGCACGAGGCGCTCGCTCCCGGCGTCGGCTCGCTGAAGGAGGAGCGGACGGTCGAACTGCGGAATCAGCCGGTCGCGCTCGAGGTCGCGGCCGGACGGCAGGTCGTGCAGGACGACTGCGCGACGGCCTACGACGACCCGGCGTTCCACCGGATGCGCGAGACCTACGGCGGCCTCGCGGCGCAGATCGTCACGCCGGTGACGACAGACGGCGGAGTGCGCGGGATCGTCTCGCTGCACCAGCTCGGCACGCCGCGGCGCTGGAGCAACGACGAGATCGAGGCCTGCCGTGCGGCCGCTGCGCGTGTCGCGGAGCTGCTCTGATGCACAACCGCTGGCATCCCGATCTCGCGCCGATCGCCGAGATCGCACCCGGAGAGGAGCTCAGGCTCGAGACCGAGGAGGGCCTCGGCGGGCAGTTCACGCGCGAGAGCACCCACGAGGACGCCGGGCGCGCGAACCTGGGGCTCGGCCACCCGTTGACGGGGCCGGTATACGTGAAGGGAGCCGAGCCCGGGCAGGTGCTCGAGGTCGAGCTGCTGTCCTACGAGTCAGACGACTTCGGCTCGACGGCGATCATCCCCGGCTTCGGGTTCCTCGCCGACCTCTTCCCGGACCCCTACCTCGTCAAATGGGAGATCGCGGACGGCGTGGCCCGCTCCGAGGAGCTACCCGGGGTCGCCGTGGCCGAGGAGCTGTTCGCCGGTGTCGTCGGCGTCGCGCCGTCGCACGAGCGGCTCGAGGCGTGCGCTCTTCTCGATCGGCGACCTCCACTTCGCGCAAGGCGACGGCGAGGTGTGCGGAACGGCGATCGAGGTCGCCGGCGCCGCCACCGTGCGATTCGCGCTCCACGACGGGCCGGCGCCGCGCGCGCCGCGGTTCGAGACGCCGTCCCTGCCGGACCCGCCCAGGTTCGCGACGATGGGCATCCCGGTCGACGCCGGCATGGACCTGAACGCGGCCGCGCGCGCCGCGCTGCTCGAGATGCTCGACCACCTCGAGCAGCGCTACGCCTTCGAGCGTCCGGCGGCCTACGCGCTCGCGAGCGTCGCCGTCGACCTCCGGGTCTCGGAGGTCGTCGACGTGCCCTATCCGCTCGTCTCGGCGCTGCTGCGTCTCGACGTCTTCAGCTCTTGATCGGCACCGCGTAGGAGGGCATCGGTGCCCCGGTCGCCCCGCGCAGCTTCAGCGGGAAGCCGAGGAAGGCGAACTCGTACTGCTTGTTCGCCGCGATCTCCTCCATGTCCACGACCTCGATGATCTGCGCGCCCGCGGTCGCGAACATGTACGCGTGCACCGGGAGGAAGACGTCCGGCTCCTCCGACGGCAGCACCTCGAGCGCGATCGAGTCGCCGGCGATGCACATCGCGCCGAGCTCCTCGCAGAGGAACTTGGCCGCCGGGAGGCCGATCCCGGGCGGGTTTGCCAGGTAGCCGTCGAAGTCGGGCCACTTCGTCATCCGCCCCGTCCGGACGAGCACGACGCTCTTCGGCTGGACGTCGACGCCCTGCTCGCGCGCCGCGTTCTTGAGGTCGTCCGGGGTGATCGCGTAGCCGTCGTCGAGGCAGTCGATGCCGTGCAGCCCGGCGACGTCGAGCAGCACGCCGCGCGCGATGATCGGCGGGTACTTGTCGAGGCCGCCCTTGGTCCAGATCCGGCTGCCGAGGTCCTCGTCCGCGGTCCAGCCGTTCCAGAAGCGGCCGTGGTGCCCGAGGTGGTTGAGCGTGTCCACGTGCGTGCCGCAGTGCGTGTACAGGTGGATCGAGTCGCCGCAGTACGAATACTTCTCGTGCACGGCGCTGCCGACGCCGGAGAGGTTGTCGTTGACCGAGCCCTGGGGCGTGTGCGTCATCCAGATCCCGTACGGCGGGTCGCCCGCCGCGACCCACGACGGCATGCCGATGAAGTACTCGACGTTGAGGTCGAAGACGTGCGCGCCGTCGAGGTGCTCGAGGATCGCCTGGTTCGTCTCCGGCGTGATCCAGTTCAGGCGGCCGATCTCGTCGTCGGGACCCCACGGGCTCTTCGAGACCTTCAGCCCGTCCTGCTCGTGCAGCGCCTCCCAGGTGTAGGTCTCCTCGACCTGTGCCATAGCGTGCTCCTCTCTCTCAGGCTTCGACCGCGCTCTGCTCCTCGACCAGCGCGCCGTACAGCTCGGGGCGGCGGTGGCCGAAGAGGTAGAGCTCGTACTCGCCGGGAACCACGAAGTCCTTGTCCCGCGCCTTCTCGACGTCGATGTCGGCGACGAGCAGCGCCTCCTCCGTCTCGCCCGCCTCGGCCAGGCGCGTGCCGTACGGGT
>WNGE01005552.1_pt1 | contig 14222 bp, 11 predicted proteins | sample 5400651 | NCBI WGS metagenome assembly WNGE01 (sample SAMN13153370, study PRJNA577476) | soil metagenome | isolation source: 60 cm soil or saprolite under grassland replicate 2 | place: USA:California | collected 2016-06-15 | reverse complement strand
CCGCGGGATACACGACCACCGAGCTGCCCGACAAGGCGGCGAAGGTCACCTGGACCGGCTGCGACCAGGGCACGATCGCGTTCTCGCTCTGATGTGCGAGGCGCACCCTCCTCCCGTCCGCGGGAGGAGGGGCCGCACGCCGCGGCAAAGGCGTGGCAAGCGGCCGCCTGTCCCTCGCGCATGGTCCCTCTGCTCCGAGACGGTGCGCCTTCGCCAGCGGTAGCGACTTTGCGGCGAGCCGGGCGATGCGGTCGTTCCGGACCTGCGCCCAGGCCCGTCACGCGAGCCGCGGGTCGAAGGAGCTGCGCCAACCGGTTCGGCGGGCGAGGTATGGTGCGCGCGCCATGGCGTCGTCGCAGCGCAACGAATCCGCCGTCGGCGTCGCCTACGCGACCGCCGCGTACCTGGCCTGGGGCGTCTTCCCGGTCTACTTCCACGCGCTGGCGGGCGTCCCCGCGCCGCAGATCCTGGCGCATCGGATCCTGTGGTCGCTGGTCTTCCTCGTGCTGCTCATCACCGCGCTGCGCCGCTGGCCGGAGATCCTGCGCGAGCTGCGCTCGGCGGGGACGGTGCGGGGCCTCGCCGCGAGCGCCGTCTTCATCTCCGCGAACTGGCTCGTCTACATCTGGGCCGTGAACTCGGGGCACGTCCTCGAGGCGAGCCTCGGCTACTTCATCAACCCCCTCGTGACGGTCGTGCTCGGGGTGGCGTTCCTGCGCGACCGACTCACGCGCCGCCAGGTCGTGGCCGTCTCGCTCGCGGCGGCGGGGGTCGTCGCGCTCGTCGTGTGGGCCCACCGCGTCCCGTGGATCGCGTTCACCCTGGCGCTCACGTTCGGCCTGTACGGGCTCATCCGCAAACGCGTCCGCGTCGGCGCCATCGGAGGCCTCCTGTGCGAGGTGAGCGTGCTCGCGCCCGCCGCGGCCGCCTATCTCGCGTGGTCGAGCCGCGCCGGCGCGAACGCCTTCGGCACGGGCGCGAGGGTGACGGTGCTGCTCGCGGCGAGCGGCGTCGTGACGGCGGTACCGCTCATCTGGTTCGCGCTCGGGGTCCAGCGCCTGCGGCTCTCGACGGTGGGGCTCCTGCAGTACCTGAACCCGACCACGCAGTTCCTCATCGCGGTCTTCGCCTTCGGCGAGCCCTTCTCGCGGGCCCACGCGCTCGCGTTCGGCTGCATCTGGCTCTCGCTCGCGCTCTACACGACCGAGGCCGTGGCCGTGAGCCGCCGCCTGACCGCGGAGGCGGCGCGGACGGGCTAGGCGGGCGGCTCCGGCGGCACCGGCTCGTCGGGCAGATCGGGCGGCGTGACGCCCCCGATCCCGAGCGCATCCGCGATGGGGACCTGCGCGGCGATGACGAGCGCGACGAGCTCGGCGAGCGGCATCCCGACGGCCTCCGCCCCCCGCCGGATCTCGCCCCGGTCCACCGACCGCGCGAAAGCCTTGTCCTTCATCTTCTTCACGACCGACTCCGCCGGGAGGTCGCGCACGCTCTTCGACGGGCGCACGAGCGCGCAGGCGCCGACGAAGCCCGACAGCTCGTCGGCGGCGACGATGGCCTTCTCCATGGGCGTGTCGCAGGTGATCCCGGTGTAGCTCGCGTGGGCGCCCACGGCGCGGATCAGGCGCTCGGGCCAGCCGCGCTCCCGGAGGATCTCCATGCCCCGCCACACGTGGTCCTCGGCGGTCGGGAAGCGCTCGTAGTCGAAGTCGTGGAGCATCCCGACGATGCCCCACGCCTCGATCTCGGCGGCGTCGGTCACGCCCGCGCGGCGGGCGAGGGCTCGCATCGAGGCCTCGACCGAGAGCGCGTGGCGGCGGAGCGGCTGGGTCTTCGTGAGCTCACAGAGGAGCGCCCAGGCGGCGGCGCGCGTCGGTTCGGGCATGCGCCCATCCTTAAGCGAGCGTGGGGCGGTGCGCCGCCTCGCGCCGCACGCGTTGTCGTACACTCCCGCCGAGAGGGACCTCCCCATGCTGACCGACCACCTGCCGCGACTCCGCCTCGCCCACCTGCCCACCCCGCTCCACGAGCTGCCGCGCCTCTCCCGCGCGCTCGGCGGGCCGCGCCTCTTCGTGAAGCGCGACGACCAGACGGGCCTCGCCACGGGCGGCAACAAGACGCGCAAGCTCGAGTTCAGCGCCGCCGAGGCGCTCCGGCAGGGCGCGGACACGCTCGTGACCCTCGGCGCGGTGCAGTCGAACCACGCACGGCAGACCGCGGCCGCCGCGGCGGCGAGCGGCCTCCGCTGCGTCCTCGTCCTGCGCGGGCACGCGCCGGCGGTGACGACGGGCAACCTCCTCCTCGACCACCTCCTCGGCGCGGAGGTCGTCTTCTCGGGCGATCGCACGCGGGAGGAGGTCGCCGGCGAGGTCGTCGCGCGCGAGCGCAGCGCCGGGCGCCAGCCGTTCCTCATCCCGGTGGGCGCGTCGGACGAGGTGGGCGCGGTGGGCTACGTCGCCGCCATGGAGGAGCTGAAGCAGCAGCTCGCGGAACGTCGGCTCGGGGTCGATCGCGTGGTCGTCGCGAGCAGCTCGTTCGGCACGCAGAGCGGGATGGTCGTCGGCGCGAAAGCGCTCGGGCTCGAGGCCCAGATCGCCGGCATCGCCATCGACAGCACGCGCGACGAGCTCCGCTCCGCCGTGGCGGACCTCGCGGCGCGGACGGCGCGCCGCGTCGGGCTCGACGTGTCGGTGTCGACGGACGAGGTCGTCGGGTACGACGGCTACCTCGGCGCGGGGTACGCGATCATGGGCGAGGCGGAGCGGGAGGCGATCGACCTCACGGCGCGCCACGAGGGCATCCTGCTCGACCCGGTCTACACCGGGCGCGCGATGGCGGGGCTCATCGACCTCGTCCGCAGGGGCGAGATCGGGAAGCGCGAGACGGTCCTCTTCTGGCACACCGGCGGGTCGGCGGCGCTCTATGCGTACGCCGAGCAGCTCCTCGGGAGCCATGTCCGTTCACCCTGAGCGTAGCCGCCGCGCAGCGGCGGCGTAGTCGAAGGGCGAACGCACCCAGCGGCCCCTCACCGCGGCAGCACCTTCGCGAGGAAGTCGCGCGTGCGCTCGTGGCGCGGATTCGCGAAGAACTCGCGCGGCGGGTTCTGCTCCAGGATCCGCCCCTCGTCCATGAAGACGACGCGATCGGCCACCGATCGGGCGAAGCCCATCTCGTGCGTGACCACCACCATCGTCATGCCCTGCGTGGCGAGCTCGAGCATGACGTCGAGGACCTCCTTCACCATCTCGGGGTCGAGCGCGGAGGTGGGCTCGTCGAAGAGCATGATCCTGGGCTGCATGCAGAGCGCCCGGGCGATCGCGACGCGCTGCTGCTGGCCGCCCGAGAGCTGTCCCGGGTACTTCGCGGCCTGATCGCCGATGCGCACCCGGACGAGCTGCTGCACGGCGCGCGCCTCGGCCTCGTCGCGCGGCAGCTTCAGGACCCACGCCGGCGCGAGCGCCACGTTCTCGAGCACCGTCAGGTGGGGGAAGAGGTTGAACTGCTGGAACACCATCCCCACCTCGCGCCGGATGCGCTCGACCGCCTTCAGGTCCTCGGTCAGCTCGACGCCGTCCACGATGACGCGGCCCTGCTGGTGGTCCTCGAGCCGGTTGACGCACCGGATGAGGGTGGACTTCCCCGAGCCGGACGGGCCGCACACGACGATGCGCTCGCCGCGCCCGACCTCGAGGTCGATGTCCTTCAGGACGTGGAACTTCCCGAACCACTTGTTCACGCCGGCGAACTGGATGATGGGCTCGCTCATGCGCGGAACGCTCGCGGCCGCCGCGCCCACGCGCCGAGCCGCCGCTCGAGCCAGGCACTGTAACGCGACATGGTGAGGCAGGAGACGAAGTAGAGCGCGGCCACGAAGAGGTAGCCCTCGAGGAAGAAGTTGCGCCACTGCGGGTCGCCGAGCGCGAGCCGCAGCGCGCCCGTGAGGTCGTACATGCTGACGACGGTGACGAGCGAGGTGTCCATGAAGGTGGAGAGCAGGCTGTTCACGAAGCTCGGGATGACGAGCACGAGGGCCTGCGGGAGGATCACCTTGCGCTGCGCCTGCCACCAGCTGAGCCCGAGCGAGGCCGCGGCCTCGTGCTGGCCGCGCGGCAGGCCCTGCAACCCGCCCCGCACCACCTCCGCCATGTAGGCCGCCTGGAAGAGCGTGATCCCGATGGCGATCCGCGCCAGCGCGTCGAGCCTCAGCCCCGGCGGCAGCACGAGCGGGAAGACGAACGAGGCGACGAACAGGACCGTGATGAGCGGCACGCCCCGCACCATCTCGATGTAGAGCGACGACGCGACGCGCGCGAGCGGCAGCTGCGAGCGCCGCGCGAGCGCGAGGACGATGCCGAGCGGGATCGAGGCCGACATGCCGGCGAGCGTGAGGAGCACGGTGAGCGGGAGCCCGCCCCAGACGCCCGCCTCGACCCGCGGCAGCCCGAGCGCCCCGCCGCCCATGAGCAAGAGGAAGGCGCCCAGCACGACCGCCCAGGCGGGGACGAGCCAGCGCCGCCACGCGCGCGGATGGGCGGTCACCGCCAGCATGCCGATCACGAGCAGGACGGCCGCGAGCGGCCGCCACTGCGCGTCGTACGGGTAGCGGCCGAAGAGGATGAGGCGGTGCTTCTCCGCGACGAAGCCCCAGCACGCGGCGTGGTACTCGAGCCTGCGGCAGGCCTGGTAGTCCGGAGCGTAGACCGCGTCCGTGAAGAGCCAGCGGATCGCCGCGGGGAGGACGCGCAGGAGCGCCGCGCCGAAGACGACCGTCGCCGCGGTGCTCCAGCCGCTCGCGAAGAGGTTCGCCCTGAGCCAGGCGCGCGGGCCACGGGCCCGCGGCGGCGGAGCGCGCCCGGCGGCCGGCGGAGCGAGGAGCGTCTCCGACTCGATGGAGGGCATCACCGCTCCACCAGCGCCACCCGGCGGTTGTACCAGCCCATGGCCATCGCGGTGAGGAGGTTCATGGTGAGGTACACCGACATGATGACGACGATGCACTCCAGCGCCTGACCGTTCTGGTTGATGGCGGTGTTCGCGATCGAGACGAGGTCCGGGTACCCGATGGCGACCGCGAGCGAGGAGTTCTTGGTGAGGTTCAGGAACTGGCTGGTGAGGGGCGGGACGATGACGCGCGCCGCCTGCGGCAGCACCACCAGCCGCAGCACCTGCCGGTGCGAGAGCCCCAGCGCAGCGGCCGCCTCGGTCTGGCCGTGGGGGACCGCGAGGATCCCCGAGCGCACGATCTCGGCGATGTAGGCGCCGGTGAAGGTCGCGAGACCGATGAGCAGCGACAGGAACTCCGGCGTGACGCCGGTCCCGCCGGCGACGTTGAAGGCGGTGACCTCGGGAAGGTCGAGCGCGCGCGGCGCGCCGCCGGCGAGCCACCCAGCGAAGGGCACCCCGCCGGCGACGAGGAGGGCGGGCCAGAGCACCTGCGGCGTGTGGCCGGTGCGCTCGCGGCGCGCCCGCGCCCACCGGAAGAGCGCCCACGCGCCGAGCACGCCCAGCGGCGCGCCCGCGAGCGCCAGCGCCCAACCGCGCGCCCAGACCGGATTCGGGAACTGCAGCCCACCCTTGCTGAGGTAGACGTGCGGCGCGAGCTGGACGGGGGTCGCGGCGTCGGGGAGGAGCTCGGTCGCCACCATGTACCAGGCGAAGAGCTGGATGATGAGCGGGACGTTGCGGAGCACCTCGACGTAGCCCGTGGACACCCAGCGTACGAGCGCGTTGCGCGAGAGGCGGCCGATGCCGACGAGCGTGCCGAGGACCGTCGCGAGCGCGATGCCCGCCAGGGCGACGCGGAGCGTGTTGGCGATCCCGGCGCCGAAGGCCCAGAGGTAGCTGTCGCTCGGCGAGTACGGCACGACCCCCTCGCCGATGGCGAACCCGGCCGGCTCCTGGAGGAAGCCGAACCCGGAGCGGATCTGGCGCGACGCGAGGTTCTCGCGCGTGTTGCTCCACAGGAAGGCGCCGGCGAGCGCCAGCCCCGCGAGGAGCGCGATCTGGTACAGCCGGGCGCGGCCCGAGCGCGTGGACCAGGAGAGGAAGGAGCGTCTCAAGCTTCCTTCATGACGGCCGGCGACACCATCCGTTCGCCCTGAGCGCAGGGCGCGCAGCGCCCGGAGTCGAAGGGCTCAGCACGCACGGACGTGCACCGCGCCGAGTCGTTCGTCGCTATCGCAGCGGCGGCGCGTACTGGAGGCCGCCCTTCGACCACAGCCTGTTCACGCCACGCGGCAGGCCGACGGGCGTGTTCGGGCCCATGTTCCGCTCGAAGCTCTCGCCGTAGTTCCCCACCTGCTTGACGATGCGGTAGGTCCAGTCCTTCTCGAGCCCGAGCAGCTTGCCGGTGTCCTCGCCCGTGCCGAGCATGCGCTGCACGGAGGGGTCCTTGCTCTCCGCCCGGAGCTTCTCGGCGTTCGCCTGGGTGAGGCCGAGCTCCTCCGCCTCCAGCATCGCGTAGAAGGACCAACGGACGATCTGAAACCACTCGTCGTCACCCCGGCGGACCGCCGGGCCCAGCGGCTCCTTCGAGATCACCTCCGGCAGCACGACGAAGTCGCCCGGGTTCGTGGCGTGCGTGCGCGCGCCGGCGAGGTCGGACATGTCGGTGGTGTAGGCCTGGCAACGCCCGGAGAAGAAGGCCGACTGGATGGCCTCGGCGGTGTCGAACACGACCGCCTTGTACTTGATGTTGTTGGCGGCGAAGTACTCGGCGACGTTCTTCTCGGTCGTGGTCCCCGCCTGGACGCACACCGTCGCGCCGTTGAGCTTCTTCACGCTGTCCACCTTGAGCTTCTTCGGCACCATGAAGCCCTCGCCGTCGTAGTAGTTGATGGCGCCGGTGAAGACGATGCCGAGCGACGCGTCGCGCGTGAGCGACCACGTCGTGTTGCGCGAGAGGACGTCGATCTCGCCCGCCTGGAGCGCCGCGAAGCGCTGCTGCGAGTTGAGCGGCACGAAGCGGACCTTGCCCGCGTCGCCGAGCACGGCCGCCGCGATCGCCCGGCACAGGTCGACGTCGATCCCGACCCATCGGCCCTGGCTGTCGGTCGCGGAGAACCCCGGCGCCGACGTGTTGACGCCGCACACCACCTGCCCGCGCTGCCTCACGCCTTCGAGCGTCTTCCCCGCCAGGGCCTTGGCCGGGACCGCGCTCATGGAGACTGCCAGCGCGAGCAGGACCGCCGTCTTTCGAGAGAGCTCCATGTTCGCCTTCCGTGAAAGGGCCACCCGCCGCCGCGCGCCGGTCACCCCGGCCGGCTGCGGGTCGCAGGTCGCGACACTATGTCGGCTCCCGCGCGGTTTCGCCACAGGTTCGAGAGGGGGCTCGCCGGCCCGGCCGCCTTCACGGTGAGGCCGGGTTCGTGACGCACCCGCGCGGCGCGGAGCCGTGGCCGCAAAGAAGAAGGACCCCGCCGGAGGGGGTCCTTCGTCCCGCGGCGACGGGTGGAGCCGAGCTAGACGGCCTGCACGTAGTCGCCAGCCCTGGAGCGCGGCTCGTCCTCGACGCTCTCCTTCGGCTCGACCTCGTAGAACTTCTCGCGCGGCGACATGAGCACGGCCTTGAGGTGCTCGTTCGTGCGGCTCTTGCGCTCCCGCGCGACCTCCTTCACGTCCACCTCGACGAACTTCTCGTCGGCCGTGATCTTGAAGAGCGGCTGCCCCTTCTGCACGACGCTCCCGTCCGCGCCCTGCATGACGATCCTGTCGACGGTGCCCGCGAACGGCGCGCGGACCGTGTTGAACATCTTCATGACCTCGATGATGTAGAGCGGCGTGCCCTTCTCGAAGTGCTGCCCCTCGCTGATGAAGGGCGGCCTCCCGGGCGCCTCCTGGCGGTAGAACATGCCGCCGTACGGCGCCACGAGCTCGTCCGCCTTCGTCGCGGGTGGCGGCACGAGCACCTTCTTCATGCGCGCCTGCAGCTCCGGGTCGTTCAGGTACGCGGGGATGGTGACCTCGAGGTTCGGCTCGACGCGGAAGTCGAAGAACTTCACCTTCTCGGCCACCATGAAGAGGAGCCCGAGCAGCTCGTTGCCCGCCTCGTAGCCGAGGTGCGCGGCGCGGATCTGCGTCCACATGTCGGCGTCGTACCCGCCCTGCGGCGCCTCGTTCTTCAGGATCTCGTTCAGCTTGTAGAACTGGTCCTTGCGCAGCCCGAACGTCTTCCGGAGCGCGGCGTAGAACCGGATCGCCGTCTGGAGCAGCTCCTGGTCGTGCTGCCAGATGACCTCGGCCGCCGGCGCCTTCGGGTCGTACGCCATGTTGAGGTAGTGGTACGTGTCGTTGAGCACGCCGAGCGGGTTGCGGATCCAGACGAGCTTCCCGCCCTCGAGCTTGTACTGCTTGCGGTTCAGCGAGAGCCAGCCCGCGAGCAGGTGCGGCTCCTCCAGCAGCCTGTCCATGACCCGGGTGAGCAGCGTCACCTTGCGGTCGATGACGTCCGACATCGCCTTCGCGATGGAGGGGTCGTCCGGGCTCTCGGCGGCCATCTTCGCCGCGTAGTGCTTCCGCATCTCGGCGAACGCGTAGGCGGTGTCGAGCTTGTTCCCCTCGCCCTTCAGCTGCCCGACGAGCGTGAGGTACGGCACGACGAAGCGGGTGGTCGGCTTCGCCATCACGTTCTGGCCGATGAACCAGTTCACGAGGCCGTAGTGGAAGGTGAGGTTCGTGGCGAGGTTCACGCCGCGGAGGCTCATCCTCGTCAGCACGCTCGAGAGGTGCTGGTAGCTCTCGAGGCGGTCGTCGCCCTTCGTGAGGAGGAGGGCGAGGTTCGAGTCGTACGTGCCGGCGACGCGGTAGCGCATGAACATGCCGGTGTCGGGGTTCGGGAGGCTGATCCCCTGGTCGTCGCGGATCTCGCCCTCGATCGGCTTCGACCAGAAGCGGATGAGCCCGCCCGCGTGCGGCGAGAGCGACCCGTCGGTGGCGTTGAGGCGCGCCTCCACCGCGGCGCCGAAGCGCGGGATGCGGCGCGGCTTCGGGAGCCGCGCCTTGTGGCGCGCGAGCAGCGCCATCGCCTCGACCAGCGACTCGACCACGAAGGAGTCGCCCGGGTCGTCCGGGTTCGTGAACTTCAGGCCGTAGCAGAGCTCGGAGACGCGGTGCTCGACCTGGATGCGGGTGTTGACCTCCATGAAGTAGTAGCGGTCGCGGTCGACGATGCACTCGAAGGTCGAGGCCGAGTCGAGGCCCACCGCCGCGCCGAAGCGGGCGGCGTCGTCCTCCATCCGCTTCAGGATCTCGAGGTCGGTCGCGAGCGCGCGCGCCTCCTCCTTCTTCCCGGCCTTCTCGGCGCTGCCGATGGCGGCGGCGAGCCCCTCCTGCGTCACCGAGACCTCGAGCAGCTTCTGCTCGTGCATCTGCAGCGAGCAGTCGCGGCCGCCGAGCGAGATGCACCACGTCCCGTTGCCGAGGAGCTGGATCTCGTTGTGGCGGGTCTGCTCGATGTTGAGCTCGATGAGGAGGTTCTTGTTGTCGCCGACGCCCGTCGTCTTGACCTCGCTCAGCACCTCGCGCACGAGCGCCGGCGCCTCGGCGGCCGCCTCCTCGATCATGCGCGCGTCGGGGTTCTTGGCCGTGAGCAGCGTGCCGCCCAGGATGCGCTGCCCCTTGCCGCCACCGCCGCCGATCGCCTTCAGGCGCACGCGGCTCGCGGGGTGCTTCTTGAACATCTCGGCGACCTCGAGGCGCACCTGCTCCCCGAGCTCCTCGATCGAGAGGAGGTCCATGCCCTTCGCGTAGGAGGCCGCGAGCACGTGGTCGGCCACCACCTCGAGCGGCGCCTCCTCCAGGATCTTCTTGTCGATCCGGAACTCGCGCGCCTCGTCCACGAGCTGCAGCTTCTTGCGCGTGTCGAACTTCTTGAGGAGGGTGCGCGCCGTCACGTTGTTCACGCCCGGGGTGACGCTCACCTTCACCTCGAGCGCGGTGCGCTTCGCCTCGTCCTTCTTGCCGGCGCGCGCCTGCGTGGTCGAGTTCGGGCCGATGAACTTGAGGCCCGCCTTCTCGATCGTCGCGACGAACTCCTCGTCCTCGGCCATGAAGCCGTAGCCGGCGAAGACGGAGTCGTACCCGTTGTCCTTCGCGATCTGGACGATCTGGTTCATCCGCTCGACGCGCTCCTCCTTCGTCGCGCCGGTGTAGTCGGGGACGCGGTGGATGCGGCTGTTGTCGGTGAGCTGCCGCAGCTCGGGGGCGAGCGCGTTCGGGAAGACGATCGAGTCCTTCTCCGAGAGGAGGATGCCGTAGTGCGCGATCCCCATCTCGCCGAAGACGTCCATCGCCTCCTTGCGGATGGGGCCGCGGCAGACGATGAGCGGCTTCAGGTCGTCGCAGGCGAACGAGCGGACCCAGGGCGAGGCGGACTTGCCGAGCCGGCGGTCGCGGTGGGTGAGCGGGTTCTCGTTGTACCAGTCGTGGGTCGGAGCCATCGGTCTCTATCTCCAGTCTGGATCGAAGGGTCGGGTGGTTCCGGCGGGCCTAGTGGAACTCGCGCTGCGGGCCGCTCATCGGCGACGGCTCGTAGTGGCGGAGGAGGAAGGCGAGGTTCTCGCCGAGGACCTTGCGCAGCTCGGTCGGCATCACGATCTGCGAGATCGAGCCGAGCGCGAGGCCCTCCTTCGGGTTCATGAGCTCCCTCTCGTAGCGGCGGTTGAGGGCGCCCTCCTGCGTCTTCAGCCACTCGGCCGCTTCCTTGTCGGCGTCCCTCTTGGCGTCTTCGGGGTCCATCCCGGCGGCGGTGCGCGTCTGGATGCCCTTCTTCACCATCTCGGCCGCCGTGCCGCGGATCTTCCGCAGCTCGTCCTTGTAGACGAACTCCTTGCCGGCGGGCCCCATCACGGCGAGGCGCGTCGTGGGGAGCGCCAGCACGAGGTCCGCGCCGGTCGGGTAGTTGTTGTAAGAGGCGTAGGCGCCGCCGAACGCGTTGCGCAGGATGAGCAGGATGCGCGGCGTGCGCACGTCCACGATGGCGTCGAGCATCGAGCGGCCCGCCTGCACGATGCCGCGCGCCTCCTGCTCGCGGCCGGGCAGGAAGCCCGTCGTGTCCTCCATGAAGATGATGGGGATGTTGTAGATGTTGCAGAAGCGCACGAAGCGGGCGATCTTCACCGCGGAGTCGCAGTCGATCTGGCCGGAGGCGACGGCGCTGTTGTTGGCGACGAAGCCGACCACGTTGCCGCCGAGCCGGCCGAACGCGGTGACGACCTCCTTGGCGCGCTCGGGCTGGATCTCGAAGTAGTCGCCGTAGTCGCACACCTGCTGGATGACGATGCCGACGTCGAACGGCGTGTTGAAGCCGGTCGCGGAGTTGAAGGCCTTCTTGAGGAGCGTGTTGATCTCCCAGGTCTTCCGGTCGAGCGGGTCGCTCGTCTTCTCGAACGGCGGCGCGACGTGGTTGTTGTCGGGCAGGTAATCGAGGAGCCGCACCGCCTGGCGCAGCGCCGCGAGCTCGTCCTGCACGGTGAGGTCGGCGACGCCGGAGGCGCCGTGCACCTTCGGGCCGCCCAGGTCCTCGGGGCTGATGTCCTCTCCGAGCACCGACTTCACCACGCCGGGGCCGGTGAGGCCGAAGAAGGTGTCGTTCGGCTGGATGACGAAGCTGCCCTGGCGCGGCAGGTACGAGCCGCCGCCGGCGTTGAAGCCGAACATGCACATGATCGACGGGACGACGCCGCTGATCTTGCGGAGCGCCGTGAACGCCTCGGCGTAGCCGTCGAGCCCGCCGACGCCGGCCGGCACGAACGCGCCGGCGCTGTCGTTCATGCCGATGAGCGGGATGCCCTTGTCGCCGGCGAGGCGGAAGAGCCGCGCGAGCTTGTTGCCGTTCGTCGCGTCCATCGAGCCCGCGCGCACGGTGAAGTCGTGGCCGTAGCAGGCGACGTCGCGGCCGTTGATCCGGAGGACCGCGGTGACGAGCGACGCGCCGTCGAGGTTCTTGCCCCAGTTCTGGAAGAGGACGTTCGGCTCCTTCTCCGTGAGGACCCGCATCCGCTCCCAGACCGTCATGCGGCGCTTCGCGTGCTGCTTCTCGACCTGGTCGATCGAGACCGAGCGGATGGGGCGCTGGATGAGGTCGTAGCCCTCCTTCATCGCCTCTTCGTAGCCGCCCGTCGTGCGGGCGATCTCGCCCGGGATGTTGAACTCCACCTTCTCGGGCGGATCGAGCGGGTTCTTCAGGATCGGCTTCAGCGCTTTGGTGGACATGGGCTCATTCTCTGGGGGGAGTGGATGGGTCCGGGTGCGGCGCGTGCTGATCGCGCCGGTCATGCCGTTGGGAATGACCGTTCAAAAATCGCGTGTGAGAACGAAGGCGCCGGATTCTGACAGAGGTCTCGCCGCCGGGGCAAGACCATCCGGGTTGGGCGGGCGAGCCAATCCCATGACGCAATGCGACGTGGGCGCAGGCGGGCGCGCGTCCTGCCGAGGGAGCGTCAGGCGGTCGCCGGCGGCGGCAGCCCGACCATTCGCGCGGAGACGTCCCAGAGCCTCGCCTGCGACCCGGCGTCGAGCGCCGCCGCGGACGGGCGCGCCTCGCGCGACCGCTTGAAATAGCGCCCGCTCACGCCGGCCAGCTCCGGCGCGGTCGCGACGTGGAGCGTCGTCCGGGCCCCCTTCTCGGGCGAGGTGAGGAAGGGGCGGCCGACCGTGACGAGGAGGCGCATCCAGCCAGGATCGTTCTTGCCGAACCCGGTCGCGACGACGCCGGGGTGCAGGCTGTTCGAGGTGACGCGCGTCCCGGCGAGCCGCCTCGCCAGCTCGTTCGAGAAGAGGATGTTGGCGAGCTTCGAGCGGCCATAGGCCCGGAAGGCGGCGTAGTCGCGCTCGCCCTGGAGGTCGTCGAAGTCGAGCCTCGCCTGGCGGTGCGCCTCGGACGCGACCGTCACGACGCGCGCCGGCGCCGAGGCGAGCAGCTTCGGCAGGAGCAGGTTCGTGAGGAGGAACGGCGCGAGGTGGTTCACGGCGAACGTCATCTCGAAGCCGTCCGCGGTCGGCTTGCGCGTCATGTGGATCGCGCCCGCATTGTTGACGAGGACGTCGAGCGTGGGGAGCGCGCTCGCGATCGACGCGGCGAGCGCGCGGACCTCCGCGAGCGAGGCGAGGTCGGCGAGGAAGAGCGACGGCGCGCCGCCGGTCGAGACGGCGCGCACCGCCTCGAGCGTCTCCTCGCCGCGGGTCCGGTCGCGTGCGACGAGCGCCACCGACGCGCCCATCCGCGCGAGCCCGAGGGCGCTCTCGCGTCCGATGCCGCTCGTCGTCCCCGTGACGACCACGTTCTTCCCCGCCATCGCGCCGGTCATGTAGCCTCCCGCGCGACGCAGCGTAGCCGGACGCGAGCCGGCGCGCTCTCCAACCGCGCGCCCGTGCGACGTGGCCGGCAGTGCGTCCCATGGTGCTAGGACACCTACACGGCCCTCCCGTAACATCCAGTCACACGCAGCAGCCGCGTCTCTCGAGGTCGGACATGCGCCGGATCTTGCTCCTCGTCGTTCTCGCGTCAGGCATCTGGGCTTGCGACAAGCGTTCACCGAGCGCGAATGTGCCGCCCGACAGCGGAAGCGACCCGGGCGTCCTTCCCGACGCGGGCGTCCAGCCCGACTCCGGCGTTCCGGTCTCGGTCGGCGTTCCGGACGGCGGACTGTCCGGCAACGTCTCGAGCGGCCTCTGCGGCGCGCAGGGCACGTCGTGCTCGCAGCCGACCGACTGCTGCACGCTCCTGTGCACCTCCGGCCAGTGCAGCGCCGCGTCCTGCGTGCCCTCGGGTGGGACGTGCTCGTCCGCGACCGATTGCTGCTCCGGGACGTGCAGCGGCGGGACGTGCCAGCTCCTGGCGACGCCGAACAGCTGCAAGACGATCGGCGAGACCTGCTCGGCGAGCACCGACTGCTGCTCTACGAATTGCCAGAACGGGACGTGCATTCGCGCCTACTCGTGCGAGGCCGCGGGCGACATCTGCTGGTCCTCCTCGGACTGCTGCAGCGCCGATTGCACGGCGACCGGCGGGAACCCCGGCGTCTGCCGCGAGCCGACGGGCGGCGGCGGAGGCGGCTGCACGCAGGACGGCAACCCGTGCAGCTCCGGAACGGGCTGCTGCTCGCGCATCTGCCAGGACCCTGGGACGGGCGCACCCATCTGCCAGCCTGCGACCGGCTGCCGCCTCACCGGCGACTGGTGCGTGGACGTCAACCAGTGCTGCGGCGGCGGCATCAATCCAAATG
>WNGE01005546.1_pt1 | contig 14228 bp, 12 predicted proteins | sample 5400651 | NCBI WGS metagenome assembly WNGE01 (sample SAMN13153370, study PRJNA577476) | soil metagenome | isolation source: 60 cm soil or saprolite under grassland replicate 2 | place: USA:California | collected 2016-06-15 | reverse complement strand
AGATTTTGATCCAGGCAACCAAAACGGCGATCGCCAATGGTGCTAAAGTACCGAAGGACTCGAGTGATGCCGCTGGTGCCAAGACCTTCCGCCAGGCAGTAATTGATGCGATACAGAAGACCGACTATACCGGTCTTACTGGTCATCACACCTTTGATGCCAATGGTGATACCACGAATAAGGTTATCCTCGTGGAGCAGCTTGCTAATGTCAGTGGAACGCCGGGCTGGAAGGTTATCACCTCGGTAACCGTGCAGTAACAGTCCTGATCTGGTGATGTCAAGTACCCCCGACTAAAAGTCAGGGGGCTTGTGAGTAGGGCCGACTTCTCGCTGTCTCTCGCAAGTCCTGGACTTGACCAGACTCAGTTTGCATGTACAGCCTGGATACAATCAGTCTGGTGCAAACTCACGCGAGAGGCGAAATAGGTACGTCAGAGTGCGAGGCCAGCTCTGACCTCTACGGTTGCAGGTTAAACAGCGAAACGGGGTCTACGCAGTGCTTGCAACGCCAAACCGTCTCCTAAGTTTGTCGAGGCCAACTTTACCTCCAAGGGGAAACCTGAGGAGTGTGGGTTTGAGCGGTCCCATCCAAACCGCTCCCCCGCAAGGGGATGAAGCTCCTTACTCACACAGAAACGAAGCTGTCGCTTCTACTGCTACGCAGTCATCTGTGTGAAAGGAAGTATCAGGCGTCAAGGGGAGCATCGGCGGATGCCTTTCATTCCTCCCCTGCCTGAAGGCGCGGGGCTTCCTGAAAGGAACTCTGTGATAATTAGTTGTGAGCTAGATAGTTATAACGCTATCTAGCTCCGTAAGTGCGTAAGGGTTGCAATCAGTTTTGCTGATGAAGCCCTTACTTCCTCTTTCAAATTTCAAACTCTATTAAACTCGAAGGTGGGAATGCACATACTATGACACTATTCATACAGGAGCTTGTCGTCGGGCTGGCCACCGGTGCGATTTACGCACTTATTGCCCTGGGCTATACTATGGTGTATGGTATTATTGAGTTGATCAATTTTGCCCACGGGGATATCTTCATGATGGGCTCTCTAATTTCGATTGCTATTCTTGGTTTATTTGGTATCACCTCTACCTCTCAGCCAGGGGGTTTGGCCCTGGTGGGCTTGATGATTGTGGCCTGTCTGGGATCAATGCTGATATGTGCAGTCCTGGGTGTCGCGATTGAGCGCGTTGCCTATCGCCCGCTGCGCAATGCTCCGCGCCTTGCTCCGTTGATATCAGCTATCGGCGTCTCGTTAATTTTAGAGGATGTTGGAAAACTGTGGAAGGGCGTGGATAACGTTTCCTTCCCGCAAATCTTTCCCCAGATCACCTACAACATCGGATCTGTCAATGTTAGTAGTGTAAATATTCTGGTCATTGTTGTCGCTTTTGTATTGATGATCGGCTTGCAATTGTTTGTATCTCGCACGCGTACTGGCCGTGCTATGCGCGCAGTGGCACAGGATCGTGAGGCCGCCGCACTTATGGGGGTGAACGTCGATCGCATTATTTCGATCACATTCTTCATTGGTGCTGGGTTGGCTGGAGCGGCTGGTTTTATCTACGGTTTGCAGTATGGCAGTACGATTTTCTCCATCGGCTTGCAGTTAGGTCTGATTGCCTTTACGGCTGCTGTACTTGGCGGCATTGGTAATCTCGTTGGAGCTATGCTTGGTGGAATACTGATAGGCTTCATCGATGCGCTGGCTACCCTTATTCCTGACACAGTCCTGCCACATGGAGGAGCTCCATGGCATCAAGCCATTATTTTTGCTATTCTTATCCTCATACTGGTATTCCGACCATCGGGTCTCCTTGGTCAACAAACGCCTGAGAAGGTATAATGATATGAGCGTAGCTATAGAGTGTGAGCACACATTGTCAGAAATGAGGTAATGCAAACGTGTCTATGCCAATGAGCACTGCTATCCTTCGCCCGCCAGGCAGTACACGCCAGCTCCTATTCAAATGGGTTGTGGCGCTGCTTGTGCCGATCGTCATCTTTACTTTTGTCTGGAGCGGTGAAGCCATTGTCAACAATGTGATTCTGGGCTTACTGTCGCCAGGAAGCACGAACTATGATACACCTTCCCTGATCCAGGCCGCTATTTTTATTCTCGTTTTCTATGCAACGGTGCTTGCTTTGGTCGGCTACCTTGTAGCTGCGGATAGTGGTCGACGAGGAACGGTGAGTCTGTGGATTGATATCCTTGTTTTTGTGGTGCTGCCTCTCCTTCTTGTTATCACCAATGGGTTGATCTTAGGTTTAACCTTCTGTGCCGTTATCTGGGCTGTGTTCTTCTTAGTGCGTAATCGAGTGTTTAAAGCCAGGATTGCTGCAACTCCGCCTCCTGTGGAGAGCCTGGTGGTGACCGACGCTGAACAGAAGGTGCTCCTGATGAATCGTGCGGTGGCAGGTGGCTTCTGGTTTGGCACTGCGCTTGCAGTTATCTCTCTCATTGTTGACTTAATCTACTTCTTTAGTGGTCAGTTACCTACTGTACTCCTCATCTGGGTTGTTATCCGCACCCTGTTGTTCCCGCTGATCGGCTATTTTTTAGGACGGTTAGGGGGCATACTTGCCTTGCGTCGTGTAATTTCTGCAAAGAAGAATGGGAACGGCGAAGAGGTAAGTAATGTGGGCAAAGAGAAACAGTTGCAGGCACTTTCTTCCACTCGTTTAGTTGAAGAGGCCAGAGATATTGTCCCCAATGACTTGCCGTTAAGTAGTGGAGGGGCACAGCGTTTTTATCTGATCCTCCTGGTGGCTTTTGTGCTCTTTTATCCTGTTCTGGACCCTTTTCTCTTTGGCTCTGGTACGCAGGGTCGTCTGGCAGGATATGGAGATGCGGGCTACTACGTCATTCTGGCATTGGGACTCAATATTGTGGTCGGTTTCGCAGGTTTGTTGGATCTGGGCTACGTTGCATTCTTCGCCATTGGTTCATATGCCTGGGGCATCTTTGGATCAACGCAGTTCGGGATACTGACCGGTATATCTATAAGTCCTCAGGTGTTGTCGACCCTCTTCTGGCCTATGATTATTGTGACGGCTCTCATCGCAGCTTTTTTTGGTGTACTTCTTGGTGCTCCAACGTTGCGCTTGCGCGGTGATTATCTGGCGATTGTGACGCTGGGCTTTGGTGAGATTGTACCGGTTGTCTTCTTAGAGCTCGATAAGTATACGAATGGTGCCAATGGTATCGTGGGCGTGCGTTCTCCTGCGTTCCCAGGTGTAGATTGGTCTACCTTTACTCCTACTCCCTATTACTACCTGATTATAGCTCTTATTGTGCTGGTCATCTTTGCGAATCTTCGTCTCAGGGACTCTCGTCTGGGACGTGCCTGGGTCGCCATCCGCGAGGACGAAATAGCGGCAGCTTCTTCAGGGGTAAACCTGGTGAGAACAAAGTTGTTCGCCTTTGCAGCTGGCGCTTTCTTCTCAGGTATTGCAGGGGCTTATCACGCGGCCAAACTTGGTGGCGTGTCGCCGGATTCTTTCAGCTTCGGTGACTCGGTGATCTACCTGGCGATGGTCGTCATCGGTGGCATTGGCAGTATTCCGGGCGTCATTGTTGGTGCCCTTGTCGTTTACGCGATCAACCAGTTTGTGCTCGCACAGTTAGATACTCTCGCTTCTGATCCTACTAGCATCATACATCCTATCTATACTGCTATTGTTCAGGTCGTTCCTGGCTTCACATTTGGCAATATCCGCAATCTCATCTTCGGCGTTATTCTGGTGACTCTGATGATCTTCCGACCAGAGGGACTCATTCCCAGTGCACGTAGAAGACGTGAATTGCATCGTGCTGCTAGTGATGAGGCCGAAATGGGTTCATTGGACGTGCCTCCCGGATCGCCGGAGCTTGAAGCCGAAATGCACGTTGAATAACGGGAAAGTGAGAAATGCGATGAGTGTGAATAGTAAGGGTCGACTGGACGGATCTGGGCCGAGTAGTGGGGTCAGCGATCCTTTGCTGGAACTCAGCAAGGTGACGAAACGTTTTGGGGGTCTATCGGCGGTGCAGGATGTAGATTTGCAGATCCGCCCGGGTGAGATTATCAGTGTGATCGGTCCTAATGGTGCGGGGAAAACAACCGTTTTTAACCTGATTACCGGTATCTATCGCCCGACTTCTGGTAACATCAGCCTGGAAGGAAAATCGCTGGTTGGCCTTAATCCTGATCAGGTGTTGGTACAAGGGATCGCACGTACCTTTCAAAATATTCGTTTGTTCAACAATATGACTGTCATGGAAAATGTGCTTGTTGGTCTGCACTCCCAGTTGAAGGCCGGGGTGCTCGGATCGCTCTTCCACGTTCCCAATGTAGTAAATGAGGAAAAAGAGGCTCGGCAACGTGCTATAGAACTGCTTGGTTTCTTTGGTCCTGCCCTGGTTGAGCGGCAGGAAGAGTACACCATAAACCTCTCCTATGCCGAACGCCGACGTGTTGAAATCGCACGCGCTTTAGCCGCAAAACCTAAATTGCTGCTTTTGGATGAGCCTACTGCCGGTATGAATGAGGCTGAAACGCTGGAAGCGGTCAAATATATACGACGCCTGCGCGATGAGCTAGGACTGACTATTTTGTTGATCGAACATAAGCTGGCGGTGACGATGGGTATGTCGGATCGTATCGCTGTGCTTGATTATGGGCGTAAGATCGCGGAGGGCTTGCCCGAAGAGGTGCGTCGCGATGAGAAGGTCATTGCGGCATACCTGGGTAAGGCGCCAGCAACGGACGAACAGCCTTCTGAATGAGAAAGAACGTTGTCGACAGGAGTGACCTTTGACTGGCAGGAAGAAATATAATGGATACTACGAAATCTAGGATGTTACAGCTCTCCAATGTGAATACCTATTATGGTCCGAGTCATGTGCTGCAGAATGTCTCACTTGAGGTAAACAAAGGCGAGATTGTGTGTTTGCTAGGGGCAAACGCCGCTGGTAAAACAACAACTATGAAGACGATCTTTGGCCTGGTGCGCCCGCGTAATGGTTCGATCCAGTTCGAGGGCCAACCGATTGAACGCAAATTGACAGGCGATATTGTGACTTCGGGTCTGGCTCTGGTACCGGAAGCTCGCCGTATTTTTCCGCGCATGACTGTGCTCGAAAATCTGGAGATGGGAGCGTTTAGCCGCAAAAACAAGGCAGAGGTACAGGAGGATATGGATCACGTCTTTCAAGTTTTTCCACGTATTAAGGAACGCGTGAAGCAGGTCGCCGGTACTATGTCCGGTGGTGAGCAGCAAATGTTAGCGATGGGACGCGCGTTGATGTCTCGTCCGCGTATGGTCTGTATGGATGAGCCGTCGATGGGGCTCTCTCCTATCCTTGTCCAGACGGTATTTGATACTATCTTGCGTATTCGCGAGGAAGGCGTCACCATCTTCCTCGTGGAGCAGAACGCTTCCATGGCGCTGAGTCTGGCCGATCGCGGCTATGTCTTGCAAACAGGCAAAATTGTCTTGAGCGATACCGCTGCCAATCTTCTGACCAACGATCTCGTCCGTCAGGCATATCTTGGTGGCGCATAGGTTCTTTATAGGTGTCCATAGCGTCGAACGATAATAACCATTATCACTGTTTCGTAACAATAGATACATTGGTAGGGGCGCGATTTATAAGCCCGTTTGCCCAACCGTGTGAACGTTCGCGGGCTTATAAATCGCGCCCCTACGGGTGTATCCTTTGTTACAGTTTGTGTATTAGAATCCCTGGTCCAATTTGCGGTGCAACTCGTTGATGCGTTGAACAACCTCCGCCAGGGTCTTCACTCCCAGATCCTCCATATCCTCGCGCAGCGTCTCCAGGCGTTCCAACAACTCTAGTTCATCGTATTCCTCCTCAGCGAGCTCGTCTTCTTCCTCGGCTGCTTTTTTCCCTTTAGGGTTTGTTTTATCCATAAAAATCCTTTCTTTAATATAGGTAACAGGCTAATACAAAAAGGAGGTGTTGGCATCCTGATAGGTCCAGCCAGCCTGTGTGTCGCTCCCTGTATCTACAACGGCTGGCGCACCCTGGATCTGTCCATGGTCGTCGATGGCCACGGTATACAAGCCTTTGCCTGAACTCAGCGTTTTGCCCTGCCACCGTAAACGGTCATGGGTGAGAAAGAGAAAATGATGGCTATCGGCTGCCCATATGCTATTGGCGACGGGCTGTAATAAGGTGCTGGCGGTTGGTACTATAGGGAATGTCTTTTCAGACCCTGTACTGCCATCACTCAGCAGATCCTTGTATTGGCGCTCTGCAATCTGCGCCAGGACCAGGGTATGCATGCCATCAAGCAGCAAGAACTTGCTATCAGGCGACCAGTAAGGAACGCTGTTTTCTTCGCCTGTTATACTAAATGAAGTTCTATTAGCGACATTCATCACTGTGTAGCTTGCACCTGTGCTATACACTATTGAATTTCCGTCTGGCGACCAGGCAAATTGCGTGCAGGTACAGGTCGTAAGTATGGTCGTATGACCATTCATTGCCTGCATTATCAGCTGGACAGTTGGCATATCTGTACTCGCAGCCGTTTGCTTAGAGATGCTGACGGCATAAAGGATGTTCGTGTCGTGGTGTGCTGGCTGCCAGAGTACGCGTTCTAAGGGTGCTGGCAGCGGGTGGCCGGGAAGTGGCCCATGTGTAAGTGTTTGCAGATCCGTGCCCGCTAAACTGGTGGTAAAGATGCCAGCGGCGGAAATTCCTGTAGTCTTTTGATTGTTGTAAGAGAATGAGGGAATCGAATACGTGCCCGGTAAGCTTCTGGCTGCAATGCCACCTGGCTGATCGTTCTGCGCGATGACCCAGCTGGCTTCATTGGAGGTGCGCGGATTCGCCAGTGCTGTCTGTCGGTAGAGCAGGCGCGTACCACTTGCACTCCATATAAGGTTGCTGTAACGAATGTCGGGACTGGAGAAAGCTGTGTTGATTGAAGTCCCTCCATCAACTCCGATCGTGTTAAGCGTGCTCGGTACATCTCCTACCAGACCTGTGACGGTATTACTGCTCAGTTGCTTCGCCGCCGAAGTTCTGGCAAAGTCTGGATCGAGCGTACGAAAGGCAACGATCTGGTGGTTCGGGGACCAGTTATAGCCAACGACGGGCGGACCTTCTGTGACAATGGCAAAGGCGTTAGCTCCATCGGGATCGATGGTCCAGAGCTGACCAGCGCGCACAAATGCAATTACATTGCTACCAAGGTGTCCCGGGCTGCATGCCGCCAGTGCGGTGAGTATCAGTAATAATAAGAGAAGAACGCGTTGCACTTTCATGAGCGCAGTATAGGCTCTCTATCATGCGTGGTCAAGAGTGCTGAAATGCAAGAGTTTACTTAAACGTCAGTTGTGTGATATGCTTTTTCTGGATATATGGACAAAATTGCTACTTTATCGGTTCCTCGTCAGGAAAACATGTGTTATGAAAACTGTAAATCTTCCCTTCTCATTAAGAGCGAAAGAGGGGAAATTTGAAAAACGTTATGCGATAGATACTATTCTGGCGGTTGTTGCTCCACTGCTGGTGACAGGAGCTATTTACCTGTTTCAACTGTATCCCAGGATTCCAAACATTTCTGTGGTCTATCTGCTGGTGGTGTTAGGACTGGCAAGTACACGTGGACGCTATTCTGCTATTATAGCATCAATTATTGCTTTTTTTTCCTTTGATTTTTTTCTTGTTCCGCCACTTTTTCTGTTCACCATCGGCAAGCTTGAAGAGTGGTTGGCGCTCTTTATCTTCCTGGTGACGGCTGTGATCACTGGACAGCTCGCTGCCGCGCTCCGGCGACGTGCCGAACAAGCCAGCCAGCGCGAGAACGAGACACATGCACTATATGATTTGTTAAGCGCCACGACGCGTGAGGAGAGCCTGGAGAGCCAGCTCAACATTGTGGCACGCGCTATTGTCAAGAATTTTTCCTTTGCGGGCGTTCGTGATTGTGCTATTCTATTGCCTGACGAGCGTGGGAAGTTAACCTTGCAGGCTGATGCCTGTCACCCGACTGAGCAGAGCTTGCTCTCATCTGATGAAGAACAAACGGCAGTTGCTATTATGCGCGAAGGAAAGATTATAGATGTCTATGATTCTTCGTCGTCCTCTGGAGAACTGGGAGGGCATTGGTTCAGGCGCGCCATGCACACAAAACATTCTAGACGCCAGTATGTGCGTATGATACCATTGCAGATGGGCCAACAGGCGGTTGGTGTGATGCGTCTGCTAATGGAAGGCAACGCAGAACGCCTGTCCCTTGAACGTGAGCCTGGCGCGGAGAAAGAACACGTCAATCCCCGTACGGCCTTCTTCTGGACCTTTCTTGACCAGGCGACCTCAGTTATCGAGCGTGCGCGCTTGCGCCGTGAAAGCATGCACATGGAATTATTGCAGCGTACTGATGCTCTGCGTTCGGCATTGCTTTCCTCTGTTTCGCATGATCTACGTACGCCGCTCTCATCTATCAAAGCGGCGGCTAGCAGTTTGTTACAAGAAGATATACAATGGGACGAGGAAGAAAGGCGCAGTTTCGCACTGGCTATCGAACGTGAAGCCGACCGTCTCAATCGCCTGGTTGGTAATCTGCTGGATATGACGCGAATTGAAGGTGGTGCGCTCAAACCAGAAAAAGAATGGTATCCTATAGATGAACTGATCAATGATGTATTGGGGCATATGCAACTCTCTTTGCAGGGTCGTGAAGTGCATACCGATATTCCTGATGATCTGCCGCCAGTAGAACTGGACTACTTGCAGATGGACCAGGTGTTGACAAATCTGCTTGAAAACGCGCTACGCTATACTCCACCTGCGTCGCCAATTGAGGTCTCTGTGCAAATGGTTGATGAACAGATGATGGTAAGTATCGCGGATCGTGGACCTGGTATTCCTCCCGCTGACATAGAGCGTGTTTTCGATAAGTTTTACCGTGTGCTTAATGTTGCACACAAGAAAAATATTATTGGATCAGGGCTGGGTCTGTCAGTATGTCGGGGATTGGTCGAGGCACATGGCGGACATATCTGGGCCGAAAATCGAGCTGGTGGTGGCACCATTTTTCGGTTTACTCTGCCCGTAAGAAAGGTAGAAGGACAGCTTCATGAGTAAAAGCGGTGCTCGTATCCTCGTGGTGGATGACGAAATCGAGATCTTGCGTGCGTTACAGCGCAGTTTGAGTGCACACGGGTACGAAGTGTTTACGGCTGCTAGCGGTGAAGAAGCGCTGGAAGAGGTTGCTCACCATCGACCAGACCTGGTACTCCTCGATCTTGGTCTGCCTGGTATGAGCGGTCTGGAGGTATGTAAGCACGTCCGTGCACAGTCGAATTTGCCTATCATTGTATTGTCGGTGAAAGATGCCGAGCGCGATAAGGTGCTGGCTCTTGACCTGGGTGCTGATGATTATGTTTCCAAGCCATTTAGCGTCAATGAAGTCCTGGCGCGCGTGCGGGTTGCGCTCCGTCATGCTGCACAGGTACAGTCTGGGACGGAACCACGCTTTACGGCTGGTCCGCTAACCGTTGATTTTGCGCAACGCCAGGTTTTTGTCGATGGGCGCGAGGTGAAGCTGACACCAACCGAGTACGATCTACTCAAAGCACTGATTAAAAGTAATGGCAAGATTATGACGCGCCAGATGTTGCTTTCGCAGGTATGGGGTACTGGTTATGGCGCTGAAGCGCATTATCTGCATGTCTATATCGGTCAGTTGCGCCGTAAAATTGAACCCGATCCTGCCCATCCACGCTTTATCCTCACGATCTCCGGTGTCGGTTACCGTTTCAGTAGCGACGAGTATTGACCCGTAGAGGCACACGCAAGGCGTGCCTCTACGTTTGTTACCATTGCTTCAATAGGTGCGCTACCTTGCCTTCCGACGTTATTTCATAGCGTACGCGATCGGGATTGATGTTTTTATAGCGTTCGCTATCTTCTACTGGGACGACCGTATCGCGCGGGTGCACCATCTGCCAGACTCCATTAGCAATGTCCGGGTCACCTTGCAGATAGACATACGTACGTTTGGGAATATTCGCTTTCACTACAAGAGCCTCGGCCCTCCCAAAGCTCTGTTTCGCCCCTTGATCGTCCAGGTAAGGATCGACGATCTCCAGCATACGCGGCGCCGTCAGACGATCCTGGCGTTTACCTACATATACAAACATGATAGGCCTCTGGCGCTCATCAGCATTGTTAACAGCAGCACGGATCACCGCATCATTATGTTTGCTATCAGGGAGCAGGATCGCCAGTATAGAGTTGGGCAAGCGTTCATCCACGCGTGTAACCACGATAGGTACAGGTACACGTCCCGCTTTGCTCGAAACCCGATGGTTCAGATAGGCAATCCCCATACCCACAAGTGCTACGCCACCACCAAAAGCGGTTGCCAGCGGCTTCGATACCAGGTTGGTGGACCATGCGACGGCAACCAGCAGCGTGGTCAAAATTCCCAGGAAGAAGTCGAGCTTGAACCAGAAGCCCTTGACCTCCGAGGCGGCGGCATGGACGCTATTCATCATCCCACCGCCGCGCACGCTATCTGTCGGTATGCTACCATTTGAGATCTGCAGGTCATGCGGTGTGACGAACTCATTGTGTTGACCATCGCTGGCAGGCAACTGTCCATTCGTGCTTTCTTGTACTGGTGCTATTTGCCTATTAGCATTGATTAGCGGCGTTGCTATTCCATTACTTGCTATTGCTTTTGCGCGTCGCCAGTCACGTGCACGCACAATGTCCAGGCCCAGACAGGTAAGCGTAAACGCGCCTAGCAGACCAAAGGCGTACATATCTCCCAGGATATCGATCCTGCCCTGTACAGCGATTAATATTGCAATAGGAATGCCTGTCGCCAGAGCTATAGAGATGTGCGGCGTATTGCGTAGCTTGTTCCGCTGCAGGATAAAGCTGGGGAGGAATTCCATGCGTGAGAGTGCCATGAAGACGTGGTACGCTCCAATGATGGCGGTATTACTGGCAAAGACTAGCAATGCACTGGCGCTGATAGCTACCTCTATCTGCAAAAAGATATTACCCCAATGGCCTGCGAGCAAGGAGATAAGCTGGTTTGATAGCACCGGGTCCCTCGCTTCTGGTGTGAGAAGAAGCGTGGATAGTATGGTTAGTAATGGACTTGTCAATCCAATGGTTAATACTACGAGTAAGAGTGCGATACCGGCTACTTTTTTGTGTGGATATTTCATAACAGGTGAGAGCTGGGAGATACTCTCAAGTCCTGAGAATGCCAGGAAAGCACCTGCAAATCCTGTGAGAAAGGTCACTGGACTCAATGGGTTATCTGCAAACATCCTGGGAAGCAGTGCAAAGAAATCACCAAAAGAGATATGTGTAAAGACTGTGAACAGGATTGCAAGGTCGCTTAGAAATGCAATCACAGCCCCTACCAGGCTTACTTTTGCACTTTCACTGATGCCAACCCAGTTCAATATACCCAGTAAAACGAGGATGCCTACAGTGAGCCAGAGGGCGAATGGGCCGATGGCTGGAATAACAACACTGAAGTACAGTATGCCCGACAGGCAACTGATAGCCGCTGTCAAAAAGTAGTCTACCAGGATAAACATGCCTCCCAGTGCGCCAAACCAGGGGTTTAATGCCTGTGCTGCTACAGTGACTACTCCGCCTCCCTGAGGAAAGCGATGCGTTACTTCGGCATATTTTAATGTGAGCAGGACAAAGACAGACATTGTTAAGAATACAAAAAAACCAGCCAGTTCCCGAATCCCTGCTGTCCGATAGAGGATGCCCGGAACGTAGTAGATGGAGGTTCCTATGTCTGCAAAGACGACTGCCCAACAAAGAATTGGGCCAAGCATACCTTTCTTGTTGATATGCTCACCCATGTGTGTGTCGTGTGATGTTTCTGGGGCCACAGATTCCTGCGCCATATAATCCTATTATCCTTCAAACAGAGAACTTGCAACGCTCTATGTAAGTAGAGATATCTACTCTTCTCTACTATTACGTAGGACGGGGATAGATCTGGTACATAGTGTAGCACAGTAGTATGGATACAAGCAAAATCTTGAGAAAATATTTAGATACCTTTTGCCTCCTTCTAAAAATTTTTGAGTATTTTCTGCATTTTCTTGAGAAAATATTTAGAATCTCATCCTTTCCTATGAGAGACCTTGCTAAACATCGTGAAGAAGCCCGACAGCGCCTGGAAGAGCACGCGCTATTCGCCGAAGACCTGGGCGCTGAAGTAATCTATAGAACAAGTCATAATATTGCACGCACCCTGGCTGAAGTGTCCCAGCAGCGCCACGTGACACAAGTGGTGCTCGGCCAACCAGCTCATAGCCGCCTGGAAGAAATGTTATATGGTTCCGTCATCACTCGCTTTTTACGCATAAAATCTGATGTTGATATTCATCTTGTCCCGCTCGATAGAAAGAATAGAATAGAATAGAAAATGCGGCAGTTCACGCATCAGGGAGATACGGGATCAATCCTCTGCGGAACGCTTCTTCCTGGATCTCTCGCGGCGCATGGCGCACATCGATCATGAACCCATTGACCTCAAGCATCCATACCAGTGGGTTCTTGTCGATCATTGAAGGGATCGTCCAATCTGGATCCATTGGATAGATGTTCAGAAGATCGCGGATCTGCTTGGATTTCGCCTGCATCGTACTCGAACTGAGGCCGAAATACTCCCAGATCTGGCTCGCCGGGATATGGGGCGTCTGCGATGCGTCGAAGAGAAAGTTTACCATGCCCAGCGCATGAATGATCCCGCACGCCCACGTGGTGGCCTTGCCCCGGCTCAGTGGCGAGGGACGTTTCCGGCAGAGCGTCGCCGTCAACTGACGGCAGAGTTGCGCGTACTCATCATTCAAGTACGCCTGGCTGAAGGCGTCAGTGAGCTGAGTAATTTCATCGAATCTCGCTTGCATTTCTTTAGGAACGTTCTGCGACGTACTGCGTTTAGGCATAGATACTTCCCCTCTCGTATCGGTTGCGACGCATCAGCGTCGATCAAGACGGACGATGTACCCGCTCGATCGGTGATTTTTGCTCACTTGAAAGCAGCAGGCCGATATTCGCTTCCATGATGGCATTCAGCATATGTGGACCTTTGGGAGGAGTATAGCATCTTCTCTGTGCAAAACATATACCTGTGAGTTGGATGGGCGTATCCCAAATTTTTGCAAAGTTCTGGAGAGGCAAGCATGAGGCTCAGCCGGATTGTATTCTTGTTACGCTCCATTCTCACTGTTTGCAAAAATCTGTAGGGAACCCGATGAACTTCAAATTTTTTGCAAAAGTCTTTGGACAACCCCAGGAGCTTTTTGCAAGGATGATGGCAGAAGGATGGCGGGAGGTATTAGCATCACAGTTTTAGCGTGGAAAAGGCAGCTAAGGTTATTTTTATAGAGGTAAATTTATTGGTTCAATGAAATGATAGTGAAAACGGTAATCTTCCCATAATGGTTGCAACGCTTTTTTTGCTGCATTGAGCTGTTCTTGTTGGAAAACACTTATCTTTGTTTCTATAATATCGATAAATGATCGCGATATTAATTCTGAGATAATGTGATATTCATAGTCAACTTCATAGATGCGCTTAACTTGCTGTTCAAGGTATTTCAAGATATTACTGTATGTTGTTAAATCTTGATGTCGTGAAGTGCCCTGCCTCTTTTTTAACCTGAGTTGAACAGCACCGAGTTTCTCCTGGAGATAGTTCAACTGAGTTATTTCGGGATTGACAGTGCGGGCTATTTTAGTAAGAGCAGTATAATAAGGCCGTAAGTGCAATGCCGGTACATTTTCGGCTCCGTAGTGGAGTAAGTATGATTGTATTTCGTGTAGATATTCAGCGAGTTGTTTTGGCTTACTGACATTCGATAGCGGTATGTCCTTTTCCTCATGGTAATCAATGATAGAAAGAGCATGAGCTAATGGATCTGTGCCGTGCTCTTTTAGATGCTTCACTCGCTCGAATTGAAGTTGGTTGTATATTCTTGAAGCTATTGATTTATCGCGAAGCTCATTTACATGGATATCAAAGACAATTTCTGCGCGATAATCGTGTCGTTTTAAAATCTTGAGACGATGCCCATTAGTTATTACTAGAAAAACAATATACATATGATTTCCATAGTATATAGCTTGTTTACTCGCATCCTCTAGATTAGGTACCTGGGGATTTTTCGCTTCAACAATAATGAGAGAAGTATCCTCGTTTTGGTTCTCA
>WNGE01007370.1_pt1 | contig 14231 bp, 14 predicted proteins | sample 5400651 | NCBI WGS metagenome assembly WNGE01 (sample SAMN13153370, study PRJNA577476) | soil metagenome | isolation source: 60 cm soil or saprolite under grassland replicate 2 | place: USA:California | collected 2016-06-15 | reverse complement strand
TGCTCGGCGTTGTCGGCAAGCAGCGACTGCGCCAGTTCCAGCATCGCTTCCACGCGCGCGTCGGCGATCCGGTTGAACACGGCCCGGCCCTCGCGGCGCGCCTCGACGAAGCCGCACCAGCGCAGACAGGCGAGGTGATTCGACACATTCGGTTGCGGCAGTGCGAGCCGATCGACGAGCTCACCGACGCTGAGTTCACCTTCGCTTCGAAGCAGCTCAAGGATGCGCAGCCGGATCGGATCGCCCAGCCCGCGGAAGTACTTCGCCACCAGATCCGTCTCCAGCGGGGACGCGGGAAGCCGGAACGGAGAGGCACTGATCGCATGCGCCACGCTCCAACTTATATCATCTCTTTCTGATGTATCGGCGGGGTGAGGAGCGGACGAACGAACGGTTGATGACGGTGGGCGGGAGCGGACGAACGAACGGTTGATGACGGTGGGCGAGCTCGCCCACCGCACGGGCATGTCGGCGAAGGCGATCCGCCAGTTCGAAGGGCTGGGCTTGATCTACAGCGCCGGCCGCAGCGAGGCGAACTACCGCCTCTTCTACGATTCGGCGATCTGGTGCATCCAGGGAATCGCGAACCTCCGCTCGCTCGGACTCACGATCAAGGAGATCCAGCAGCTCGCGGCCGTCTACCTCGACCGGTCGAGCGAACCGATCGGGCCGCGGCTGGCCGAACTCCTCGAGCGCGCCGAGCGCCGAATCGAGCAGCGGCGCGAAGAGCTCGACCTCATCCAACACCGGATCCGCGACTTCCGCGCAGCGAACAGCGCAGCACTTGCCGGCCGCTCCAACCTGACCGGCGACCCGCGCCGCCGACGAGCCGCTTGACCTCCCCCCAGGGTGAAGCCCTACCCTCGTCTGAACGGCGAAGGGAGGAAGACGATGCACATGAACGCTCGGAGGATCGGCCCGATCGGAACGACGACCCGCCTGTTCGGCGCCGCGGGACTGCTTTACCTCGCGTTCTTCGACGGCGCGAGCTGGGGTCTCGAGTGGTACGACGCCGCGGTTGGGCTCGGTGTCCTGCCGGCGGCCGTGATCGCTTTCGGTCTCGGCGCCCGCCGCTATGCAAGCGGGCCGGTTCGCTTCACCGGCTCCGCCGGCACGACGGCGAACTGCTTGCTCCTCATCGCGCTGGCCGTCAACCCGTACACCGCAGGCGGCGCCGCGCTCTTCTACGGGGCGACGCTGCTCGTCGCCGCCTGGCAGGCCCAGCCCGGCTGTGAGGCAACCGTGCTCTCGAACTGGATCCTTAGCCGAGACGATCAGCTCGGCTGCCCGGTCTTCTCGCCGATCGACGAGGCCGAGGCACGCCTCAACGCTCGAAGGTCGGCGGGCGGACGCCAGCCGCGACGGGCCGTCTCCTCGACAGAGAACACGGAACGCAGCGCACGCGTCGACTAGGCCGACGGCTCGGCGAGAGTCGGCAGCGGCGTGAGGTCGCTGCTCGCTGCCCTCTGCGCACGGGCCAACCGCAACCGAGAGGAGCGACAATGCCCACGACAATCGACCAGCCGAGAGTGGAGTTCGAGATCAGAACTCCGATCTGCCCCACCTGCGGATGCTCGCTGGCGCGTCTCGGCGTCCGCCGCGAGGACGCCGGTCGCGGCCGCTACGAGGGGAACGAGTATCTCTTCTGCTGCGAGGGCTGCCGGGAGACGTTCGCGACCGACGCGGAGCGATATCTCGCGCAGATCCGAGACGTCGTCGTCTGCCCGGCCTGCCTGGCCGAGAAGCCGAGAGCCGTGATGGTCGCAGTCGAGTACGGAGGAACGACCGTCCACTTCTGCGGTTGCCCGGGGTGCTTGAACGCGTTCCGTCGCGATCCGGAAGGCGTGCTGGCACGGCTCGAGGTGTAGAGCGCCGCGTCGGCCCGCCCTCCCGCACCTCCGGCCAGCGCAGACCGGCTCGACGGCATGCGGCCGCCGTCACCGTGCTTGGTACTTCTGGCTTGAAAAGGGGGCGATAGCGATGTCGCAACAAGGCCAGCTGATCCAGCTACGGAGGAAAGGGCGCGACGGCGAGGGGCTGTGGGCATACCGGTACCGGGCCGGCGGCAGAGACTCGAAGCGGGTACAACGCGGTGGGTTCGCCTCGGAGCGGGACGCGGCGGGGGCTTTGGGGCGGGAACTGGAGCGGCTGCGGCGGGAGCGGCGAGTCTCGAGATCGCTGACCCTCGCCGAACTCGTGGAGATCTATCTCGCGCAGCACGACGTCGAGCCAGTAACGATCGAAAAACTGCGCTGGCTACTCGCGAAAGCGGTCGCCGCCTTCGGCGAGGGACCGGTCGGCGAGCTCCGCTCGGAGGAGATCGCCGCCTGGCGGATCGCGCTCTCACCGGGCTACCGGTTCGACGCGACGCAGGCGCTTCGGCAGGTGCTCGCGCGCGCCGTCGTCTGGGGGATGATCGATGCCAACCCGGCGAAGCTCGGCGTGGACAACCCGTCGCCGCGACGCAGGGAGCAGCGCCCGTTCGAGTCCTGGGCCGAGCTCGAGGCGGTCGCCGCGAATCTCACCCCACGCCATCGGCCGATGGTGATCTTCGCCGCCGCCACCGGTCTTCGCCCGGCCGAATGGCTCGCGCTCGAATGGCGCGACATCGACCTGGAGGCACGGGTCGTCTACGTGCACCGCTCGTTCACGAAGGGTCGCTTGAAGTGCCCGAAGACGGAGGCGAGCCGGCGGGCGGTGCCGCTGCAGACGATTGCGCTCGAAGCGGTAGAACAGCAGTCGCCGATTGGGCAGAACAAACTCGTGTTCCCAGCCCAGCGCGGCGGCTACCTTGACCTGCACAACTTCCGCAACCGAGAGTGGAAGCCCGCGCAGGTCTCGGCCGGGATCGAGCCCCTACGCAGGATCTACGATCTCCGACACACCTTCGCTACCTACGCGCTCCGTGCCGGCATCTCCACCTTCGAACTCTCCCGCTACATGGGCGCCAGCCTGACCATGATCGACCGTCACTACGGCCACCTTGCCCGGGACGGACGCGAGCATGCGATCCGTCTGCTCGACGAGCTGAGCGCCGAGCAACGTCCACGGTGGACGCTGGTGGACGCTGCGTGGACACCGAAGCCCGTGGCCGCCGCCAGCCGGGACAACGCAACCATCAGCTGAGCAGGAGGAAACTCGAAGCCCTCTGACGGACTCGAACCGTCGACCCCCTCCTTACCATCTCATCTCGCGCGTAGCGCGTCTACCGGATGGGCCTCGAGCACCTCGGCGTCGTCGTCGGTGAGGACATCGACGACTTCTCACGAGTGCATCGGGCCACGCTAACTGGCCAGCAGTTCCAGAGTCCCGACGTCGAGCCGTACTACGTCCTGTTCGAGGACTTCACCCACGTGAAGTTCTACCGCCGCTCGTTGTACGACGGCTGCATCCTCGGGGGAGTGCGCTTCGACGGCTTCAGCCACGTCGACGACTGGGTGCCGCAGCGGCTGGTCACCGCCACCGGCCCGAACCCGATCCCGCGGTGACCGAAGCTGCGCCGCCCGTCGCGGAGCTCCTGAACCTCGGCGGAAGCGTCGCGCTTGTGACCGACGTCCAGTGGCGTCGGCGCCGGGATCGTCCGGCGCGTCGCATGGCTTGGCAGCTTCTGATGCACGCCGGTAGCAGCGCTCGCCTGGGCCAGTTCGGGAATGACCCACGAGCGGGCCCGACGTCGATGCGAGACTGCTGAATGGTGAGGGGCTGAGCCTAGGATCTGCGTGTGTCGCTAGCCGGCCGCATTGGGGCACCGGGACTCCTCGTCGTCGCCAGTTGGTCTAGCCAATCGCTGAGCAGCTGTTGCTCTGCGGGGGAGAGGACGCTGGGTGTCTCGGTGAGCAGTGCCCGTAGCGCGACGGCGTGCACCGCGACCCGTTCAGCCGCCGGTGCCGCGCCGGTTTCTCCGTTTGGGGCCTCGGTGGAGGCCGGAACGGTGATGGCGGTGAGTATCGCCTCGCGCATGGTCGCGGAGAGCCGCGGGTCGCGTTTCTCGGGTGGGGTGGCGGCGAGAGTGAGCGTGATGCCGGTGCCGGCGGCGTGGATCAGATCCGTGGCGTGGGCAACGTCGACGCGGAGCCGCCCGGCCTCGGCGATACGGGCGACGAGCCCCTCCAGCACTTCAACGCCTTCGTGTATCACCGAGACGGACGCCGCGACGGACGGGGCGCTGTAGAGCAGCGCGAACGCGTCCGGGTGGGCTAGGCCGAACGCGATGTGGAGATCCCACCCTCGTCGTAGGTCCTCGACGGGGTCGTTTGTCGGTGCGCGGATCGCCTGCTCGTCTATGTGGACGGCGAGCGTCTCGCGAGCGACCACGTCGAGCAGGCCTTGCATGTCGCCGAAGTGGCGATAGATCGTTGGCGCTTGTACCCCAGCTGCGGCGCTCACCGCGCGCGTGGTTACCGCGTTGCGTCCGCCGCTGGCGAGCAGTTCGGTCGCGGCTCGCACGATGCGGGCTGGAGCGTCCGGTTTCTGGTCCCTCGATGACATCAGCGAAAGTGCGTTATCACGTTTACGAATCGATGATGTCGGTCATATGTTAGCGGCGATAGCATGAGATCGCAAAGGCCGTAGGCCACCAACGGAAGGAGCACTCATGGCAACCGCAACCCGAAATACGAGCCGGACCGAGCGCCTGCTGGCGCTCATGGCGAAGGGTGACGATCTCTTCAACGCGCGCGACTGGGAAGCGCTCGAGCCCATCCATCACCCGGACATGATCGCGCACATCCCCGGGAGCGCGGAGCCGATCTACGGACGGGAGGCACACGGCGCGGCGATGAAGCAGCTCGTACGGATATTCCCGGACATCCGCGTGCACACCCCGTACCCGATCCAGTTCGGAAACGGCGACTGGATCACCGTCGTCACCAACGCCACCGGAACCTTCACCGGCGAGATGACGCTGCCCGACGACCACGAGATCCCGCCGACCGGAAATGCCTTCGACCTCGAGTTCGCCCAGACCAGCAAGTGGGACGGCGACCAGCTCATCGTCATCTCCGCCTTCTGGGACACCGCGCTACAGGCGAAGCAACTCGGACTCCCCCAATAACGCGAGCCGACGAAGGAGCAAGCCATGAATCCCTGAAGCGTGTCAAAACTCGGATTCAGCACCAGAACAGAGTTTTGACACCCTTCACGCACCGGCCGCCACCTCTGGTCGTTCGAGCGATATGGGATTACGCCCGACCTCGTCACGCTCGGCAAGCCGATGGGCAACGGCTACCCAGTCTCGGCCGTGATCACGCGCCGGGAGATCACCGAGCGGCTCGCCGCGACGACCCACGTCTTCAGCACCTTCGGCGGCAACCCCGTCGCCGCCCAAGCGGCGCTCGCGGTGCTCGACGTGATCGAGGACGAGCGCCTGGTCGAACATGCGGCCGCGGTCGGCAAGCCACTGATCCGCGCGCTCGAGCAGCTCGGCCCCGAAGTCCGCGGCCACGGGCTGCTCGTCGGCGTCGACCTCGCCTCAGCCGAGCTCGCCGAGCGCGTGGTCAACCAGCTGCGCGACGAGGGAATCCTGATCGGCCGGACCGGCCGCGACGACAGCGTCCTGAAGATCCGGCCGCCGCTCGTCTTCGCGGACGAGCATGCGGAACTGCTCGTCGAGGCGGTTGCCCGCGCCATTGCCGCGATCAGGGCGCGCGCGTGAGGACGGCGCGCCGAGCGAGCTCCAGCGCCCCGAGCACGCCCGCGCGGTCGCCGAGGGCCGGCGGGACGATGTACTCGTCGATCGCCGCCCCGAGCTCGGGCGCGTCGAAGTAGCCGGAGGCCAGTGCTTGCACGCGGCTGCGCACGTGGGGCAACAGCGCAGGCTCCTTCATGACGCCGCCGCCTAGGATGATTTTCTGGGGCGAGATGGTGCAGATCACGTTCTGGAGTCCGAGCGCCAGGTACTCGGCTTCCAGCAGCCATGCGCTCTCGTCCGCGATCTCCTCTGCGGAGCGGCCCCAGCGCGCGCGCAGGGCGTCGCCCGAGGCGAGCCCCTCGAAGCAATTGCCGTGGTACGGACAGGCACCGTCGAACGGGTCGCGATTGCGGTCGTGTGGGATCCGCATATGCCCGAATTCAGGATGCAGGAGCCCGTGCATCAGGTTTCCATTTGCTATCCCGCCGCCGCCGATGCCGGTTCCCACGGTGATGTAGCAGAACGTCTCGAGTCCGACGGCCGCACCCCAGCGGTGCTCGCCGAGCGCTGCTGCGTTGACGTCGGTGTCGAAGGCGATCGGAAGGTCGAGCGCGTTCCTGAGCGCGGCCACGACTTCCGTGTAGGCCCAGCCGGGCTTCGGCGTCGTGGTGATCCGCCCCCAGGTGGGCGAGGTGCGATCGATGTCGATCGGTCCGAACGAGCCGATGCCGATTGCGGCGATCGCGCCGTTGCGGGAAAAGAAGTCGGCCGCGCGGGCAATCGTCTCCTCGGGGTCGGTGGTCGCGAAGGTGAGGGTCTGCTCGAGGTCGTCTGGCCCGGTGCCCGTGGCGCAAACCCACTTTGAGCCGCCGGCCTCGATCCCGCCGTAGATCACGATGCCTCCGCCGGTTCCGGGGCAAGTGCGCCGCTGGACTTGCGGACGATGAAGTCGGCGGGGAGCACGACTATGCGTCGCCGCTGGCCGACCCGGCCGGCGAGCCGGTCGATGAGTAGCTGCGTTGCGATCGTGCCGAAGGTCTCGGCGGGCTGGGCCATGACGGTGAGGAACGGATAGAGGCGGGAGACGTGTTCGATGTCGTCGAAGCAGACGAGCGCAAGGTCGCGTGGAATTTCAAGGTTCTGCTGGCGCGCAGCTTCGACAACGCCAACGACGGCGATGTTGTTGACGGCAAAGATCGCTGTCGGTGCATCCGATAGCGCCAGGAGCCGCCGTGTTGCATCGCAGGCGACGTCGGGATCGATCGCGCTCGACTCGACTACGAGATCGGGGTCGAACTCGACTCCGGCGCTCTCGAGCGCCTCCCGGTAGCCGCGGAGGCGGTCGCGCGCAGTCGAGACGTCTGGCGTCTCGGTGATCATTCCGATTCGCCGGTGGCCGAGCCCGATCAGGTGGTCGACGAGCTGGCGGGCGCCCGCGACGCTGTCGCCCTGAACGAGGTCGCAGTCGAAGCCCGTGATCGAGCGGTCGATCAGGACGAAAGGGACGTTGTTACGGGTCAGGAGACGAAGCTGCGGCCGCGAACGATCGCCGACCGGCGCGATCAGCACCCCGTCGACTTGGAAGGCGACCATGTCCTCGAGGTAGCCGCGCTCACGCTCGAGATCGCCTTGGGTGTCGCAGAGGATGACGTGGAAGGCCGCGCGGCCCGCAACCTGTTCGACGCCGCGCACGACCAGGGTGAAGAAAGGGTTGGCGACGTCGGGGACGATCACGCCGAACGCACCCGTCTTCCGTTGGATCAACCCGCGGGCCAGCCTGTTCGGCACGTAACCGAGCTCGGCGATCGACGCTTGCACGCGCTTGCGCGTATCGACGCTGACTCGGGGTCTTTCGTTGATCACGCGCGAGACGGTCATCGCCGAGACGCCAGCGTGCCTCGCAACATCGTGAATCGTGACTCTCATGCCGTGTTACTCATAGCCCAAACGTCGGAGAAATACCACACTGGACCTAGGCGCAGCGCCTCGACCGCCTTGAGCCGAAGTGGCTTGACACAGCGTTTCCAGCGTGTTATTGATCCCGCGTTTCGGTGCGTTATCGATACCACAAACGCGAGCCGTTTGGCGCCCCGATGCGTGGGAGCCACAACCCGATGAAGGGAGCAGAGATGCGTTTGTCCAGTCTGGCGCTGATTCTCGGCGGCGGCTTGGTTCTCAGCCTCGCCCTGCTAGTTGGGGTCGGCAGCGCCCATCCTTCGGCGCGCGCCGGGAGCGAGGGCACCACGATCACGATCGCGACCGTCAACAACGACAACATGATCGTGATGCAGTCGCTCACCAAGAACTTTACGAAGAAGTACGGGATCAAGGTGAAGTACGTGACGCTGCCGGAGAACACCCTCCGCCAGAAAGTCACCGCCGACGTCGCGACCGGCGGCGGCCAGTTCGACGTCGTCACGGTCGGGACATACGAAGTGCCGATCTGGGCCAAGAACAAGTGGATCGTCAATCTGCGGCCGTACTTCTCGAAACAGAGCCCCGCCGCCTCGAGCGCCTACAACCTCAAGGATCTGATTTCGCAGGTGAGGGCGGGCTTGTCGTACAAGAACAACCTGTACGCGGTGCCCTTCTACGGCGAGAGCTCGATGACGTACTACAACAAGAAGCTTTTCGCCGCTGCCGGCTTGAAGATGCCGCTGCATCCGACCTGGTCCCAGGTCAAGTCGTTCGCCGCCAAGTTGGATAAGCCCTCAGCGAACCAATACGGGATCTGCCTGCGCGCCCTGCCTGGTTGGGGCGAGTTCGGCGCACCGCTGACCACCGTGATCAACACCTTCGGCGGCCGGTGGTTCAACATGAAATGGGAGCCGCAGCTGACATCTCCAGCGACTAAGTCTGCCGTCAAGTTCTACGTCGATCTCGTCCGCAAGTACGGCGAGCCCGGCGCGACGAGCAGCGGCTTCACCGAGTGCGAGACCGCGATGGCGCAAGGCAAGACGGCCATGTGGGTCGATGCCACGGTGGCCGCCGGGCAGCTCTCAGACCCGAAGACGTCGAAGGTCGCCAACGACATCGGCTTCGCGTACGCGCCGACGAAGGTGACCCCACGCGGCTCGCATTGGCTGTGGGTGTGGTCGCTGGCGATGGAGGCCTCGAGCAAGAAGAAGGACGCCGCATTCAAGTTCCTGACTTGGGCGACGAGCAAGGGATACATCAAGCTCGTCGCCGGCAAGAACGGTTGGGCCGCCGTCCCACCCGGCACACGCGTCTCGACCTACGCGAATCCGAACTACAAGAAGGCGGCAGGCAAGTTCGCGAACATCGTCCTGAACTCGATGAAGACCGCCGACCCCAAGCACCAGACGCTGCATCCGGTCCCCTACGTCGGTGTCCAGTTCGTCGGGATCCCCGAGTTCCAGAACATCGGGACGCTCGTGACCCAGAACCTCGCCGGCGCAGTGGCCGGCCATACGAGCGTTGATTCCGCGCTGAGTCTCTCGCAGCGACAGGTCACCCGGATCATGAAGCAGGCCGGCTACCTGAAGTAGGGGACCCCATCCCAACGCCGGACGAGGGCGGATCGGCGGTCCGCCCTCATCCGAGCGGCAGACGATCCATGATCCTGCTCTCCCGATGACCGCACGCCCAGCATCCGTGGCGCCGCCCCTGGCGGAATCGGGGGCAAGGCGCCTTGCGTTCCTGCGCTCGGCGCGCGTCTATCGCTACGGCCTCCTGCTGCCCGCGCTCGTCTACCTCGCGGTCATGACGCAGGCGCCCTTCCTGCTGACCCTCTGGTACAGCTTCCACAACTGGATCCTCACCTCGCCCGAGCTCGGGCATCGCTGGATCGGGCTCGACAACTTCCGCTACGAGCTGACCGAGGATCCGATCTTCCGGACGGCGATCTACAACACGCTCGGGATCACGGCGGCGATTGTCGGCGGCTCGCTCGTGCTCGGGCTCGGCTTCGCCCTCCTCCTCAATCGCCGCTTCCCGCTTCGTGGCGTCGCCCGCGCGCTGATGATCGCGCCCTTCTTCGTCATGCCGACCGTGAACGCGGTCGTGCAGAAGAACCTCTTCCTGAACCCGATCTTCGGGCTCGCCAACTGGGTGACGACCTCGGTCGGCCTTCACCGAGTCGACTGGCTGGCGGTGCATCCCAAGCTGGCCATCATCTCGATGGCCACCTGGCAGTGGGCGCCGTTCATGATGCTGATCCTGCTTGCCGGCCTCCAGGGAATCCCCGACGAGATTCGAGAGGCCGCCCGCGTCGACGGGGCAGGCCCGATCGCAGAGTTCCGCCGAATCACCTTGCCCCTGCTCGGTCCCTACGTCGAGCTCGCGGTGCTGCTCGGGCTGATCTACATCCTCCAACTCTTCGGCGAGATCTTCGTCGCCACCCAGGGCGGCCCCGGAACGGAGACGACGACGATTCCCTACTATGTCTACCAGACGATCTCACAGGCCAACGACGTCGGGACATCCTCGGCGCAGGGCGTGCTCGCGATCGTCTTCAGCGCGATCATCGCCGCCCTCCTGCTCAGGTTGCTCACGCGGACGTTCAGAAGGGGGCTGACCGCATGACCGCCGTCCCCGAGCGTCTCCCGCGGCGGGCCTCGCCCCGGCTGCCCTCGCCGCTCGGGCGTCGAATCCGGCCCGCCTCCCTCGCTCTGAACCTGCTGACCTACGCGATTGCTCTCTTCGTCTTCTTCCCCATCGTCTGGACGCTTCTCACAGCGTTCAAGAGCGAGGCGGACGCAGCCGCGACCCCGCCGGTCGTCTTCTTCCACGCGTCGCTCGACAACTTCCGCAAGGTCTTCGACGCCGGTTATTCGACGTACTTCGTCAACACGGTCCTGCTGAGCGGCGGCTCGACACTCCTCGCCTTGGCTTTGGGCCTCCCTGCCGCCTACAGCCTCGCCTTTCATGCGTCCAAGGGAAGCCCGAAGGTGCTCTCCTGGGTGCTGTCGACGAAGATGCTCCCCCTCGTCGGGGCGCTGATCCCGCTGCTCGTGATCTACAAGCGGGTCGGCCTCTTCGACACTCGCCTGGGGATGATCCTGCTCTACGCCGCGTTCAATCTGCCTCTCGTGATCTGGATGATGCGCTCTTTCTTCGCAGACCTGCCGAAGGAGATCCTCGAGGCCGCCAGCCTCGACGGCGCCGGCTTCCTGACGATCATGACGCGGATCGTACTGCCGTTGACCGCCCCCGGTCTGGCGGCGACGGCACTCTTGTCGGTCGTCTTCAGCTGGAACGAGTTCCTGCTGGCGGTGAATCTCACGGGCGCGAACTCGGGCACGCTGCCTGTCTTCATCTCGGGCTTCATGACGAGCGAGGGGCTGTTCTGGGCGAAAATGTCGGCCGCATCGACGCTCGCTGTCGCTCCGGTGATCCTCGCTGGCTGGCTCGCACAGAGATCGCTCGTCCGCGGCCTCACCTTCGGAGCGGTCAAGTGAAGGCCGCCTACTACGAAGCGGTGCACGAGATCGACGTGCGCGAGGCTCCGGATCCCGAGCCTGGGCCAGAGGATGTCCTGATCCGTGTCCACTCGTGTGGCATTTGCGGGACAGACCAGCACATCTTCGACGGCGACGTCGGCGGCCCGCTGCCGCTGATCGGCGGCCACGAGCTGGCCGGCGAGGTCGTCTCCGTCGGCGCGGAGGTCCCGGACGACTTCCCCGTCGGCGGGCGGGTTGCCGTCGAACCAAACATCTCCTGCGGCTCGTGCTTCTACTGCCAGCGCGGCCAGGTCAACCACTGCCTGCGCTGGAGCGCGATCGGCGTCACCCGCGACGGCGGCTTCGCCGACTACGTCGTCGCGCCGGCTACCAACGTCTATCGGGTCGGCGAGATGGACTACGAGGTCGCTGCGTTCATCGAGCCGCTCTCGTGTGTCGTCTACGGACTCAAGCGCCTCGAGATCCCGCTCGGCGCGAACGTCCTGATCTACGGCGCCGGCCCGATCGGCCTGCTGATGCTCCAGCTCGTCCGCCATGGCGGCGCTAGCGAAATCGCCGTCGTCGACCTGAAACAGGACAAGCTCGACCTGGCCGGCACACTTGGCGCAACCATCACGGTCGCCGCCGGCCCGTCAGCCGACCCGGCTCTGCGCGAGGCTTCGCCGCTCGGGTTCGATGTCGTCATCGACTGCACCGGTGTCCCGTCGGTCGTCGAGCACACGTTCACGCACGTCCGCAACAACGGCAAGCTCCTCTTCTTCGGGGTCAACCCGCCCGACGCCCGGATTTCGATCAGCCCCTACGAGGTTTACCGAAGGGATCTCCAGATCTTCGGCTCCTTCGCGCTTCGCTTCACGTTCCAAGATGCGCTGGCACTGCTGGAGAGCGGGGCCGTCGACGTGAAGCCGCTGCTCTCCGAGCGCCTCCCGATCGACCGCTTCGCCGAAGCGCTCGGGCTGGCGGGCTCGGGCGAGGCGCTCAAGGTGCAGATCCAGCCGCGCTGACCACGCGGCGCGGTACGGCGAAGCAGTCAGAACGCGAATCCCGGTCACCGGGTGCAGTCGCCATCGCGTAGCGATGCTGGGCGCCCGAGGTGCAGGCGGCGAGCGGCATCTCGGCGATCATCGTCGCGCCTCCTGCCGAGAGCATCAGGTGGTAGTCGGAGTCCGCCTCCCGCTTGACGCCGACGAGCCGGGCCTGGACGCCGAAGACGCGCGACTCGAGCGAGCCGCGGGAGTCCTGGCCTGTGGGGTGCGTAAATTCGGCCGCACAGCAAAAAACATCAATGTGCAGGCAAGACCAATTTACGCACCCCACAGGCGGAATCAGCGTTCATCCCCGGGCATCCGTGGCCCCGTTTTCCCTGCAAATCAGTTGCTCGGTCGGTGTCACTGATGTCCGCGGATGACCGCACGTGCTCCGGCTGCTGTACCCGTCTGGTACCCCGCGGCCTGTTGTCCGTTTTCAAAACACAGAACGGTGTTCCTGGTGGAGCGCTTCTCGCTTGCACGTGAGTCCGCGATGTCGCAGGGTCGTGCTGCACCGAGCACGGAGCGCGATTAGGTCGAAGTCGCCTCTGGGCTGTACGCGGAAGCCGCAAGGCGGAGGCGGAACGTTCGCGGAGGCGGTGGACGAAAGGGCCACCGGCTCGGTGTATTTGTTTTTCGGGCTTGAACGCAGAAGCAACCACCGCGCCGCCACGCGACAGCGGCACCAGTTGGAGGCGAATCGCGATCCGGGTGGACTCGGCTACGGTCGATCGCTCATAACGTGATCACGGTCTTGCCGCTGGCGGGTTGACGGCCGGCCTGTCGCCGCAACGCAGGCCGCTATCGGTTTCTATCTCGCATTGCGCAACGAGTCAACGGCGTTGTCGGCTCGCGAGCGGTGCCACGGTCGGAGCCTTGAGGCGGCCGCAGAGTCAGGGTCTTTCTTTTCTCACCAGCCCGGTCCGAACCGCCATCTTGCACTCTTCACGCCGGTTAGACGCCTCCCCGCAGGCGCTGAATGACCGCCTCGAAGACGTCCTACTCAGCCTGTCGGGATCCTGTGGGGTTCCAAAACTCGGGTCCGCCGCGACAATGCGCCGGTTTGCAGGCGAAACCGATTTCTGCACCCCACACGCAACATTGGGCTTGTGCCTCGAGGGTGCAAAAACTCCGTTCACATGACGATAAGTCGCCGATTTGCAGGAGGAAAGCATCTGCCTTCGAGTTCAAGCACGTCGACGGCCGCGGCGTCGACTAGCGCGAATAGCGCGCCAGGCCTAAGGTGAGACCACATCGACCCGCGCCTCGGGTGTCGCACTCTCCAGGACTCCACGAACCCCGCCAAGACCGTGCGGTCGTGCCGATCGCTGACAGTGTTCAAAACGTGCGTCTCTATCGCATCGCTGCCCTCTGTGAGCGCAAAGCCATCCCGACCCGCGCTGGAACTCGAGAAGGTCGTCGCGCAGGGTCGGCGGACCAAATCTTCGGGCGCATCGCCATGGGCGCAGGTTGAGAGCGGTGATCCCAAGCGCTGTTAGCGCCTCCGCCGGCAAGTTCGGAAATCGGATCCCCCCTTCAAGCCAGGCAACCTCGCTTGTTCATCACGCTCAAGCGTCTCAAAGATGTTCCGGGGCTAAGCAGTGCTCGGTTGCGCCTCGACCTCCAACGCCACAGCGGCGGGATTCAAGCCCGCGACGCAGGACTCGGGAAGCGCCGCGCAGCCCAGCCACGCGACCTGCGGACGAAGTGCGATAACGACGATCGCTCCGACGACCACTGCCACGCCATCGACGAAGACCGCGCCGCCCGGGCCGATCACTGCCGCCAGGCCGCCGGTCAGCAGCGCACCGAACGGGAGCATGCCGACGAACGCGGCCGCCCAGATCGCGAGCGCCCGTGCTCGGACCTCGTCGCTGCTCATCGCCTGCACCACCACGGTGGACAAGCCGACAAAGAGGACGCCAGCGAGTCCGCCCACGAACGCCAGGGCGAGCGATAGCCAGGTGTTCGTGGACGCGCCGATGCCGGCCAGGGCCGCGCCCGTGACGACGAACCCCACGAGTAACGGCTCGCCCTTGTTCGGCCGGCCGGAGAGGCGTAGCAGCGCGATCGAGCCGAGCAGCGACCCGAGACCGATCGCTGCCGTGATCGCTCCGAGCGTCCCCGCGCCCGCGTGGAGGTTGTAGCGGA
>WNGE01005537.1_pt1 | contig 14238 bp, 7 predicted proteins | sample 5400651 | NCBI WGS metagenome assembly WNGE01 (sample SAMN13153370, study PRJNA577476) | soil metagenome | isolation source: 60 cm soil or saprolite under grassland replicate 2 | place: USA:California | collected 2016-06-15 | reverse complement strand
AATGGCCAGCCAGTCGCGCCAAAAGCCAGAACGAAGTACTTCTATCCGGGCGGGAATATTAGCGGCCCCATAAAAAAGGACAAACTGTTCTTCTTCTATGGGATGGAATACTACAAGCAGGATGTGGATAACGGGATATATGAGGCTGCGGTTCCAACCGCTGCGATGCGCAATGGCGATTTCACCGATAGCGCTTATATCAGCGCACTGAACGGCTATGGCATTACGGGTACACCGGGCGGTCCCAATTACACAAATGGGATGATCAACTCTGGCGCGATCGACCCGAATGGGCAAATCTTAATGAACGTCTATCCTTTGCCTAACATCGATCCGAGAACGATCGTCAATGGTCAAAAGCTGGGTTACAACTACATCAACGCGCAAACGCGCTTTTCCAACATGCTGCAGGAGCGCGGACGTGTGGATTACAACTTCAGCGATTCGATGAAACTATACGTTTCCTATAACCATCAGCACGACAATGCCGTGAATAGTCTCGACGTTCTGTGGACAGGCAATGGCCAGAGCTGGGCATCGCCGACTACGCCCTATCCGAGTCCTATCGTTGAGAGCACGACATCGCACGTTCTTTCGGCCAATCTCACAAAGATATTCGGCCCGACTCTAACGAACGAGCTAATATTTACCTATACCTATCTCAATCTGCCCAACAGTTTCCAGGACCCCAACAAGGTTAATCGTGCAGGTCTGGGCCTGAACTATAACTTGTTGTTCAATCACCCCAATTCTGATCAACTCATCTTTCCGGAGTTGACCGGATGGGGGGACGGTGTTGGCAACATGCTGAACACCGGATTTGAACTGAACGGCACAGTATTCGCCAAGAAAACCTTGCCGTCGGTTGCCGATAACGTCTTCAAAGTTTGGGGAACTCACACCACCAAGTTCGGATTCTATTGGGAGCGGACTTGGAACTCGCAGCCCGGTAATGGGGACGTAAATGGGCAGCTGCAGTTGGCGCCTTGGGCAGCAAATACTAGCGGGAATGCGTATGCGGACTTGCTAGCTGGCCAGACGGCGACATACGAGGAGACAAATTATGACGTGGTTCCCGAATTTCGTTATAGGTCCGTGGAATTTTACGGGACCGACTCGTGGAAGGTTTCTCGCCGCTTGACCCTGGATTATGGCCTGCGGGTTTCGCATCTGGGGCCGTGGGTTGACACGACAGGGTTCGGCTTCGGCGCGTGGTATCCCAGCCTGTTCGCCAGCGACCAGGGTGGCACCGCGAATTCGCTGACTTTCCCGGGCATCGAGTGGAACAAGGTTCACTCGTCAACGCCGCTCTCTGGTTCATCCAGCAGAACCTTCTTCTATAACCCGCGTGCAGGTTTCGCTTGGGACCTCCATGGGACAGGCAGTACCGTCCTTCGCGGTGGCTATGGCATGTACCGTTTCCACGACGAGCAAAACGTGCAGAACGGTGCCTATGGTATCGTTCGCGGCTCGTTCGCTGTGGACATCGGGAACGCAACGCTAGCGGGTTTGGATCCATCTCTACTGAACACCACCGGCTTCAGTGTTCCTGCAAATGTCACAGCGCTTGATCCGCGAGACGACCAGCAGCCGAGAACACAAAACTACAGTTTTACCGTGGCCCAGCGTTTACCTTGGAAGAGTTTGCTCGAAGTGGCCTATGTCGGAAGTAAGTCCGACTATTTGAGCAACTACAACAACAACTTCGACAAGATCAATGATTTGCCAGTTGGGGCTATGTTCACGTCCAACCACTGCGGTGGGGCAAATGGGACGGATGGCGGCCAACCGTGCGGGTGGAACGTAGCAGGGCAATACCCCACTGGCCAACTTAATGCCACTCGCCCGTTGTTTCAGACTCCGGGAATGCCGCCGAATACGGGGAACGGCTATGGCAATGGTCTGAAGATCGTTGACCATAAGATGTATTCCAATTACAACAGCCTGCAGGTGACGTGGAACAAGCAAGCAGGCCCGCTCAACTTCCTCACCAACTACACTTACTCAAAGTCTCTTGGGATTCGGGGGGAGAATGGTTCACAGACCGGTGATCCGTTCAGCTTGAGCAACAATTACGGTACCTTGCCGAGCGATCGCAGACATATCTTCAATGTCGCATACGTGTACCAACTGCCAACGTTGCATGATGGAAACAGCTTCCTGAAGGGCGCTACCAATGGCTGGCAAGTCTCTGGTATCGTGCAATATCAGAGCGGAGCAGATCTGCAGGCAGCAATATCGAATACCGCCAACTTCAACTACACCCCTTTCATTGCGCCCGGCACGACATTCCTGGGCACCACTGCGGGCACAGCAGGCAACCCCGCAACAGCAGTTGTTGCGAATCAACAGAATATTCTGGGAACCAACGACGTCACCCTCATGCCAGTGTTAAGTTGCAACCCAACGCACGGTCTTAAGCACAACCAGTTCCTCAATCCGAACTGCTTCTCTGAGTTTGCTACACCCAACGTGCAGGGCTCGTATGTCATACCGACCGGGGCGGGGCCAGGGTTCTTTAACACCGATTTGTCTGTGTTCAAGAATTTCACCTTCGGTAAGTCTGAGAACAAGAAGCTGCAATTCCGGTTCTCGGGCTATAACTTCATTAATCACCCGCTGCTGACATTCGTTAAGAATGATCCGAACCTGACCGTTGCTTATACGTACGATCCGGTCGCCAACGCGATCGTCCTGAGTAATCCGAATTTCGGGACTGCTAACAACAAGACCGGGCACCGCATTCTTCAGGGAGCCATCAAGTTCAGCTTCTAGTCGCAACGTAATTTAAAAGGGCGGCCTTTACGGCCGCCCTTTATTTTTGTAGGCTTGCTTGCAAGAAACTGCGGCTAATGAGCTTGAGAAGTGTTCGTCTGCGCGGAAACCCGGGAGAATTGCTGTAACTGCAGCTGGCGATTTCCCTCGATAACCAAGTAGAAGTTATCGGCCTTGACGTTTGTGAAGGTATCGATCTGCCCGCTAGGCAACTTGATCTCGACGGTTTCAGCCTGAACGTTCCGCCCGAGACCAAAGTTTGCGCGAAGATCACTTTGTGAAAGATAGCTTCCGCCTCCAGCGATCTCACGGAGTTGCGAAATACCACCTGCAACCACGCGAACGCGGGCGCCTATAGCATCGTGATTGCTCTTGGTTCCGACAAGTTTGAAGTTGAGAAAATGCTTCGAATTGCCGGAGTTGTGAAGTAACGTGGGCGGGGCACCGTTGTTGGCAACCACGATGTCCACGAAGCCGTCATTGTCGAAATCGGCGAAAGCTACTCCTCGTCCGACTCGGGGCGAGAGCGCGGCAATACCTGCAGCTTCGCTGGTCTCGACGAACTTGCCATTGCCCCCGTTGTGAAACAACGAGTTCAGTTGCCGATAGTGTTCGCGTACAGGAAAAGATTCGACCTCGGGATAGACGTGGCCATTTGCGATGAACAGGTCGAGCCAGCCATCGTTGTCGTAATCGAGAAAGCCCCCACCAAAGCTCAACACGTTGAGTGTGGGAAGAAAAATGCCGGCTTGTCCGGTCACTTCGTGCATGTGGCCACGATGATCATTGTGCCAAAGGTGATCGCCGAACGCTTGGAAATCTGAGATGTAGAGATCGAGCCAGCCGTCGTTGTCGTAGTCGCCGAGCGAAATACACATTGCCGCCATTTCCTTGCCATCAAGGTTGTAGGCCATGTCTGCAGATGCGGCAATTTCGGTGAACTTGCCAGCCTGGTTGTGGTACAGGTACGCGGGCATGCCATCGTTAGCGACAAATAGATCGGGCCAGCCGTCGTTATCATAGTCGGCGGCGCCGACGGCGAGGTTCTTTCCTTTAGGTTGAAACACGTTCACTGCCTTGCTCACGTCGGTGAAGGTGCCATCGCCGTTGTTGTGGTACAGAATGTTAGGGCTGCCATGGTAGGCTTGCGGTGGACAACTGCTTTTCACTGTTCCCACGTTGCAGTAGAGTGGGCCGTCGGGTTCGAGTTGCACGTAACTGCCTACATAGAGATCTAGATAACCGTCGCGGTTGTAATCGAAAAAGGTCGCGGCGCTGTGGAATTTGCCCGATTCTAGTCCGGCCACGGCCGCTTTATCCGTGAGATCAGTAAACGTCCGGTTTCCATTGTTATGGTAAAGGACATTTCGCCCGTATTGGGTTACGAAGAGGTCGGGATAACCATCGTTGTCGTAGTCTCCCCAAACGCAGCCGAGACCGTAGCCGGTGCCAGGGACGCCGGCTTTATCAGTGACATCGGCGAACGTGCCATCTTTGTTGTTGCGATAAAGGGCGTTCTGGACGGAAATACCTCGGTTGTAGCGGTCGCGGCCGTTTACAAAGTAAATGTCAGGCCAACCGTCGTTGTCGAAGTCGCCGACGCAGACCCCAGGACCAAATTCCTCCAGATTGATGGAAGTGCCCTGGCTCCCTTTGAAATGCACAAAGCTGATGCCAGCTGCTTTCGTCGTATCGGTAAACTTTGCTCCGCCGGCAAGAGCCACGTTCTGAGAGGGAGCTATCTTCGCTAGGAAGATCACCCAGAGAAGCAGAGCCCAACTAGACGCTGACGATGCACGATGGGACATGAGTTTGTCGAAAGCTGAACTGCTAAGAGCAATGGTGGGCGCAAAGTTTCTCATACGATACCATCGCAACCTGTGGCTGACGCAACCGAACATTGATTATCATTACTGTAATGACCCGCCGCGATTTCCTAACTATCCTAGCCGCAGGGACTGCAGGGGCAGGGTTGCTCCGCGCCCAGGAAGGCGGCATGGCGACGCGGGGCGTCAGGCCGCAGCCGCGAGGGAAGCCGTCTGGCTTGCCATTCCACGCGCGCTTCACCGATGTTGCTGCTCAGGCGGGTTTGCGCGCTCCGATTATCTATGGCCCTGTGGATCGGATGGATTACATCCTGGAATCCATGGGCTGCGGGGTAGCGTTTCTCGACTACGACAACGACGGGTGGCTGGATATCTTTTTGCTCTCAGGCACCCGCCGTGGGGGGCCAGTCGAAGGTGCGAGCAATCGGCTTTACAAGAACAATCGTGATGGCACTTTTACTGACGTGACTGCAAAGGCAGGACTCACGCGCCAGGGCTGGGCCTGTGGCGTGACGGTAGGGGATTATAACAACGACGGTTTCGACGACCTCTTTATTACCGGTTGGCCGCAGAACATCTTGTATCGCAATAACGGGAATGGTACTTTCAGCGATGTGACCGAGAACGCAGGACTCCTGCATCCCGGCAACCGCTGGGGTACGGGTTGCACATGGGTGGATTACGATCGCGACGGCCATCTGGATCTGTTCGTTGCCAACTACTTGGTTTTCAACTTCGATAAGATCCCATCCCTAGGAAAGGATCCAGCCTGTAATTTCAAGGGCGTTCCGGTTAATTGCGGCCCTCGCGGCCTGATTGGTGAACGCCCGATGCTCTATCGCAATAATGGCAACGGCACGTTTACCGACGTTACTGCTCACTCGGGTGTTGCTGCTGTCCCGCCGGTATATGGGCTGACTGCTGTGGCTGCTGACCTGGACGGCGACGGTTGGCAGGAGATCTATATCGCGTGCGATTCGACACCGAGCCTATTGTTCCACAATCGCGGCGACGGCATCTTCACCGAACAAGGCCTGCAATCGGGCTTGGCCGTGAATGAGGATGGCAGGGAACAGGCCGGCATGGGTATTGCCATTGGCGATTGCGATAACGATGGCAGACTGGACGTATTAAAGACACACTTCGCCGAAGACACGGCGGCTCTGTATCGAAACATGGGGCATCTAAATTTTGAGGACGTCACGCTGCGCTCGGGCTTGGGGGTTGAGACCCGCTTTGTCAGTTGGGGGAATGGTATTGCGGATTTGGACAACGATGGTCTGGCAGACCTATTTTGGGTCACCGGAAGTACCTTTCCAGAGGTGGAGCGTGAGCATCTTGAGTTTCCCCACAAGTCGCCGCGAATCCTATTTCGCAATCTTGGGGACGGTAAATTTGAGGAATTGCTCGATGCGGGTCCCGCGATTGCCGAAGCTCATGCCAGTCGCGGCGTGGCTTTCGGCGATTTTGATAACGATGGCGATCTCGATATTCTCATCATGAACATGAACGAACCCCCTTCGTTGCTGCGTAACGATGTTACCGGCACCGGTCATTGGTTAAAGGTGAAGTTGGTGGGAACGAAATCTAATGTTAGCGCCATTGGCGCAGTGGTCACAGTCGTAAACGGCGGCCGAAGGCAGGTTCAATCAGTACTCGCATCTTCTGGGTACTTATCCTGTAACGATCGGCGACTGCACTTCGGACTGGGGTCAGCAGCAAGTGCAGACTTGGAGATCGTGTGGCCCAATGGTCTTCGCGAAGAATTGAAGGGTGTGTCCGCTGATCAGCTCGTCACCATGAGGGAGGGCGCCGGAGTGGTTGCTCGGGAGCGATTCGGCGCATGAGGTGGATCTTCATTACTTTGCTATTGCTCGCGGGAGCACACCTTGTTCATGCGCAACAGCCCGAAATGGGAGCGCATCTTGGTAAGGGCACGCAGCTCATGCAGCAACAACTGTTCGACGCGGCAGCCAGGGAATTCGAACAGGCCCTGACGCTCAATCCCTCAGATCCCCGCGCACATTTTCAGTTTGCCGTCTGCCTCTTGTCGCTAGGCCGGAACGACGAAGCCAGGCAACAATTCGAACAGGTGCGGAATTTGGGTGGCGAGTCACGCTATCTTACCTATTACTTGGGACGGCTAGACCTGCTTTCAAACGATTACGCATCCGCGATTCGGCAGCTCGGCTCAGTGGTTGAGGGCTCCCCGTTCCCAGATACGGCATTCCACTTGGGCGTGGCGTACGTTTCGTCGGGTGATGTTTCCGCCGGAATTAAGTATCTGGAACGCGCAGCCAGGGTTTTGCCGCGCGACTTCCGCGTTCATTACCGGCTCGCGCGTGCATACGCGAGTGCTGGGCGCGAGCAGGAAGCCGCCCGCGAGTTCGATCTCTACAATCAATACCGTGACGAACACAAGAGCACGGAAACCGAGGCGCGCGCGTGTACGACAGCTCTTCATTCGCAATCTCTCGACGCTGCGCGCGAAGTCTGCCATCGATTGTTCGAGCCCAATGACCCGGAGAAACTCACCCTTTTGGGTCAGTTGTTCGGTGATGCTGGTGCTTTCGATGCGGCGCTCGGTCCACTGAAGCGTGCCGTGCAACTCGATCCAAAGTCGTTCGAGGCATGGCACAACCTCGGGGTCACGTACTTCCGCTTGCAGCGCTATACGGACGCTCGGGAAGCGCTCGAGAAAGCCGTTGCTTTGCGTCCGGAATTTTATGGTTCGGTCGTGCTCCTCGGTGCGACGCTATATATGCTGGGGGATGATGACGCTGCTCTGCCGGTGCTTGAGCATGCTCACCGGCTGAATCCGGCCGACACTCAGACTACGGATGTCCTTGAAAAACTTCACGGGGCCCGGCACAAATGAAGCCCGCCGGCAAGTTTGCGAAGGAGTGTCAATTCGAGCGTCCCGCGAACACTCCGCAATGACCTTTACACGCCGCAAATTCGCAGAGCTGGGATTGGGAGCTGCGTTTTCGGTTGGCAGCAAACTGCTCCTGGGGCAGGGCGTTTCGACCCACTCCGCGAGACCACTGCCACGAGCAGCCCCTTCCGGACGCCCGTTCAATGCTCACTTCGTTGACGTTGCGCGACAGACAGGATTGCGTGAGACGATCGTCTACGGTTCGGTTTTGACACCCAAGTACATCATAGAATCAACCGGCTGCGGCTGCGCCTTCCTGGACTACGACAACGATGGCTGGATGGATATCTTCATCCTTTCTGGTACGCGGCTGGAGGCAGCGCCGGAGGGTGCAACCAATCGTCTCTATAAAAATAATCGTGATGGCACATTTACCGATGTGACGGAAAAGGCCGGACTGCATTCTGCTGGGTGGGGTTCCGGCGTCTGCGTTGCTGATTACAACAATGATGGATTTGATGACATTTTCATTACCCGTTTCGGACAGAACAGCCTCTATCGAAACAACGGTGACGGCACGTTTACGGATGTGACTAAAGCTGCCGGCCTGCTAAATGACGATACCCGCTGGGGAGCGGGCTGCAGCTTCGTAGATTACGATCGCGACGGTCACCTCGACTTGTTCGTTTCCAATTATGTTCGGTTCTCCTTCGAACACATGCCTGTGCCGGGACAAAATAGCAGCTGCATGTGGAAAGGAATTCCTGTCCAATGCGGGCCGCGCGGCCTACCGCCCTGCAAACATTCTCTTTACAGAAATAACTGGGACGGCACGTTTACTGAGGTAACGGAGCGTGCTGGGATTTCTAAGGCTCTGCGCACTTATGGCATGACGGTGGTCGCGGCAGATTTCGATGAAGACGGATGGCCTGACATCTACGTCGCTTGTGATTCCACTCCCAGCCTGCTGTTCATGAACAATCATGACGGCACGTTCAGAGAGGAGGGCTTGCTTCGCGGCGTGGCTCTGAGCGACGACGGGGTAGAGCAAGCCGGCATGGGAATCGGACTGGGTGACTACAATCTCGATGGGCACCTCGACATTTTCAAAACTCACTTTGCCGATGACTCCAATGTTCTCTACCGAAACGATGGAAAGGCATATTTTGACGATGCGACCATCTCCTCGCGTCTGGGGGTGGAAACGCGGTACGTTTGCTGGGGAGCAGGGATGCTGGATTTCGACAATGATGGTCATCCTGATCTGTTCATGACAACGGGCAACATTTATCCGGCAATCGAGACTCGCCTTCCAGACTATCCCAACAAGACGCCTCGAGCCTTATTTCGAAACCTCGGCAATGGCGTCTTCGAAGAACTCGTGAGCCAGGCCGGGCCGGGAGTTGCATCGGCGCATTGTAGCCGTGGGTGCGCATTCGGTGATTTCGATAACGATGGCGACATGGACATTCTCATTGTCAATCTGAACGAGCCGCCTTCGTTATTGCGCAACGACGTTGCCGGAAAGGCAGGCTGGATCAAGATAAAGTTGGAAGGTACAAAATCGAACCGGAGCGCGATTGGCGCTCGCGTTCTGGTCCATTATGGCGGAAAAACCCAGGCTCAAGCTGTTTTGAGCCAGTCGAGTTTCTTTTCCTGCAATGACCCACGACTTCACTTTGGCCTGGGGAATGTCAGCTCAGTTGAGCTTGAGGTGTATTGGCCCAACGGGTCGCATGAAAGCTTCAGCAAGATTTCCGCTAACCAGCTGATCACAATTAAGGAAGGGGTTGGTCGGGTTGCGAATCGTGGCTGGTCGAGGTAGCCAAGTGCAAGGTACACGGCCGCTTTCTGGATTTACTCTTTGCCTGCCTCGAAGCGTGGTGAAATGGACTTGATCTCGATGAAACCTGGCCGAGCATTTGTAAAATTGGCGTGCGCATTACTCTCTTTCGCCTTTTTATGCTTCCGCGGTTCGGCCCAGATGGCTCCTACCACGCATGAATTGGCGCTTCGCATTATCGTTGCCGCGGACGAGTCTGCCGCCCGTGACATTTTAGAGCGACTGGCCAAAGGAGAAGACTTCGGCGCGCTGGCGAAAGAGAAGTCAATAGATCCAACGGGACAAGCCGGCGGGTATACCGGCCTCATTGATCCAAGTTCGCTTCGCACCGAACTTCGAGAGGCATTGCACGGACTGCCGCCCGGACAACTTTCGAAGATAGTCCACATCCCGGAAGGCTACGCGATTCTGGAAATAGTCCCTTCTCAGACCGCCTCATCTGAAAATGCAACGCGCAACCAGCCGGCTGCGCTCAGTGCGCTTCAAGGGCCGGGCGCGATTCGTTTCACCCCCGACGTCTCCGGGATTATCGAAGCCCAATCGGCGCTGGTAAAATCCGCAAAGCCGCCAGGGTGGGGACAGGATCTTAAGGAGGTATGTCAGACACGTACCGATAGCTACCGGAATGCCGTCAAGCGCATTGAATCGATGCTTTCTCCCTCGAACTCGGCGCAACTTTCTGACCAGGATCCGCTGGACTTGACACAGGAGTACTACGGTCTCGGCCAGTTGTATGCGTACGGCGGCAAAATGGACGAAGCCATCGGCGAATATCTGAAGGGTTATGAGATCGCAAAAGATCTCAGTCCAGACGTGGTGCCTACGTTTGACCAAGAACTTGGGGTCGCGTATCTTCACCAGTCCGAAATGAAGAATGGAATCTATGACGCGCCTGGCGACCGCTGTCTGATCCCTCCGCCAGCCAACATGTCCTTTCAGAAAAAGGAAGACTCACTCAAGGCAATCGAATATTTTCACAAATATCTCGAAAAAGTGCCGAATGATCTGGCGATTCGTTGGCTGCTTAACTACACATACATGACCCTTGGGCGTTATCCGGACGGCGTGCCGAAACAGTTCCTTATTCCACTCTCCGCGTTTGAGTCAAAAGAGCCAGCACCGCATTTCGTCGACGTTGCCGAAAAAGCTGGACTACGCTTGAAATCCATGGCGGGCGGTGTCATCGTCGATGACTTCGAGAACAACGGACTGCTTGACGTCGTGACCTCAAGCATGGATATGTGCGAGCACCTGCATTATTTTCATAACAACGGCGACGGCAGATTTACAGATCAAAGTAAGAAGGCCGGTTTGATGGACCAACTCGGCGGACTGAACATGATTCAGGCCGACTACAACAATGATGGCTGCATAGATATCCTCGTTCTGCGTGGCGGGTGGGAGATTCCCATGCGCAAGTCACTCCTACGAGGGAATTGTGACGGCACATTCACTGATGTCACCAAACAAGCCGGTCTTGCCGATTCTCCGACCGCCACACAGAGTGCCGTGTGGGCTGACATAAACAACGATGGTTGGCTGGATTTGTCCCTGGTCACTGAAAACGGTCCCGCGCAGCTTTTTCTCAACAATGGCGATGGAACGTTCAAGAACATTGCACACACGGCTGGGGTGGACAAAACCGCGTTCAGCAAAGCAGTCGTCAGCGCCGATTATGATAATGACGGCTACCCGGACTTCTACGTCTCTGTTTATGGCGGTGACAACTACCTCTATCACAACAATCAGAACAACACTTTCACTGATGTCGCCCAAGAGGCCGGGGTCGTGGGCCCGAGGTATAGTTTTCCGACATGGTTGTTCGATTATGATAACGACGGCTGGCCCGATCTCCTGGTGAATAGTTACTTCGTCTCAGTCGAGGAAAGTGTGCGCACAATTATGGGCCTGCCTCACAATGCCCTGACCACCAGGCTTTACCACAATCAGCATAATGGTACGTTCCAAGATGTAAGCGTTGAAACCGGGCTGGACAAAGTCCTTATGCCAATGGGGGCGAACTTCGGCGATATTGACAACGACGGATTCCTTGATATTTATATGGGAAATGGATACCCGAGTTACGCGGCGCTCATTCCACATTTTCTGTTTCGAAATCATGATGGAAAATACTTCGCGGACGTTACCGCGGCATCCGGCACCGGCGAACTCCATAAAGGTCATGCGGTTGCGTTTGCCGACTTGGCTCGAAACGGCAATGACGACATCCTTACCGTAACTGGCGGCGCAACTCCGGGTGATGCGCATGCCTTTCGGCTGTTTGAGAATCCTGGAACCGACAACGATTGGATCAATCTGAGGCTCGTGGGGGTCAAAAGCAATCGTGCCGCGATTGGTGCCCGCATCAAAGTCAATGTCGAGAACGAAGGCCGGGGTACACAGCCTATCTATCGCACGGTTGGAAGCGGCGGGTCGTTCGGTGCTTCTCCAATGGAGCAGCATATTGGCTTGGGAAAATCCGCTCGGATCCAAAACATCGAAATCTGGTGGCCGTCTAGCAACACACGTCAAAATTTTGCAAATGTGGCGAAGGACCAGTTTCTGCAGATTAAGGAGTTCGATACCAGCTACACCAAGCTAGATAGAACCTCTGTTCAGTTGGGCGGAAAGCAAGTGTCCGCTGATACCACGGTGGAGACAAAGAAGTGAAATTACTTGCTTCACATTTGCGCTGCATTTTGGGTTTGATATTGATCTCGACTTGTTGTGGGCGCCTCGCAGTTGCAGGGCAACACTATGCGGTGCGCGGCCTGATCCTGAAAGTGGATTCGGCGCATAAGGGTGTAGTGGTATCCTCCGACGCTATCCCTGGCTATATGGAAGCGATGTCCATGTCGTACTCGGTTCGCGACCCGAAGCAACTAGAAGGTTTGAAGCCAGGGATGTCCGTTGATTTCACTCTCGTGGTTGAACGAACTTCATCTTACGCAGAGAACATTCATGAACATAAATACCAGGGGCTCGAGCCGGACCCCCTTGCGGCCAGACGATTGAAGCTGCTAAACCAGGTTGTGAATCCCTCCCGAGTTAAGCAGATAGCCATTGGAGAATTAGTTCCGGACTTCGCGCTTGTGGACCAAAAACATGATCGGGTATTGTTTTCGAAATTCGCAGGGAAGGCGGTGGTGCTCAATTTTATCTACACGCGCTGTGTGCTGCCGACTTTTTGTTTCCGCAGCTCGAACAACTTTGGAGTTTTGCAGAGACGTTTACGCAAGCGGCTCGGGCGCGACTTAGTTCTGGTGACCGTCACTTTTGATCCCACTCATGATGATCCCGGGACTCTTGCCAAGTACGCAGCCACATGGAATGCCAATCCGAAGAACTGGCATTTCCTCACCGGCTCAGCCGATGACGTTCGCCGGGTTTGTGACCTCTTCGGTGAAGAATCCTTTCAAGACGAAGGTTTGATGAATCACTCGCTCCACACCGCCATCATCAACCGGAAAGGAAGGCTGGTGGCGAACCTTGAGGGCAACGAGTTCAGCGCCCAGCAGCTCGGGGACTTAGTCGAGGCGGTTCTCACAGGCGGGCCCTTGCAAGCAACACCTCAATGAAGCGGGATTTGTCGATGCCCGTCGCGAGCAAGCGCAGCTTTCAGAGCTATCAAGTGAATTGGATCGGTTCTGTGCCGATACGGCCAAGCCCAAAGGCTCGTGCCTCGGTCAAATGCAGCTTCTTTCCGCTCGATCGAAAGCGTTTCAGCTGTTGACAATTTCCTGATGCGAGCGTATCTTTTCGGATCCGTTGTCGGGCGGAAGGAGACGTCGATGTCACCTCGCTATCGCTGTGGCAGTGACTCACCTCAGGGTGCCCGGTTTGGCAACCGCAAACTCAAAGTACTTGCCCAATCCGTAGTTGCAGTCCTGGTCCTCGCAGCAGTTACCCGGCCAGCCTTTACCCAATACACATGGAAGAATGTCCGGATGGTCGCTAGCGGATTTATCACCGGAATCGCGTATCACCCCAATGTGCAGAATTTAGTTTATGCCCGGACAGATATCGGCGGCCTCTATCGCAGCACAGACGGCGGCACCACGCGAACTGGCCTCGCCAATCGCCGACTCTTTTTACAATCTCGGCGCCATCGCTGCCAATCGCCAGGAGTGCCCGGCTTGCGTTCATATTTTCGAAGGGCCGCGGAATGGAATTCTTCCCTGCAAGGTCTGGACCGCAATCTGGGGAGAGCGGAATTTCTCTGCAAGAACTATCGCGAGGCTATCGCTCCGCTGTCTCGATATCTCGATCAGCACGCGGATGATGACACGGTGCGTTCAGAGTTGGGGCTCAGCTTCTTCCAGATCGGGCGTTATGAAGAAGTCGTACGAGTGCTTGATCCTATCAAGTCGGTGTTTGCGCCAAATCCAGAACTGGCGTGGGCATACACGACCGCAGTGGCGAAACTCGACCGCAAGTAATTCGGTTACTTGCGAGACTTACCGCATCCGACTAAACAGGCGACAAGCGTACGGATAGTGACGGGCAGAGCAACCTCCGTTTGTGCACGCTGACTGATTGAACTGTTGTTTGCTTTGGATTCCGCTTCCTTCGTCAATGGTGTAGATGAAATCAGCCGCGAGGTCATGGAAGGTTTGCTTTGCGCCACTGGGCCAGGAGATTTCCACAATGCTCATTACCGAATTCTTGCCCAGGCCGAAGTGTAGCCGCAGATCGTTCTGTGAAAGATGGCTTCCGCCACCGCGGACTTCGTCTAGTTGCGATAAGCCGCCAGCGCTGATGATGACGCGAGCGCTAATTGCCGCCCGGTTGCTCTTGGTTCCAATCAATTTGAACGAAACCGCATGGTTCTGGCTTTCGTGCAATTGAACAGCAAGGTTGGCGGTTCGCCTACGTTGAGCAGCAGAATGTCTATTTGGCCGTCATTATTAATATCGCCG
>WNGE01012047.1_pt1 | contig 14239 bp, 12 predicted proteins | sample 5400651 | NCBI WGS metagenome assembly WNGE01 (sample SAMN13153370, study PRJNA577476) | soil metagenome | isolation source: 60 cm soil or saprolite under grassland replicate 2 | place: USA:California | collected 2016-06-15 | reverse complement strand
TGTTTTCTTCAAACAGCAACCAGCCGTGCGCGTGGATTCGCTGCGGCAACGGTAAGCCAGCCGCCATCAGGAACGCCGGCCAGTAAACGCAGTGGAAGCGCACGATCTCCTTGCCAATCATTTGCAGGTTGGCGGGCCAGAACTTATCAAAAAGTTGCGTGTCGTTTGATCCATAGCCAAGCGCGGTGATGTAGTTGGCGAGAGCATCCAGCCAAACATAGATCACGTGCTTGGGATCATCTGGCACCGGGATTCCCCAGGAGAACGTTGAGCGGCTGACGGAAAGGTCGCGCAGCCCGGAACGCACGAATGAAATCACTTCGTTGCGCCGCGTTTCCGGGCGGATAAAATCAGGTTGTTCGGTGTACAGGCGCAGCAGCTTGTCCTGAAAAGCCGAAAGCTTGAAGAAATAATTCTCTTCTTTCACGGTCTCGGTCGGTCGGCCACACTCCGGGCATGGCGCTCCTGGCCCGACCGCATCCACATAAAGCTCGTCGAAAACGCAATATTGCCCGGTGTACTGGCCCTTGTAGATGTGGCCGTTGTCGCGAATCTTCCGCCAGAGAGTCTGCACTCCTTGTTTGTGGCGCTCCGACGTAGTCCGGATGAAATCGTCATACGTAAGGCCCAAGCGGTCCCAGAGAGCACGAAATTCGGCGGAAACTTCCGTGGTGAGCTGTTGCGGGGTCTTGCCCGCAGCTTGGGCTGCGCGCTCGATCTTCTGCCCGTGCTCGTCAGTGCCAGTAAGAAAATATGTGTCGAAGCCCATCATGCGCTGCCGCCGCGCTATCGTGTCGCAGGCGATCGTGGTATACGCGTGCCCGATGTGTGGCCGCGCATTCACGTAATAGATGGGCGTGGTGATGTAGAAAGTTTTGCTCATTGCCTTGTTAATAGGTTATCCGGGAATGGAACTGCAGATTCCTCGCACATTCTCGTCGCGCAAGCGCGACTACGAGCGGCTCGGAATGACAGTTCCGGCAGTATTCTTACTTTACGATACCTCGCAAATAGTGCTGGACGGCTTCCTGCATCACATCTTTCAGCGGAACCTGGTGCTCTGCGGCGATGCGCTTGCAATCATCGTATTCGGGCGCATAGTTCGTCACAGTTCCGTTCATGCTCGCGATTTTGAGACGCACGTCGCCCCATTTCGTTGTTACAGTTATCCATTTGCGAGCAAGCACCTGACGGCTCTCATCGCGACGGCGCACGCCAAGAGTCGTGGTCTCGGAGAAAATAATCTCCGTGAGCCTGGCTGCATCTTCTGGTTTTACCAAAATCGTCAGCAGCATTCCGGGACGACTCTTTTTCATTTGCACGGGAATCCCAAATACATCCAACACCCCTTCCTGCAGCAGACGATCCATAACATAACCGAACACCTGCGGGTTGAGATCGTCCAAATTTGCTTCCAGAACCGCGATGGTCTCGTGCGAGACGTTTGCCGCCATTTCAGTTTGCGATTCTCCAATACTCAGGCGAACCACGTTAGCGTGACCCGCGAAATCCCGCGTACCGGCTCCGTAGCCGATTTTCTGAACCTTCATAGCTGGAAATGAACCGAAGCGCGTGGCCAGAGTCCTTACGATGGCGGCTCCGGTTGGCGTGACCAGTTCCACGTCTATTCCTGACGAATACACCGGAGCGTTTTGCAAAAGCTCAAGCGTTGCCGGGGCCGGTACAGGAAAAGTTCCGTGCGCGCACTTAACCGTTCCGCCGCCGACATTGAGCGGCGAGCAAACAATCTGGTCTACATCGAGTGCCTCGGCGCCAACCGCAGCGCACACGATATCCACCATTGCGTCCACCGCTCCGACTTCATGAAAGTGAACTTCTTCGATGCTGCTGTTGTGGATCTTCGCTTCCGCCGCTCCGAGAGCCTCGAAGATTTTGATTGCGGTATTTTTCGCGCTCTCGCTGATCGCGGACTTTCGAATGATCTCGCGGATCTCCTTCAATCCCCGACCGTGCTCCTGAGCATGCTCGTGTGGCGCAGGCACTCCGGACCGCGTTTTCGCGGGCACATCCCGCAGCGCAACCGGCTCTTGGTGATGAGAATGATCACGGTCATGCCCGTGCGGGCGCTCATGCGAGTGGGCATGCTGTTCCCAATACTGCTCGCGCGGCAGCTCCTTTTCGCCATTGACGTAGACATCCACCTTCGTAGCCCTAATCCCACTCCGATTCACCCGTGAAATATCGAGCCGTGCCCCAACGTTTAGCGCTGCGATAGTCTCCTCAAAGAGGCGCGCAGGCACTCCGGCATCGACGAGCGCGCCCAGGAACATGTCGCCACTCATGCCGGAGAAACAGTCGAGGTAGGCAATGCGCATAGGAACTGCCGCTAGTCGCTAATCGTTACTCTTTGGCCAAAGACGGTTAGCTAATGACCCACAACTGAGCTCACCGAATTTTCATGATAGGGAACTGCTGCGCGCGGCGTCAAACTTCGCCTCATGGCAGAGTTTGTTAGAATCGCTCTTTTCTCCAACACCTTAGAGGACGCGTGTATCGCCACCTAGAACGCCGGTTCGCGGAGCGTGTGCGCGATTTTGTGCGCCGCAGCTACGGCCTCGACCTGCCGAAGGTCGTAATAGAACAACCGCCGAAAGTTGAACTTGGTGAGTACGCTTTGCCGCTGGCATTTGAGCTTGCCAAAAAACTACGCAAGGCGCCGCGAAATATTGCGCAGGAAATTATCGCGGGGCTGGGATCAATTGAAGGCTTTGAGAAGCTGGAACTGGCGGGAGCGGGCTACATCAACGCGCGGGTGAATCGCGCCGAACTCGCTGAATCTTTGGCATCGGATGTGAAGCCCAGGGCGGAGGCTCCCGCCGGTAAAATTCTCGTCGAGCATTCCAGCATCAATCCCAACAAAGCTGCGCACGTCGGCCATCTGCGCAACGCCATCCTGGGCGACACTTTTGTGCGGCTCCTGCGATTCGCTGGCAGGGAAGTGGATGTGCAGAATTACATCGACAACACCGGCGTCCAAGTGGCGGACGTGGTCGTGGGGTTTTTGCAGCTCGAGAAAAAGTCGAAGAGTGAAATTGAGCAGCTCGCGCGTCAGCCGCGCTTTGATTACTACTGTTGGGATCTCTACGCACGAGTTTCACAGTGGTACGAAGCGGACAAGCAGAACCTTTCAGCTCGCCAGCAGGCGCTACACGAAATCGAAGCCGGCGGAAATGAAACGGCCAGCATTGGCGACCTGATCTCGATTGCGGTGTTGCGCCGCCACCTTGAGACCATGGATCGCTTGGATATCGAGTATGACTTCCTGCCGCGTGAAAGTGAAATTCTGCATCTGCATTTCTGGGACGCTGCATTCGTTAAGCTGAAAGATGCCGGCGTGCTCTATTTCGAGACTGAGGGCAAGAACAAAGGCTGTTGGGTAATGAGGCGAGTGGGGAAAACTAAAGCCACAACCACAGCAGACACAGGGGAAGTTTCCGAGGAAGATCAGAAAGTCATCGTGCGTTCGAATGGAACCGTCGGCTACGTCGGCAAGGATATCGCCTACCACCTCTGGAAATTCGGGCTGCTGGGCCGCGACTTCGGATATCGCAAGTTCTACAAATATCCCAACGGGCACGAGTGCTGGATTTCAACCACAGTTGGGGCACTTGATCATCCCCATTTCGGCGATGTCGCTGAAATTTACAACGTCATCGATGCGCGCCAGGCCGAAGCGCAGAACACTGTCATCGAGGCCCTGCGTGGACTCGGCTACACGCAGCAGGCAGATCATTACACTCACTTCTCCTATGAGATGGTTGCGCTCACGCCGCGTTGCGCCGCCGAGTTGGGATATGAGCTTTCTGAGGAAGACAAGGCGCGAGCCTACATTGAAGTCTCCGGCCGCAAGGGCTTCGGGGTGAAGGCCGATGATCTGATCGACATACTCATTTCATCTGCAGCAAAGGAAGTGGATTCCCGCCATCCCGAGTTGAAGCCAGAGGAACGACGCAAAATTGCCGGCCAGATTGCAACCGGCGCCCTGCGCTACTTCATGCTGAAGTTCACAAAATCTTCTGTCATTGCGTTCGACTTCAAAGAAGCGCTCAGCTTTGAGGGGGAAACTGGGCCTTACGCGCAATACGCGGTGGTCCGCGCTACCAATATTTTCCGCAAGGGCGGCATCGATGTGGACGAATTTACGCGCCAAATGCACACGCAGCTCGCACTCGAAGATCTAAAAAAATACCTAACCGCCGAGGATGCGAACGAAATCTGGGAGCTGTGGCTGGCGGCCTCAAAAACGTCCTACGTGATAGAGCAATGTATCGCTACAACCGAGCCGGCCTATTTGGCCAAGCACGCGTTTCAACTCGCACAGCTTTTCAATTATTTTTACCATCGACATCCGATTCTGGCGGAGGCCCATGAGAAGAAAAGGAAATTCCTTCTGGCCACCGCGGCCGTAGTACGCCGCGAATTAATGCGAGCTCTGGCCGTGATGGGAATTACCGTGCCACCAGTGATGTGAACAGACGTGCCGTCGCCCAACATGATGGCGGTTTCCGCAGCCTGAGAGGTCCACTCCAGTCTGCACCGAAGTGCCGCTGGACCGTTCACCCTCTGCCGTATCCTTCCTCTGCCGTACCATCCTGACTTCAACAGAACGATCAGAAGGGAATGTCCTCATCGCTAATCGGAGTCGCGGCAGCTGCTGCAGGCTCCGGCTCCGGGGCGCGCTGATCGAAATTATTGCCGCCCGCGGCGGCGCTACGAGAACTTCCGGCGAAGTCGCTGCCTTCGCCGCGTCCGCCGAGCAGCAGTAGGTCACTGGCAACAACTTCTGTCATGTAGCGTTTCTGGTTGGTCTGCTTGTCGTCCCACGAACGGGTTTGCAGGCGGCCTTCGATGTATACTTTGCTGCCTTTCTTCAGATACTCCCCAGCAATCTCCGCTAGCCGCTGCCAGAGCACGATGTTGTGCCACTCAGTGCGATCGGCCCATTGGCCGTCTTTATCTTTGAAACGTTCGTTAGTGGCAAGCGCGAGCTTCGCCACCGGCGTGCCGCTGGGTGTGTACTTTACTTCCGGATCTTTTCCGAGGTTTCCAATCAGCATGACCTTGTTGAGACTTTTTGCCATGAGTCGCTGCTCCTTCTACTCCCAGCGGCCTGGAACTGGAAGCCGGGACGGTTAAGTGTTTGTTTGAGGGCTGGATGGCCACTATACCAGAATCCGGACGTAGCTGATGTGACGGATGAACATTGGATTCGGACGCTCGGACCTCTGACCTCAGACCTCCGACTTCAAACCTCCGGCTCATCGCTTTCGAGGTTGAGCAACTGAAGCTGAGGTCTGAGGTCTGATGTCCGTCCTCCGAGGGCCGACGGCCGAGTGTAGGTTATAATTCAGCCATGTCCACCGAAGCTGTGGCCGTGGGGATGGTGCCCGACGAGCTTAAGCATGAACCTCGCTCCAAGGGGCTGAACACGCCTCGGAAGAAGAAACCGAAGGAGTTAGCCGTCATCACCGAGTGTTGCACCGGCTGCGCCGGGTCTCCGGCCTGCGTCGAATATTGCCCGGTGGAAGACTGCATGTTCTGGGTGCCGGACGAGGACCATCCGCCGTTTGGGCGCATTCAGGTTGATCCGATTCTCTGCATCGGCTGCAAGAAGTGCATCAGCAAAGGGCCGGATGGATGCTTCCTCGATGGCTGCCCGTGGGATGCCATTGTGATGGTGGATACGGCCGAAGTGGAAAAAGAAGTCGGGGTGATGCCGTTCTGAGAGCAGCGTTTAGCTGTTAGCTCTTAGCTCCTAGCCAAAGCTCTACTTCGCCCTGTCGCGAATTGCCTTTTCCGTCGCAACCGCCTGCTCGCGCACATGCTCGGGGATATCGGGCAGATCGCGCTCATAAGGGTTGATGGCAGGAATGTCGTCGGCCTGCCCAATCAGATACAGCGCACGTAAAGCCTCCCAGACTTGATCAGTGCCTGGATCCAGAGTTGCGATTTGGTCGCCAGCGTTCACCGTCTGGCTGGCCTTGACAAAGAGATCGGCCAACCGCCCTGTAATCGGCGAACGAACCTCCACCGTGTGCCCTTCGTTTTCCACCTTGGCAACAATTCCGCCCTGGTGAATTGGCGTGCCCACTTTGCTGGCATCGATTACTCTCCCGGACTGCGGAGCAGTGATTCTCGCTGGCTCCAGCAAGGCGCGAATCTGAGGCCTTCCAGTTGCATCCCCGAATCGCACCAACGACAGCGCCGCGTTGCCGCGCACCGTCAGAGACGGGTCATTTAGCATCTTCAGCAGAGCCTCATGAAAACCGGCGCTGGACGTGTTTTTACCCGTAGCGTCCTGACCCATGACCCAGGCGTCGGTGTTGCGGACTTCTTCCACCGGATACGACGCTAGGCGCACCACATCGGGATACCAGCGCGTTACACTCGCATCGTGCTGCGACATCCGCGCGCCGATTTGCACCAGCGCGTGCTGGATGTGACGCGGCTTCTTATCGTCATGCAAATACTCGCTGACTTGTTTATCCGAGAGCTGTCGTCCGAACCAGGTGTTCCACCAGAACAGGAACGGCATGAGCACGATCAGCCAGGCGGTAACGAAAAACAGGATGCGTTGTCCGGTCGACATGCGGCGGCGGGCTTTGGGATCGCCGGACGCGATTTCAGACGCATTTGAAACAGCAGACATTCGGAACTAATAACCAGTCCCGCAGTGAGACACACTGCCACGCCCGATCCCCGCAATCGGAGTGATTGAATTGCAACTATTGAACTGAACTGGCGACGCTGGAGAAGGCGTTGTTGGCGTTAGAGCCGACCAACCGAATTGTCCCCACTACAAGAACCAAAATCACCGCCAGCATTACAGCGTACTCGGCGATGTCCTGACCGTCCTCTGACCACATCCCCCGCATGAGCTCACGCATACAATCCTCCAAGCTCAACAACCTCATCCCTAAGTGAACATGATGACGGGATGGCGAATGCTTGTCAAATTGTGGAATTGTGGGAATGTGAGTGTTTTCTCGCCATCTTCGGCGTGCCGTTTAGAATAGGCGGAATGGCGGCCGTGCTCGAGTTCGATCAGATCACGAAGGAATACCGCAGTTTCTCCGGCCGTCGCTCTATTCATGCTCTGGATAGTTTCACGGTACAGGTAGAAGCAGGCGAGATTTTCGGATTTCTGGGGCCAAACGGCGCGGGAAAGAGCACAGCAATTCATCTGGCGATGGGCTTCATGCGTCCGACCGGCGGGCAGGGACGAATGTTGGGAGCGCCTTTCGGGCATTCCGCCACGCGCCGCCGAGTCGGCTTTCTTGCGGAGAATGTCGCCCTCTATCATCGTCAGGTCGAAAGACTGATTCGTTTCTATGGTGCGCTGAATGCGATGGACGGATCTTACCTCGCCAGGCGGACCCGTGAAGTTCTGCAAACCGTCGGCTTGCAGGAGCATGTGAGGCGCAATATTGGCAAGTTCTCTCGTGGGATGCTGCAAAGGGCGGGCTTGGCGCAGGCTCTGGTGAATGATCCCGAGTTGCTCATTCTGGATGAACCCACATCGGCGCTGGATCCACTGGCACGTGTAATGGTCCGCGAGTTACTACTCAGCGCGCGTAACCACGGCAAGACAATTTTCCTGAGTTCGCATCTGCTTTCCGAAGTCGAGCTGGTCTGCGACCGTGTGGCGGTACTGCATCGTGGAAAACTAGTTCGTCTGGGGAGAACAGCCGATCTCCTGCAATCGAGTGAGCGCACCGAGATCATCGCTCGTGGAATTGCTGCCACCGCTTTCGCCGGCAGCTTCGCTCAGAACGGAATCGTGAGGTTCTCGGTCCCGGCGGCCGATCAGCGTTTGGCACTGGAGCGGGTTTGGAGCCTTGGCGGAGAGATCGTCAGCGTGAATCCTGTGCGCCGCTCGCTGGAAGAAGTATTTCTGGAAGTTACGCGCGATCACGACCTGCCGCGCTCGGAAGGCGTTCAGTGAAGCCCATCCTGCTGATCGCTTTGAATTTTGTTCGCGAGCAGCGCTGGCCTATATTCGTCTTACTCTTGTGGGTTGTCCTGCTGGCCGTGGTGGGGCTCTTCGCCGACCTTCCGCGCGAACGCGACGATCTGCTCTTCATCTTCAAACAAATTGCCATCTACGTGATTGCTTTTAGCGTGTTCTTCGGGGCCTCGGCGATTTACAACGAGCGCAGGTCACGGCGCATTCTGGGTGTGCTCTCAAAAGCTGTGGCGCGTGACCAATATCTGGCAGGACTCATTCTGGGGGTGACGCTGGCTTGCGCAATCTATTGTTTCGCACTTGGGGTGACGGCCACTTGGACGCTTGGGGGCGCGGGATTCCCAATTTCTCAAGTCTGGTTTCTGATGCTTTGCCTCGTCGCCGCATGCGTATTGGCGGGAACCGTGGCTCTGATGTTCTCCACTTTCCTGCATCCGTTTCTTGCAGCCGGCGCCGCCGCCTTAGTGCTAGGATTGCCAGCCCTGGCCAGCCTTACCTTATCCGTGCGCTGGGCATATATCGTTCCAGTTTTTATACTTGGCACCGCTGTGCTCAAGTCTAACTTTAAGTCCCCTGGAGGGCTGTTTTGGTTTCCGGTTGGGCTCGCATTCCTGGAGACTTTCTTCTTTTGGGCGCTGGCGACGGTAATTTTTTCAAGGGTAGATATTGCGGTTGAAGTGGAGTAGGCAGGCAAAAAATTGTGATTATTGACGCAGCAGTTCCGTCGCCGAGCGCGAGGCGTACTCGAGAACACGTCCCGGCAGAATTCCCAGGTAGATGGTCGCAAACACGGTAAGTGTTAATGCCGCCCTCAATCCGGTCGGAACCGGCGGAAGCGGCGCTTCTTCGCGCGGCTCGCGCATGTACATCACAACCATCACTCGCAAGTAGTAGTACGCTCCCACGGCACTGTTGAGCACTCCGATAATTACCAATCCCACCAGGTTCGCCTGAAGCGCTGCGCTGAAGACATAGAACTTCGCGAAAAATCCACCGGTGATCGGAATTCCAATCAGCGAGAGCAGAAAAATGGTCAGTGTGGCTGCGAGCAGCGGCGAGCGGCGGCCTAATCCGGAATAATCCTCGAGTGTAACGTAACGTTCCCCTGCGCTGGCAAAGTGACTGACGACCGCGAAGGCTCCCACATTCATCGCCGCGTAAGAAGCCGCATAGAACATCGCGGCGGGAATGCCGCTGCTGGGAAGCGCCGCAAAAGCCACCAGCAAATATCCCGCATGAGCAATGGACGAATAAGCCAGCAGGCGCTTGACATTATCTTGCACGAGCGCGCCAAGGTTGCCGAGGGTCATGGAGAGCGCCGCCGTTACCCAAATGAGCCAGAGGCGCCCCGGAGCATTGGCTTGAAACATAATTCGCAGCAGCACGGCAAACACCGCGGCTTTGGGCGCAGTAGACATGAATCCAACCACAGGGGAGGGAGCGCCCTCGTACACGTCAGGAGTCCAGATATGGAAGGGAGCAGCAGCGACTTTGAAACCCAATCCAACGAACATCAGGGCAATACCTGCGTAGGCCAGCAAGGGAATGCTGCCGGAGCGAAGCACCTGGCTGATGGCGCTGATGCTGGTCGATCCGGTGGCCCCGAACATCAAGGCGATTCCATAAAGAAAAAACGCGGTCGCGAACGACCCAAGCAGGAAATATTTGACCGAAGCCTCGCTGCTGATGGCAGCCCGGCGGCGGAACCCGGCGAGGATGTATGTAGAAATCGACGAGATCTCGAGCGCAATGAAGATGAGCACCAGTTCAACTGCCGAAGACATCAGGCACATGCCCACCGCGCCAAACAGAATCAGTCCGTAGTATTCTCCGGCGCGAATCTGCTGTACTTCCATATACTCGTAAGAGGTGAGGATCACGACGGCTGTGACAGCGGTGACCAGGAAATGGAAGAACACACTGAACGTGTCCACGTTCACCATATTCCAGAATGCAGAGCCGGGAAATTGTGATTGATAGAGCGTCGCGACAATAGCAGCAAGAGAGCCAAGCAACGCAATATTTCCGAGAGTTCGCTGATTTCGGCGTTCGTCGATCAGTGGATCGACAACCATCACCACCATTCCAAAAATTGAGAGCACGAGCTCCGGCAGGATGCGAACATACTCGACGGCTTGCGGCGTTGCGGAGCCGGTCATTTTCCCACCAGCTTGCTTGCCATCTGAGTAAACGGAGCAAGGGCAGACTGCACGGCAGGATCAATAGCGTTCAGCCACACCAAGGGCGCTACTCCCATGACCAGGGCGGCTGCAGCAGTCGGCCACAGCGTGATGCGTTCGCGAAGATCCAGATCGGGCAGCTCTTGATTCACTGCATGCGTCACTTTGCCGAAGAAAACTCTTTGATACATCCACAGCAGGTAACAAGCGCTCCAGATCACGCCAGTCGCTCCCAGAATTCCGTACGATGCGCTGGCGCGAAAGGCTCCGCTGAGCACGAGGAACTCTCCGATGAAGCCATTCAGCAGAGGCAGGCCGACGGAAGAAAGCACAATGAAGAGAAACAAGGCGGCATACACCGGCATCGGCGTGGCGAGCCCGCCGAATTCGGAAATCTCATACGTGTGGCGGCGCTCATAGAGAATCCCCGCCAACATGAAAAGAGCGCCGGTAGAAACGCCGTGAGCCAGCATCACAAATGTTGCACCATCCAAACCTGCAGGCGTAAAACTGAAAATTCCCAGCACCACAAATCCCAGATGGCTGATTGAGGAGTAGGCAATCAGCTTCTTCATATTCGGCTGCACAAGGGCCACCAGTGCGCCGTAAATGATCCCGATCAACGCGAGAACTGATATCCAGGCGCGTGATTGATCGGGAAAAAGTCCGAGATTGAAGCGCAGCATGCCATAGGTGCCCATCTTGAGCAGGATGCCTGCCAGCAGCACCGAGCCAGCCGTGGGAGCTTCGACGTGTGCGTCAGGGAGCCAGGTGTGGAACGGAAAGAGCGGAACCTTCACGGCAAAAGCGATAAAGAACCCGAGGAACAACCAGGGGGCAGCCAGCGTAAAGCCTTCTATATTCCCAGTGCGTGCCAAATTCTGGATTGTGGTGAAATCAAAGCTGCCGGTTTTTGCGTATAGCCACAGGATTGCTGCCAGCATGAAAGCTGAAGCGATCATCGTGTACAGAAAAAACTTCACCGCGGCATACACCCGTCGTCCGTGGCCGAACATGCCGATCAGCAACGCCATGGGGATCAGCGTCGCCTCCCAGAAGAAGTAGAACAGGAACAAGTCGAGAGATACGAAGACACCGATCAGCGCGGTCTCAAGAATTAGCAGCAGGATAAAAAATTCCTTTACCCGCTCGTGGATCGACTTCCACGAGATCAAGACGCAAAGCGGAGTGAGAAAAGTGGTCAGCACCACCAGCCAGGCGGAGATACCATCTACCCCCATGTGGTAATGAATGTTCGGCGTTGGAATCCACGGAACGTTCACTTCGTACTGAAAGCCCGCCTGCGCGCGTTGAAGGTGTACCGGCAAATGCAACGACAGCACGAAGGCAAGCAGGGAAATCGCCAGCGAGAACACGCGGATATCGCGCTCACGGTTCGGGACGAACAGCAACAAAGCCACCCCGGCCAGAGGAATGAACGTCACCAAGGTAAGAATGATCGAGCTCAGGCCCTCGCCGGTCATCGTGCTCCCATCCAGACCATGTAGGCGATCACTGCGGCTGCGCCTGCCGCAACCCAGCCAGCGTAGGAACGAATGTTGCCCGACTGCATATGCCGCAGCGTGTCAGAGATATGGCGTGCGCCATCGGCGCTGTCGTCCAGCGTCGCGTCTATCACGCTCTGGTCCACGCCGTGCCAGAGAATGCGGCGCGAGCCGTCCACCACCGGCTTGACGAACAGAATCGAATAGAGTTCATCAACGTAATATTTATTGAGGACTGCGCGATAAAAGCCGCCGAGAGCGTGCGCGATGTCGTCGGGAAGCTCCGGGCGCAGATAGTAGAAAATCGCCGCCATGACGAAACCCAGCAGGGCAGCAAAAACGGAAATTCCGGTACAGAGCAATTCTGTCGCCCGGCGGGTTTGCGGCTCGGGCCCTTCTGTCTGCTTCTCCGGAGGCCCGAGCTCGCCAGACGTCACATGCTGTGTGTTCAGAGAAGGCGTCGAGGTATGAAACACCGGCGCCAAAAACTTGTCGAAGTGATTGCCGCCACCCATCGATCCGGGAATTCCAATCCAACCACCAACGACCGATAGCAGGGCCAGAATCACCAACGGAACCAGCATGACCCTGGGGCTTTCGTGGATGCCGCCATGCCCATGTGGCGCGGGCGCCCCCGCTGCCCGCGAGGCTGCCTGGTCGCGTCCCAAATGCGTGCCATGTTCGGCATGCCCGGCAGGCCCGGCATGAGCATGCTGCTCTTCCGTTGCTCCGCGATATGAACCAGTAAACGTCATGAACCACAAGCGGAACATGTAAAACGAAGTCAGAAATGCAGTGAAAAGCCCAATCAACCAATACGCCCAACTCGCCTGGTAAGCCCGCCAAAGAATCTCATCCTTGCTGAAGAACCCAGCGAGCGGTGGAATTCCTGCAATGGCCACCGTCCCCGCAGTCATGGTCCAGAATGTCCACGGAATCTTTTCTTTTAGGCCGCCCATCTTGCGCATGTCCTGCTCGCCGCCGATTGCGTGGATCACCGAGCCGGCCGCCAGGAATAGCAAGCCCTTGAAGAATGCATGCGTCATCAGGTGGAAGATGGCAGCAGAAAAAGCTGCCACACCGCAGGCCATGAACATGTAGCCAAGCTGCGAAATGGTGGAATACGCAAGGACCTTTTTGATATCCGTCTGAGCGATTCCGATCGTGGCAGCAAAAAGGGCGGTCAAGGTTCCGATGATTGCAACTACGGTCAACGCGATCGGCGCATGTTCGAAAATCATGTGTGAGCGCGCCACCATATACACGCCTGCGGTGACCATGGTTGCGGCGTGGATTAAAGCAGAGACCGGAGTTGGGCCCTCCATCGCATCCGGCAGCCACACATAAAGCGGAAGCTGCGCCGATTTTCCAGCCGCGCCAACCATCAGCAGCAGGCCGATGGCAGTCAGCAGGCCGGCTCCGGCAGTTTCGGGACTCAGCGACGCGACCTGCTGAAAAACCTGCGTGAAGTCAAGCGATCCGAAATGCTTGATGAGCAGAAATAGCGCAATCAGGAAACCGAAATCGCCTACTCGATTAACGATGAATGCTTTCTTGCCGGCCGATGCGGCGGAATCGCGCAGGAAAAAGAATCCAATCAGCAGATACGATGCCAGTCCCACGCCTTCCCAGCCGATAAACATCACCAGATAATTGTTCGCAAGCACCAGCGTCAGCATGAAGAACATGAAAAGATTCAGGTAGGAGAAGAACCGGTAAAATCCACCCTCCTCCCACATGTAGCCGACGGAATAAATATGGATGAGAAAGCCGACTCCGGTCACAACCAGAAGCATGACCAGCGAAAGCTGATCAAGATAAAAAGCGAAATCCGCGCGGAAATTGCCGGCACGAATCCATTGCGCCACAGTTTCAACATGAGGAAGTTCAAGCGTCGAGAAGCGGACCGCCACAAACAGAGCGAGCCCAAACGCTGTCCCAGAAAAAGCCAGCGCTACCGTGACGACAGCTTGCCGTGTGAGCCGCTTCCCGAAGAGACCGTTCAGCGCCGCACCAATCAGCGGCAGGACTGGGATCAGCCAGAGGTTGAGGTTCGGCGTCATAGCTTGAGCAGATTCACCTGATCAACATTCAAGGTCTCGCGTGTGCGATACACGGCGATGATGATGGCCAATCCCACTGCTGCTTCCGCTGCGGCTACCACCATCACGAAGAACACAAAAACCTGCCCGCTCAGCGCATGCCATTGTGCTGCGAATGCAACGAATGAGAGATTCACGCCGTTGAGCATCAGCTCGATGGACATGAAGATGGTGATAATGTTGCGCTTGATTAGAAATCCCATCACACCGCAAGCAAACAAAATGCCGCTGAGCACCAGGTAATAAGACAGCGGTACCATCAACCCTCCTTCTTCGTATGCTCGACTGCTTCGGGGCGCGCCGCCAGCACTACGGCTCCCATAATGGCGATGAGCACCAGCACAGAAGTGACTTCAAACGGCAGCAGAAAATCGTGGAACAGCAGCATCGCGATCTCGCGCGGTGGTCCAGGCAGCGCGCCCATTTGAACGGGCTGCGTGCCCGAATGCGCGATCAACACCCACG
>WNGE01007260.1_pt1 | contig 14239 bp, 16 predicted proteins | sample 5400651 | NCBI WGS metagenome assembly WNGE01 (sample SAMN13153370, study PRJNA577476) | soil metagenome | isolation source: 60 cm soil or saprolite under grassland replicate 2 | place: USA:California | collected 2016-06-15 | reverse complement strand
CGATTCACTATTAACCAGTTATGGAGATCATTAATCGCCGCCAGCGCATGAGTTCCGTCGCGCGCAAAATTCGCCGCGACCAGGATCGAACCATTGGGCTGGTGCCAACGATGGGCGCGCTCCATGAAGGTCATCTCAGCCTGGTCCGCGAAGCCCGCCGGATGTGTGACGTAGTCGTGGTTTCGGTCTTTGTGAACCCGACTCAGTTTGGACCAAGCGAAGATTACGAACACTACCCTCGCGATCTGACGAAAGATACGGCCGTCCTTACCGACTACAACGTTGACTACATTTTTGCTCCTTCAACCGATGAAATGTACCCAAAGGATTTTTCCACGTACGTAAATGTTGGAGGATTGTCGAAGCCGCTTGAAGGCGGGACACGGCCGGGCCACTTTCGCGGCGTTTCTACCGTAGTTGCAATTCTCCTCAATACGGTACGTCCGGACTTTGCTTTTTTCGGCCAGAAGGATGCGCAGCAGGCTGTCATTATTAAGCGAATGGTTCGAGATCTGGCTTTCGACACTGAGATCGTCGTTTTGCCCACCGTTCGCGAGGATTCCGGGCTGGCGATTTCTTCGCGCAATCTTTACCTGAACGCTGAAGAGCAGGAGTCGGCCTCAGTGATCCATCGCGGGCTGACGAAGGCAAAGGAAGTTTTCAAGAAGGGCGAGCGACATGCCGGCAAGCTGGAAGAGATCGTCCGGACAACTATCGAGACAGAGCCTCGCGTGCGCGTTGATTATGTAAGCGTGGTGGACGCTGAGTCGCTGGAGAAACTGGACAAACTTGACGAGCGTCCGGTCATGATCGCCGTCGCGGCCTATGTCGGCAAGACTCGCCTAATCGATAACACGATTCTGAACAAAGCGAAGAAAGACTCAAGCGCCGCGAAGGCGTAAACGGATAGACTTTTGTGTTATATTTCTGACATCCAAGTGGCGGATTAGAGATTCAATGAGCACTTCAAAAGAAGAAGCGATGCGGTTGATTTCCAGGTTACCTGAAGACGTCACGTGGGACGATATCATGTACCGGCTCTATGTAAAGAGAAAGATAGAAGACGGAATTAAAGCGGCGGAAGAAGGCCGCACTATCACCCACGAAGAAGTAAAAGAGCTCTTTGCACCTGAATGAAGATTGTTTGGACTGAGCCCGCCGTTGAAGACCTTCGCGAACTGCACGCCTACATAGCCAGAGACTCAGAAATGTATGCTGGTGGATTCGGGGAACGAATCACTCTAGCGGCTGAACGACTCATTGACCATCCTAAACTTGGACGGGTTGTCCCTGAAACGAATGACGAAATGTTCGCGAGCTTCTCTACCAGCGATATCGCGTCATCTACCGCCTTAGGAACGATGGTATCGAAATATTGTCAGTGATTCATGGAGCCAGGGACCTTGAAGAACTTATGCCCCCTCCGTGGGAAGTTGGCTAGTTTTTAGATAAGTGATGATTGGAGAAGAAACGGGAAAAGAAAAGGCTCACGTTAAGTTTGTACTGAACGGCGAACGTGCGGAGGTGGCGTTTGCGCCGCACAAGACGCTGCTCGAAGTCTTGCGTGAGGACCTCGGCTTGACTGGAACCAAGCATGGCTGCGAGCTGGGCGAGTGTGGCACCTGCACCGTGCTGGTAAACGGCCGTTCTATTCTTTCCTGTTTGATGCTGGGACTGGACGCCGAAGGTCAGGAAGTAAAAACGATCGAGGGCATGGCTAACGGCGCTGAGCTTCATCCGCTGCAGGACACATTTGCTGATACCGGGGCTGCCCAGTGTGGCTATTGTTCACCTGGATTTTTGCTGGTGGCTGAAGAGCTTTTGAAAAAGAACCCGAATCCTTCGCGTGAAGTAATCAAGGAAGCCCTTTCCGGAAATCTCTGCCGCTGCACAGGCTACATAAAAATCTATGAAGCAGTAGAACTGGCTGCGGCGCGCCTGCGTGGTGAAGAGATGGAATTGCCGCGCGAGAGTGTCTATGGCCTGGAATAAATTGGCCGCGGATAAACGCTGACCGGCGCAAATCGGCACGTTTGTGAAGCAGACGTCCTTGAGTTTGTCTCTCGAGATCGAGGTCTCTAAGGTGAGGAAGGTGGGCTTGCCCCCGCTCTTCGTAATCACAGATAAGCGGGTGTAAACCCACCTTCCCGACCCTGAGATTATGGTGCATGAGTTTTCTTAATCAGGTTGAATGGTTAATCAAGGTTCGAAGTTGAAATGGCTAACAGCAACAACAACGGGAGGCCGCTTAAGGTAGTCGGAAAGCCGTTCCGCAAAGTCGATGCGCGCGCGAAGTGCACCGGCCAGACGAAGTTTGCCGACGATATCGTGCTGCCGCGCATGCTCTACTGCAAGATTCTCCGTACTCATCTTCCGCATGCCCTAATTAAAAGCGTCGACGTCTCGAAGGCGATCGCCTTGCCCGGTGTGCTTGCGGTTATCACAGGCAAAGACCTGCCAATTCCGTACGGAATTCTTCCCGTGAGCCAGGATGAACACGCGCTCTGTGTCGACAAAGTTCGTTTTATCGGCGACCCGGTCGCGGCAGTCGCGGCGATTGATGAAGACATTGCTTTCGACGCCATGAACCTGATCGAGATGGAATATGAACCGCTAAACACGATCTCTTCGATCGACGAAGCCATTCTCATCGACGAGCCTCGTATCCACGAATATGGCGACGAGGGAAACATTCATAAAAAAGTTTCGCTGGAATTTGGCAATGTCGATGAAGGTTTTGCCGAAGCAGACCTTATTCGTGAGGATACTTTTTTCTACGAGGGCAATACGCATCTGCCGATGGAGCAGCATGCCGCCGTCGGCAACTTCGATCCCGACAACAAGCTGACGCTCTGGAGTTCAACTCAAACGCCACACTACGTTCATCGCGCCCTCGCAAAAGTCCTGGAGTTGGCCGCGAGCCACATTCGCGTAATCGCCACGCCAAACGGCGGCGGCTTTGGTGGCAAGAGCGATCCTTTCAATCACGAAGTTGTTGTTTGCAAGCTTTCAATGATGACCGGGCGACCGGTGAAGGTAACGCTTACGCGTGAGGAAGTTTTTTATTGTCATCGCGGGCGTCATCCAGTATTGATGCGCGTCAAAACCGGTGTGAAAAGAGACGGCGCCATAACCGGCATGCATTTCCAGTCGTTCCTCGACGGCGGCGCTTACGGCAGCTACGGCGTTGCCAGCACCTTCTACACCGGCGCGCTGCAAACAGTTACGTATGACGTCCCGCGTTACAAGTTTCAGGGATTGCGCGCATTTACAAACAAGCCGCCGTGCGGGCCAAAGCGTGGACATGGCACTCCGCAGCCTCGTTACGCGCTGGAGGTTCAACTCGACAAGATCGCTGAAGAACTGAAGCTGGATCCGGCGGCGATGCGCCGCGCGAATTTGGTAAAACCCGGTACCGTAACAGCAAACTACCTGCGCATCGGCAGCATGGGTCTCGGTCAGTGCATCGACAAGGTTGTTGCCGGTTCTGACTGGAAGAACAAATTCTCTGGTTGGGATAAGAGCAATCGCAAGCTTCCCTTTGGTAAAGGCATCGGCATAGCCTGCAGTTCCTACCTCTGCGGCGCTGGTCTGCCAATCTACTGGAACAACATGCCCCAGTCTGGCGTGCAGCTTCGGCTCGATCGACAGGGCGGCGTCTGCGTGATGTGTGGCTCGGTCGATATTGGCCAGGGTTCTGATTCCATTCTCGCTTACATTGTCGCCGAAATTCTTGGCATCGATCCTTTCGATATTCGCGTCGTCACAGCAGATACGGATTTGACTCCGGTCGATTTGGGCAGTTACTCGAGCCGTGTGACTTTAATGACTGGCAATGCGGCGATTCAAGCAGCCGAGCGTGCGCGTGAGCTGCTGGTAGTGGCCACGGCTGAAAAGCTTTCGGTGGCTATTGAGAATATTTCGCTCGGCGAACGTAGAGTCTTCGATGTCGAGAACCCGGAAGTTGGTGTCTCATTTGCCGAAGCCGTCGTGCTGGCGGAATCAAAGTTTGGCACCATCGGCACTGTTGGTTCCTATTCACCACCGCGCTCACCGGGCCGCTACAAGGGGGCGGGCGTGGGACCCTCGCCCGCCTATAGTTATTCTGCCGCGGTTGCGGAAGTTGATGTCGATCCTGACACGGGCATTGTGGTTGTCGAGCGGATTTGGATTGCGCACGACATCGGCAAGTCTGTAAATCCGATGCTGGTAATGGGGCAGGTTGAAGGCAGCGTGTATATGGGCCTCGGCGAGATTTTGATGGAGGAGATGTCCTATCGCGCTAATCGGAATGTGGTGCATAAGTTTCCCTCGATGCTGGAGTATAAGAGTCCAACGACGATGGAGATGTGCGACGTAAAGACGTACCTGATCGAAGACCCCGATCCAAACGGACCGTACGGGGCCAAGGAAGTTGGACAGGGGCCGCTGTTGCCGGTGCCGCCGGCTGTTGCTAACGCTGTTTACGATGCAGTGGCCGTGCGCATCGATGAAGTTCCGATCACACCGGAGAAGGTTTTGAAAGCACTGCGGGAAAAGGCAAAGGGTCGCGAGGGACGATATGGGCCGGTTTCAGTTCCGTCGGTTGAATGGCCCGAGCCTTTGCGTGTATTGACGCCAGCCGAAGGCGGCGACGGCAAGGAGATGCCGCGCGTGGCGGTGCACTCATAGCGTTAGGGAAGTGAACGCCGAAGGCGTTCGATAGGAGTAGCCCAGGGTAGAGCGCGCAGCGCGACGCCCTGGGAACCGCGCCCCCAACGAGAGTTGGTCGGTTGATTTGTTACCCAGGGCGTTGCCCTGGGCTAAGTTATTTCACGCCGTTGGCATGAGGAATTTCATGAGTCGTGCCAGAACACTAACAGGTCAACGTGGAGCCGAAGCAGTCATTACCCAACTAGCAAATCGAGGCCACGTTGTAAATGGAATGCCTAATCACAACAAGGGTTTTGACGTTGATTGTCAATCACCGAGCGGCTGCAAATTTCGAGTTGAAGTAAAGACCTCAAGCTCGAACGGCACCCAAGTGCCGATCCAACTTCATCATGTTGAAGGTCTCCTAAAACCGGACTTGTTCTTTGTCCTGGTGAAGGCACTGGATGTCGCTCCTTTCTTTGAATACTTTGTTTTGATCCATGAGGAAATAAAGGCTGCTTGGATCCTAATGCCTAAACAGAAAATGAACGAAGAGCCGTACGTAATCAACGGCGCCCACATTGATTGGAGCCTTGTAAAGCTTCAACGAGATCGCTGGTATAAACTCCCAAAATGATCCGTTATGATGCGTCTTCCCAAATTTGATTACCGCGTGCCACGAGAAATCGCGGAGGCGGTGAAGATCATGGCCTGCTCGGGGCCGGAGGCGCAGTTTGTGGCGGGCGGCACGGATCTCTATCCGAACATGAAGCGCCGCCAACAAACACCGCGCACCGTCATTTCCGTGATGCGTGTGCCGGAGTTGAATCAGATAACAGGCGATGGGGAACGGGGGCTGAAGATCGGCGCGTCGGTAACACTAACTGACATCTGTGAAAACCCAATTATCAATCGCGACTATCCTGTGATCGCGCATGCCGCGCGGACGATCTCCACGCCAATCCTGCGCAACATGGGAACAATCGGCGGCAACCTGCTGCTCGACACCCGCTGTAACTACTACGATCAGAATTACGAATGGCGCAAAGGCATCAACTTTTGCTTGAAGAAGGACGGCGACGTTTGCTGGGTCGCTCCGGGAAGCTCGAAGTGTTGGGCGGTGCAATCCTCTGATCTGGTTCCGGTGATGGTCGCCATTGGCGGGAAGTTTCGTTTGACTTCAACATTGGGTGAACGAATTATCGACGCCGCAGGGTTCTACAACGACGACGGGATCGACTACCTGAAGAAACGAGCGGACGAGTTGCTGGTCGAAATCCAACTGCCGCCGCTCAATGGCTGGCGCGCTTCTTATCAAAAACTGCGACGCCGGGGTGCTTTTGATTTTCCCGTGTTGGGAGTCGCAGCCTTTGTGCAACTGGAAGAAGTCAGAACCGGGAGCGGTAGCGACCGGGTTAGTCTGGTTAAGGACGCCCGCATAGTTCTCGGTGGTATTGCTCCCTCGCCTCTCAACATCGCCGAGGCCGCAGCGGCACTAATCGGCCGGCCACTCGATGACGATCACATTCAGGCTGCTGCTGAGGCTGCTTACACAAAAGCTCGCCCACTCGACAACACCGACTTCGTCATGAACTGGCGCAAACAAATGACGCGGCAATATACGCTGCGAGCACTCCAGGAGCTGGCCACCGCCGAAAGTTAATTTATTTGTCTTTGGCCTTTGGACTTTGGTCTTGGAGTGTAACCGAGCGTAATTCCAACCTAATGACAAAGAGCGAAGACCCACGACCAAGGACCAGTGATGTTTGTGCCATCATCCTCGCCGCGGGCCGTTCCCAACGCATGGGCGCATTCAAGCCTCTGCTTCCCTTCGGCCCAACGACTGTGATCGAAACTTGCATCGAAAATCTGCGAGCCGGCGGTGTTGAGACCATTGTTGTTGTTCTCGGACAGGACTTGCGCGCAGAAGAGCTAAAAAAACGTCTTAAGAATACAGGCGTCAGTTTCGCTGTCAATCCTGATAGCAACAGCGAGATGAGCGCTTCAATCGCGTGCGGGGTTCGCAATCTGCCAGAAGAAACGAGAGCGGTGATCATTAATCCCGTCGACCATGCGGCAGTGCCGGGAGAAGTAATTGAGACCCTGATCAGTGAATGGAAGAAAGGGGCACGGGTCGTAAAGCCTACCTGGAACGAAAGCGGGGGACATCCGGTTCTAATCGATTTGAGCTTTCGCGATGAGTTGCTCAGCCTCGATCCTAATAGTGGCTTGAAAGCCTTTTTCAGTGTTCATCAACAACAAGTCAGTCGCGTTCCGGTTGATTCGAATTATATTGCGCGCGACATGGACACATGGGATGATTACCACGCTATGCACATGGAGCTTTTTGGCGTGCAACCGCCCGAGTCAAGTTCCCGGGAACGGATTGTAGAACAAACGACTTACGACAACGCAAACTAGCATTTTGCGTTACACTCGGCGGCGAAATCCCTGTTTGGATTGGATTCACACGGCTGGCAAGATAACCAACTAAAAGGTTAAACCACTCATCTAATGCACTGCCCCACCCACGGTAGGGGCAAGGAGAGCAAATGCTTCTGACAACTCGAAAATCACTATTGGCCATATTTTTATTGGGTATGCTTGGGGCTTCCCTCGCCCTGGCCCAGAACCGGGCTCCGGTTGAATTCTCGCTGCGCTCAATCGACGGACAGACTATTACCTCCGATAGCCTGCGCGGCGAAGTTGTGGTGCTGGCGTTTGGCGCTTCCTGGCTGCCGCTTTCGAAAGCGCAGTTGCAGGGTGTCAGAAAGCTTGCAGACGAATACAGTGATCGCGGCGTCATAGTCTATTGGGTTAGCACTGAGTCGGAGGATTCGAAGTCGAAGAACTTCGCAAGCGACCAACAGCTGCGAGGGTTTGCCCAAAAGTATGGTTTGAAAGTTACGGTCCTACGCGATCCTGATGGCGCAGTCTCGAAAAAGTTCGGTGTCGATCAATTGCCCTCAATCGTTATTATCGACAAGCGCGGCAACCCCAGCGAGCCAATCGGTGGACTCGATCCAAGCGGCAACCTCGCGAACCAACTCGCCGAGCGTCTTGACAAGGTGCTTGAATAGTTTCTTTTAAAAATAACTGATTGAGGCCGCCTATACACAAGGCGGCCTTTTTCATTCCCGGGCAAGGCTTGTTAACCGCACGCAAACTAACGGTTTGCGTTACAAGATTTGACCTTGCCTCACGGGTGGGAATCTAATAACGTGCTCAGGCTGCTTTCTGTTACGCATTCATATGACTTTGAAGCCGATTAATCCGGAAACACTCGGCGCCCCGCGAGGTTACTCCAACGGCGTCCTCGCGGATGCAGGTGGGAAATTGCTATTCGTGGCCGGCCAGGTCGGCTGGAACAAAGAGCAGACGATCGTCAGCGAAAACTTCTTCGAACAATTCGATCGCGCGCTCGAGAATGTTATTGCTGTCGTCACTGAAGCCGGCGGCAGTCCGAGTCAGATCGCGCGGTTAGTCATTTATGTTACTGATAAGAAGGAATACAAACTGAGTTTGAAAGAGATTGGCGAAACTTACCGTGCACGCATGGGGAAACACTATCCCGCGATGGTGCTGGTTGAAGTGCAAGATCTGCTCGAGGACAAAGCAAAGGTGGAAATTGAAGCAGTCGCTATTTTGGAAGCCCGCATGTGACCGATGATCACTGCCAAAAGTTTTCTTTACGAAAAGAGCGAGTCAGGCGTGGCCACGATCACGCTTAACCGTCCCGAGCGCCTCAATGCCCTAACTTTTGAAGTTTATCGTGAGCTTACCGGTACTTTTGCTGCGTTAAGAACTGAGGCGGACGTGCGCGTGGTTGTAATCACGGGCGCGGGTCGAGCCTTCTGCTCCGGCGGTGATGTCCACGACATTATTGGCGAGCTCTTTAATCGCGACATGGAGGGCCTGCTTGAGTTTACTCGCATGACTTGTGAGCTCGTGCGAAACATCCGCGCGTTGCCCAAACCGGTGATTTCCAGTCTCAACGGAATAACAGCCGGCGCCGGGGCTTGCATCGCGCTCGCGTCGGATCTACGCATCGCCAGCGAAGAAGCGAAGATTGCTTTTCTCTTTGTAAAGGTTGGACTTTCGGGCGCTGACATGGGCGCGGCATATCTGCTGCCTCGCGTAGTGGGACTGGCTAAAGCAACCGAGTTGCTTTACACGGGCGACTTTATTTCCGCCCAGGAGGCTGAACGAATCGGACTATACAATCGCGTCGTGCCCGGGGATCAACTGGTGGGAGTTACACGCGAACTTGCCGAACGTCTGGCACAAGGCCCCGCCTTTGCGCTCGCCAAAACCAAAGAGCTTCTCGACCGTGAGGAGAACATGAATCTGGATGCTGCTTTGGAGTGCGAGGCACAGGCACAGGCGATCTGCATGCAGCACCCCGATCACCGCGAAGCGTATGAAGCGTTCATCGACAAGCGCACAGCAAATTTCAAATAATTGTTCATTGAGCTTAGTGCTTTGTGCTTCGACAAAGGACTAAGTTCAAAGTACCAAGTTCGTATTTAAGGTTTTTATGGATAAATTTCTCGATCAACTTCCCTTCTTCACTCCCGAGCATCGCGCTCTTGCCGCGGACATGCAGTCGTTTGTCCAACTTGAGATTGAGTCACGTGCCATTGAGGAGCGTGACATAGATGCTCGTCTGCGTGAATACGTCGCCGTCCTTGCGAAGGCAGGCGCGTTGCAATATTCCGTTGCCTTGCCGGGAACAAAACTCGACGTGCGCGCGCTCTGTTTGATTCGCGAAGCGCTTGCCTACTCTTCGGCGCTTGCTGATCTTGCTTTCGTCATGCAGGGATTAGGAACTTATGCCATCAGCCAGGCCGCTCCGGAGCACGTGCGCGATTTTTGGATTTCCCGGGCAGTCGAAGGAAAAGCGATCGCCGCATTTGCTCTAACCGAGCCTGATGCCGGGTCTGATGTTGCCGCAATCAAGACAACTGCAACGCGTGACGGCGACGCCTATGTGATCGACGGTCGTAAACGTTTTATCTCAAACGCGGGCGTTGCCGATTTCTACACCGTCTTTGCGAGAACCGGAACGGATGCGAACGGCCGCGCCGCGTTATCCGCTTTCATCGTCGGCGCGAAGATGCCGGGCTTCAGCGTCGTCGAACGCACCGCGATGATTGCAGCGCACCCGATCGGAGAAATCGAATTCAAAGATTGTCGCGTACCGGCGGAAGACATGGTGGGAGCGGAGGGTGATGGCTTCGTGTTGGCTATGCGAACGATGGATATTTTTCGCTCGAGCGTCGGCGCCGCGGCTTGCGGCATGGCGCGACGTGCCCTCGATGAAAGTGTGCGCTATGCAACTAGTCGCAAACAATTTGGCCGTCTGCTCGCCGAACATCAACTTATTCAGGAGAAACTCGCGGACATGGTTACGGAGCTGGACGCTGCCAGACTTTTGGTCTATCGCGCCGCCCATCTGAAAGACAGCGGGGCCGCGCGCGTTACTCGCGAGGCGAGCGAGGCAAAACTCTACGCAACGGAAGCAGCCTGTCGCATCATCGATAATGCAGTGCAGATTCACGGCGGCTCAGGGCTCGTGCGCGGGAATGTGGTTGAACGGCTCTACAGAGATGTTCGCGCATTGCGAATCTATGAAGGAACATCCGAGATACAAAAGCTCATCATCGCGAGCCAGCTAATGAAGGAGTAGTAAGACAGATATTCTTGTCCCTTTCCCAGTTGGGGGTTACTAAATATTATCAACATGAATCCTTTGTCGCTAGACACAACGCCTGAAGCTCAGCAGATGCATTTCAAGTTAATGCGCCGGCTTTCCGCTTGGAAACGTCTTCGGCTCGCTCTCGAGCTAACTCAAGCCACGCGCCAGTTAATCGTGGCTGACATACGTCACCGCTTTCCTGCCGCCATCGACGAAGAGATCCGGCGGCGCTTCATAGCCCGGGTTCTACCAGGGGAGGATGTGATCCGGGCTTACGGTTTCGATCCAAAGCAAGAAGGCTTCTGACCAGAACCAATGGAGAATCCCTTAACAGTGTTGTCCCAGGTTGCGAGTGTGCTGGAGCAACTGCAGATTACGTATGTGCTGGTCGGTTCGCTCGCCAGCTCCATGCACGGAATGTATCGCTCCACTGCCGATATTGATATCCTCGCGGAGGTAAAGCCTGAGCAAGTTATCCCTCTCCTCAATGCACTTCAAGAGAATTTCTATGTTGACGAGCATGCGGTGCGTGAGGCCATTGACCGCCAGCAGTCATTTAACGCAATCCACCTCGACTCGGTTTTTAAAGTCGACATCTTCATTCCCAAGGCAGATGAGTTCTCGAGAAAGCAGATTGAGCGGCGTGAGCCCAGGAGACTAGCTTCCGACACCGAACAGACGATCTACGTCGCCACAGCGGAAGATATGGTATTGGCCAAGTTACGGTCGTACAACGCTGGCGGAAGAGTCTCAAATACTCAGTGGACTGATGTCGTCGGTATTATCGGTGCTTCTTCGGCAAGACTCGATCTCGATTATTTACGTGAGTGGGCTGAAAAATCTCGGTACCACGGATCTACTTTATCGGGCTTTTGAAGAAGCAAAGGGAAAAGACCTCGGTAGTTCATTTCAATGAAAATCAACATCATCGGCGGCGGGCCGGCGGGATTGTATTTCGCGATCCTGATGAAGAAGTCGAATCCCAAGCACCAGATCACTGTTTACGAACGAAATGGACCTGACGATACGTTTGGCTGGGGCGTAGTGTTTTCGGGAAAGACTCTGGCGAATCTCCGCGCGGCCGACATCGAAACACATGCACAGATCACGCGCGCTTTCGCGGCCTGGGACAACGTTGATGTGGTCCATGGCGACACTAAGATTTCCATCCACGGCAACAGCTTTTCCGGCATCGCTCGGCTTGAGCTTCTCAAGATCTTACAGCGACGCTGCGAACAACTAGGCGTCGAATTGCTATTCCGGACTGCGGTTCCCGATGTGGATTCGCTGCGTACAGACTGCGATCTCCTGCTAGCCGCCGATGGCGTGAACAGCACTGCCCGAAAACAATACTCGAATGAGTTCATTCCCAGTTTGGATGTCCGGCCAAATCGTTATATCTGGTACGGGACGAATAAACTATTCCATGGCCTGACATTGACCTTTCGTGAAAACCAGGATGGCGTTTTTGCGGCCCACTCTTATAAGTTCAACAAATCTACCAGCACTTTTATTGTTGAATGTGATCAGGAAACATGGAACACAGCTGGCTTTACCAAGATGAGCGACAATGAGACGCGAAACTATCTCGAGAGATGTTGGTGAAAAACCAAAACTGGTTTTTTGAAAATGTCGTGATGATCGGCGATGCGCTGCACACTGCACACTTTTCAATTGGATCGGGTACCAAGCTCGCGCTTGAAGATGCCATAGCGCTTTTCGAATGCTTTGGACGGACGAACAATGTCTCTGCTGCGCTTACAGAATTCGAGTCAACCCGCAAAGCGGTAATCGAGGAGTACCAGGCGGCGGCGTTCGAGAGCATGCGCTGGTTTGAGAACGCGCGACAGTACCTGAACCTGAGTCCGCTTGAATTAGCTTACGAGTTGATGATGCGCAGCGGGCGGGTAAGTTATGAGGACCTGGAAAAGAGAGATCAGGGTTTCATCGCCGCCTATGAAGAGCAGTCGGCAGGGGCAGGAGGCAGGAACAGACAGCAGGAGCAGACGGCAGACGGCAGGCAAGAATATAGTTAGTGGCACGCTTAGCCGTTAATCCTGCCTCCTGCGCCTGACGTCTGCCGCCTGTCGTCTGCCATCTGCCGTCTGCCGTCTGCTCCTTTCGTTCCACTCCGGCGCCAGCAATCGCCTTCGCCCTTCATCCACCGTGGCGATTCCCGGCTCATCCAGCTCAAAGCGATCCCAGAGTTTGCAGGTAACTGGCCGGTGCGCTTGATCGAGCGCTTCGCAATAGTTCGTGTAAGTGCAGCGTCTGACTTCATCGCCGCGCCCTAGTCTAACTTTGATGAACCAGTCGGGATCGGCAAGCGCCTGGCGAGCGAAACCGGCAATATCGGCCTGGCCCCTTTGCAGAATCGCCTCGGCTTGTTCAAAAGTGGTAATGCCTCCCGTTGCTACGACGGGCGTACTGAAGCCGGCCTCATTTACCGCCCGTTTGATCGCCGCAACCAACGGAACGCTGCGCCCGAAGGGTCCTGTCTCATCGGAAAGAACTGTCGGCATACATTCGTAGCCGCTCTGGCCAGTGTAGGGATAAACTGCCTGTCCGACTTTCGGCTGCTGTGCATCCTCAAACTTCCCGCCTTTCGAAAGCGAAAGGAAATCAAAGCCGGCACGGGCAAACTCAACTCCGAAATAGCTCGCATCCTCAACCCGGTTACCGCCGGCGATCACTTCGTCGCCCAAAAAGCGGACGCCCACGACGTAGTCAGATCCCACCGTTTTCCGCACCGCTTGAAAAACTTCGAGCGGTAAACGTATACGATTCTCGCGCGAGCCGCCGTAGCTGTCGTTGCGATTATTGAGAGCACTCAAAAACCCCGCCATGGTATAGGCATGGGCGTAATGTAATTCCACGCCGTCAAAACCGGCTTCGCGCGCGCGACGAGCAGCTTGCGCAAAAATGTCCGGCAACACTCTTGGTAATTCGCGCACGTGCGGCAGATGCATGTCAGTCACGTGTTCGCGATAACCGAAGCGCAGTGATTCCAACTCGCGCTCGTCAAGTATTCTTTCAACAACATCATCCGGAGCGGCTTTCAGAAATTCTCGCACTTCTCCTTCGATCGCGGCGAGCCATCCGGAGTTCGCCGTAACTTCGGCGAGCACCTGCCGATGTCGGTCAGTGATTTGCAAGAAACGATCGAAATACTTCTCTTTTTCCGGACGCCGCTTTACAGAAAGGAAGTCGATAATTTGAATGAAGAGTTTCGTCTCACCCTGACTCGCATCTCTGACAGTATCAACCAGCTGGCGAAGTCCGGGGATGAATCTATCGTGACCAATTCGCAGCAGCGGTCCGCTGGGAATATCGCGAACCCCAGTCGCCTCGACCACCAAAACCCCAGGTTGTCCTTCCGCGAATCGACGATACCAATCAAGGTTTTCCTTTGTGACAAGGCCATCTTCGGTGGCGCGCCAGGGCACCATTGCCGGCACCCAGGTGCGGCTGGCAGCTTCTATGGATCCGATCCTAATCGGTTGGAAAAGCAGAGACCTTGCGGCTTCCGCAGTGGTGGGCCAGCGCGTCTCAGGAATTGTATGCTTGATCGGGTCCTTAAATTTCCACATGCTAATGACCTAACTTTACCACGCGATGACCGGGAATGCCGGTCAACGCACTTTACACTTTGCCTGCCTGATGTGCGGAAGGTCTGGGACAGTCAGAGACCTTCCGTAGCGTATCCGATTCACTTCAGGCTCTTCGAACGTGCGGGTTTGATTGAATTTAACCCCTCCGCACATCAAGCGGCAGAGCCGCAACAAGGAAGATAGTTAGAGGTTATGATAAATTAAGCCTATCTAAATTTAGCGGAGAAAGCCTTTGACTGACGAGCTTCTTAAATGGCGACTCGAGTTTCCTGTTCTGGGAAACACTGTCTACTTGATC
>WNGE01024706.1_pt1 | contig 14243 bp, 12 predicted proteins | sample 5400651 | NCBI WGS metagenome assembly WNGE01 (sample SAMN13153370, study PRJNA577476) | soil metagenome | isolation source: 60 cm soil or saprolite under grassland replicate 2 | place: USA:California | collected 2016-06-15 | reverse complement strand
TGAACGTTGAGGGGGAGACGGGGAAGACGCGCTTCGTGTGCGCGTACTGGAGGATGTCGCCGGTCTTGCCGCAGGCGAGCTCGTAGTACACGGCCTCGACAGGGATGTACATGAACGCGAAGTCGTAGGTGCCTTCCTCGGGCCGGATGTACTTTGAGGCGATCGCGTCGACGTGGTGGCGCACGTCGCGCGCGAGCGCCTTCTCGTGGAGCAGGCGCTCCTCGTCGTTCTCCGCCTCGACGAGCCGCTGATAGTTGTCGAGGGGGAACTTCGAGTCGACCGAGATGAGTTGCCCTGCGCGGACGACGGCGTCGACGCGCTCACCCGACTCGAACGTGTGCTGGATGGTGTAGGCGCCCGGAGGCAGGCGGTCGCGGAGCAAGTTCTCGAGCAGCAACTCGCCGAAGCCGCCGCGCGCCTTCGGCGGCCGCAGGGCCTGCTCGAGGCGCGACAGGTCCTTGGCCCGCTCGAGCATCTGTGCGGCGGCGCTGTCGACCTTGCCGAGCCGCTCATGGATCGCGCTCGTGGTCTTCTGCGCCGACTCGAGCCGGCGGTCGACCTTCTCGTCGAGCTGCCCGAGGCGTCGGTCGACGGCCTCCGACAGGCCGGCGAGGCGCCGGTCGACGTCCGCGGTGCGCTCGGTCAGCAGCTTCGACGTCTCGGACTGGAACGCGCCGAGCTGGCGCCCGACCCAGAGGGCCGCGCCGACGACGCCCGCGACGATGAGAACAGCTGCGACTGCGATCAGCATTAGGACCGCAGAACGCTAGAGAGGCCGTCGGACGGCGCGGTTATCGGTGCGGCTATGTGTCGGTTTCGCGCTGCGCGGCGTGCCGAGCCGCGTCCTCGCGCTCGGTCTGGGCCAGGTCCTCGTAGCGCCCGGCGCGCTCCTCGGCTGCTCCCTCCGCCTCCTGGTGCACGCCTTCGCGGCGGAGCGAGCTGTCGCCGATCACGTCGCCGGCCGTCTTCTTGCCCCGGCCGAGCAGCTTGTCAAGCAGGCTCATGAATCGAGCATGCCCTCCCGCCTCAGGAATCAACCCGCCGCGAATGCCGGCTTGGCCGGCGTTCGCTCCGAACGGCCTGCTGTAGCCACCAATCCAGACCAGGGCCGGTGAGGCCCGGTCCAAAAAAATCAGCCCCGGCGAGTCCGAAGACCTACCGGAGCTGATATGCCGGATCCAGCGACTCCGAAGAGCTACCGGATCCGACGAGGGCAACCTATCCGGCGCCTCGGAGCTCCGTCAAGCGTGGTCGGGAGCAAAAGTCGCAATATGCGAACTTTTCGTTTGTTCCGCCTACAGGGGAACATCCGTTCGCTCGCGTAGTCTCCGGCGCGACGATGAGCGATGTCTTCGGCCCCGGCGGAGCGCTCGCGCGCGCGCTGCCCGAGTACGAGCCGCGGCCCGAGCAGGCTGCGCTCGCCGACGCGGTCGAGCACGCGCTCGCGACGGGGGAGCACCTGCTCGCCGAGGCCGGCACCGGCGTCGGCAAGAGCCTCGCGTATCTCGTGCCCGCGCTCGAGTCCGGCCTGCGGGTCGTCGTCGCGACCGCGACGAAGGCGCTCCAGGAGCAGCTGCTCGAGAAAGACGTCCCCGTCGCCGCGGCCGCGATCGGGCACGACGTCCGGGTGGCCGTGCTCAAAGGGCGGCAGAACTATCTCTGCCGGCGGCAGCTGCAGGGCTTCCAGCCGTTCCTGCTCCCGGGCGGGCGCGACGGCGCGTCCTGGGAGGCCATGCAGGGCTGGCTGCTCGGGACAGAGACCGGGGACCGCGCCGAGCTCGAGCTGGAGCCCTCCGAGGCGCTCTGGGCCGAGCTGGCCGTCGGCCCCGACCGCTGCTCCGGACGGCGCTGCCCGTTCGTCTCCACGTGCTTCGCCGAGGCGGCGCGCGACCGGGCCGCGGAGGCCGACCTCGTGGTCGCGAACCACGCGCTCTATTTCGCCCACCTCGCATCGGGCGGCGGCGTGCTGCCCGAGCACGACGCGGTGATCTTCGACGAGGCGCACCGCCTCGAGGAATCGGCCGCCTCGTGGCTCGGCGGCCGCGTCTCGCGTGCGGGATTGCGCCGGCTGGCCGCTGACGTGGAGCGAGCGAGTCGCGAGGGCGCCAAACCTGCCCCGGCCCGCCAGCTCGACCGGATCGAACGCTGCGGCGACCGTCTTCTGCGAGCGGTCGCTCCCGCCTCCGGCCGCAAGCGTCTGCGGCAGCCGCCGGTCGAGTCCGCGCTGCTCCTCATCGACGCGCTCGGCGACCTGGCCGAGGTGCTGCAGGGCGAGGGCGAGGCATTCGACGCACTCGCGCGGCGCGCCGTGGTCACGGCGGGGCAGGTCGAAGCCTGCCTCGAGCCCGACGAGCTCGAACGGGTCGTATGGTCGGAGCCGGACGCGCTTGCGTGGGCGCCGGTCGACGTCTCCGGCGAGCTGCGCGAGCGCCTGTGGGAAGAAGGCCCGACCGCCGTGCTCGTCTCGGCGACGCTGACGACAGGCGAGGATGCGACGTTCGTCCGCCGGCGGCTCGGGCTCGACCACGCGCGGGAAGCGGTCGTCGGCTCGCCGTACGACTTCCGTGAGCAGGCGCTGCTCTACGTCCCGCGCGCGCGGCGGAGGAGATCGTCTCTCTGCTCCGCCTCTCGGAAGGGCGTGCCCTCGTGCTCACGTCCAGCTACCGCGCGCTCGACGCCTACCGCGAGCTCGTGCGCGGCCGCGTACCGTACGAGGTGCTCGTCCAGGGCGAAGCGCCGCGCGAACGTCTGCTCGAGCGGTTCCGCGCCGAGGTCGACTCCGTCCTGCTCGCCACCTCGACCTTCTGGCAGGGCGTCGACGTGCCCGGCGAGTCGCTCTCGCTGCTCGTGATCGACAAGCTGCCGTTCTCGGCACCCGGCGACCCGCTGCACGAGGCCCGCTGCGAGGCGGTCGAGCGCGCGGGCAACGACTGGTTCCGCGACTACGCCCTGCCCACCGCCGTCCTGCAGCTCCGCCAGGGCTTCGGCCGCCTGATTCGCGGGCACGGCGACCGCGGCGTGGTGGCGATTCTCGATCCCCGCCTCCGCACACGAGGCTACGGCCGCGCGTTCCTCGCCGCGCTGCCGCGCTGTTCCGTCGCAGACGATCCCGCAACCGTACGGGCGTTCTTCGGCGAAGCGCTCGCGATTTCCGCTTGAATGGTCGGCCGATGCCGCCGAAGAAAAAGCCCCGCACTCCGCCGCCGCCTCGCCGCGTGCAGGCGCCGCAGCAGCGGTCCGGGACGGCCGGCGACATGGGGATGGAGCATCGCAAGCTGCTCTACGCCATCGCCGCGTCCGGCATCGTGGCGCTGGCCGCGGTCGTCATCGGAATCGTCGCCTTCGGCGGCGCTGGCGGCACCAAGGTCAACGACAAGCAGGTCGCCGCCCAGATGACGGCCGCCGGGTGCAGCTTCAAGACGGTCAACGCCTACATCCCGAAGGGCCAGGGGACGCACGTGAACAGCCTGACGGCGAAGCTGCCGTGGAACACGAGCCCGCCGTCGAACGGCCAGCATTACCCGAACTGGGCGGTTTGGGGCTTCTACACGACCGCCGTCAACCCGCGGATGGTCGTCCACAACGAGGAGCACGGCGGCGTCGTCCTGTGGTGGGGCTCGGACGTGACGCCGGCAACGGTCGCGAAGCTGAATGCGTTCTACCGGGAGGAGCCGACCGGATCATTCGGCACGCCGTACCCGAAGCTCGGGTCCAAGGTGGCGATCACCGCGTGGACCGGCGACCCGCCTCGCTACCAGCACAACGGCTACTACGGGCAGGGCCACATCGGGATCTGCCCGCGCTACGACGCGGCGACCGAGAAGGCGTTCACGGCCTTCCGGAAGGCGTACCGCGGACACGGTCCTGAAGGGATCCCGCTCTCGGCTGACGCGCCCGGCTTAGGGCCGTAGCCACGCCCTACAATCCGCGGCGCGCCGGGGTGGCGGAACTGGTAGACGCGGCCGGCTTAAACCCGGCTGGCCCCTCTGGGCCTTGGGGGTTCGATTCCCTCTCCCGGCATCGAGACCCTCCCTTCCCGGGCGCGTGTCATCGCGGTGGCGTGCCTTGGCGCTCTCACACCTGATCAGCGTTCAGAGCTGGTGGTGAGGTCGCGAAGCCGCGCCGCGAGGTCGGCTGTCAGTGCCTCCGGCTCGAAGCGCCACTGCCAGTTGCCCTCATCCGTGCCCGGCAGGTTCATGCGCGCTTCGCTGCCTCCGTGCCCGGCAGGTTCATGCGCGCTTCGCTGCCGAGGTCCAGCACGTCCTGCATTGGCGCGACCGCGAGCGCCGCCCGCGACGACCACGCGACCTCGATCAGAGACCAGGCGGGGTCGCGCGGATCGAGCTCGGCCCAGGCGCGCTCTTCCTCGGAGAGCGACTCCCACCAGCCGCGGGTCGTGTCGTTGTCGTGCGTGCCGGTGTAGACGACCGACTGCTCCTGGTGGTTCTCGGGCCGGTGGGGGTTGCCGGGACTGCCGCCGAGGGCGAAGTGCAGCACGACCATCCCCGGATAGCCGAGCTGGTGCCGGAGCCGGGTCACGGGCTCGGTGATCACGCCGAGGTCCTCGGCGACGACGGGGAGCGGGCCGAGCTCCGACTCGACCGCCTCGAAGAGAGCGGCGCCGGGGCCGCGCCGCCAGTGCCCGCCGATCGCCGTCTCGTCCTCTTCGGGGACCGCCCAGTAGGCGACGAAGCCGCGGAAGTGATCGACCCGCGTCAGGTCGACGAGCTCGAGCGCGCGGCGGAAGCGCTCGAGCCACCAGTGGTAGCCGTCGGCGCGCATCGCGGTCCAGTCGTAGAGCGGATTGCCCCACAGCTGCCCGGTCTCCGCGAACGCGTCGGGCGGCACACCGGAAACGGCGCCCCGCTGGAACAGCTCGGGATGCGCGCGGTGGTCGGAGCCGTCGTACGCAACGTAGATCGGCATGTCGCCGAAGATGTGCACGCCGCGTTCGGCGCCGTATGCGCGCAGCCGTTGCCACTCGCGCTCGAAGCGCACCTGGTCGTCAATCGTGCCCCCAAAGTCGACCCAGTCGTCGATCCAGTACCGGTGTTTTCGGTGGTAATCCACCCGCGCCTCAGCGCTTACATGCGCGTGCGGATCGCCGAGAAGTGCCGGCGAGCCCGCGAACGCCGAAGGCGACATGTACGGCGAACCCGTGTCGTCTGGCGGGCCGAGCGGAAGCACCTGCCACCAGCTCTGCCCCGCTGCGGCGAGCCAGTCGACGAAGCGGTACGCGTGCTCGTCGAGTACCCCGTTCGGCAACGAGGTCGGATGAAGGAGGATTCCGGAGGCGCGCGCGAGTTGCATGCGTTTAGAACCAGACCAACGCTGAGAATCTCACACGATGCCGCTCCCCAAATCGACGAAACCGCCGCCGCGGATCCAGGTGCAGCATGTGGAGCCGCTCGTCGACTGTGGCCGCTACGCCGTCAAGCGCACCGCCGGCGACCGCGTCGACGTCTACGCGACGATCTTCAAGGACGGCCACGATACGCTCGGCGCCGCAATCCGCGTGAGGCCGCCGGGTGAGCGCACGTGGTGGGAAGAGCCGCTGCAGCCGCTCGGCAACGACCGCTGGGGCGGCGCATTCGCAGTCGACCGGCCGGGCCGGTGGGAGTTCGCCGTCGCCGCGTGGACCGACCGCGTGGCGACCTGGCAGGACGAGATTCGCCGCAAGGTCGAGGCGGGGCAGGAGGACCTGGCCGGCGAGCTCGCCGAAGGGGCGGTGCTGCTCGGCCGCGACGCGATCACGGTCGAGGAGGGCCTCGCGGTCGAGTCGACCGGCCGCGAGGGAGAGGTGATCTGCGAGCCGCTGGCGGTCGACGTCGACCGGGAGCTCGCGCGCCTCGGCGCGTGGTACGAGCTGTTCCCGCGTTCGTGGGGTGGCTTCCGGGGCGTCGCGAAGATCCTGCCGCAGCTCGCGGAACTCGGGTTCGACGTCGTCTACCTGCCGCCCGTGCATCCGATCGGCGTCACCAACCGCAAAGGGCGCAACAACGCGGTCACCGCGGAGCCCGGCGACGTCGGCTCGCCCTGGGCGATCGGCTCGGACGAGGGCGGCCACGATGCGATCAGTCCGGAGCTCGGCTCCTGGAAGGACTTCGACGCGATGATCGCGGCCGCGCAGGCCGCCGGCGTCGAGATCGCGATCGACTTCGCGATCCAGTGCTCCCCCGACCACCCGTGGCTCAAGGAGCATCCGGAGTGGTTCAACCGGCGCCCGGACGGGACTTTGAAGTACGCCGAGAACCCGCCGAAGCGCTACCAGGACATCTACAACGTCAACTTCGAGTCGGAGGATTGGCGCGGTTTGTGGGAGGCGCTGCGCGACGTCGTCCTCTTCTGGGTTGGCCGCGGCGTCACGGTCTTCCGCGTCGACAACCCGCACACGAAGCCGGTCGCATTCTGGGAGTGGCTGATCCGGGAGGTCCGCCGCGACCATCCGGAGACGATCTTCCTCGCGGAGGCGTTCACGCGTCCGTCGATGATGACGACGCTTGCCAAGGCCGGCTTCGGCCAGAGCTACACGTACTTCACCTGGAAGAACACGAAGGCCGAGCTCGTCGAGTTCATGGGTCAGCAGCTCGACTGGACGCCGTTCTACCGGCCGAACGTGTTCGTCAACACGCCCGACATCCTGCACGAGTACCTGCAGCACGGTGGGCCGCCGGCGTTCAAGGTCCGCCTCGTGCTCGCCGCGACGTTGTCCCCGTCGTACGGCATCTACTCGGGCTTCGAGTCGTACGAGAACGTTCCGGTGCGGCCCGGGTCGGAGGAGTACCTCGACTCGGAGAAGTACGAGGTGCGCCCGCGCGCGCTCGACGGGCCGCTGCTGCCGCTCGTGCAGCGCCTGAACGAGGTGCGCCGCGCGGAATCGGCGCTGCAGCGCATCGACAACCTCCGGTGGCTCGAGACCGAGAACGACCAGCTCGTCGCGTATGCCAAGGACGACGTGGTCTGCGTCGTCAACCTCGACCCGTTCGCCGAGCAGGAAGGCGCCTGTGTCATCCCCGTCGCGCTCGGCTGGCCGCCCGCGTTCGAGGCGATTGAGCTCCTCACCGGCGCGACGTTCACATGGCGCGCCGGCCGCAACTACGTGAAGCTGCCGCCCGGCGAGAGCCACCTGCTCAAGGTCGTTGCGTGAGCGAGCCCGGTCATTGGTTCGAGCGCAACCCGCTGTGGTTCAAGACGGCGGTCTTCTACGAGATCCACCTGCGCGGCTTCTACGACGGCAACGACGACGGCTCGGGCGACTTTCGCGGGCTGATCGACAAGCTCGACTACCTGCAGTGGCTCGGCGTCGACTGCCTCTGGCTGCTGCCGTACTACCCGAGCCCGCTGCGCGACGGCGGTTACGACATCGCCGACTTCTTCGGGATCCACCCGGACTACGGCACGGTCGAGGACTTCCGCCAGTTCGTCGAGCAGGCGCACCAGCGCGGGATGAAGGTGGTCGCCGACCTCGTCATGAACCACACGTCGAGCGACCACCCGTGGTTCCAGTCGAGCCGCACCGAGCCCGCGGGCACCTATGCCGACTGGTACGTCTGGGGCGACGACGACCAGCGCTGGAGCGAGGCGCGGATCATCTTCCTCGACACCGAGCCGTCGAACTGGACGTGGGACCCGGTGCGTGGGCAGTACTACTGGCACCGCTTCTTCTCGCATCAGCCCGACCTGAACTACGACAACCCCGAAGTGCAGGAGCAGATGCTGAACGTCCTGCGCTTCTGGCTCGACCTTGGCCTCGACGGCTTCCGCCTCGACGCCGTGCCGTACCTCTACGAGCGCGACGGGACGAACGGCGAGAACCTGCCGGAGACGCATGAGTTCCTGCGGCGCGTCCGCTCTGAGGTCGACGCCCGCTACCAGGACCGTGTCCTGCTCGCGGAAGCGAACCAGTGGCCCGACGACGTCGTCCAGTACTTCGGTGCCGGCGACGAGTGCCACATGGCGTTCCACTTCCCGGTGATGCCGCGCATGTTCATGGCGGTGCGCCGCGAGGATGCGCTGCCGCTGGTGGACATCCTCGAGAACACCCCGCCGATCCCCGACGGCACTCAATGGGGCCTCTTCTTGCGCAACCACGACGAGCTGACGCTCGAGATGGTGACGGACGAGGAGCGCGACTACATGTATGCCGAGTACGCGAAGGACCCGCGGATGAAGCTCAACCTGGGCATCCGCCGCCGTCTCGCGACGCTGCTCGACAACGGGCGCGAGGAGATCCAGCTGATGCACGCGATCCTCTTCTCGCTCCCGGGCGCGCCCGTCCTCTACTACGGCGACGAGGTCGGCATGGGCGACAACATCTACCTGGGCGACCGCGACGGCGTCCGTACGCCGATGCAGTGGACGGGCGACCGCAACGGCGGCTTCTCGCGGGCCGACTTCCACCAGCTCTACCTGCCGCCGCAGATGGACCCGGTCTACGGTTACCAGGCGGTCAACGTCGAAGCCCAGCTGCGGCAGCCGAACTCGCTGCTGCGCTGGATCCATCGTCTGATCGCGCTCCGCAAGCAGCACCCTGTCTTCGGCCTCGGCACCTACGAGGCGCTTCGCCCGGACAACCCGCGGATCTTCGCCCACGTCCGCACCTACGCGGACGACGTCATCCTGTGCGTCCACAACCTGGCGCGGTCGGCACAGGCGGTCGAGCTCGACCTTTCCCGCTGGGAGGGGACGATCCCTGAGGAGATGTTCGGCCGCAGCCGCTTCCCGCGGGTCGGCGAGCTGCCGTATCTGCTGGCCAGCGCTGGTTCGGCTCCAAGACCCGGGAGGTGACCCACGCGACGGTGATCGACCGGGCAGCGCTGAGAGATGCCGAGCCGGCGCTCGAGCTGCTGATCGTCGAGATGCGCTTCGAAACCGGCACCCACGAGACGTACCAGCTGCTCACCGACGACGGGCTCGACGCGCTCGCCGACCCGCGTCACGTGCGCGAGCTGGTGCACATGATCCGCGGTGCGCGCACGATTCCCGCGGGCGAAGGCGTGGTCGAGTTCGGCGCGGTCGAGGGCTTCGCCGGTGTCGGGACGGAACTTCGCGAAGCACGCCAGATCAGTGCTGAGCAGTCGAATACGTCCGTCGTCTTCGACGAGGAGCTGATCCTGAAGGTCTTCCGCCGGCTCGAGGCCGGCATCAACCCGGAGCTCGAGCTGCTGCGCTTCCTCACGGTGCGCGGTTTCGAGAACATCGCGCAGCTCGCCGGCTGGTACGCGTACGCGGGCAAGCCGATGGACGCGACACTCGGCATCCTCCAGCGGTTCGTCGCAGCGGGTCATGACGGCTGGGAGCTCGCGCTCGACACGATCGACGCCGGCGCAGAGGGGTTCCTCGACGACCTACACAGGCTGGGCGAGGTGACCGGGCGCATGCACTCGCTGCTCGGCTCCGACCCGAGCGACCCGAACTTCAGCCCCGAGGAGACGTCCGCGGAGGCGCTCGGGCTCCTGACCGCCACGGTCGACGAGGAGATCGAGCGGATCTTCCTCGAGCTGCCCGACGACGAGCCGGAACTCGACCCGATCCGCGGTCGCGGCGAAGAGGTGCGCGACCGTCTGCGCATGCTCACGAACCTCGGCGGTGTCGGTCGCGTCATCCGCCATCACGGCGACTTCCACCTGGGCCAGACCCTCTGGGCAGAGGGGGACTGGGTGATCCTCGACTTCGAGGGGGAGCCGGCCCGGTCGCTGCCCGAGCGCCGCCGCAAGCGCAGCGCACTGCGCGACATCGCCGGCATGCTCCGCTCCTTCGCCTACGCGGCGTCGGCGGCGTCGCTCCTGCGCGGTGTCGAACCGCCACCGGGCTGGGAGGAACGCGCCCGCGAGCGGTTCCTCGACGGCTACCAGAGCACCATCGACGCGACCCTCGTTCCGACCGGCTCCTCGATGGAGAAGCTGTTGACGGTGTTCGAGCTGGAGAAGGCCGTGTACGAGCTGCGCTACGAGCTGAACAACCGCCCGGCGTGGGTGAAGATCCCCGTCGCCGGGATCGCGCGCATGCTCGAGGAGGAGGTGCCCGCGTGACGCAAGCGAGAGCTTCCGCGTTCGGCGAGCTCGACATCTGGCTCGCGCGCGCCGGCCGTCACGAGCAGCTGTACGAGAAGGTCGGTGCGCACGTGGTCGAGGGCGGCGTTCGCTTCGCCGTCTGGGCGCCGAACGCCGACTACGTCAGCGTCGTCGGCGACTTCAACGACTGGGATCCCGCCGCCGACCCGCTGCAGCCGGTCGGCGAGACCGGCATCTGGGAGGGGATCGTCGACGGCGCGGAGGAGGGCCAGCGCTACAAGTTCCATCTCGACGGCCGCGAGAAGGCTGACCCGGTCGCCTTCCAGGCCGAGGTGCCGCCGAAGACGGCGTCGATCGTGTTCCGCTCGCACTACGAGTGGGGCGACGACGAGTGGCTCGAGCAGCGCCGGGCGCAGGAACCACTCGAGCGGCCGCTCTCGATCTATGAGGTGCACCCCCAGTCATGGCGCAAGGGCCTCGGCTGGCGTGAGTTGGCGGAGCAGCTGGCCGTCTATGTGAAGGACGTCGGCTTCACGCACATCGAGCTCCTGCCCGTGATGCATCATCCGTTCTCGGGCTCGTGGGGCTACCAAGTGACCGGCTACTACGCGCCGCTTTCGACGCTCGGCTCGCCCGACGACTTCCGCTTCTTCGTCGACCACCTGCACCAGGCCGGCATCGGCGTGATCCTCGACTGGGTGCCGGCGCACTTCCCGCGCGACGAGTGGGCGCTCGCACGCTTCGACGGTACCGCGCTCTACGAGCACTCCGATCCGCGTCGTGGTTCGCACCCGGACTGGGGCACGCTCGTCTTCAACCTCGGTCGCATCGAGGTGCAGAACTTCCTGCTCGCGAACGCGCTCTTCTGGCTGCGCGAGTACCACGCTGACGGGCTGCGCGTCGACGCAGTCGCCTCGATGCTCTACCTCGACTACTCGCGCAAGGAAGGCGAGTGGGTGCCCAACGCGTTCGGCGGGCGTGAGGACCTCGAGGCGGTCGCGTTCCTGAAGGAGCTCAACGAGCTCGCGCACGCGCGCGAGCCGGGCGTGATCTCGGCGGCCGAGGAGTCGACGGCGTGGCCCGGCGTCTCGCGCCCGACGTACGTCGGCGGGCTCGGCTTCGGCTTCAAGTGGAACATGGGGTGGATGCACGACACGCTCGGCTACTTCGAGCACGATCCGATCCACCGCCGTTTCCACCACCACGAGCTGACGTTCTCGCTCGTCTACGCGTGGAACGAGAACTTCATCCTGCCGCTTTCGCACGACGAGGTCGTGCACGGCAAGGGCTCTCTGCTGCAGAAAATGCCCGGCGACCGCTGGCAGCAGCTCGCGAACCTGCGCGCGCTCTACGCGTACATGTGGGCGCATCCCGGCAAGAAGCTGCTGTTCATGGGCGGCGAGCTTGCGAACCCGTGGGAATGGGCGGATGACGACGAGCTCCCGTGGTGGCTGCTCGAGCACGCCGAGCATGTCGGCGCCCGGGACCTGCTTCGCGACCTCAACCGCTTCTACGAGGACGAGCCGGCACTGTGGGAGGTGGACTTCTCGCACGAGGGCTTCCGTTGGATCGAGCCCAACGATGCGCTGAACAACGTGCTCGCGTTCATGCGCCTGTCGGCCGACCGCTCCCGCCGCCTCGTCTGCGTCGCGAACTTCTCACCGGTCCCGCGCGAGGCGTACCGCGTCGGCCTGCCGTCCGGCGGCAAGTGGACGGAGCTCCTGAACACGGACTCGACGCACTACGGCGGCACGGGCCTCGGCAACATGGGCGAGGTGACGGCCGAGGACCGGCGCTGGCACGACCAGCCACACTCGGTCGAGCTGCTGCTGCCGCCGCTGTCCGTGATCTGGTTGCGGCCGGCGGCCGCGCCCGCGTCAGCGGTCGCCGGTCTGGAAGAACGCGGCGATCGCTCCGGCTGAGCCGGCCACCACGACGACGGCCCACACCTCGAGCACGACGTCGACGATGCGGCCCCACGCGGTCAGCGGGTTCCTGATCTGCGAGGACACCGTCAGCAGCTGCACCGTCGTGAAGAACAGCGCGTCGCCGAAGCTGCCGATCTCGCCGCCCTTCACGCCCTGCTCCGCGACGTAGATCGCGACGGTGCCGAGTGCGTCGACGAGCGCGGTCAGTGCCAGGACGAGCAGCAGCCGGCTGACCAGCCGGCGGTGTCGTTCCTCCCAGTTGCCGATGCGCGCGAGCTCGGCGCGGAACATGCGACCGAGCATGGCGGTCGCTACGGACGGACCGGCAGTTCGACACGGAAGACGCTGCCGGCACCGGGGTTGCTCGTCACCGCGATCGAGCCGCCGTGGGCCTCGATCACCGCCTTGACGACCGAGAGGCCGACGCCGGTGCCGGCGAACATGCTCGACGTCGACGCCCGGAAGAAACGGTCGAAGAGCCGTGGCACCTCGCCTTCCGGGATGCCGACGCCCGTGTCGGCCACCTCCACGGCGACGACGGGGTCATCGCGCTCCACTTTCACGCGCACACTGCCGCCCGGTGCGTACTTGACCGCGTTGCCGACGAGGTTGTCGAGCGCGAGCGCCAGCCGGTGCGCGTCGCCGAGAATCGGTGCCGCCGCCGTGTCGAGCTGGATGACGATCCCGCTCTCCTGTGCGTACGGCTGGGCGCAGTCGACAGCCGCACGCACCAGCTCGGCCAGGTCGAGTGGCTCGCGGTCGAGCTCGGTCGCGGTGCCAGTGAGGTCGTCGACGAGGCGGAGGAGCTGATCGGCGCCGCGCTCGATCGAATCGAGCGCCACCTCCGGCGGGACGACGGCTTCGCGAAGCAGCTCCGCGTAGCCGCGGATCGAGGTCAGCGGCGAGCGAAAGTCGTGTGCGACCACGGACGCGAACTCCGCCGTTTGGCGGTCGAGCGCACGCAGATCGCCGACCAGGCGGCGTTCCTGCGCAAGCAGCTTGCGCAGCTCGAGTTGCGTGGTCGCCAGCCGGCCGAGCCGGCCGCAGCGCTTCGACCTCCTCGCCGCTGATCGTGCGCGGCCGGGTGTCGAGCACGCAGACGGTGCCGATCGGGTTCCCGCCGGACGACTGGATGGACGAGCCGGCGTAGAAGCGCACGCTCTCGTCACCGAGGACGAACGGGTTCCGTGCGAAGCGATCGTCGCCGAGTGTGTCCTCGACCACCATCGTCCCCTCGGGCGTCACGATCGTGTGCGGGCAGAACGCTTCCGCGCGCGGTACGTTGCCGCCCGACGGGGACACCCACCGCCGCCTTCGTCCACATCCGCTCGGCGTCGATCAGGTTGACCAGCGCGATGGCGCGCCGAACAGCAGCGACGCGATCCGCGCGATGTCGTCGAACCCCTCCTCGGGATCGGTGTCGAGGATCGCGTACGCGTGGAGGTCGGCGAGCCGGTCGACCTCGTTCGCGGGAAAGCGGCGCGGGGACGGGCTGCGCCCTCTTTGCCGCAGGCACGCTCCCAGGTTTCCCGCGTGCGGCCCGTCGGTAACGTGCGGCCCTGCGTTGACCAGGAGCCGCATCACGTGAGTCGTGCCGTTTGGCCGGGGGAGCCGTTTCCGCTCGGGCCGCACTGGGACGGCGAGGGGACGAACTTCTCGATCTTCTCGGAGAACGCGGAGCGGGTTGAGCTCTGCCTGTTCGACGAGCACGACAACGAGGAGCGAATCGCACTTCGCGAGCGCACCGCTTTCAACTGGCACTGCTACCTGCCGGGCGTCGGCCCGGGTCAGCGGTACGGCTATCGCGTGCACGGGCGCTACGACCCGACTGCCGGGAAGCGGTTCAACGCGGCGAAGCTGCTGATCGATCCGTACGCCAAGGCAATCGAGGGCGCGGTCGACTGGGACGCGGCGAACACGTTGCCCTATGTCCCCGGCGCCGGCGCGGATGCCGACCTCGAGCCCGATCACACCGACTCGGCCCGCGCGATCCCGAAATGCCTCGTCATCGACCCGACGTTCGACTGGCAGGACGACGACTGGGTGCGGCCGCGGACGCCCTGGCACGAGACGGTGATCTACGAGCTGCACGTCAAGGGCTTCACGAAGCTCCGCAGCCAGGTGCGTGACGATCTCCGCGGCACGTACGGCGGCCTCGCCAGCGAGGGCGCGATCTCGCATCTGAAGTCGCTCCGCGTCACGGCGGTCGAGCTGCTCCCCGTGCACCACATCGTCGACGAACGCTTCGCGCACGACCGCGGCCTCACGAACTACTGGGGCTACTCGACGATCGGCTACCTCG
>WNGE01005532.1_pt1 | contig 14244 bp, 11 predicted proteins | sample 5400651 | NCBI WGS metagenome assembly WNGE01 (sample SAMN13153370, study PRJNA577476) | soil metagenome | isolation source: 60 cm soil or saprolite under grassland replicate 2 | place: USA:California | collected 2016-06-15 | reverse complement strand
CGACCACCGGAATGCCCGCCGCGATGGCCTTCTTCACCGCCGGCTCGAGCGCCGGTGGATCCGGAAGGGTGACCGCGATGCCGTCGACCTTGCTGTCGATGGCACTCTGGATCAGGTTGGCCTGGTTACCCGACGACGGGTCCGACGAGTACTTGAAGTCGACGTTGTCCTTCGCCGAGGCAGCCTCCGCACCCTTGCGGATGATGTCCCAGAACGTGTCGCCGGGCGCGCCGTGGGTGACCATCGCGATCGTCATGCGCGGCGTGTTGGCCTTGCCGGCCGACAACCCCGAGGTGCTCTCCTCGGACTTCTTTCCCCCGGACTTGCTGCAGCCGGCGGCGGCCACCGCGAGGCTCACCGCGAGAGCGACAGCGGCCGCTCGCTTTGCATGTCTGAACATCTTGTATTGCCTCCGATCAGTCGTTAGGTCACAGTCGGAAGGCGCATCTGCGCCCGGTGGTGCGCCGTCCCCCGTAACGACCAGTTAGGCTGCGGAAATGGGCGCCTGGGGCGCCCCGCCGTCAGGCGCCTCCCGCGGCGTAGAGATCCTGCTCGACGATCGCGAACAGGTCGCGGTCGAGCTCGCCGAGCGCGGCGAGTACGGGGGGCATCGCGGGGATGCCGTTCGGCGGTTCGACCATCGCGCCCCGGCGGACCGGCTGCACGACCTCGTCGAGGAACCGGTCCCAGGGCACCTGGACCCGGTCCTGCGGGTGCCACACCCCCCACGAGTCGGGGGCGGTGCCCAGGCGCAGCTTGTCCACAGACATGCCGACCATCCCCTCAGGACGCCGTCGGGAAGTGGTAGGAGGCGCCGACGGCGTGGTCGACGTGCGGCCAGCGGGCGGTGACGACCTTGGCCCGGGTGTAGAAGGACACGCCTTCCGGGCCGTGGATGTGCTTGTCGCCGAACAGGGAGTCCTTCCACCCGCCGAAGGAGTAGTAGGCCATCGGGACCGGGATGGGGACGTTGATGCCGATCATCCCGATGTTGACGCCGCGCTGGAACCGGCGCGCCGCCTCGCCGCTGGCCGTGAAGATCGCGGTGCCGTTGCCGTACGGGTTCGCGTTGACCAGGGCGATCGCCTCGTCGACGGAGTCGGAACGCAGCACCGACAGCACCGGGCCGAAGATCTCGTCGCGGTAGACGTCCATCTCGGGGGTCACGTTGTCGATGACCGTGGGGCCGACGAAGAAGCCCTCCTCGTAGCCGGGGACCACCAGGCCCCGCCCGTCGACCGCGAGCCGCGCGCCCTGCCGCTCACCGGAGTCGATGTAGCCGACGATCCGGTCCCGGGCCTCGCGGGTGACGACCGGACCCATCTCGCTGGCCGGGTCCCGGCCCGGCCCCACCCGTATCTTGGCGGCGCGTTCGGTGAGCACCTCCATGAGCGCGTCGCCCGCGGCGCCGACCGCGACGGTGGCCGAGATGGCCATGCACCGCTCGCCGGCGGAGCCGAACGCGGCGGCCTCCAGGTGCTTGGAGGCGTAGTCGAGGTCGGCGTCGGGCAGCACGATCGCGTGGTTCTTCGCGCCGCCGAGCGCCTGCACCCGCTTGCCGTTGCCGGTGCCGCGCTGGTGGATGTAGCGCGCGATCGGGGTGGAGCCGACGAACGAGACCGCCGCCACGTCCGGGTGGTCCAGCAGCGCGTCGACGGCCTCCTTGTCGCCGTTGACCACGTTGAACACGCCGTCGGGCAGGCCGGCCTCGGCCCACATCTCCGCCACCAGCTGCGACGCCGACGGGTCGCGCTCGCTGGGCTTGAGCACGAATGCGTTACCGCAGGCGATCGCGACCGGGTGCATCCACATCGGCACCATCACCGGGAAGTTGAACGGGGTGATGCCGGCGACCACGCCGAGCGGCTGGCGGAACGAGTACACGTCGACGCCGGTGGAGACCTGGTCGGAGAACTCACCCTTGAGCAGCTGCGGGATGCCGCACGCGAACTCGACGACCTCCAGCCCGCGCTGCGCCTCGCCGCGCGCGTCGGAGACGACCTTGCCGTGCTCGTCGGAGACGATCTCGGCCAGCTCGCCGATGCGGGCGTTGACGATCTCGCGGAACGCGAACAGCACCTTCGTCCGCTTGGACAGCGAGGACTGCGACCAGTCGGCGTACGCGGCGGCGGCGGTGCGGACGGCCTCGTCCACGTCGGCCGTGGACGCCAGCGCCACCTCGGCCTGCTGCTGGCCGGTCGCCGGGTTCCACACCGGGGAGCGGCGCATGCCGGATCCGGCGGTTGTCTTTCCACCGATCCAGTGGTTGATGGTCTTCACTCTCGTGCCCTTCTAAAGGTATTGCCGCTGGTTGGACTTGTTGGCCTCGTAGACCCGGCGGGCCTCGCGGGTGCTCTCCAGCCGGGAGACCTCGGCGACCGGCACGTCCCACCAGGACCCGCTGTCGGGCGCCGGCACGAGCGGGTCGGTCTCCACGTGCACCAGCACCGGGCCGCCCTCGTGCGCCCGCGCCTTCTCCAGGGCCGCGCGGAACTCATCGACACCGCCCGCGCGCAGCACCCGCACGCCGAGGCTCTCGGCATTGGCGGCGAGGTCGACCGGCAGCCGGTCGCCGTCGAGGCGCCCGGTCCGCTCGTTGCGGTAGCGGTACCGGGTGCCGAAGCGCTGGGAGCCGAGCGCCTGCGACAGCTCACCGATGGACGCGAAGCCGTGGTTCTGCACCAGGACGACGATGATCTTCACGCCTTCCTGGACGGCGGTGACCAGCTCCTGGGCCATCATCAGGTAGGAGCCGTCGCCGACCAGCACGTAGACGTCCCGGTCGGGGCTGGCCAGTTTGGCGCCGAGGCCGCCCGCGATCTCGTAACCCATGCAGGAGTACCCGTACTCGACGTGGTAGCCCTTGGGGTCCCGGGTGCGCCACAGCTTGTGCAGGTCCCCCGGCATCGAGCCGGCCGCGCAGAGCACCACGTCGCGTGGCTGCGACACCTCGTTGACCACCCCGATCACCTCGGACTGCGCCGGCAGGGGCCGGTGCCCGAGGTGGTAGGCGCCCTCGACGGTGGCGTCCCACTCGGCCGCCAGGCGGCGGGCCGTCTCCCGGTACTCCGGGCCCACCGACCAGCCGTCCAGCGCCGCCGCCAGCGCCGTGAGCGCCTCCCGGGCGTCGGCGACGACGGGGATCCCCGCCTGCTTGGCAGCGTCCATCGCCGCCACGTTCACATTCACGAACCGCACATCCGGGTACCGGAAAGCGGTGCGCGACGCGGTGGTGAAATCGCTGAAGCGGGTGCCGATGCCGATCACCAGGTCGGCGTCGCGGGCCATCCGGTTGGCGGCCGTGGTGCCGGTGCTGCCGATCGCGCCCAGGCTCGACGGGTGGTCGTAGGGCAGCGCGCCCTTGCCGGCCTGGGTCTGCGCCACCGGGATTCCGGTCGCCTCGGCGAACGCCCGCAGCGCCGCGGCGGCCTCGGCGTAGATGACCCCGCCGCCGGCGACGATCAGCGGCCGCTTCGCCGCTTTCACCGCCGCCACCGCCCGGGCCAGGGCCGCCGGCTCGGGCACCGGGCGCGCGACGTGCCAGACCCGCGGGTCGAACAGCCGGTCCGGCCAGTCGTGGCTTTCGGCCTGGACGTCCTGCGGCAGCGCGATCGTCACCGCGCCGGTCTCCGCCGGGTCGGTGAGCACCCGCATCGCCGCCAGCAGCGCGCTGGGCAGCTGCTCGGGCCGCCACACCCGGTCGAAGAACCGCGACACCGGCCGGAACGCGTCGTTGACCGACACGTCGTAGCTCCTCGGGTCCTCCAGCTCCTGCAGTACCGGGCTGCCGACCCGGGTGGCGAAGATGTCGCCGGGCAGCAGCAGCACCGGCAGCCGGTTGATGGTCGCGAGTGCCGCGCCGGTGAGCATGTTGGTCGCGCCCGGGCCGATCGACGCGGTGCACGCGAGCGTCGACAGCCGGTTGCGCATCCGCGCGAACGCCGCCGCCGCGTGCACCATCCCCTGCTCGTTGCGGGCCTGGTGGTACGGGAGCGCGCCGGGCTCGTGCAGCTCGGCCTCGAGCAGCGCCTCGCCCAGGCCCGCGACGTTGCCGTGGCCGAAGATGCCGAAGCAGCCCTCGAACAGCTTGTGCTCGACGCCGTCGCGCTCGGTGCGCTGCGCGGCGAGGAACCGGACAACCGCCTGGGCCACGGTCAGCCTCATCGCGCCTCCCCCACCGGCAGGCGCGGGTCGATCTCCTGGTCGGCCCACGTGCCCCGCACCCACGTATGGGCGGGGTCGTCGCAGATCAGCCACGCGCGTTCGGCGCCCGGGCCGGCCATGACGTTGAGGTAGTAGAGGTCGTATCCGGGCACGGCCATCGCCGGGCCGTGCCAGCCGTGCGGGATCAGCACCACGTCCCCGGTGCGCACCTCGGCGAGCACGTCGATCGGCCGGTCCGGAGTGCCGTACACCCGCTGGTAGGCGATGCCGTGCGCCCCGCGTACCTCGAAGTAGTAGATCTCCTCGAGCACCGACTCGCCGGGCCGGTCCTCGTCGTGCTTGTGCGGCGGGTACGACGACCAGTTCCCCGCCGGAGTGATCACCTCGCATGCGATGATCCGGTCGGCGTCCAGGGCCTCCGGGGTACCGAAGTTGTGCACCTCTCGGGAGCAGGAGCCGGCGCCGCGCAGCTCGACCGGCACCGCGCTCGCCGGCAGGTACCGGGGAGCCAGCCGCCGCCGCGCCCGGCCCGCGCCGAACGCGAAGCGCCCCCCGCCGGCGCTGGTGACCGTCGCCGTCGTGTCTCGCGGCAGGTAGACGAAGTCGGTGACGCCGGCGAACACGTCCCGGCGGCCGGTGACCGCGAACCGCTCGTCGCCGGTCTCGACGGCGCACCCGCCCGTCAGCGGCAGCACGAGCACCTCGTCCTCGCCGGTGTCGAACCGGTGCGACCCGCCGGCGGGCAGCTCCAGCACGCGCAGCCCGGTGTAGGTCCAGCCGGCCTGCTCGGGGGTGAGCGCGAGGGTGTACGGATCCTGCGCGGCGCTGCCCGCGGTCAGGTGCAACTTCGAGGTCATGGTTGCCTCTCCGCTCAGAGCAGGTTCACGGCGGTGTCGACGGCGCCCGCGACGTCGTCGCCGGGCGGGTAGAGCAGTGACCGCCCGACCACGAGGCCCTTCACGGTCGGCAGTTGGAGGGCCTTATGCCAGGATGCGAACGCGGCGTCCTGGTCGGCAGACACTTCGCCACCCAGTAGCAACGCCGGCAGCGTGCTGGCAGCCATCACGCGTTCCATGCCTTCCACGACCGGCACCTTGAGCCAGGTGTACGCCGAGGTCGTGCCCAGCCCGGCCGAGACCGTGACGGCGCGGATCATCGCCTCGGCGCTGAGGTCGTTGCGGACCCGGCCGTCGAAGCGGTGCGAGATGAACGGCTCGACCATCGCCACGGTCCGGTGCGCGGCCAGTTCGCTGATCGCCCGGGCGCAGCTCTCCAAGGTGGACGCCGTGGCCGGGTCGTCCGGGTCGATGCGCAGCAGCATCTTGCCGCCGTCCAGGCCCATCGCCGCGATGCTCGCCGCGTCGTATCCGGTGAACCGGTCGTCGATCTCGAACACCGTGCCGGCCAGGCCGCCCCGGTTCATCGACCCGAACGCGAGCTTGCCCTCGATGGCGCCGAGCAGCAGCAGGTCCTCGAGGATGTCGGCGGTGCCGAGCACCCCGTCCACACCCGGGCGGGCGAGCGCCACGCACAGCCGTTCCAGCAGGTCGGCACGGTCGGCCATGGCCATCGGCCGGTCCCCCGCCCGCAGCGCGCCGCGCGCGGGGTGGTCGGCCGCGACCACCATCACGCGGCCGCGCGGGCCGATCAGGGCGTCGGGGCGGCGGCGCCGGCCCGCGGCCTCCGCGATGGCGTGCGGCCGGTTGACCCGGGTGTCGACGATCTCGGCGAGCCGGTCGGCGAACATCTAGAGCGCCTCCTCTACTTCAGCCGTCGTCGGCATCGCGTCCGAGCACGACAACCGGCCGGCGACGATGGCGCCCGCCGCGTTGGCGAACCGCATCGTGCGGCCGATGTCCCAGCCGGCGAGCAGGCCGTGGCACATCGCGCCGCCGAAGGCGTCGCCCGCACCCAGCCCGTTGACCACGTCCACCGGTACCGGTGGCACCTCCACCGAGCCGCCGGCGTCGACGGCGAGCACCCCCCGCGGGCCCTGCTTGACCACGGCCAGGTCGACGCCGGCGTCGCGCAGCGCCTTCGCGGCGGCGGCCGGGTCCCGCTCGCCCACGGCGGTCTCGACCTCGTCGAGGTTGCCGACCGCGACGGTGGCGTAGGGCAGCGCGGCCTGCATCCAGCGGCGCGCCTCGTCGCGCGACGACCAGAACATCGGCCGGTAGTCGAGATCCAGCACGGTGATCCCCCGGTGCTCACGCGCCGCGAGCGCGGCGAGGGTGGCTGCCCGGCTCGGCTCGGTGCACAGGCCGGTGCCGGTCGCCCAGAAGACGGCCGCGTCCCGGATCGCGTCGTAGTCCAGCTCGTCGGGGCGGATCTCCAGGTCAGGGGCCTTCGGGAGGCGGTAGAAGTACAGCGGGAAGTCGTCCGGGGGGAAGATCTCGCAGAATGTGACCGGGGTGGGCAGCCCTTCCACCGCGCTCACGTACCGGTCGTCGACGCCGTAGCCGGCGAGCGCCCGGTGGATGAACCGGCCGAACGGGTCGTTGCCGGTGCGGCTGATCAGCGCGACCCGCCGGCCGTGGCGGGCCGCTGCCACGGCGACGTTCGTGGGGCTGCCGCCGACGTATTTGCCGAACGTCTCCACGTCTTCGAGCCCGACACCGACCTGCAACGGGTAGATGTCGACGCCGACGCGACCCATCGTGATGATCTCGAAGGGCATGGTCCGTCCTCTCGGGCGCGCGGGACCGCCGCCGCGACGTCCCGTGGGGCGTCCGGCGTGAGCGGGTGTGACCTGGTGGAGTGGCGGAGAAGGTGGTGTGGCGGCGGGGGGCTAGCCGCGTGACGTGTGGTCACCGGGCCGGGCGTCGACCGGATGTGCGGTGCGACCGGCGGAAGTCATAGAAGCATGTAACCGGGCCGTCACACACATGTCAATAGTTTGTCCTGACGTACTATCTAACTTCTTCGCCGCTCGGCAAGGTCATACCGGCCCGTCCCACCTCGGGGAGGTGCCATGACCAGGCACGCGTCAGGCGGCGGCGACCGCGGGCGGGCGGACGAGCACGATCGCGTGCGGGTCGACGCCCTCCCGGAAGAACAGCTGAGGCACCAGCGCGTCGGGCCGGTCGCCGATCGCGGCGCACGCCCGGTGAAACGCCCGCAGCACCGAGTCGCCGCAGGCGAGGGCGGAGTACAGGCGCGCGGCGAAGACATGGGCCGCCCGCGTGTCCATGCCACCGTCCAGGCCGATCGCCGCGTCCGCCAGCTGCGCGGCGGCGAGCCCGTGCGCGGCGGAGTCGGCCAGGTGGAAGAACACCACCCGCAGCCGCGCGCCGGCCCAGCGCAGCATCTGCATCAGGCGGTCCGTGGCGACCGGCTCGGAGCGCTCGCGCGGGCCGGTCAGCAGGCCCCCGTCGGCCCTCCCGTACCCGCTGAACTGGATCACGTGCGGCCGGTGCCGGTTGACGGTTGGCACCAGGTCGAACGCCTGCGCCGCCAGCCACGCGCGCAGCGTCAGGCGGCCACCGAACTCCGGCTGATCGGCGCATGCGGCGATCTCCCGGATCTCGCCGACGAGATCCGGCCGCGGCCGGTCGCCCATCTCGGAGGCGAACAGCAGGACCCTGATCCGCTCGGGCAGCGCGGCCACCACGGCCGGTGGGAGCGTCGTGGAGTGCGGGCCGGCCGGCGCCGGCATGTCGGGGCTCCAGCCCAGCTGGACGATCGAGGCCCGGTAGCGCGGCTCGCCGACCGCGGCACCCCCCGCCGGCAGGCCGGCGACCGGTCCCCGGCCGGGGAGGGCGCCGCCGATGGCCCGCAGCGAATCGGACTGGTGGCGGACCTCCCGGCGCAGCTCGGTGAGGCTCCCGACGGCGCTGTCCGCGGTCTCGCGCAGTGCGGCGATCGCGGCGGCCTGCTCGTCGAGCGCACCGAGTACCGGCGCCCGGTGGGCGCCGCCGCCCGCCTCCCCCTGGACGCGCATCGCGTCCCGCAGCGCCAGCAGCGCATGGGCCAGCTGCGCGACCTGCCCGTCGACGCGATCCATCCGAGCGGCGATCGCGCGCACCTCGTCGAGCACCTGCCGTGCCGGCTCGCCGGAGCGCAGCGGCTCGGTGGCCGCCCACATTGCCGCGATCAGGTCCGCGATCTCCGCCTCCTTGCCGTGCAGCTGCGCCGCGAGCCGCGCGTTGTGCCCACGGGCCCGCTCGGCCTCCTGCGCGGTACGCTCCGCCATCGCATACTCCCGCGCCTTGGCCGTCGAGGTCGAGGCCCGGTTTCCGGCGGCGATGTACTGGTTGTACCGCTCGGTGAGCCCGGTGACCCGGCCCGCGGCCTGGCTCTGCGCGAGCGCGAGGGCCTCGCGCTCGCGGAACAGTCCGCTGATGCGATCAGGATCGACGACCGGCACCTGTCCCCCTTCCGGTGGACGGTTCTGCACCCTGCGGTCTGTCAGTATTGTCGCGCCGCGGGCCCGGACACCTCGGCGCGGGGGCAGAGCGACCGGAAAATCCGCGGTTGGTGGCCGAACGGCGGATGGGGGCGGGCGCCGCGGCCACAGAAGCGGTAGTTTGTCAGGACATCGCGACGACCGGACCGTGCCGCGATCACCCGCATAATGTCATGGTCGTTCGTGCCGGCCGTCGCGACCGCACCGCCACCGAGGAGACATCGTGGACCGCGTGACCCCCTCGATCCGCATCGACAGATCCAGCCCGGTGCCGTTGTACTACCAGGTGGCGCAGCGACTGGAGGAGCTGATCGAGTCCGGCGATATGCCGCCCGGCTACCGGCTGGAAAACGAGATCGCCCTCGCCGACCAGCTCGGCCTGTCCCGGCCGACGATGCGCCAGGCGATCCAGCATCTGGTCGACAAGGGGCTGCTGGTGCGCAAGCGGGGCGTCGGCACCCAGGTGGTGCACGCGCGGGTCCGCCGCCAGGTGGAGCTGAGCAGCCTCTACGACGATCTCCACCGGGCCCACCGGCAGCCGACGACGCAGGTGCTGTCGCTGGGGCTGGCGCCGGCACCCGACGACGTGGCCGTGGCGCTGCGGCTGCCGCTGGGCACCCAGGTGATGGCGATCGAGCGGCTCCGGTTCGCCCAGGACGAGCCGCTCGCCCTCATGCACAACTACCTGCCGGTCGGGGTGGCCGACGTCACCTTGGAGAACCTCACCGAGCGCGGGCTCTACCAGGTGCTGCGCGACAGCGGGGTCCAGCTGCGCGTCGCGGACCAGACGATCAGCGCCCGCAAGGCCAACGCGGCCGAGGCGCGGCTGCTGCACGAGACGCGCGGCGCCCCGCTGCTGACCATGGCCCGGACCGCGTACGACCACGCCAACCGGGCGGTCGAGTACGGCAGTCATCTGTACCGGGCGTCCCGGTACTCCTTCGAGCTGACCCTCGTGGCGCGGTAGGCGCGGGCTCTTCTGAGCGTCCACAGCGGACGGTGCCGCACCCGTCGAACCGGGGCGCACGCACCTGGACACCCGAGTCATCCCGGTGCGCGCGCCCCGACCGTTCGGCACCCGCGGCGGGTGGCTTCCCCGGTGACGTCGGTCGGCGGCCCAGTGTCGCCGCCGTGTCGATCGCTACCGCACCTGCCGCTCGACGGGGCGGGCGACGACTACCGACGCCCGCCCCAGCCGGTCCCCGGGGCGTGCCGGTCAGGCGCGAGCAGGACCGGCACACCGCACGGTTAATGAGCACGGAGCGTAAGCCCAAGAGCGTCTCTTTATCCCCCTTCAGGAAATCCGTCCGGCTGGTGGACTCGGCTCCGTTACCTCACTGTAATGACGTGACCGGCGGCACTCCAGGCATCGCCGCGCAACTAATCGAGTCTTATGACTTCCCTGAGCGGCGGTTAACGCAGCCGGCGCTCAGGCCAGCAGGATGCCCGGGTTGAGCACGCCGGCCGGGTCCAGCGCCCGCTTCACCGCGGCCAGGGCCTCGGTGCCCAGCGGCCCGATCTCAGCGCGGTACCAGGGCAGGTGGTCGCTGCCCACGCCGTGATGGTGGCTGATGGTGGCACCCGCGGCGGCGATCGCGTCGCCGGCCGCCACCTTGGCCGCGTGCCACCGGGCGACCGGATCGTCGGCCTGCGCCGCGGCAACCGTGAAGTACAACGAGGCGCCCGACGGGTATACGTGCGAGATGTGCCCCATCACCACCGCCGGATCGAGGCTGGCGAGCAGCGCGTCGCGGACCGCCTCGTACGTCGCCGGCAGTCCGCTCCAGAACGCGGCCGTCTCCACCGTCTCGACCAGCGCGCCGGCGTCAAGCAGCGCGTCGCGCAGGGCCGGCGCGCGGAACCGGTCGCGCCGCCATGCCTCCCCAGGGCCGGCGCCCAGCGGCTGCCCGCCGAGCACGGTCAGGCGGGCCGCGCCCGCTGACTCCCGCGCGGCGACGTCGTCGTGCGTACCCTCGAATCCCACGACCATCAGGCACCCGTCGGTCCTGGCGTTGATCGCCGTCTCCACCTCGTCGGAGCAGCGCAGCACGGTGGGCAGCGGGCCGTCCTGGGCGAGCGCCCGGGTCGCGTCGGTGGCGGCGGCGAACGTCGGGAAGCGCCAGCCGGCGTAGCTGTGGGCGGCCGGGACCGGCCGGATCTGCACGGTCACGGCGGTGATGACGCCGAACGCGCCCTCGGAGCCGAGAAACAGCTGCCGCAGGTCGGGTCCGGCGGCCGCGTGCGGCGCGCGGCCCAGGTGCAGCTCGCCGGCCGGCGTGGCGACCCGCAGCCCGACGACCATCTGGTCGAACCGGCCGTAGCCCGCCGAGGCCTGCCCGCTGGACCGGGTGGCCGCGAAGCCGCCGAGGCTGGCGCGGGCGAACGACTGCGGGAAATGCCCGAGCGTGAAGCCCTGGGCGGCGAGCAGTTCCTCGGCGCGCGGCGCGCGGATGCCGGCCTCGAACGTCGCCGTACGGGACACCGGATCGACGTGCAGCAACCGGTCGAGGCCGGCCAGGTCGAGCGCGACCAGCCCGGCGAAGCCCGCGCGCCGGGCCCGCAGGCCGCCGACGACCGACGTGCCGCCGCCGAACGGGACGACCGCGATCCGCTCGGCGGCGCAGACCCGCAGCACGGCGAGGACCTCGTCGTGACCGGCCACCAGGGCGACCGCGTCCGGGGCGTGGTCGGCGACCCCGGCGCGCAGGCGCAGCAGGTCCACCGTGGACATCCCGGCCGCGTGCGCGAGCCGGGCCGCGTCGTCGGTGCGGACCGCGGTGCACGCGCCGCGCAGCGCCCGCGCCGCGGCGTCCGGGAGGACCGCGGGCGGCAGGGTCACGGTGTCGGCCGCCGGTCGCGGTCCGCGGACGCCCAGCGCCGTGACGAGGAGGGTACGTACATGGTCGGGGATCGCCGCGTCCCCGTCGCCCCAGCGGGGGGCTGCGCTCGTCGCACTCACGCGTTACAGTGTGACACATGACGTCTAGTCGTAACAGCCGTGTCGCCGGACGGCCGGGTCCGCGCACCGAGGAAGACGCGCTCCTGGACGCGGCCCGCGACTGCGTCCTCGCCGTGGGCCTGCGCCGCACGACACTCACCGACGTCGCGCGGCGAGCCGGCGTGTCCCGCATGACCATCTACCGGCGGTGGCCGGACATGACGACGATGGTCGCCGACCTGATGACCCGAGAACTGGGCGCGCTGACGCGGGCCGCGACCGAAGCGGCCGGCGGCTCGGGCGACACGTCCGGCGGCGGCTCGGATGGCTCGGCCGGCGCGGCCCGGCCGCGCTTTGTCGCGGCCGTCGTCGCCGCCGCGCGGGCACTGCGCCACCACCCGCTGTTTCGGCGCATCGTCGAGCTCGACCCGGAGGTCCTGCTGCCCTACCTCGTGCAGCGCCGGGGCACCAGTCAGGAGCAGATGCTGGCGATGATGACGGGCGCCATCGCCGACGGCACCCGCGACGGCTCGATCCGCATCGGCGACCCCGACCTGCTCGCCCGCGGCGTGCTCCTGGCGGCACAGGGGTTCGTGCTGTCCCTGCCGACCATGACCGACGCCGCCGGCGAGGACGACCTGGACGGCGAGCTGCGGCTGCTGCTCGACCGGTACCTGGCGCCATGAGCGCCCCGGCGACGTCGTTGAACGCCGCCCGGCGCAGCCGGGAGCTGGCCGAGCTGGCCGCTGGCGAGCCGGTCGACGTGCTGGTCGTCGGGCTCGGCGTGACCGGCGCCGGCGTCGCGCTCGACGCGGCCTCCCGCGGCCTGTCGGTCGCCGCCGTCGACGCGCATGACCTGGCGTTCGGCACCTCGCGGTGGAGTTCGAAGCTGGTCCACGGCGGCCTGCGCTACCTGCTCGGCGGGCAGGTCGGGCTGGCCTACGAGAGCGCGCGCGAACGCGGCGTGCTCCTCACCCACACCGCCCCGCACCTGGTGACGCCCCTGCCGTTCGTCGTCCCCCTCACCCCGGCGCTGCCGGCCGGCCCGGCCGCCGCCCTGCGGGTCGGCCTGGCCGCCGCGGACGCGCTGCGCACGGCCGCCGGCACCCGGCGCGCCGCGCTGCCCGGCAGCCGCCGGGTCGGCCCCGCGGAGGTGCACCGGCTCTTTCCCGCCGTCCGCGACGCCGACCTCCGCGGCGGGCTGGTGTACTGGGAGGGTCAGCTCGTCGACGACGCGCGGCTGGTCGTGGCGCTGGCCCGCACGGCGGCCGGGCACGGCGCCCGAGTGCTGACCCGGTGCCGCGCGGTCGGGGTACGCCGCGGTGTGGTAGCGCTTCACGACACCCTGACCAATCGGGACTTCGAGGTCCGGGCCCGCGCGGTCGTCAACGCGACCGGTGTGTGGGCCGACCGGCTCGACCCGTCGGTGTGGCTGCGCCCGTCCCGCGGCACCCACCTCGTCGTGGCCGCCGGAGCGCTCGGCGATCCCACCGCGGGGCTGACCGTGCCGGTGCCCGGCGGGCGCAACCGGGTCGTCCTCGCCCTCCCCCAGCCGGGCGGGCTGGTCTACGTCGGCCTGACCGACGAACCCGCCGACGGGCCGGTGCCGGACGTGCCGGCGCCCGACCCGCGCGAGGTCGAGTTCCTGCTGGACACGCTCAACACCGCGCTGGAGCGCCCGATCGGGCCGGCCGACGTGCTCGGCGCGTTCGCCGGGCTGCGGCCGCTGCTGGCCGGCGCGGCGGCGCGCACCGCCGACCTGTCCCGCCGGCACGCGGTGCGCACCTCACCGGACGGCCTGGTCACGGTGGTCGGGGGCAAGCTCACCACCTACCGGCGGATGGCCCGCGACGCGGTCGACGCGGCGGTGGCGGTCGCCGGCCTGCGCGCCGGCCCGTGCCGGACCGACCGCCTGCCGCTCGTCGGGGCGCCGGCCGCCGGCGCTCAAGCCGGCAGGGCTCGGGGCGGCAGCGCCAGCAGGTCGGCCGGCCCGACGGGACCGGCCCACCCGGCCGGCCCGGCAGCCTGCCCGGCCCGGCTGGTCGCCCGATACGGCAGTGAGGCGCCCACGGTCCTCGCCGAGGCCGCCGACGACCCGACGCTGTGGCAACCCGTCACCGCCGGCGTGCCGGTGACCGGGGCGGAGCTGCGTTGGGCGGTCCGCCACGAGGGCGCCCTCGACGTCGACGACCTGCTCGACCGGCGCACCCGCATCGGGCTCGTCGCCACCGACCGGCAACGTGCGCTGCCCGCCGCCCAGGCGATCCTCGCCGCCGAACACGGTCAGCCGGCGTGCTGACCGTGGTTTCCCGGTCGTGCCCGCCGCCACCGGCCCGACCGGCCCCGCGCATCGACTAGGTTCGGCCGATGCAGGTTCGTCGGCCGCACCCGAGTCGCCGCGCCGGCTGGCCCACCGTGGCGCGGCCGCGGCTGCCCCGGGCACTCCAACCGGCTGTCGCAGGTGAGCACGACGTCGAGCACGAAGCCGTCCTCGCCCGGCTCGACGTCCAGCGACTCGACCTGTCCGCACGCTCCGTCGCGTTCCTGCGCTGCGACCTGTCCGGCGCCCAGTTCTCCCAAGCCAGGATGGCCGGGACGCGGCTGGCCGACTGCGCTCTGGACGGGGTGGGCGGCGTGGCAAGCTTCGACGGCGCGATCATCCGCACCGTCGATCTGATGAGTCTGACCCGCGCCCTCGCGACGGCCCTGGGCATCACCATCGAGGACCCGACCGTCG
>WNGE01005528.1_pt1 | contig 14247 bp, 11 predicted proteins | sample 5400651 | NCBI WGS metagenome assembly WNGE01 (sample SAMN13153370, study PRJNA577476) | soil metagenome | isolation source: 60 cm soil or saprolite under grassland replicate 2 | place: USA:California | collected 2016-06-15 | reverse complement strand
GCACGCCGCGCGTCCTTCGCCGGTACGACGTTGTGATCGTGCCCGGCATGGGCGTTCTCGAGACCACTCTCCAGCTTCACCCCTGGGGCTGGCCGTACGCGCTGTTCCTGATGTCGCTCTCGGCGCGACTCGACGGTGCCAAGACCGCGTTCGTCAGCGTCGGCGCCAACGTGGCGCGCGAGCGGTCGATCAGATGGTTCTACACCCGAGCCGCCCGGCTTGCGTCGTACCGCTCGTACCGGGACGAGTACTCGCGGGATGCGATGCGGCAGATGGGTCTCGACACCAGCCGCGACGAGGTCTATCCCGACCTCGCGTTCGCGCTGCCTACTCCGGAAGCGCCTGCGCCGTCCGACCCGTCGCGGCGGACCGTTGCGCTCGGTGTGATGGCCTACCACGGGACCAACGCCGACAGGGCACGGTCGGAAGAGATCTACAGCGAGTACGTCGGGAAGATCGTCGAGCTGGCCCGGTGGCTCATCGACGCGGGCTACCGGATCCGGCTGGTCACCGGTGACCCGGTCGACGAGTCCGTCGTGACCGCCGTGTACGACGACCTCGGGCGGACCAGGCCGGATCTGGTGGACTCCCACCTGTTCTTCGAGCCGGCGGAGTCACTCGGCGAGGTGATGGAGCAGTTGGCCGGCGCAGACCTGGTGATCGCCTCGCGCTACCACAACGTGCAGGCGGCGCTGCGGTTGTCGAAGCCGACCATCTCGATCAGCTACGCCACCAAGGTCGACATCCTGATGGAAGGGATGCGGCTGGCCGAGTTCCGCCAGCCGATCAAGTCCCTGGATGTACCGCGGCTGATCGAGCAGCTCCGTGCACTCGAGGCCCGCGCGGCCCGGCTCGAGCCGGAGATGCACAAGAAGAACGCCGAGTACGAGGAACTGCTGAACCGGCAGTTCGCAGTCCTGTCCGCGACATTGTTCGGCGCGGACGACATGGTCCACAGCGACACAACGGGGGAGTGATCATGGACGTCATCCAAGTACCGAGGATCGCAGGAGCACTCATGTTCCTGCCGACTCCACATCGAGACGATCGCGGCTTCTTCTGCCGCACCTTCGACCGCGAGGTCGTCGCCGCGGCGGGTCTCGATCCCGACGCGTTCGTCCAGGACAGCATCTCCCGCTCGGCGCTCGGCGTCGTCCGTGGCATGCATGTGCGCTCGGGAGCCGGCGAGGCCAAGCTGGTGCGCTGCTCGTACGGCGCGGTCTTCGACGTCGTCGTCGACCTGCGACCGGACTCACCGACGTACCGCAACAAGGAGTACTTCGAACTGAGCGGTGACAACCAGGTCACCGTCTACGTCCCGGCCGGCTGCGCCCACGGCTTCCAAGCGCTCACCGAGCCGGCTGACGTCTCGTACCGGATCGACCGGGCGCACGATCCACGCGAGGACGTGTCCATCGCGTACGACGACCCCGAGCTGGACATCGCCTGGCCGCTGCCGGCCAGCCGGATGTCCGCGCGGGACAAGGCCGCGCCCACTTTCGCCGAGGCAACCAGGATGTTGACATGAGCCCGTACAGCAACAAGTTCGCGCGATCGGCGGACCTGAACTCGCGCCTGCACGCCGTTGTCCCCGGTGGCACGCACACCTACGCCAAGGGCGAGGACCAGTACCCGGCCGGCATGGCGCCGGTGATCACGCACGGCCTCGGCGCGCATGTCTGGGATGCCGACGGCAACGAATACATCGAGTACGGGTCAGGCCTGCGGTCGGTCAGCCTGGGCCACGCGCACCCCGGCGTACTCGAAGCGGTCCGCCGCGGGCTGGAGCTGGGCAGCAACTTCGTCCGCCCGACCACGATCGAGCTCGAGGCCGCCGAGCGGTTCCTGGCCACCGTCCGGACCGCGGAGATGGTGAAGTTCGCCAAGAACGGCTCCGACGTGACCACGGCCGCGGTCAAGCTCGCCCGCGCCGTCACCGGCCGGCCGCTGGTGGCGATCTGCGGCGACCAGCCGTTCTTCTCCATCGACGACTGGTTCATCGCGACCACCGCGATGTCGGCGGGCATCCCGTGGGAGTTCGCCGACCTGACCGTGCGCTTCCCGTACGGCGAGCTGGCCGCGACCGAGCAATTGCTGCGGGAACACGACGGCAGGATCAGCTGCCTGGTGCTGGAGGCAGCCACTCAGCAGGACCCGCCGGACGGCTACCTCGCCGGCTTGCGCGACCTCGCCCATCGGTACGGCGCCCTGCTGATCTTCGACGAGATGATCACCGGCTTCCGCTGGTCCGAAGCCGGCGCGCAGGCGGTGTACGGCGTGACGCCGGACCTATCGACCTTCGGAAAAGCACTGGGCAACGGCTTCGCCGTCTCTGCCTTGGCCGGGCGTCGCGAGCTCATGGAGCGCGGCGGACTGCATGACGCCAGGGAGCGGGTCTTCCTGTTGTCGACGACGCACGGTGCGGAGACGCATTCGCTCGCGGCCGCGATCGCGGTGCTCGACATCTACGAACGCGAAGGCATCATCGCTCGCTTGCACGAGCTCGGGGATCGCCTCGCCGCAGGTGTCCGGGAGGTCGCCGCGGCGGCCGGTGTCGGCGAGCACGTGCTGGTGCGGGGCCGGTCGAGCAACCTGGTCTTCGCAACCCTCGACCAGGATCTCCAGCCGTCCCAGGACTACCGCACGCTGTTCCTCCGCGAGCTCATCCTCGGCGGGGTGATCGGCCCGTCGTTCGTGGTGAGCGCGGCGCTGAGCGAGGAGGACATCGCCAGGACTGTGGATGTCGTCGCGCGGGCCTGTGTCGTTTATCGCAAGGCGCTGGATGCCGGGGACCCGAGTGGATGGACGGGCGGACGGCCGGTCAAGCCGGTGTTCCGTCGGTACGCGTAACTTTCCCGAGCTGGTCGACGAGCAGCGCGGTCCCTGGGATGACCAGGAGCGCGCTGCCGAACCCGCCGAGCGTGTCGGTGGGGTAGTGGGCGGTCAGGTCGATCTGCGCCCACGCCATCACCGCTCCGGTGACCAACGCGAGTCCGAGCACGAGCGCCGCACCGAGGACCGGGCCCGCCCCGAGTACGTCGGCCAGGAGCAAACCCAGCACTAGGCCCACCGCGGTCACCGCCGCGGTGTGGCCGCTGGGGTAGGACAGGAAGTCGGCGTGGATCCGCCTGTCCACAACGTGTTTGAGCAGGGTCGTCAGCACTCCGACCAGGACTGAGCCGACCACAGCGGTGATGGCCAACGCCCGGCGTCCGGCAAGCAGGCAGATCGCGGCGACGGCGAGGACCATGAGCGCGCGGCCGGCAGGCTCGCCAAGCCAGTCGATGACGAGGGTCGCGTCGTGTGCGCCGGACGGTGTCTTGTCGACCAGCGATTGAACGGACCGGTCCAGCGCGCCCGCTGTGCTGTCGTCGGCGAAGGCCAGCGCCGGGACGGCGATCAGCACGAGCCCGAGAATTATGAGCATCACCGAGGTACGCCGGACCGCGGACACCACGGCCGGCCGGAGACCCGCACGTGCGGTATCGGCTTCGTGTGTGCTCATTTCCCCCCACCCGACATCAATTCTATCCACAGGCTTCCGCGTTCGGGGTCGTCGGCGACCCGCCCCCGTAGTACTGTGCGGTTTCTCGCCGCCGGCGGGCGGGTGAAGTTCTGGGGTCGTGAGGCGCACGCACCTGATCTTCCTGCCGGCGAGGCGATCCCCGTTGTGCCAGTGAGGACAGGAAGACTGCGCTCTGCGGCGAGCACTGACCGTGCTCTCGCGGTCGCAGCATGGAGCAAGGGACCGGTGTGAGCGGAGCAGAGGCGCCCGACGCGGTCGATGGCTCGCGCCCGCTCTGGGTCGTGCCGCGCGAGGTGCCGGCGATCGTCCCACTGTCGTCACGATCGACCGAGCCGCACTGGGTCGGCGTCTATCGCTGGGCCGCCCTCGGAGGCGATCTGCTGGCAGCGATGCTCGGCGTCTCCGTCGCGCTCCTGACCCGCTTCGCCTATCACGTCGGCAGTGGCTATCTGATCGTGAGCAGTGTGCTGCCGCTCGCCTGGGTGTGCGCGGTCGCGCTGTCGAAGGGCTACGACCCGCGCTACTTCGGCGCCGGTCCGGACGAGTTCCGGTCGCTGCTGCGCTCGGGCGTAGGTCTCACTGCCGCGGTCGCGATGGCGTCGTACGCGACCAGGACCGAGATCGCGCGCGGCTTCGTCGTACTGGCGATTCCGGTGATGGTGCTGTCTGCCCTGGTACTGCGATATGCGCTGCGGAAGGATCTGCATCGACATCGGGTCCGGGGTCGGTGCATGCATCGGGTTCTCGTGGTCGGGCGCAGTGGTCCGGCCGCGACACTTTGTGAGCACTTGGAGAGCCGCCCGACGGATGGGTTCCGGGTGGTTGCGACTTGTCGTCCACGCGGCGACTCGTCCGGGCCGCTGCTGCCGGAGGAGCTGGACGAGCCGGACATCCTGGCCGCGGCCGACCGGTACGCGGTCGAAGTTGTAGCCATTGCGACGGATCCGGAGTTGGCAGGTCAGTCGCTGCGCCGGTTGTCCTGGGCGTTGGAGCAGCGCGGCATCGAGCTGATCGTGTCGCCGGGCATCATCGAGGTCGCCGGTCCGCGGATCTCCGTACGACCGGTCGCCGGTCTGTCGTTGCTGCACTTGGAGCGACCGTCGGTCAGCGGCGGACCGCATCTGATGAAGGCCGTCTTCGACCGGGTCATCGCGCTCGGTCTGATCGTTCTGCTGGCTCCGGTGCTGATCGGGCTGGCCATCGCCGTACGACTGTCGAGTCCTGGGCCGGTGCTGTTCCGCCAGCAGCGGGTTGGTCGCGCCGGCGTCGAGTTCACCATGCTGAAGTTCCGCAGCATGTACGCCGATGCCGAGCATCGGCTCGGTGATCTGTACGCGTTGAGCGACGGCAACGGCGTCATCTTCAAGATGCGCGACGACCCGCGGATGACGCCGCTCGGCCGATGGATCCGGCGGTTCTCCGTCGACGAGTTGCCGCAACTGTTCAACGTGCTGCGCGGTGACATGTCCTTGGTCGGCCCGCGCCCGCCGCTGTCCGAAGAGGTCGCCCTGTACGCCGCTGACGACTCCCGGCGGATGCTCGTGAAGCCGGGCATCACCGGGCTGTGGCAGGTGAGCGGCCGCAGCGACCTGTCCTGGGACGAGTCGGTCCGGTTGGATCTGCGGTACGTCGACAACTGGTCGATGACGCTTGATCTGCTGATCCTCTGGAAGACCGTGCGTGCGGTGATCTACGGCGCGGGAGCCTACTGATGGACCTCACGGCACCCGTGTATGTCGCGGGCCACCGCGGGCTGGTGGGTTCGGCGATCTGGCGCCGGTTGGAGGCGGCCGGGTTCACGCAGCTGATCGGTGCGTCGTCTTCTGAGCTGGATCTTCGGGACCGAAGGCAGGCTTTTGAATTCCTCGCCGAGCACCGCCCAGTCATGGTGATCGACGCAGCCGCCCGCGTGGGTGGCATCCTGGCGAATCGCGACCACCCGACCGAGTTCCTCAGCGACAACCTGCGCATCCAGGTGAACCTGATGGATGCCGCGCTGGAGGTTCGCACGCCGCGGCTGCTGTTCCTCGGCTCGTCGTGCATCTATCCGAAGTACGCCGAGCAGCCGATCCGCGAGTCGAGTCTGCTGACCGGTGAACTCGAGCCGACCAACGACGCGTACGCGATCGCCAAGATCGCCGGCATCATGCAGGTCCAGGCGGTCCGGCGCCAGTACGAGCTGTCGTGGATCTCGGCGATGCCGACCAATCTCTACGGGCCGAACGACAACTTCGACCTGACCAGCTCGCACGTGCTGCCCGCGTTGATCCGCCGATTCCACGACGCCAAGATCGCGGGCGCATCCGAGGTCGTGTTGTGGGGGAGCGGTACGCCGCGGCGCGAGTTCCTGCACGTCGACGACCTGGCCGACGCGTGCCTGCATCTGCTGGAGCACTACGACGAGCCGGAGCCGATCAACGTCGGGGTCGGTGCGGACGTGACGATCCGCGAGCTCGCCGAGCTCGTCGCGCACGTCGTCGGGTACACAGGTGCCATCAGCAACGATCTGTCGAAGCCGGACGGCACCCCACGCAAGCTGCTCGACGTGAGCCGGCTGAACGCGCTCGGCTGGAAGCCGTCCATCGACCTGTACGACGGAGTGGCAGCCACCTATGCATGGTTCCAGTCGCAGCATCTGGGGCAGGTGTCATGAAGAGGGCCTTCATCACCGGCATCACCGGCCAGGACGGTTCGTACCTGGCCGAGTTCCTGCTGGCCAAGGGATATGAGGTGCACGGCCTGATCCGCCGGGCTTCGACGTTCAACACGAAGCGGATCGACCACCTGTACGAGGATCCGCACGCCAAGGACAAGCGGCTGTTCCTGCATTACGGCGACCTGACCGACGGCTCGCGGTTGGTGACGTTGCTGGCGTCGATCCAGCCGGCCGAGGTGTATCACCTGGCCGCGCAGAGCCATGTCCGGGTGAGCTTCGACGAGCCCGAGTACACCGGTGACACCACCGGCATGGGGACGACGCGGTTGCTCGAGGCAATCAGAATGATCGGGCTGGACTGCCGCTTCTACCAGGCCAGCTCGTCGGAGATGTTCGGTGCGACGCCACCACCGCAGAACGAGGACACCCCGTTCTGCCCGAGGTCGCCGTACGGCGCCGCGAAGCTCTACGGCTACTGGATGACGCGGAACTACCGCGAGGCGTACGACATGTTCGCGGTGAACGGGATCCTGTTCAACCACGAGAGCCCGCGCCGCGGCGAGACGTTCGTGACCCGCAAGATCAGCCGGGCGGTGGCGCGGATCAAGCTCGGCCTGGAGGAGCGGCTGTATCTGGGCAACCTCGACGCGTGCCGCGATTGGGGTTACGCGCCGGAGTATGTCGAGGGCATGTGGCGGATGCTGCAGCACGACACCCCGGCGGACTACGTGATCGCAACGGGTACGTCGTACTCGGTGCGCGACTTTGTCTCGCTGGCGTTCGACCACGCGGGGATGGACTGGGAGGAGCACGTCGATTACGACGCGCGGTACGAGCGGCCGACCGAGGTGGACTCGCTGATCGGCGACGCGTCCAAAGCCAACACCGAGCTCGGCTGGAAGGCCCAGGTGCATGTGCCCGAGCTGGTCCGGATCATGGTCGACGCGGACCTGGGCGCGCTGACCGGTGAGGACTGACGGATGACCGACGTGCAGCTGGCCGCCACTACCGCTTCAGACCGTGTCGACGTGCTCGGAATTCACGTCAGCGTGACGAATCTGGACGACACGGTCGAGACGTTCGCGCGCTGGATCGACAACGGCGAGCGGCAGTTGGTCTGCGTGTCCGACATGAACGCGCTGTTGCACGCGCGGGCCGACGAGTGGCTCACCGAGGTGTACAACACGTCCGGCCTCACCGTCCCAGACGGCATGCCGTTGGTGTGGGCGGGCCGGAAGGCCGGGTTCGACCGGATGGCGCGGGTCGCCGGCCCGGACCTGCTCGAGCGGGTGATGGCGGAGGCTGCCGACCGCGGCTGGACGCAGTACTTCTACGGCGGTGCCGAAGGGGTTGCCGAGGACCTGCGCGAGACGTTCCAGGACCGTCACGCCGCGTTGAAGGTCGTCGGCGTGCACTGTCCGCCGTACCGCGAGCTGACCGAGGCGGAGGCCGCTGCGGTGGTCGCGGAATTGAACGCGGCCAAGCCGGACATCATCTGGATCGGTCTGGGCGCACCCAAGCAGGAGCGCTGGATGGCCGAGCATCGGGACCGGCTCGATGCGGCCATCCTGATCGGCGTCGGCGCCGCGTTCGACTTCCACACCGGCCGGCTGGATCGTGCACCGCTGTGGATGCAGCGGTCCGGACTCGAGTGGAGCTACCGCCTCTACAAGGAACCCCGCCGGCTGTGGCGCCGCTACCTGCTGGGCATTCCTCGTTTCGGCTTCGGCATTCTGCGTAATCCACCGCGGCCGGTTTAGATTGCTTCCGTGAAGTTCCGGCGGCCGAAGTTGCGTCGGCTGGCCGGTCCGGCCGGTCGGGCAGGCTGGGGTTTGGCCGACCAAGCCCTGTCCAGCTTGAGCAATCTCGCCGTCGGCGTGGTGGTCGCGCGCTCCAGCACGGTCGCCGACTTCGGTGTCTACGCCCTTGCGTTCGGCGGCTACACGATCGCCCTCAACGTCTCCCGCGCCGTCTCCACCGAGCCGTTGGCCGTCCGCCACTCCGGCGAACGCACACCGGCCTGGCAACGAGCCGTTCGAGCCAGTACGGCGACCGCGTTGCTCGCCGGGTTCGTCGGACTCCTGGTGGGCCTGGCGATCGCGGCTTTCCCCGGCGTGCCGTCGAGAGGTGTGCTGATCGCCTTCGCGGTGACGATGCCCGGCCTGCTTTTGCAGGACGCGTGGCGGTGGGCGTTCTTCTCGGTCGGCGAAGGCCAGAAGGCGTTCGTCAACGACCTGATCTGGCTGCTGGCGATGCTCGCAATCTTCGGCGGGCTCTACCTCACCGGCTCAGCCTCCGCTTTCTCACTGACGTTGGCGTGGGGACTCGGCGCGGTGATCGCGGCGGTCGCCGGGCGGTTCCAGGCCGGGGTGTCGCCGCGACGGCAGTTGATTCGCGAGTGGCTGAAGACGCATCGGGATCTGACCCCGAAGTACATGGGGGAGATGCTCGCAGTGTCCGGCACGATCCAGATCTACATGCTCGGCATCACTGCCGCTGCCGGACTCGCCGCGACCGCGGGCATCCGCGGCGCGCAGGTCTTGCTCGGCCCGGTGAATGTGCTCAACCAGGGCATCCGGATGATCTCCGTCCCGGAAGCCGCGCGAGCGTTGCGGCATTCGTACCGGCGGTTGTGGCTCGTCGGCCTGGCGATCTCGCTCGGTGTCGGCGCCGGCGCGCTGGCCTGGGGCGCGGTCTTCTTGTTGCTGCCGTCAGTTGTCGGCCGTCAACTGCTAGGGCCTGGTGTCTGGACTCAGGCGCACCACGTGCTGATCCCCGTCATCTTGCTACAGGCTCTCGGCGCCTCGAATGCCGGCGCCTTCGCAATCCTTCGCGCCCTCACCGCCGCCACCCGAGGCCTGCGCGTCCGCCTGATCTCCTCGGTGATTCTGATCGCGTGCGGTGTGGGAGGCGCCTTCCTCGGCGGCCCTCGAGGTGCCGCCTGGGGCTTGGCCGGCGCCTCCCTCTGCACTCTGCTCCTTTGGTGGAACGAAGCGCACCGGGCCATCGCCGCTCACCGAACTGATCCGTTACGTCCGAGGATGTGAGGGTCATAGCCCACACATCCTCGGACGCAAGCAGGCGTTCTACTTCACCGTGATGGTGGTCGACGGGCCTTTGATGATGTTGCGGCCGTCGTGGACCTCGATGTGGTAGCTGACCGTCTGGCCGCTCTTCACGCCAGTGTCGGTGACGGTGTAGGTCTTCCGCGGCTCCCAGAAGTAGGACCCGTACTTGTAGGACCCGATGTTCGTCGTACCGCGGAACACGTTGTAGGTCAGCGAGATGTTGTCCAGGTCGTACACGTCGGCGAACTTCACTGCCACCTGGTTGGCCGTCGTACTCGTCAGAGCCGGTGCCTTCGGTACGGCGGGAGCCGCGCCACCCGGAGCATTGGTGAACCGGGTCAAGCCCTGCTGGATCTTGCCGTTGACGTGCAGGAAGTCGCCGCCCACCCACAGGTCGGTGTCGGTGCCGGCCATCGCCAGCGGGCCGACCTTCGTGGTGCTACTCAGGTTCGCGTCCGTGTTCGGGAACCACGGGCCGATCTTGCCGTTGATCGCGCTCTCGACCAGCAGGTAGTGCGTGCCGGTGCCGTCGCCGAAGGCGCCGCTCGAGCTGCAGTTGTGCGCGTACGAGCCCTTGTAGACCCAGTTGCCGATCGCCTTGATCGCCTCGGTCGCGCCCAGGCACTTGTTCTGCCAGAGCAGTTGGCCGGTCGACGCGTCGGCGGCCAGCACACCGTCGTAGCAACCGGAGCCGTCACCGCCGTTGGAGACGAACACCTTGGTGCCGAGCGTGTCGATGTCCTTCACCCGGGTGGTGCAGGTCGAGGTCGGCTTCGGGATCGCCGCCGCGGCCGGCATTGCGTACGCCGCACCGGTGGTGTTGTTCGTCATCGCGAGCGAGTAGTGGTCCTTGCCGTTGATGGTGCTGAACGGGCCACCGACGAAGACGCGGGTGCCGTTGTCGGAGAGGTCGATCGCGTACACGTCGCCGTTGGCGTTCGGGTTCCACGGCAGCAGGTCGCCCTGGAGCAACCGTACGGCGCCCAGATGGTTGCGGACGGCACCGTCGATCCGGCCGAACGCGCCGCCGATGAATACGCTGTTGCCATAGATCGCCAGCGCCTTCACTCGCGCGGCGACCACTGGGTCCCAGGCCGAGACCAGCTTGCCGGTGACGACCGAGAACATCGCGATCTTGCTGCGCTTGATGCCGTTCACGGTGGTGAAGTCGCCGCCGATCACCACCCAGTTGCCGTCCGGGCTGGTCGCGATGCTGTAGACCGGTCCGTTCAGCCTCGGCGCGAACGCGGTCGGCGCGCCGGTGATCCGGTTGAACGCGGCGATGTAGGTGCGGACGGCCTCGCCTGGGCCGGCCGGCTTGCCTGGCTGCCGGATCTTGGTGAACAGACCGCCGGCGAAGACCGTGTTACCGCTGATCGCGAGTGCGTTCACGCTGCTGTTGGTCTGCCACGACGTCTGCTTGATCGCCGACACCGCGGACGCGAATCCCGGCGTCGCCGCCTGTACCGGCGGTCCGGACGGGATCAGCGCAGCCGCGACCACAGCCGCGCCGGTGACGACGGCAAGAACTAGCTTCTTCATTTATGTCCTCAGGACTGGGCGGTCAGTCGAAGGCGCGCGCCTCATCACACGCACCAGCGGACCCTAGCGCTGGGGGAGGTCGATCGGAAGCCGACCTTTCACCCGCGTTATGACTTTGTGCTGAACGCGTCAGCGCGCCGCGTAGTGGGCTTGGACCTGCGCCGCGGTCAGCGCGGACGGGTAGACCACCGCTTCGTCGATGCCCATACCGGTCCGGGTCGCTCCGCCGCCCGACCAGCTGCTGATGTTGTCGTACCCGACACGCCACCAGCCGTAGTACAGCGATGCTTGTCCGACGGTCTGGCTTCCGGCCGGCGCACCGCCGACCTCGGTGGGCGGGGCGGCGTCGGTGTTCGGGAACCACGGGCCGAGCTTGCCGTCGGCAAGGTTCTCGCTCAGCAGGTAGTGGTAGCCGAACCCCTGCGGGAACCGCCGGCGCCCTTGTTGGCGCAGTCATGGGCGTGCGAGCCCTTGTAAAGCCAGCCGTTGACGACCTTGACCGCTTCGGTTGCGCCCAGGCATTCGTTCTTCCACTTCAGCGTGTTGGTGGCGATGTCGACCGCCCACGTTCCGTCGAAGCAGCCGCCGCCGTCACCACCGTTGCCGAAGTACACGGTGTCCCCGCTGGCGTCGATCGCCTTGACCCTCGTGGTGCAGGTGCCGTTCGGCAGCGGTGCGGCGGAAGCTCCGGGGAACGGCAGCACGGCGCCGGTGAAAGGGTCGAGGCTGGTGACTGTGTTCTGGTTGATGCCGTTGACCGTGCTGAACTGGCCACCGGCGTACACCTTGGAGCCGTCGTCGGCGACGTCCACGGCGTACACGTCGCCGTTCACAGAAGGTGCCCAGGGCAACAATGTGCCGGCGTCGGCGGTGACCGCGGCCAGCCGGGGCCGGTCCTGGCCGTTCACCAGGCCGAACGAGCCGCCGAAGTAGACGGTGCCGCCGGAGACCGCGATCGTCTTGACCCGGTAGCAGACCGACGGCTTCCAGTTCGTGACGAGGGTGCCAGTGGCGGTGTCGAAGCCGGCGATCCGGTTGCGGGTGACGCCGTTGACGGTGGTGAAGTCACCGCCGACGAAGGTCCGCGAGCCGTCGGCCGAAGCCGCGACCGCGTACACCTGACCGTTGAGGACGGGGTTGAACGAGGCGACCAACTCGCCGGTGCTCGCGTCGAACGCGGCCAAGTACGCCTGGGCGACCTCGTTGATCCCGGCCGCGGCGCCTGGCGGACGGACGCTCGTGAACCGGCCGCCGGCGTACGCCTTGCCGGCCGCCACGGCGATGCCCTCAGGCAAGAGAGTAGGCCACGGAAAGAGATGGTTTGACCACCCGGCGCGCCTGCCTACCTATATCCTTGGGCGCTGGCCGCCGGACGGGAGTGAGGAACAGATGGAACCGGGCACTGTGGTCTGGCGGGAGACCGCCCAGTCACTGCTGCGGCAGAAGTGGCTGATCATGGGCTGCATCCTGCTCGGACTCGTCGGCGCCTCCGTGTTCGCGCTGTCCCAGACCGAGCGCTGGACCGCGTCCAGCCAGCTGGTGATCGGGCCTGCCGTGCCGCCGGCCCTCGTCGGCAAGCTGGAGACAAGCTCGGACAAGACCGGTCCGCTCGGCATGGACCTGCCGGCCGAGACACAGGCACGAGTGATGGCCAGCCCGACGCTGCTGCGGAACGTGGCCAAGTCGCTCGGGATGCCAACCACGGACGGCACCATCCAGAAGCTGGCCGCGGTGACCCGCGTCAAGGCTGTCACCGACAACGCATACTTGGTCACCACCGACGGGCCGACCTCGTCGGAAGCAGTACGACGAGCCAACGCGATCGCGACCGTCTACCTGAAGCAACGCAACGACGAAGCCAAGACGCTGCTGACCACGCTTGCCAGTCAGGCGCAGGACCGGTCGAGGACCGCGACCCAGCAGTCGCGCAGCCTGGTCAGCCAGATCGACGAGGCGGTCCAGCGAGGCGACTCGCAAACTGCGGCGGCGCTGCGTGACCAGCGCGTCGGCCTGGCGACCGAGGCCCGGCAGGCTGCCGATGACGCGGCCGCGATGCTCACGGCGCTGACTGCTGTGGGCGCGGGCAGTGAACTGGTCACCCCGGCCACGACCGACACCGCTACCTCGTCGCCGATGGTGGCTCGCGACGTCCTGGTCGGCGGCATCCTCGGCTTGGTGCTCGGGTTCGGCTTGGCGTTGGTGAGGTCCCACTTGACGCCGTACATCCTGACGCGCGACCAGGCGGCCCGGGCGGCGACCTCGCCGGTGATCGCGGCGTCGGAGGGGAATCGCCGCCGGTTCTGGCACCGGGGCGCGCCCGAACTGCCGCAGTACGAGATCACTGCGTTGGGCGCCGAAGCGAGCGGCGCGCTCGCTCGCCGCGAGCTGAACCCGCGCGCGTTCGCTCCGGGTGCCCTGCTGGTGGTCTCGGCATCGCCGACGCCGAACTCCGCCGGTATCGCATTGGCCATGGCCGAGGCGAACGCCCGCGACGGCCGCGAGACCCTGCTCGTGTTGGCCGACGTCGAAGGTACGCCGGTTCTGTCGCATGTCACCGAGCACGAGGGCCTGACCGACCTGGTGATGGAGCCGGCCGCGACCCGCGCCGTCCGGGCGCGGAAGCTGTTCCGTCCCGGGACTGTCGCGGATCTGTACGTCTTGCCGCCCGGCCTCAACCACGAGGAGACGGCGTCGGCCGTTGGCCCGTCGCTGGTGCCGGGGATCGTGGCGGACCTGCCGCCTGGGTACTCCGTGGTGATCCACGGCCCGGCCTCGGTCGGCCGGCACGGCATCACGCCGCTGGCCGCGGCCGTGGACGCGTCGGTGCTGGTGGTGCAGGTTGGTCTCGACAAGGAGATGGACGTCGCCCGGCTCACGGGTGCGCTGCACTTCGCCGGCGCGCCGGTGCTGGGCGTCGTACTGATCGGGGCGTCGCCGCACGACGAGACGCTGGGTATCCCGCTTCATGTGAAGCCCGGCGAGCTGGCCGCGCCGTCGGTTCGCTGACCGTGTTGTCATGACGACCGGCGCCGTGCTCTCGCCTCCGGTGCCAGGAACCGTGGAGGAGATCCAGAAGCCGGCCTGGTTCTGGTTGATGCTGTGGTGCCTGTTCGTGCTGGGCGTGCAGCCGTGGTCGTCGCGGGTCGCGACGCCGCAGGGGTCGACCGGCTCGACGAACAGCATGGCGAAGGGCCTGCTGCTGGGCGCGATCTTCTTGGTCGCGCTGGCCGCGACCAAGCCCGGGTTCCGGACCCGGTTCAATCCGGCGAGCAGTTTTTACGTGATGTATGTGCTGTTCGCGACGGCGACCGCGTTCTTGCTGGCGGAGCCGTTGGGGCCGTTGATGCGGCTGGCCCGGTTCCTGATCGGGCTGGTGTTGGTGTTCCTGCTCTGGCGGCCGCTGGTCCAGATCCCGGAGCGGCTGATCCGGGCCCATCTGTGGGCTCACCTGTTGC
>WNGE01030021.1_pt1 | contig 14251 bp, 13 predicted proteins | sample 5400651 | NCBI WGS metagenome assembly WNGE01 (sample SAMN13153370, study PRJNA577476) | soil metagenome | isolation source: 60 cm soil or saprolite under grassland replicate 2 | place: USA:California | collected 2016-06-15 | reverse complement strand
GATGTGCGAGCGATACGTCCAGAGGTGCTTGCCGGTCGCCGCATCGAGCGCGAACACGTCGTCGTTGCCGGTGGAGATGTACATCACCCCGTCGTAGACGAGCGGCGTCGCCTCCTGCGAGTACATCTTGTCGGCCCCCGAGCCGTCGAGGTGCGTCCGCCAGGCGAGCTTGAGGTTCCCGACGTTGCTCGTGTCGATCTTGTCCAGCGCCGAATAGCGCTCGTTCGTGAGGCTTCCACCGTTCGTGAGCCAGTCGCGCTCGGCGGGAGCATTCAGCTGGCTCGCACTGAAGGCTGGAGCCTTGGGAATGTCCTTCTCTCCCGTGCCTCGGCCGACGCCCGTCGTCACGAACGCGACGCCGAGAGCGACGATCCCCGCGACGACGGCGACGACGGCAACCCGACGACGTCCCATGGTGATCCTCCCCTTTGTCTGAGTCTGACGCCGACCCCATCACATCGGGAGGCCGCGCGTCAATCCCCACCCACCCGTGCCGCCGCCAGTGCCGGGGGAGGGAGTCGAACCCTCACGCCCCCAGTGGGGACAGCTGATTTTAAGTCAGCCGCGTATGTCCAGTTTCGCCACCCCGGCGGCGCACAGGGTAGCTGGGCGGCGTCTACGGTCCTTCGCCGGGATTGTTCGCGCTCGCCGGGATGCCCTCGGGGCCGTGCCCGCGGTAGGCGTCGCGGAACGCGGTGAACGCGTGCTCGGCGAACTTCGGACAGACGGCGACGTGGCCGAACCCGTAGTAGCCGTTCTTGAAGTACTTGGAGGAATCGCCGGTCCAGGCGGTGATCGCGACTTTCGCGCCCAGGCTCTGCCCCTTGATCGATCCAACCGGGGTGCCGAGCATCGAGTTCGGGCTCGACTCGTAGAACGAGTGCAGCTGGTCGATCTCCGACTTCGGCGTCTGCGGGCCCCACCAGAGGATGATTCCGCCGTGCTCCTCGTTGTGGACGACGCGGCGCGGGTCGACCGGCTCGGTGTAGAAGCCCCAGACGGCCCACTGCCCGTAGTGCATCCCGTTCGACGGCGGGTATGTGTTCCAGTGCACCGGGGCCTGCTCGGTGGGGACGTCGCCGTGGGTCGGGGAATGCGGTGGGCTCTTGACGGTCTTGAACGTGCAGCCGGCGCCGTGCATCGTCGCTACCAGCTGCGCGTCGCTCGTCGTGCTCGACCCGTTCCCGCCGCCGCCGACCGCGAGGACGATGATCACCGCGGCGAGCGCCGCGAGACCCGCCGCTGCGAACACCATGAGATACAGAAGCCTGCGCCGATCGCCGGCGTCATCGCGACGCTCGACGCGGCGCTGCGGCGCCTGGACGGGGCGCCGCGGCGGCGGCGGTGTGCGGGACTTCTTCGGCACGCGGCGAGGCTAGCAGCAGGAACGCCGAAGAGCCCGCCGGAGCGGGCTCTTCGCGCGAACGGGAACCTTTATCCGGTCCAGCTGCCGCGACCCGTGACCAGGTCGAAGCCGACCAGCGCGTTGGCGCCGTTGTTGCCGGACGTGATGTCGCGGTAGTTGACGAAGTTGCCGTAGACGTAGGACGCATCGACCTGCGCGCCCGCGTCTGCGGAGCGGCCCGCCCACATCGGGCACGACGCGCTCGTGCCGCCGACCTGCCACCAGCCCTTCTGGCCCTGGTAGCGCGTCGAGTCGTAGACGGACACGCCCGAGTTCGGATCGGCGTCGAGCGAGACGTCCGGCGTCGCGCGCTTGCCGTTGCAGTTGACCTGGCCGTACTCGGAGAAGCCCGACTGCACGGAGTTCGCGGTCTCGTAGGCGCTGCAGCCGCCTCCGGATCCGCTCCAGCCCGTCTCCGAGAGGAAGGTGCCGAAGCGGTCGAAGTTCAGCGTCGTGCCGCCGACCGAGATCACGTTCGGGGACGCCGACGGATACTCCGCGGGCAGACCCGAGTCGCCGGAGGAGAAGAAGTAGCTGACGCCCGCGCCGGTGAAGTGCGAGTCGTACCCGGACTCGCTACTGAACTCGGAGCCGTCCCAACTGTTCGAGACGTACGACGCGTGCGCCGACGCGTAGTCCTCGGCCGCCAGCAGGTTCGCGAAGCTGTTCGAGTTCGACTCGACGAGCAGGATCTTCGCGCCCGGTGCGATCGCGTGCGCCCACTGGACGTCGAGGCTGATCTCGAGGGCCCAGCCCGCATTCGTCCGCGGATAGTTCGTGCCTCCGTTCTGGTCGACCTTCTGGAAGCAGCCGTTCGCGGTCGTGCACGCGGGCAGCCCGTACTGCGAGCTGAAGACGTTGAGGTCGCCCTCCGCGGAGGGATCGTCGTAGGCGTCGACGATCGCGACCGTCAGCCCGGCGCCGGCCGTGAGGCTGGTCGGGAAGTTGTAGACGGACTTGATCGTCGCGGGCGGGAGCCCGGTCGGCGACGACGATGCCTGCGGGTTGCCCTGCGCGTCCGTGACGACCCACGCAGTGCAGCGGGCGGCGGCGAAGGCGCTCGGGCAGACGGGCGCCGCCGAGTGCGAGTTCGCGGCGCCGGCGATGCCGACGAGTACGGCCGAGAGCGCGCCGGCTGTCGCCACCGCGAAAATGAGCATTCGTCTCACGTACGTCCCCCTCGAGTTCGAGAAATATTGGACCCCTAACCGACTCACGCATGATGTTGCGGCTTCCGTTGCCTGTCAAGGCTTTCCGGAAAAAGTTCGCTCTCAGCACCTTTTTTGATGAGCGAGCGGCTTGACCGGTGGCCTGCCGCCCGTCTAGGGTCTTGTCCGCCGGAGCCGATGAACCGCAAGGTTCGTCGGCTCTGGTGTTTTTGCGGTCCTTTTCGGATACCTCTCCCCCAAACGAGGAGGGACACATGGGACTGCTGGACAAGCTGCTCGGACGGGGCAAGAAGACGGCCGGCGACGTCATGGGCGACGCCTCGCTGCGCCGCGAAGGCATGCACCAGGAGAAGGAAGGCCGAGCCGAGGAAGCGGCCGCAGGGCACGAAGACCTGGCGCAGCAGGAGCGCGAACGGGCCGCCGAGCACCACGCGGAGCGCGAGACGCCCTAGCTCCGTCCGACCCGCTCTTTAGCGTTCTGCGGTCCTGATGTGGATCGCAGCCGCCGTTCCGATTCTGCTCGTCCTCGCCGGACTCGCGGCATGGACGATCCGTGCGCTCGTCGTGGATCTCGGAGTCAAGACGTCCGACGTGGACCGCCGACTCGCCGAAATCGTCGCGACGATGGACCGCAGGCTCGGCGATCTGGACACGAAGGTCGACCGGCGGCTCGAGAGCGCATCCAAGACCACGGAGAAGATCCACGAGCGGCTGGGCGAGGTCGGTAACGCGACGAACCAGATGCTCGAGCGCGCGAAGGACCTCGCGCGGCTCGAGCAGGCCCTGCGTCCGCCGAAGGCGCGCGGCGGTTTCGGGGAGCTCTTGCTCGAAAACCTGTTGCGAGACCGGCTGCCGCCGTCCGCCTACACGATTCAGCACACGTTCCAAGGCGGCGAGCGCGTGGACGCGGTCGTGCGCGTCGGGCAGCTGATCCCGGTCGACTCGAAGTTCCCGCTCGACAACTATCAGCGGATCGTCGAGGCGGAGCACGAGGACGAGCGGCTGCTGCACGAGAAGGCGTTCGCGCGCGACGTCAAGAACCACATCGACGCGATCGTGACGAAGTACATCCGCCCGGCCGAGGGCACGTACGACTTCGCCTTCATGTACATCCCCGTCGAGGCGGTGTACTACGAGCTCGCCTGCGGCAAGACAGGCGCGCTGCTCCAGTACGCGCACGAGAAGCGTGTGTTCCCCGTCTCCCCCACGACGTTCACTGCGTACCTGCAGGTGATCGTCCTCGGCATGCGCGGGATGCAGATCGAGCAGCACGCGCACGAGGTGATGGCGTACGTCGCCGACCTCCAGAACGACTTCGATCGCTTCGCCGAGGACTTCGACTTGATCGGCACCCACCTCGGGCGCGCGCAGACGAAGTTCAACGACGCGGACAAGCGGTTCGGCAAGCTGGCGACGAAGCTCGAGCAGGCGACGGAGGAGTACGAAGAGCTCGAGGGCGAGTCCGTGCTCGAGCTGCCCAGCGCGGCCGACGCTGCGTGACGGTCGCCGGCGGCGCGGCTTCGCCGCGCCGCCCACTCCGCTGAGGCGAGGCGGCGCTCCGTCGGCCGCAGGCCAATGCGCGCCGAAAGCGCGCCCCGAGCGTGAGCGAACGCGAAGCGAGGGATCTAATAGCGAAGCAGCGCCGCGATGCCCTCTACGGGGCCGAGCTCGTGGCGCTCGCGCGGGAGCGAGCGGACCTCGCCGCCGTGGGCGAGCGTCTGGTGCACGGCCAGGTCGATCCCGTCCCTGCGCGGCTCGAGCTGCGTGCCGTCGAGCGGACACGCACCGGCCTGGATCTGCGCGCGGCGGCACGACGGGCACTGGTACGCCTCGCGGTTCACTCCTTCTTGGAAGAGCAGCAGCTCGACACGGCCGTCCGACGCGGCCTCGAGCGTTTGTTGCCAGCCCGCCGCCGCGCGGCCGTTGCGGCCCGCTTCCTCCTGCCAGCGTGCAAGCGCCTCGCTCTGCTCCTCCAGCCGCGCCCGCTCGAGGAACGGCAGCGCGCGGCGGAGCAGCTCCGTCGTCGACGCGTGCGGCTCGCCGGGCGCCCAGCCTACGATCGCGCTCCGCGTCTCCCGGGCGATCATGTCGTCGAGCTCCGCCGCCTCCCTGGTCGTGACGGCCGGGCTGCTCCTCGGTGTGATCTGCGACCTCCTCCAGCCGTCCGCCCCGCAGCAGGTAGCCGCGACCGCGCTCACGCCCGACGACGGCGACGACCGCGCCGTCGCCGCGACCGAGCAGCGGCACGAGCGGCGTGAGGTAGAAGTCGGGGCCGACTCGAACCTGGTCCGCCACGGGCTCGGTCAGCGCATTCGCACTCCAGAAGTTGTCGAGCCCATCCGTGAAGATCGCGACGCCGCGAACGCCGTCGCGCTTGAACTCCTCGCTCAGGAACCGACGTGTCCGATCGAAGTCGTCCTGCAGGCCGCGCTTCTGCTCGTGTGTCAGCTCGCTGCGGTTGGCGAATGTCGACTTCTGCGCCTCGTCGAGCAGCGAGTTGATCTTCGTGGACGCCGCCGGGATCAGCGCCGCGGTCGAAGGATCGAATCCGAGGTAGAGGCTGATCGCACAGCCGCTTTCTGCGCGGAACTCCGCGAGCTCACGCAGCCGGTTCGGAGTGACCGTGCCCGCCATCGCGTAGCGATTCCTTGCCACGGAAGGGGTGATCTTATTCCTCCCTGGTGGCGCTGCCACCGGCGCCTGATCGCCGAGCTCCTGGCGGCGCGGGGCCACGACGTGTTCCACCTGCTCGCGCCCGGCCCGGGTGGAGCGCCACCGGCCCTGGGACGAAGCCGACTATCGTGACGGTCGGCTCTATCTGTGCGGCGCCCTGGTGGCCTGACGGGAACGTACAGCCGACCTGCTTCGTTTAATACAGCAGACCAATGAACGAGATTCGCAATGTCATCATCATCGGCGGCGGGCCCGCCGGCTACGCGGCTGCGCTGTACGCGGCCCGAGCCGACCTCGACCCGCTCGTGATCGAGGGCTTCAGCTGGGGCGGTCAGCTGATGATCACGAGCGACGTCGAGAACTACCCGGGCTTCCGGGACGGGATCCTCGGGCCGGAGCTCATGCAGCAGTTCCGCGCCCAGGCCGAGCGATTCGGCGCCGATTTCCTCACCGACGACGTCACCCGCGTCGACTTCTCCGAACGGCCGTTCCGGGTGTACGTCGGCGACGACGAGTACCTCGGCGAGACCGTGATCGTCGCGACCGGCGCCAGCGCGCGCCAGCTCGAAGTCGTCGGCGAGCAGCGCCTTCAGGGCCGCGGCGTCACCTACTGCGCCGTGTGCGACGCCGCCTTCTACCGCGACCGCGAAGTCCTCGTCGTCGGAGGGGGCGACTCGGCGATGGAAGAGGCGATCTTCCTGACGAAGTTCGCGACCAAGGTCACGATCGTCCATCGGCGCGACGAGTTCCGTGCTTCCCAGATCATGCTCGACCGCGCCCGAGCCAACGAGAAGATCGACTTCGTCACGAACGCCGTCGTCGAGGAAGTGCTCGGCGGCGACAAGATGACCGGGGTGAGGCTGCGCGACACGAGAGGCGGCGAGACGACCGAGATCTCCGCCGACGGCCTCTTCGTCGCGATCGGACACGATCCGAACACCGCGCTGTTCCTGGACCAGCTCGAGCACGACCAGGCGGGCTACCTGGTGACGCACGCGGGCACAACGGAGACGAACGTCCCCGGTGTGTTCGCCGTCGGCGACGTGCAGGACCACGTCTACCGCCAGGCGGTCACCGCTGCCGGCACGGGCGCCATGGGCGCGCTGGACGCCGAGCGCTACCTCGCCGCGCGCGAGGGACACCTGTTCGCCGCCGAATCGGCGCCCAGAAGCTAGCCGACGCCACAAGTACGCTCGGCGCGTGGCCGAGTGGATCGATCTGGTCGATCCGACCGAGGACCAGCTGCGCGCGGCGCTTCCGTCTTCCGTCGAGGAGTCGGCGCTCGACCTGCTGCTCGCCCCCGCGCAGCACACCGATGAGCCGAGGCCGACGATGCAGAGTCACGGCGCATACATCTTTGGGATCTTCCTGGTCGCGGTCGCCGTTCCGGACGAGAACCGCGTCTACTACGAGGAGATCGACATCGTCGCGACGCACGAGACGCTCGTTACCGTCAGCAAGACGCCGCCCGGCGAGCCGCCGTTCGATCCGCGCTCCGCGAAGGAGGCCTGCCGGCGGGACGACAGCGCGGGAATGATGCTCTACCGCCTCGTCGACCACATCGCAGAGCGCTACCTCGACCTGATCGACGACCTCGACGGAGAGATCGACGAGCTGGAGGACGTCGTCGAGTCGTCTCCGGCGCAGAAGACGCGCTCTCGGATCTCTGAGCTGCGCCACGACCTCCTGCACATCCGGCGCACCCTCGCGCCTACGCGGGACGCGATCCGCCGCGTCGTCGACAACGTCGTCGAGGTCGAGGAGGGCCCCGAGGTGTTCCCGCACGCCGTCGAAGTTGCCTTCAACAGCGCATACGACAAGCTGCTCCGCGCGTTCGACGGGCTCGAGCTCTCACGCGACCTGATCGCGAGCGTGCGTGACTACCTCCAGGCGAAGATTGCGAACGACCAGAACGAGGTGATGAAGACGCTGACGGTGATCGCCTCGCTGCTGTTGCTCCCCACGTTCATCGTCGGCCTCTACGGCCAGAACTTCCAGCACCACTTCCCCGAGCTTCACTGGCAGTTCGGCTACGCCTTCTCCTGGGGAGTCATTGTCGCCACAACTCTCATCCAGCTCGTCTTCTTCCGGTGGAAGAAATGGATCTGAGACGTTGAACTCCCGCCCCCAACGCGGTACAAAGCAGAGGGGGGAGAGGGAGAGACAGCTCATGGAAGAACGGGTCGTGGAGGCGCCGCAGCTCAAGCGGCGACATCTCCTTGCGGGGGGCCTTGGAGCCCTCCTCGCCGGAGCGCTGAGCCTGCCGGGAAAGGCGAAGGCTGTCAGCCAGGAATTTCTCCTCGGCGGCCGGAACGTGATCGATACGACCACGATCATCGAGGTGACGACAGCCGGGGCAACGGCGTTCGAGGCCTTGAGCCCGGCCGGCGGCATCGGCCTGCTCGGGTTGACGGGAATCAGCGACGTCTCCAACCCGAACAACATCCAGGCCGGAGTGTGGGCCGCGGGCATGAACGGCGGTTACGGCGCCTGGGCCCAGTCGACGGGTAAGCCCGGACTGATCGCGATCTCCGACCAGATCGGCTCGCTCGCGATCCAGGGCGACTATGCCGACGCGCCGGCGCAGCGGGAGATCATGGCGGGCGCCTGGAACTACTCGAAGGCTCACTTCGGCGCCTGGAACCAGTCGGAGAGCGGCATCGGCTCGCTCTCGGTGTCGAACAAGGCGATCGGCGCGCTGAACATCGCCGGCATGTACGGCGACCTGCCGGCGGTGGAGGGCATCCAGGCCGGCGCGTGGAACTACTCGAAGGGCTACATCTGAACCTCGCCGGCATGTACTCGGACCTGCCGGCGGTGTCGGGCATCATCGCCGGCTCCTGGAACTACTCGAAGGGGTACTACGGCGCGTGGAACCAGTCGCAGGACGGCATCGGCTCCCTGTCGCTGTCGGAAAAGCAGGTCGGCGCGGTGAACCTCGCCGGCTTGTACTCAGACCTGCCGCAGCAGCCGGGCGTCATCGCCGGCTCGTGGAACTACTCGAAGGGGTACTACGGAGCGTGGAACCAGTCGCAAGACAGCATCGGCTCCCTGTCGATGTCCGAGACGTCGATCGGGGCGGTCGCCACGAGCGGCCAGGTCTACTCGGCCGACCAGCTCGGGCAGCTCGACCCGGCGGGCTTCCATGCCGCCGCGGCTGGGGCGGTGCCCGGAACGTGCTCCGTGTCCCAAACCGGCCCCGGCGTCCTCGCGATGTCCGAAACCGGGATCGGCCTGATCGGCACGACCGGACCGGTCTATGCCGAACAAAACCTGGCGCAGCTCGACGCGGCCGGCATCCACGCCGCCGCCGCCGGACTGGACACTGCCCTCTGCGCGGCGGCGGCGCAAGGCGTCGCGATCGAGGCGATGTCGACGCTGTCTTCATCCCGTCCGACCTGATCAAGGCGGCCACGCACGTGCAGCTGACGTTCACTGCGAATCCGGGCAAGTCCGTGCCGTGGGTGGAGCTGCAGCCGGGCAAGGGCTTCGTCGTCCACCTGAGCGAGCCGGCGAAGACGGACATCTCGTTCACCTACTGGATGCTGGACGGAACCGGCGCGGTGTAGGCAACAAGGGCACGCGTCGCTACGATCGGCGCGTGCCCGCCTACATCTGTCCCAACTGCAAGCACCGCTCCGTCGACCTCGACGGGCGGGAAGGCTTCTCCGAGGCCGTGCCCGCCTGCCACCGCTGCGGCTTCGGCTTCCTCTTCGAGTTGCTCGACGACTATTACCCCGGTCCGAACACCGGCTTCGTCGTCTGCGACAGAGACGCCCGGGTGCTCGCCACCGGCCACGGCGTCTTCGAGCTGACGGGCTACCGCGAGCAGGACCTGCTCGGTCGCCGGGTGACGGAGATCATCGACGCCAGCGATCCGAGCCCGGTCGACGTCGCACTCGAGTGGGGCGTGCGCCGCCTGGGCGAGCACGTCGAGCTGCGCACGCGCGCGGGACAGACAAAGTCGATCGTGGCAGACCTCTTTCCGGCGTACGACGAGGACGGCGGCTTGCTGGTAGCCCTCTCGCCTGCCCAGCGCTAGACGCGGCTCGCGGGACACAGGTCCGTCAGGACGCACGCCTCGCACAACGGCCGGCGCGCGATGCAGACCCGGCGCCCGTGCCAGATCAAAAGGTGCGGGAAGCGCCCCCAGTCGCCGGGCGGCACGAGCCTCATCAGGTCGCGCTCGATCTTCACCGGGTCCTCGTGCTTCGTGAGCCCGAGGCGCTGCGAGAGCCGGCGGACGTGCGTGTCGACGACGATGCCCTCCGGGTTCCCGAGCTCGGCGGCGACGACGTTCGCCGTCTTGCGCGCCACGCCGGGGAGCCGCACGAGCTCGCCGACCGTGCGCGGCACCTCGCCGCCGAACTCCTGCAGCAGCACCTGCATGGTGCCGCGGAGCGCCTTCGCCTTCTGGCGGAAGAACCCCGTGGCGTAGACGTCCCGCTCGAGCTCCTCCGGCGGAACCGCGAGGTAGTCCTCGGGGCGGCGATACTTCCGGAACAGCGTCTGCGTGACGCGGTTGACGTTCACATCCGTCGTCTGGGCCGAGAGCATGACCGAGACGAGCAACTCGAGCTCGTTCCCGAACTCGAGCGCGATCCTTGCGTCGGGATGCGCGGCCGCGAGCCGCTCGATGATCGGGCGCACGCGCTCCTTCTTCGGCGCAGCGCGCTTGCGGGCCTCGTGGATGTAGCTACGGGGCAACTTCGGCGAGATGCTGCGGCGCGCTGCGCAAGCGGGGACCAGCGCAGACGAGATCGAGCGCCGGGCAGCCTGCGCACGTGAACTCGCTCGGCGTCGGCACGAAGCTGCCCGCCTGGATCTTCGCGATGGCGGCTGAGAGCTCGGCTTCCAGCTCGGGCACGTCGTCCGCGGCGAACGCAGCGGCGACGATCGCGTCCGGCCGTTCGAGGAAGTGGTAGGCCACCTCGACCGCTGTTGCTCCGGTGCGGAAGCAGGCGAGCGCGTAGACGAGCCGCTGCAGGCGGTAGTCGGTCTCGACGATCTCGTCGGGCGTTCCCTCCTCGAGCGAGTTCGTCTTGTAGTCGATGACGAGCGCCCGGCCGTCGGCGCGATGCAGGACGTCGATGAAGCCCTTGATCAGCACACCGTCGTGCTCGAACGTGAACGGCACCTCCGTCGCCACGCCGTCGAGCTCGGTGACGCGCTGCGCGAGCGGCGACGCGCAGTACGAAGCGACGAAGCCGCCGATGCGCTCCAGCTCCTCGTCGGTTACACGCGGATACCATTCCCGCACCCGCTCGAGCTCGACGACCTGTGGGTTGCGCAGGTCGATCGACTCGAGCAGGCGGTGCACCGCGTCGCCGACGTCGAGCGCGCCGAGGCCGCCGTCGCCGGCCGGAGGCGGCTTCAAGGGCCGCATCCCGACGAGCCGCTCGACGTAGTAGCGATACGAGCAGCGCTCGAACGAGGCGAGCGCGGTGAACGACAGGCGGCGCACGCGGTGCAGCGGCGGCGCCGAGATCGGCATCAGCGACGCGAGCGTGGGCGCGACGACCGGGGGCGCCGCGCCGTCGGTGCCGCCGGTGAACAACGCAAGCTGCTCGACCTCGACGGGCTCGGGCTCGGCCTCTGCAACGTCAGGCTCGGGGCTGTAGCGGTCGACCCGCACGAGCAACCGCGCGCCGCCGCGCTCGAGCTCGACGGGTACGCGGCCGGCGTGCGAGAGCTCGTCGCGCGCCTCGAGCCGCTCGAGCACCCAGCCGATCGGGGTCGTGCGCTCGCTCGGCTTCTCCGGGTCGATCGCACCGGAGACGATCAAGCGGTCGACGGCGCGCGTCATCGCGACGTAGTAGAGACGCAGGCGCTCGGCCTCCTCCTCGGCCTTCACCTGTGCGCGGACTTCCTCGTAGCCGGAAGCGCCGTGTCGCTCTCCGGTCGAGGGGTGCGCGACCTTGAAGCCGAAGCGGCCGTCCGAGAGCGCGAGGATCTCGTCTGGGGCCGGGAGCTGCCGGTCACGTCCCGCGTCCGCGACGACGACGACCTTGAACTCGAGCCCCTTCGCGCCGTGGATCGTCAGCAGACGCACCGCGTCGCCTCCCTCCTCCTCCGCGACCGCCTCCAGCTCGCGCGCGCCGACCGCTTCCTGCTCGGACACGAAGCGGACGAAGCCTTCGATGTCGGCACCGCGCAACTCTTCGTACGAGCGGGCGAGGCGCGCGAGCTTGCGCAGGTTCGCGTAGCGGCGGCGGCCGTCCCAGCGCGCGAGCACGGCGAGGTCGTAGTCGTGCTCTGCCACGATCCGTTCGCAGAGCAGCTCGAGCGAGAGCCGCGCCGAGGCGGTAGCGAGCCGGTCGAAGCGCTGCCGGAAGGCGCGCAGCAGACGTTCGTCCGCCTCCGCGAGCTCCGGCGGCAGCGACTTCTCGATCCCGCTGAACAGCGGCCGCTTGCTCGCGGCGCGGCGGATCAGGACGAGCGCGTCGGCCGCGCGCAGCTCCTCCTCGTACCACTCGGCGTCTGTGCCCGCGGCGAAAAGCAGCACGATCTCACCCGGCGTTGCGTCGCCGTTGTCGACGAGGTCCTTGACGCGCCCGGCGATGTGCTTTGCCTCGGCGCGACGCCAGTGCACGTCGGTCCCGGCGTACGACGACTTGTCGGTGACGAGCAACTCGACCGGCGAGCCGAACACGGGATCCGGGAACTCGCCGGAGGCGTGCAACGGCTGGAAGTCATCGCCGAACTCGCCTGCGAACAGCTCGTTGACGACGGCGAGCACCTCTGCGCGGGAGCGGTAGTTCTGTGTCAGCGGCAGAACCGTGGGCGCGGCGGCGCGGCGCTCACGGAAGACCCGGACGTCGGCGTGACGGAAGCCGTAGATCGACTGGAACTCGTCCCCCACGAAGAACACTTCGGCGTGTTCGCCGAGCCGGTCGATGAGCTCGCACTGCAGGCGGTTGGTGTCTTGGAACTCGTCGACCATGATCGAGCGGAAACGCAGCGACTCCCGCTCGCGCACCTCGTCGTTCTGCGCGAGCAGGTCGCGCGCGCGCAGCTGCAGGTCCTCGAAGTCGAGCACCGACTCGCGATCCTTCACGGCCTGGTAGCGGCGCGCGAAGCCGTCGAGCAGCTCCTGCAGCAGCTCTCGGTCACGCGCGGCCACCTCGTCGAGCGCCGCTTGCTCGACCGCGCGCCGCGCCTCGTCGTAGCTCGCGCCGCGTTCGCCCCTCGCCCTGAGGCCGGAGAGGTCGAGCAGGCGTTCCGCCTCAGTCTCGCTGCGGGCGACGTCGAACGCCTGTTGCGCGGCGACCCGTGACGCGTCGCCCGCCGCCTCGTCCTCGACCAGGCAGCGCGCCGCCTCGGCCCACCGCTCGAGCGCGTCCGGGAGGCTCGGCCGCGCGCCGAGCTCGAGCACGAGGTCGCGGCCGGCGGATCGGAGCGTCTCGTACACCCCGGTCAACATCCGACGCAGGCCGCGGGCGCCGTACGTCGCGAGCAGCCGCAACCGCTCGGGCCTCGCTTCCGAGCAGAACTCCGCCAGCGCCGACTCGAACGCCTCGCCGCGCAGGACGAGGCCTTGCGCCTCGTCGAGCTCGCGGAAGCGGGGGTCGAGGCCGGCCGCCAGCGGATACGCCTTCAACAGGCGGTTGCAGAAGCCGTGGATCGTCGAGACCCAAGCGCCGTCGAGCTCGCGCGCCAGATCGTTGCGTCCCAGCTCGACGAGCCGCGCGCGGATCCGGGAGCGCAGCTCGCCGGCGGCGCGCTTGGTGTACGTGATGACGAGGATCGAGCCGACGTCCAGGCCGTCGTCGCACACCGCCCGTACGAAGCGCTCCACGAGCACCGACGTCTTGCCGGTACCGGCGCCCGCGGAGACGACGACGTGGCCGCGCGCCTCGACTGCCGCACGCTGCTGCTCGTTCATGCGCGTTTCACCCGGCACATCGGCCAGAGGTCGCACCACGACGGGCAGGAGCCGCCGCGCGGATCGTGCTCCACGTCCCCGGAGCGAATCCGCTCCGCCAGGTCGTGTGCGAGCACGCGGGCGGCGTCGAGCCGCCGCCAGAACTCGTCGTCGTCCACGTAGTCCGTGCGCGTGTAGCCCGGAAGCTCGTCCTTCATCGCGCCGCGCAGCAGGCCGCGCGGCTTGCGCTCGCCTGCGAGGGGCCGGTAGAGCCCGCCGAGCGGCTCGATGCCGATCAGGTCGCGCAACACGAGCATGTAGAGCGGGATCTGCAGCCGCTGCTCCTGCTCGATCTGCGTCGCGGAGTGCGCGGTCCGTCCAGACTTGTAGTCCTGCACGATCCCGCGGGCGCCGAACGTCTCGACGTCGACGCGGTCGATCTTCCCCGACAGGGTCAGGCCGTCTCCGAGGTCGAGGCCGCCGAGCGTCGAGCGTTCGCGGCCGAACGACACCTCGAAGCGCCGCGGCACGAGCGGCAGCTCGGACGACGCCTCCCTACGGACGAACGCCTCGAGGTCGCGCCACAGCCCCTGGTCGAGCTCCTGCCGCTGCAGCTCCGTCAGCTCCATGCGGACGCCGTTCACCGCGTCGTCGAGGCAGTGGCGCAGAAACAGCAGCGCGTCCTCGAGCTGCTCGGCGTCGAGCCGCTCGATCCCGAGCTCCTTCGGAATACCGGCGAAGAACTTGTGCAGGGCGTTGTGTGCGACGCTGCCGCGGAGCTTCGCGTCGACCTCGGCGTCGATCGTCTTCGGATCGAGCAGCCGCTCGACGAACCACGCTGAGGAGCAATCGGAGAAGCGCTCGAGCTCCGTGACGTTGAAGGTCGTCTTCCCTCCGAGTTGCTCGAGCACGAGGGGATGCGTGAGTCGAGTCGGCCGCTCGAACGCGCGCAGGGCACGGTCGAGCCTCCGCTCCCAGCCGTTCGCCAGCGCGAGCGCCTCCGCCTGGCGCCGGTCCTCCGTCGCCGCGAGCGCGAGGGCACGCAGCCGCTCGCGCTCCGTCGGCGCGTCGTCGAGCGTCCACGTGAGGGCCGAGAGCGGGCGCCGCGTCGTCGCGCGCTCGACGTCCTCGCGCGGGAAT
>WNGE01013647.1_pt1 | contig 14252 bp, 13 predicted proteins | sample 5400651 | NCBI WGS metagenome assembly WNGE01 (sample SAMN13153370, study PRJNA577476) | soil metagenome | isolation source: 60 cm soil or saprolite under grassland replicate 2 | place: USA:California | collected 2016-06-15 | reverse complement strand
GTTGCTCCAGCGCTTCGCAGCCGACCGAGGCCCGCTGCACTTCCGCCCCCACGCCGACACGGCGGCGCTGCTCCGGCGGCTCCAGGCCGACGGCGTGCGCATCGGGGTCTTCACCGACGCGCCGCGCGAGCTCGCCCAGATCGCCCTCGCGCATGTCGGGGCGGCGCGGCGAGTGCAGGTCGTGGGCACGCTCGACGAGGTCGTGGGCGACCTCGGCGAACGGGCCGTCGTCGTCCGTTCGCGGCAGGAGCTCGCGGCGGCCGTCTCGATCTAGACTTACCGCATGGAACGTGAGCTGTCGGACCGCCGCTTCGAGGTCCTCCTCCAGCGGCTCGACCGGATCGGCGACGAGCTCGCGCGCATGAACAAGCGGCTCGACAACGACGAGAACTTCCTGCGCCTGACGCGGGAGCTCGGCGCGCTCAACGAGTCGCTCCAGGCGCTCGCCTACGCCGCGCTCGGTCAGCAGGCGCCTCAGGTGCGCCGCCGCCGCGCGGGCTAGGGCACCCGCCAGATGTCGAGCACGCCGCTCGTGGCGTGGGAGTTCGCGTCGCCTTCCGGGAGCGCCACTCGACCGTCCACGACGATCGGGCTGTTCCAGTGCCCCTGCCCTGCGGAGAGCGTCGTGACGAGGCGCCCCGTCGTCGGCTCGTACACGTTCAGCCCGCCGTTCGGGTCGTAGACCCAGAGCAGCCCGCCGGCGACAACCGGGCTCGTGCCCGCCGCGTGCACGCTCCACGCCTCCGTGAGCCGCGTGCCGACGAAGCGCCACGCGGCCGTGGCGCCGTTGTCGGCGGCGAACATCCACGTCGCCGCCGACCCGTGCCACACCGCGGGCGCCGTGAAGAGATCCGAGCCCGAAGGCGTCGACATCACCTGCACCTCGCCGCCCTTGTGCGGGGCCGTCCCCCGCATCTTCGCCACGCTCAGCAGGCGGATCCGGCCGTCCTTGCCGCCCTGCGCGAGATAGCGCCCGCTCAACAGAGCCGGCGAGGTCGAGCCGAGGTCGGCGTCCGAGCTCTCGAGCTGTGCCGTGTTCGTCGGCGTGTAGTTCCCGAGCAGGCGGGACGCGTCGGCGGCGAGGCGCAACGCCGCGTCGCCCCAGCTCGTACGGCCGTCCCACGGGCCGTTGCCGGTGGTCACGAGCAGCTGACCGTTCGCCGGATCGACCACCGCGCCGGCCCGCCCCCAAATCGCGGAGTCGCTCTGCGGGCAGTCCGCCGGCACGAGCAGCCCCTCCCGGTCAGAGCAGAGGGAGTTCCAGACATGCACGAGCGATCCCTTCGACGCCCGGATCACGGCGACGTGACCCTGGTACGGCGGCGCGTCGCCGATGTAGCCGCCGGTGGTCGCGATCACGCGTCCGCCGTAGAAGTTGAGCGCGGAGGCGATCTTCTCCCGTGACGGCAGCCGTGTGATCGAGACGCTCCAGCCGACGCGGCCGTCGGAGACGGCGAGCCGGTAGATGCGGCCGTTCGGCGCCGCCGCGTAGATCCAGGCGCGGCCCGGGTCGGCGACGGGAGTCGCCGTCGTGATCTGGGGCGTGCCCGCCCAGCCGCGGTAGCCGGGCGGCGTGAAGCGCCAGAGCAGCCGGCCGTTCGCGGCGTCGATCGCCTCGGTCTTGCCGTACGTGGTGGTCACAAAGAAGACGTCGTGCGTCTGCCCCCGCACGCGCACGCCGTGGAGGTAGATCGGCGACGAGTCCACCGTGCCGTCGAGGCGCACCCGCTGCCGGACCAGCGACTTGACGTTCGCAGCGCTGATTCCCGTCGAGAACCCCGGCGCGCTGCTGCGCCACGGCGACCAGCCGAAACGCAGCCAGTCGTGGCCGGCTGCGGCGCGGATGTGGGCCGGCGCCGCCCCCGCCGAAACGCTGAGGAGCAGCGCGACGAGAGCGCCGGCGAGGCTACGCACGGGTCAGCGCTTGAGCAGGACCCGGCGGAGCTCGTCCTCCTTGCCGGGCTCGAGGATCGCGAGCACCTGGTCGCCGGCCTGCAACGTCGTCGAGCCGACCGCGATCTCGGCCGCACCGTCGCGCATCACGGAGATCAACCGTGAACCCTCCGGCAGGTCGAGCCGCTCGACGCGCTTGCCCGCGGACGGCGAGTCGCGGTCGATCTGCACCTCGACGATCTCGAGGTTCTCCTGGCGCAGCTCGAGCAGGTGGATGAGGTCGTGCTCGGGCACCTCGTGCTCGACGAGCGCCATGATGCTCGAGGTCGCGCAGATCGTCGGAGAGATGCCCATCAGGTCGAAATGCGCCTGGTTGCGAGGATCGTTGACGCGGGCGATCACCTTCGGGGCGCCGTACTTCTCCTTCGCGAGCTGGCAGATGACCATGTTGTCCTCGTCGTCGCCGGTGAGGGCGAGGACGATGTCGGGCGGTCGCGCGATGCCGGCGCGCTCGAGCACGAACAGCTCCGTTGCGTCGCCGCGCTGCACCTGGTGCTCGAACTCGTCCTCGAGCCGGTCGAAGCGGTCGCGGCGCTGCTCGATCAACGTCACCTCGTGACCGAGCCGCATCAGCGAGCGCATCACGTTGGCGCCGACCTTGCCCCCGCCGGCGATGATCACGTACATCAGCGCGCCACCTTCGCGGCTGCCGGCCGCGGCACCTCGCACGAGCGTACGGCTTCGGCGAGCGTCTCGATCGCCGTCTTCGTCGGGCAGACGGTGCGCAGGCCGCGCGCGTCGTAGAAGTCGGCGCGGGCCGGATCGAGCACGCGGACGACCACGCATTCGATTCCGAAGCGCTTCTGGGCCACCTGGCCGATGACGATGTTCGTGTTGTCGCCGTCGGTCGCGACCACGACCGCGTCCGCATCCTCGATTCCGGCCTCGCGGAGCAGGGCGGTGTCCATGCCGTGGCCGACGAGGAAGGCGCCGGGCCAGTGATCGCCGAGACGCGAGAGCGCGTCCTCGTTCTCGTCGACAACGGCTACGTCCCACTCCTCGCGCTGGAGCTGGAGCGCGATCGAGGCGCCGACCCTGCCGCAGCCGATGATCAGAGCCTTCATGCCTCGTCCAGCCTAGCGCGGCTGGTCAGGCTGGGGATTCCTCCAGCACGCCCTGCGGGAAGGCGACGATCAGCACCTCGGCCGGGGCCTTGCGCAGGACGTAGTCGACCGTCGGGGAGAAGAAGCGCGACTGGCGCCGCCAGCGCGGCGAGGAGCCGAGCACGATCAGGTCGACGTCGTCCTCGGCTGCCGCGGTCACGATCGCCTCGCCGATCGAGCGCGCGCGCACGATCCGGCCGACCACCTCGACGTTGTTGTCCGCTCCGAGCGCGGCCGCCTCCGCGATCGACGCGGCAGCCTGCTCCTCGAGGTCGTACAGCGGCGCGTCGAGCGGCTGGTCGAGCGGGACCCGGATCACGTAGAGCGCCTCCACCGCCGCCTGCCGCTCCTGCGCGAGCTTCACGGCGGTCGCGACCATCTCCTCTCCGATCTCGCCGAGCTTCATCGGCACGAGAATCTTCGAGAAGGCGGCCTGGGCGACCGCTGTCTCGTCGGCGGAGGCGACGTGCTCGAGCAGTCCTTCGCCCAGCCCGCGGCGCACGAGCAGGTAGACGACGATGCCGGCGGCGAGCCAGACGGGGCCGCCGTAGCGGGCGCCGGGGTGCGTCGCCATCGCCGCGACGAAGACGGCCGCGGTCGCGAGCGCGCCCACGAGCGCCGGCAACGGCACCACCGCTCCCCGTACACGGATCCCGAGCGGCACGCGGAACGGCCGGCGCAGCTCCGGCTGCGTCACGCGCAGCTTGATCACCGCGAGCTGCGCGGCAGTGAACGCGAGCAGCACGCCGAAGCTGAAGAGGCTCGCGAGAAAGGTCACCGTCGTCGTCAGGAAGTCGGTGGCGAGCAGCAGCGCGATCGAGATCGCTCCGGCCGCGAGGAGCGCCTGCGGCGAGACGACCGTGCGCCGGTGCAGGCGTCCGAACACGCGCGGCAGCTGCCCGTGCTCTCCGAGCGAGTACGCGAGCCGGCCGAAGCCGGAGATCGAGGTCGTCAGGGCCGTGAGGAGTACGAGGGCGCCGGTCACGCCCACGTAGCCGGCCAGGCCTCGGCCGAACCAGTCCGGCACGTGCAGCTGCAACGCCGAGACGATCCCCATCAACGGCGAGCGCAGCCAGTCGGTGCCGAGCGCGGTCGAGCCGTTCGTCGCCGGGAACGCCGACAGGCCGACGAGCGCGATCAGGACGTAGATGAGGACGACGCCGGAGATCGCGCCGAAGAGGCTGCGCGGCAGGTCGCGCCCCGGCCGCCGCGTCTCCTCGGCGAGGTTCGCCACCGTCTCGAGCCCGGTGTAGGCGAGCATCGCCAGCGGCAGCGCGAACGCGATCTCGTGCCAGGTCGGCGACGTGCCGAGCGACGTCCCGCGCGTGAGCGCGTCGCCCGAGAAGAGCAACGCGAAGCCGAGTGCGACGAGCAGCACCTGCGTGACGAGGTCGAGCACTGCCACGGCGACCCCGAAGCTGTAGAGGCGCGTCCGGCGCACGAGCCGCACCGCGACGACCAGCCCGATCAGCACGCACGCCGCGATCAGATCGCCGGGATGCCGCGCGATGGAGTCGATCCCGAGCGCGAGCCCGAGGTAATGGGGGAAGAACAGCGCCGACAGCGCGATCACGATCAGGTAGTCGAGGAAGAGCGCCCAGCCGGTCAGGAAGCCGGCGAAATCGTTGAACGCGACGCGGACGAACGTCGCGGCCCCGCCGGTCTCGCGAATCGAGGCCGTCCCCTCTGCGTACGAGAGCGCGACGACGAGGAACAGCAGGCCGACGAGGCCGAGCACCGCGGGCGTGAGCCCGAGCGCGTGCAGCGCGATGATCCCGAGCGCGAAGTAGATCGAGGAGGCGATCTCGCCGTAGGCGACGGAGGCGAGCTCCGGCGCGTCGAGGACCCGTTGCAGGCGGGGAAGCTTGCGGGCCATGGCGTGGGAGCCTATCGCCGGCGCAGGAGATACAGGCGCCCGGCGCCCACGGCGACGAAGAGGCAGCCGAACACGTAGCCGGCGCCGCCCCCGGCCCAGGCGGTGCGGACGAGGATCGCGAAGCCGAGCCCGACCGCGAGCAGGCCGAAGGCCAGCACCGCGCGGCGGTACACCGCGTTCATCAGGCGGCCACTCGCCCGGCGGCGACCATCACGCGACACGGAGCGTGCTTGAGCACGAAGTCGACGGTATCGCCGAAGATCACGCGCCGCCCTGCCTCGAGGCGAACGCGCCGCGGGCCTCCCATGACGATGATCTCAGAGTTGCGGCGGGCTGCCTCGTCGACGATCGCGCGGCCGGCGTTGCGGGCGCGCACGATGCGCTCGATCACGCGCACGCCGTACAACTCGCCGATGGCATGCGCCTCCTCGAGCTCGCGGTCGGCGGCCGCCAGCTCCTCCGGGAGGTACGCGTCGAGGGGCAGCTCGAGCGGCACCTCGATCACGGTCACCGCAACGATCGTCGCCCGCCGCTCCGCGGCGAGGCGGCAGGCGAGGTCCATCGCCTCCTCGGACGGGTACCCGGGCGCGACCGGGACGAGGACGTTCCGGAACTCGAGCGCCTGCGCCGGACCGATCTCGACGGGAGCCCGCACGGTCTCCGTCAGCGGCAGATGCACGACACGCCGGCGGTAGACGACGTAGACGGCGAAGCCGGCCACGAGCCAGCCGAGCCCGGCGTAGCGCGTCCCCGGACTCTGCACCACGACCACCAGCCAGGCGAGCGCCGTCGCCGTGCCGCCGAAGACGGCGAAGACCGGCCAGTCGACACCCCGGAGCCGCAGGTTCGGCCGCGCGCGGAACGCGAGCTCCTCGCCACCGCGGCGGCGCCGCAGCTGGATGACCGACACATGCGCGACGGTGAACGAGAGCATCGCGCCGAAGGAGTACATCGTCCCCAGGAAGGCGGTCCGGCCCGGCAGGAGGACGAGGATCGAGACGAAGCCGGCGAAGACGATCAGCGACAGCCACGGAGTCTTGAAGCGAGGATGCAGACGCCGGAAGGCGCCCGGCAGCTGGCGGTACGTCGCCATCGAGTAGGTGATGCGTGAGGCGCCGATGATCCCCGCGTTGGTGGCGATGAAGAGGATCGTCGCCGCCAGGATGCCGACGTACACCTTCAGCGACGAGAGCAGCGCGCCGCCGATCCCGAGGTTCGAGACGACACCGAGCACGGGATCGTTCTGGAAGCCGCCCTTGTCCGGCGTCAGGGCCAGCAGGGTCGTGAGCTTGCCGTCGATCACGTGCACGGGGAGTGCGGAGAGCGCGACGAGCGGCAGCGTGAAGTAGATCGCGAAGACCGCGACGGCGACCATCGAGATCGAGCGCGGGATGCTGCGAACGGGGTCGCGCGCCTCCTCGGCGAGGTTCGAGACCGTCTCGATCCCCGTGTAGGCGATCATGCCCACCGGGATCGCGAGGAAGAACTGGCCCCACGTGGGGGCCGTGCCGAGGTGGACGTTCGAGGTCAGCGTGTGCGGGCTGAAGACGAGGACGAAGCCGAGCAGCACGAGCAGCAGCTGCGTGGCGAAGTCGATCAGGGCCAAGACGATGTTCAGCTTCGCCGACTCCTGGATGCCGACGATGTTCAGGGCCACCAGGAGGGCGATCACGACCGCGCCGCCGATGATGTCCCACGGGTTCTCTTTCAGCGGCTCCCAGAAGATCGAGAGGTAGTGCGGCACGAAGAACGCCGAGATGGCGATCGTGATGATGTAGTTGAGCATCTGCGCCCAGGCCGCGCCGAACGAGACGAGCTCGTTGAAGGCGTGTCGCGCGAAGCTCGCGGAGCCGCCAGCCTCCGGATAACGGACCGTCCCCTCGGCGTACGTCGCCGCGGTCGCGGCGAAGAAGATGCCGGCGATGACGAAGACGAGCGGCGTGAGGCCGAGCGCGAAGACGGCGGTGACGCCGAGCGCGTAGTAGATCGAGGAGCCGACGTTGCCGTAGGCGGTGGCGAAGAGCGCGTTCGCGCCGAGAACGCGCTCCAGCTCGTGCTGCTGTCGGCGCCGGCGCGGGCTCACGCGCGGACTCTAGTGATGTAACCGGCGACGTTCGCCTAGTGGTGTGGGTACACCACTAATCCCGGGCAAACCCCCCGAAAGGCCCCAGGTAGACGGGCCCGAAGGCCGTTAGCGCCTCCTTCGCCTCGTCGCTCGGAGTGCCGTACACGACGAATCGCGTCGGGTCGACCGCTGCCAGGAACCGTCCGGCGAACTTCTCCCCGAACGTGCCCAGGTGCGCAAGCAACGCGGGCGAATCCGCGTATCGCTCGTAGAGATGAATCGCGCTCCTGTCGTCGCTGATCCACCACTCGTAGATCAGCGTGCCGGGCTCGGTGCGCGTCGACTCGACCATCTCGGCCATCAACGCCTTGAAGGTGTCGAGCTCACCCGGCTTCACCGCAACCTCGAGCAGCCACGAAACGTGATCGGCCATGCCTACCTCCCCTGACGCGCTGCCTGAGACGTGCTCAGCTTAGTGATGTAACCGGCAACGTGGCCATGGCCCCTGGCCCGCGATCACGCGGCGCCAGAGTCCGCCCTCGTCCTCGTCAAGGCAAAAGAGCCTTATCTGCGGACGATGACGGCCTCTGGCTTGGTGCTCACGACCCAGGAACCGGGCAACGTCACCGGCCACATCACTAGCCGGTCGCGCGGCCGGCCACCGGGCCGGTGGCGATCATCACGCGGCAAGGCGCGTCGCGCAGGATCGAGAAGATCTCACGCGGGAAGGCACGGTCGAAGCCGCGGCGCGACTCGACCGGCGCGCCGACGACGACGAGCTCCGCGCGGTGGTCGCGCGCCACCTCGGCGAGCTCGCGCCCGAGCGCACGGTCGCGCGTGCGGACGGTCCGGCGCCGCACGCTCACACCGTAGGAGTCGGCGATCGCGGCCGCCGCGCCGAGCTGCGCCCGGCGCGCCGCGGTCGGCCGCGAGCCGGCACGCGAGGTCGAGGGCATGCTCCGTCTCGGCGCGGCCGAGCAGCGGCACGACGATGCTGCGGTAGCGGATCGCAGCGGTGCGGCGCGCGAGACGGCGAACGTGCCTGGGCGCGATCCGAAGCCGCGACATCAGCGTACGTAGGTTCATCGCAGGATCTGGTACGGCACGCTGGCGAGGATCACGTTCGGCTCGAAGAGCAGAAGCCGCTTGATGTAGAGCCCGCGCTGGTTGTGGAGGAGGCGCTGCCAGCCGCGGGTGACGAGCTCCGGCATCAGCACGAGCACCGCCGTCCCTTCCTCCGCCGTCAGGCCACGCAGGTACTGCAGCAGCGGCCGGCCGATGTCGCGGTACGGCGCCTCGTCGATCTCGAGCGGGACGCGAGGGGAGTGCCGCGCCCAGTCGCGCCGGATTGCCCTGGCATCCTCGCGGCTGAAGGCGAAGTGCACGGCGCGCGTGTCTTCGATCCCGAGCGTGCGCGCATAGTTGACGGCCCGCATCGACGTGGCGTTCACGTCCGACACGATCACGCGGACGACGAGCCTGTCCAGTCCCGTCGAGGCAGCGCCGCGCACCGCGGGCACGTCGGTCACGACGACAGCGGGCTCGGCCAGCAGCCGCACCTTCAGCGCGAGCTCGAGCGGCCGTCGAGCCTGGTCGAGGAGCGAGTCGCTGCGGAAGAGCTCCGAGATCACGACCGTGACGAAGTCCGACTCCCCGCGCGGGAGCCGCCAGACCTGCCCGAGCACCGCGTCGACGGGCCCCACGTCGGTGTCGAGCACCTCGAGTGAGGGCAGGTCGTCGCCGAACCGGAACCAGCGCGGCCGGATCCCGGGGTCGGCGGAGCCCGTCGGCACGTGTATCGCGCGGAAGCCCTCGGGCGCGATGGTGCGGGCGAACCAGACGGCCTCGGCCAGCGCTTCGTCGAGCGACTGCACGAGCAGCAACGTGGTGTTGCGGGCGGAGGGCGCGGCGGCCACGGCGTCGGTGCCGGCGCGCAACCGCCTCTCGATGCGCGCGTAGTGCCGCCGCACGCCCAGCATCCCGAGCACCAGCAGCGGGATCGCGACGATCACGATCCACGCGCCCTCGCCGAACTTCGTGAGGATCACGATCGCCGTCACGAGTCCGGTGGCCGACCCGCCGACCGCGTTCACGGCGGCCCGCAGCCGCCAGCCCGGCGCCCGCCGCCGTCGCCAGTAGCGCACCATTCCCGCCTGCGAGAGCGTGAACGCCGTGAAGACGCCGATCACGTAGAGATGGATCAGGCTGTTCGTGTTCGCGTTGTAGATCCAGAGCAGCAGGCCCGCCGCGGTGGCCAGGACGAGGATCCCGTTCGAGAACACGAGCCGGTCGCCGAGGTTCGTGAACTGGCGTGCGAAGAAGCCGTCGCCCGCGAGAAGTGCCGCCAGGCGCGGGAAGCCCTGGAAGGACGTGTTGGCGGCCAGGATCAGGATCAGCAGCGTCAGTGCCTGGACGACGTAGAACATGAACCCGCCGACCGAGCCGGCCGGGAAGACGGCCCGCGCGATCTGGGAGACGACGGACGCGGTCCCGCTCGGAAGCGCGTGCAGGTGCACGGTGAGGTAGGAGACCCCGAGGAAGAGCGTGATCGCGATCACGCCGAGGGCGGCGAGCGTCTTCGCGGCGTTGCGCCCCTGCGGGTGCCGGAACGCGTTGACGCCGTTCGCGATCGCCTCGACCCCGGTCAGGGCCGTCGAGCCGGACGAGAAGGCCCTTAGCAGGACGAAGAGGGTGACCGAGCCGGCGCCGAGCGGCACCGGGTGCGGCACGACCGCGCGGTGGGCGTGGCCAGTGGCGAGCTCGACGAGACCGGCGACCACGAGCGTGACCATCGCGGTCACGAAGGCGTACGTCGGCAGCGCGAACAGCAAGCCCGACTCGCGGACGCCGCGCAGGTTGACGAGCGCGATGATCACGAGGCAGCCCAGCGACAGCGCCACCTTGTGCGCGCTCAGCGACGGGGCGAACGAGGTGATCGCGAAGATCCCGGCCGAGATCGAGACCGCCACCGTGAGGACGTAGTCGGTGAGCAGGGCCGCCGCGGCGACGAGAGCCGGCATCGTGCCGAGGTTCTCGCGCGCGACGACGTACGCGCCGCCGCTCACCTCGTACGCCTCGACCGTCTGGCGGTACGAGAGGATGACGATCGCGAGCAGCACCGCGATCGCGATCGAGATCGGGAAGATCAGGTGCGCCGCCGTCGCCGAGGCCGCGACCAGTACCACGAGTCCCGACTCCGTCGCGTACGCCACGGACGAGAGCGGATCGGAGGCGAAGATCGGCAGCGCGAGCGTCTTCGAGAGCAGCGTCTCCTCGAGCTGGCCCGTGCGCATCGGGCGGCCGACGATGACGCGCCGGACGCGGTGTGCCGGCTCGGTACCGGTGGTCTCCTCGTCCTCGCGCAGCAGGCTCACGGCTCGAGCGCTCCGAGGACGCGGGTCAGCGCGCGCGGGAGGAAGACGTCCGCGCCCTCGCTGTAGAGCGGGCTGCCGGGATTGTGCAGGAGGCCGGCTGCGAGTAGCACGCCGCGAGCGCCGACGGGCCGCTCGCTGCCGAGGCGGTCCGCGAGCAGCCGCAGCAGCTCGGCGTTCTGCCGCGCGGCGGGCCGCCTCAACGGCGAGGCGGACGGCAGCCGGTCGGGAGCAAGGGCGCGCAGCGTGCGCTCGACCTCGCGCTGCAGCGACCGGCGTCGGGCCGGCGCCGTGAGCTCGCGCGAGCGCCAGGCGGCGAGCGCGTCCACCTCGGCGTGACGCGGGCCCTGCAGGATGAGCCTGTCGGCCGTGCGGCGCACGGCCGCGAGCTCACGGCGCGCGGCGAGCGCCCGCAGCGTCCCGGCGGCGGCAAAGAGCGCCGCCGAGAGCGCGGCGAGCAGCCACAGACGCGGAACCGCCTCGAAGCCGAGGGCGACAGCGCAGAGAACCGCGAAGGGGATCGCGGCGCGTCCAGGACGGGGCAGGTCGAGCGCGGGGCGGCTGCGGGCGTACGAGGCCACGCTCCGACCGTAGGCCCGAGTCTGCTCAAGGCGCCGTCAGGGTTCCTGCGCGCGGCCTCAGGGATCCCTCAAGAACCGCGTCGCGCCGGATCCACGAGCCGGTAGCCCACGCCCGGCTCGGTGAGGATGTAGCGCGGCCGCGCCGGCTCCGGCTCGAGCTTCCGCCGCAGCTGCGACACGTAGACGTGCAGGTAGTGCGACTCGTCCGCGTACGCGTGGCCCCACACGTCCTGCAGGATCGCCTTGTGCGTCAGCAGCTTTCCCTGGTTGCGGACGAGGAGGCGCAGCAGGTCGAACTCGTGCGGGGTGAGCTGCACCGGCGACCCCGCGAACGTCACCTCGCGCGACTCGAGGTCGACCCGCAGCTCGCCGATTTCGTGCACGGGCTCCGGCGACGGCTCGGCACGGCGCAGGGCGGCGCGCAGGCGGGCGAGCAGCTCGTCCACCCCGAACGGCTTCGTCACGTAGTCGTCGGCGCCCGCGTCGAGCGCGGCGACCTTCTCGCTCTCGTCGCCGACCACGGAGAGGACGATCACCGGCACCGAGGTCCAGGTGCGCAGCTCGCGGCACACCTCGGTGCCGCGCCCGTCGGGCAACACGAGATCGAGGATCACAGCGTCGGGCGGACGCACCGCCGCGGCCGTGAGCGCCTGCTCTGCGGTTTCGGCCGTCTCCACGTCGTAGCCGGCGCCGCGCAGGCTGGTGCGCAGGGCCCTCAGGATCTGCAGTTCGTCATCCACCACCAGGACCCGACTCATACGACTGTAGGCGTCCGCTCGGCAATTGGGAGCGCGAGCACGAAGTGCCCGCCGGCGCCGCCGTCCTCCGACCAGACGCGGGCGCCGTTCGCCTCGGCGAAGCCGCGCGCGATCGCGAGGCCGAGGCCCGCGCCGCTCCGCGGCGGGCCGGTCCCACGACGGAATGCCTCGAAGACCGCCTCGCGCTCCGCCGCCGGCACGCCGGGACCGAGGTCGAGCACATGGAGGCGAAGCTCGCCGGCGTGCGCCTCCCCCTGGACGCGCACGGGTGAGCCGGCGGGTGAGAACTTCAGCGCGTTGTCGAGCAGGTTGACGAGCACGCGCTCGATCTGGAGTGCGTCGACTCCCACGGGCGGCGCGTCCGGATCGAGCTCGACGGCGACGCGATCCGCGGCGGGGCCGAGCTCCTCGATCGCGCGGCCGACGAGCTCGTCGAGCGGCCAGAGCTCGACGTGCGGCAGGACGACGCCGCTGCGAAGCCGTGAGAGGTCGAGGAGGTTGCCCACGACCCGGTCGAGCCGGTCGGCCTCGGAGCGGATCGTCAGCACCAGCTCGTCGCGATCGGCCCGCGCCAGTCGCACCTCGGGGTTGGCGAGCCCGGACGCTGCGGCGACGATCGCGGTCAGCGGCGAGCGCAGGTCGTGCGAGACGGAGTGCAGCACCGCGGTCTTGATCGCGTCGCTGCGGCGGAGCGCCTCGGCCTCGAGAGCCTCAGCCTCGAGCGCGGTGCGGTCGAGCTCCACCGCGAGCAGTGACGCCAGCGCCGGCAGGAACCGCTCGGCCGCCTCGGGCTCGACCGCATGCTCGGCCGAGACGAGCAGCGTCCCCACCCGCCGCGCGCCGGCGGCGAGCGCGTAGGCGCTCTCGTCCCCGTCCGGCTCGGCGTCGCCGAGCGCCAGCCGCGCGTGCGGGACGCCGAGCACGCGCGCCGCGAGCCCGGCGACGCGCTCGAGCTCGGCGGGCAGCCGGTTGCCCGCCAGGAGATCGCCTGCGACCTCCGCGAGCACGGCAGCCTCGCGCTCGCGGCGCTCGGCAAGCTCGGCTCGCCGCCGCGCGCGGGCCGCGAGCGCGCTGACGACGATCGCCGTGACGAGATAGACCGCGAGCACCGCCCAGTTCTCGGTGTCGCGGAGGTGAAACGTGTGCTGCGGCGGCAGGAAGAACCAGTTGAACGCGAGCATGCTCGCGACCGAGACCACGGCGCCGAGCACGACCCCCCAGAGGAGCGCCACCGGCAGCACCGCGAACACGTAGAGCACGCCGAGGCTCAGCACCGGCACGTAGAGCTTCAAGACCTCGATCGCCGCTGTGACGAGAGCGACCGCCCCCGCGCTCGCGAGCAGCCCGACGGCAAGCTCCCACCGAGTCCGGCCGAGTCTCACGTGGAAAACGCTACTCCGAGCGCGTGACGAACGGCGGGCGGCCGCTCGCCGCAGGTCTAGCCGTGGATCGAGACGATGATCGGAATGAGCAGGATCGCGACGATGTTGGTGATCTTGATCATCGGGTTGATCGCCGGACCCGCCGTGTCCTTGTAGGGATCGCCGACAGTGTCGCCGGTGACCGCGGCGGCGTGCGCCTCCGAGCCCTTGCCGCCGTAGAGGCCGTCCTCGATCAGCTTCTTCGCGTTGTCCCAGGCGCCGCCGCCGGAGGTCATCGCGATCGCGAGGAAGAGGCCGGTGACGATGGTGCCGATCAGCAGCCCGCCGAGCATGCGGGGGTTGATCGCGCCGACGACGATCGGGAACGCGATCGGGACGAGCGCCGGCAGGAGCATGCTCCGAATCGCCGAGCGGGTGACGATGTCGATCGCCCGCCCGTACTCGGGGCGCGAGGTGCCTTCCATGATCCCCGGGTCCTCGCGGAACTGGCGCCGCACCTCCTCGACGACCTCGCCGCCGACGCGGCCGACCGCCTGCATTGCGAGCGACGCGAACAGGAACGGCATCAGGCCGCCGATGAAGAGGCCCGCGATCACCCACGCGTTCGAGAGATCGAACGTGAGCGTGCCGAGCGAGCCGTGGCCCGCACCCTGCGTGTGGATGCCGTCGGCATACGAGCCGAAGAGGACGAGCGCGGCGAGCGCGGCGGAGCCGATCGCGTAGCCCTTCGTCACGGCCTTCGTGGTGTTGCCGACGGCGTCGAGCGGATCGGTGATCGCGCGCACCTCGGGCGGCAGGTCGGCCATCTCGGCGATGCCGCCCGCGTTGTCCGTCACCGGGCCGTACGCGTCGAGCGCCACGATCAGGCCGGTCATGGAGAGCTGTGCCATCACGGCCACGCCGATGCCGAAGAGGCCGGCGAAGTGGTTCGCGAGCAGGATCCCGATCGCGATCACGATCACCGGCGCCGCGGTCGCCTGCATGCCGACGGCGAGCCCCTCGATGATGTTCGTCGCGTGTCCGGTCAGGGACGCGTGCGAGATCGACTTGACGGGGCCCCAGCGGGTGCCGGTGTAGTACTCCGTAATGCCCACCAGCAGGAACGTGACCGCGAGCCCGATCAGCGCGGAGCCGTAGAGGTTGTCGAAGCCGAAGCGGCCGTG
>WNGE01005525.1_pt1 | contig 14253 bp, 17 predicted proteins | sample 5400651 | NCBI WGS metagenome assembly WNGE01 (sample SAMN13153370, study PRJNA577476) | soil metagenome | isolation source: 60 cm soil or saprolite under grassland replicate 2 | place: USA:California | collected 2016-06-15 | reverse complement strand
TCCCCAGCCAGGATCCCAGGCAGATCTTAAGGTTGCGCCGCTTCTTCGCGGCGGCTGGGACCTCGCTTCTGGCGATCGGCCTCTTCTTTGCGTGTCAGGTTCAGGGCGTTATCAGCGAAGCAGCGTTTTTTGAAATCGCTGCGGTCAGCCTCCTCGCGATCCTTGTCTTCTACATCGTGTTTCGCTCCGGGTTGAATCTGAAACTCCCCGATCCGAGCCTTACGGAGCCGCAGATGCTGGTCGCGACGCTCGTCGTCCTGTACGCCATGTATTCGGCGAATTCCGGGCGCGGGGCTTTCTTGACTCTCCTTCTGATGGCCTTCTTGTTCGGCGTGCTGCGCCTTAAAACCAGGGCGTTACTGGCGTACGCGTTTTTCATGCTGGCGGCTTATGGAGCGGTGATCGTCCTCCTGTGGCAATTCAAGTCGGAGACGCTGGACCTGCGTCTGGAGTTCCTCCAATGGCTGGCGCTCGCCATCACGCTTCCATGGTTCTCTCTGATGGGTGGCTACATCAGCGAGCTTCGCGTGCAGCTGCGCGAGAGTAATGCACAGCAGCACCGTTCGCTGGAACTCGTGAAGGCGAGCGAAGCAAATCTTGCTGAGGCGCAGCGCATCGCACGCCTTGGGAGCTGGACGTTCGATCCCGCTACCGGCGTAACCGAGTGGTCGTTGGCAACGTATCGCATCTTTGGCGTTGATCCGGCACACGCGCCACTGTCGGGTGAGGACTTCCTGCAGCGCATCCATTTGGAAGATCGCCATCACTACAACGCGCTGATCAGAACCGCGTTGCGCGAAGGCCGCCGTTGCGAAAGCCAGTTTCGCATCGTGTCGCGAGAAGGCGACAGTTGCTGGGTGCACGCGGTGGCTGAACCCGTCGTCCGCGAAAACGGGCACGCGGCCTTACTGCGGGGCACGTTCATGGATATCAACGAGCGCAAGCTGCTCGAGCACCGCCAAGCGCTGGAGCACAATGTAATTCGCGTGGTGGCCGAATCCGAGACCATCGACGATGCCATGCCGAAGATCATAAAAATGGTCTGCGAGACCTTCGGCTGGGATTGCGGGCTCTATTGGCGCTGGGATAAGCGAGACCGCTTGCTGCGCTGCTCCGACACGTGGAATATCAACTCGAGCGAGGTCAGGGAGTTTGTCATGCTCAGCAAGCAACAAGGCCTTTCGCCGACGCCAGCAGGATTGATTCGGCGCGTGTGGTCGACCGGCGAGCCCGTTTGGATCGCCGACGTCCCCCGCGAGCCGAGTTTTCTGCGTGCGTCCATCGCGGCCAAGGCCGGGTTGCACGGGGCATTCGCATTCCCGATCAGGATCGGGGACGAGCTTTGTGGAGTGCTGGAGTTCTTCATCCGGAACGTCTGCCAACCCGACGCAGCCTTGCTTCGCATGGCTCAGTCCATCGGCTTGCAGATTGGTCAGTTCATTGTACGCACGGCCGCGCAGAAGCAGATCCGCCAGCTCGCCCACTTCGATTTCCTCACCGGCCTGCCGAACCGCACCTTGTTCAATCAGCTCCTGGAACACGCACTCGCCAAGGCGCAGCGGCATACACGCGAGTTGGCGGTACTATTCATCGACCTCGACGGCTTCAAGCAAATCAATGACCGCTTTGGCCACGACGCCGGCGATCACCTTTTGGTGACTTTCACGATGCGTCTTCGAGAAAGCCTGCGTAGATCGGACCCTGTCGGGCGGCACACCGGGTCTGACACCGCCGCGCGCCTAGGTGGCGACGAGTTTGTTGTGATCATCGACGAGTTCGTGAACCCGTTCGAGGTCGAGGCGGTGGCGAAGAGGATTCTCGCCGCAGCTGCGCAACCGTTTTCCTTCGCAGGACCGGAGGGTCAAGTCAGCGCGAGCATAGGGATCAGTATCTATCCGACCGACGGCACCGATATCGAGACCCTGACCAAGAACGCCGACCGGGCCATGTACCGGGCGAAGCAGGTGGGAAAGAATACCTATCGATTTTTCTCGGGAGCCCTCTAGAGCGCGACAGCATTGTCAGGAGCTAGCGCCCCGACCGGGTCGAGACTGAGCGGGGCGAGGTAGCCAACGACGAAGGGGATGAGCGTCCTCGGATCGCCGAACGCGCCTGCCCACCCAGCCGATCAAAGCGATTGCCGCGGAGGAAAGGATAAAAAGACTCGCGCAAGCGGCCCAATATCGTGGGCCCTCGGGGCCGCTGCCGTTTAGACCGAGGCGATTCTGCCTTCGCGCTCGTCCGGCTGCGCCTCAACATCCGACCCGCCGCCGTTGAACAGCGCATTGAGCAGCACAGCGCTGATCGCAGCGAGCGTGATGCCGCTGTTCACGACCGGCGAGAGCCACCGGGGCACTTGGGCGAAAAACGTTGGCGCGACTAGCGGGATCATGCCGACCGCGATGCTGATCGCAATGATGAGGAGATTATGGCGTGGGCCGTAGTCGACGCGGGCGAGTATCTTGATCCCCGTCGCCGCGACCATGCCGAACATGACCAGGCCCGCGCCGCCGAGCACCGGCTGCGGGATCGATGCCACGATCGTGCCAAGCTTGGGCAACAGCCCCAATGCGATCAGGATGCCGCCGGCGACGGCGACAACCCAGCGGCTGCGCACGCCGGTGACGCCGACCAGGCCGACATTCTGCGAAAACGACGTGTACGGAAACGTGTTGAACACGCCGCCGATGATCGTACCCAGGCCGTCGGCCGCAAGCCCGCGCGCGATCTCGGGCGGGCCGATCTTCTTTTCGCAGATCTCGCCCAGCGCGAGAAACATGCCGGTCGACTCGACCATGACTACGATCATCACGATGCACAGCGAAACGATCGCGCCGAGCTCGAAGCGCGGCGTGCCGAAACGGAAGGGGTAGACGAGCGCGACCCAATCAGCGTCGTACACGCCCGCGAAGTCGACCGTGCCGAGCGCCATCGCCGCCGCGAAGCCGAGAATCAGGCCGAGCAGCACGGCGATGTTGGCGACGAAGCCGGTAAAGAGCTTGTTGATCACGAGAATCGTCGCCAGCACCAGCGCGACGAGGCCGAGATTGATCGGGTCGCCGAAATTCTTCGCGCCCACGCCGCCGCCCGCCCAGTTGATGCCGATGCGCAGCAAGGTGATTCCGATCACGGTGATGATCGTGCCGGTGACGAGCGGTGGAAAATAGCGCACCAGCCGGCTCGCGAACGGCGCAACCATTACCGTGAATACGCCGGCGACGATCACCGCACCGAAGATCCCCGTGATGTCCATACCGCTCGCGGCCATTGCGACCAGCGGGCCGACGGCGGCGAAGGTGACGCCCATGACCACCGGCAAGCGGATGCCGAAGCGCCAGAAGCCGATGCACTGGATCAGGGTCGCGAGGCCGCAGGCGAAGAGATCCGCGTTGATCAGGAATGCGATCTGATCCTTCGGCAGCCGCAACGCGCCGCCGACGATCAGCGGCACCGCGATCGCGCCAGCGTACATCACCAGCACGTGCTGCAAGCCAACCGCGGCCATCTGGCCGTAGGGCGGTACCTCGTCGACGGCGTGGACGCTTGGCGCCGTTGTCATTTCTGCGTCAATTCCCTCGGGGAGAGGGTTAGGGGCGAGGGGCATTATTCTTCTACCAGCGCCTCCAGGCGCAACCACGCGATGCGCGCGATCTGCTGCAGCGCTTCCTCGAACTCGGTGGCGCGATCGCGCTCGAGGCGCTCGGCGAAGCGGGCGATGATGGCCGCCCGGTCGAGACCCTTCACTGCGAGGATGAACGGAAATCCGAATTTGGCGTTATAGGCGCGATTGAGTTCCTGCAGCCGCGCGAATTCCTGCGGCGAGCACTGGTTGAGCCCGGCGCCGGATTGCTCGGCCTTCGAATCCGCCGTCAACCGGCCGCGGACGGCCGCCTTGCCGGCCAGCTCCGGATGCGCGCGGATGAGCGCGAGCTGTGCGTCTTCCCCCGCGCTGCGAACGGCATCCACCATCGCGCGGTAGAGCGCGTCAAGCGTCGCGAATGGGTGTCGCGGCCAGGCGGCTTCCGCGACCCACGGCGAATCCTCGAAGACGCCGCCCAGCGCCACGACAAAGCCGCGGCGGTCGCGCGCATTGAGCTCTGCGAGAGTCATGTCTTCGCCGCGTATGGATGCACTGCAAGCCAGTGCCGGGCGATGTCGATGCGGCGCGCGATCCAGACGGCATCGTGGTTCCGGATGTAATCGAGGAAGCGGGCGAGCGCCGCGAGCCGGCCCGGCCGGCCGGCGATGCGGCAGTGCAGCCCGATCGACAGCATCTTGGGCGCATCGAGCCCCGCCGGATCGCCCTCGGTGTAGAGCACGTTGAAGGCGTCGCGCAGGTAGGCGAAAAACTGCCCGCCGCTGTTGAAGCCCTGCGGCGTTGCGAAGCGCATGTCGTTGGTGTCGAGCGTGTAGGGCACGACGAGATGAGGCTTCACGCCGCTCTTGGTTTCGACCTCGGCCCAGTAGGGCAGGTCGTCGGCGTAGGAATCGGCGTCGTAGACGAAGCCCCCGTGCTCGACGACAAGCCGCCGCGTGTTCGGGCTGTCGCGCCCGGTGTACCAGCCTTCGGGCGCCTTGCCGGTCAGCCGCTTGATCACGACGACCGCGCGCGAGACGTGCTCGCGCTCGGTTTTTTCGTCCATCTGCTGGTAGGAAATCCAGCGCCAGCCATGGCTCGCGATTTCATGGCCGTCCTCGAGCATCACCGCGACCGCGGCAGGATTGCGCTCGAGCGCCATCGCCACGCCGAAGATAGTCACCGGAATGCGCCGCTCGCGAAACAGGCGCAGCAAACGCCACAGCCCGGCGCGCGAGCCGTATTCGTAGAGCGACTCCATGCTCAGGTGGCGCATCGCAAACGGCTGCGCGCCGATGATCTCGGACAGGAACGTTTCCGATGCAGCGTCGCCGTGCAGCACCGAATTCTCGGAGCCTTCCTCGTAATTGAGGACGATCTGCACCGCGATGCGCGCGCCGCCCGGCCACCGTGCATGCGGCGGATGCGCGCCATACCCGATCAGGTCGCGCGGGTAGCGATCCATGGGAGGCATGTCGTTGTCGTGAGCGGCAGGCGGGCGGAATAGAATACTCCGTAAATGAGGGCGTGGAGCTAACCCTAAAACTTGTCAAGCCTTATGACTTACTACAAAGTAAGGAATACCTAATTAAGGAAGGCAGAATGTCCACGGCAACCGTCACAAGCAAAGGTCAAATCACTATCCCGCTCCCGGTACGCCGGAAGCTTGGCCTCGACGCCGGTGACCGGGTCGAGTTTGTCGAGCTCGCCCCCGGCGAATTTGCGTTGAAGCCGGCGACGGAAGATGTTCGCTCGCTCAAAGGCATAATCCCGAGGCCTGTCCGGCCGGTATCGATTGGCGCCATGAACGCTGCCATCAAACGCCGGGGATCCGGCCGGTGATTGGGCTGGATACGAACGTCCTCGTGCGCTACCTTGCGCAGGACGATCCTCGGCAAGCAGCGAAGGCGCTTCACCTGATCGAAAGAGAATGCAGCGAATCGCGCCCCGGTTTCATTGCTGCCATGGTGCTGGCAGAGCTGGTGTGGGTGTTGGAGAGCTGCTACAGAAGTACTAAGAGCGAGATTGTCACGGTATTGCAGCGGATTTTGCGGACCAGGCAGCTGATCGTTCAGGACGCCGAGACTGTCTGGAAAGCGGTGCGATTGTTCGAAACGAGCAAGGCGGATTTTGCGGATTGTCTGATCGAACGTAGCGGCGCCATGCGCGACTGCCAGTACACGGCAACGTTCGACAAGGGCGCCGCCGACGCCGGCATGCGCTTGGTCACCTGAACAGCTGCCTCAGGCGCAACCAGTGGATGCGACGCGGCAGCCAACGCGCAATCAGGCTTCCGAATCAACGTCCAACACCACGCCCTCCAACATCCTCACCGCCGTCTTCGCCACCTGCAGCGTATCGAAATACGCATAGCCCGCCACCGCTGCGGCGCCGACGACCGGCAGCCAGCGGCTCGCAGCAGTGCCGGCGACGCGCTGCGATACCGAGATGCCGACCGCGGTCAAAACACTCCTCAGCGCGCCGCCCGATAACTGTCGGATGACCAAGCGCTCTCCGGCGCGCACCGCGACGTCGCGCGTGAGCTGGCTTGCCGCATGCCGGAACAGGCAATACAGCATATGCGAGCGCGTGAGCTGCATTTCCTTGCCATAGAGCCCTGCGATATCGGCGACCATCTGCGCCTGGATGCGCCAGATCGCGACCAGATCGGGCAGCACCGTCAGCAGTCCGAACACCCCGGGCGGCAGCGCAAGCGCGCCAGAAAGTGCCGCCGCCCGTCCCGCGGCCTTGCGCGCCAACCGGCGTGCCGCGGCATCCGGGTTCTCCACCGCGCGCTCGCGGCTCTCGGGCACGCCGCTGACGACGTTCTCGATCGCATCGGCCACGCTACCGAGCAGCGGTTGGACGGCAAGGGAATAGGAATGCGCCATAGTCCATTCACCCAATGAGCAGCGACGGCGAGCGTGACGCTACGGTGGTCCCGGGCATCGCTGCGCTCAGCCAGGGCTACGTAACTTCTCCGCCCATCGCGCTGCGCGCTCAGCCCGGCTACCCAGCGTCGCGTGCCGGTCGTGCAGACGTCGCTAGTATACGGGTTACAATCGGCGCCAGAAAACATGGGAGGAGCCGTGCGCACAACGCATCGGCCTGTGCTCGCAGCCGCGACAACCGGCGCTCGCGAGTGAAACGTACGCCGCAGATCTTTCCGTACTCGAACTCGCACACCGGGTATGTCGAGTACGATCCCGGCGCGGTCGACGTCGCGGCGCGGGCCATCGCGCTCATCGAAGGCGCGGCTCCGTGGACCGAGGTCGAGCACATCGGCAGCACTGCCATTCCCGGCTGCGCGGGCAAGGGCATCGTCGATCTGATGGCGATGTATCCGCCGGGCAAGCTCGAGGCGACGCGCGAGGCAATCGACGCGCTCGGCTTCCAGCACCAGATGGTGGGCCATATCTTTCCCGAGGAGCGGCCGATGCGAGTCGGCGCGATCCAGTACGCGGGCAAGCGCTACCGTCTGCACGTGCACTTGATCGACTTGAACAGTCCGGAAAAGGAAACGCTGCGGCGCTTCCGCGACGTGCTGCGCGCCGACCCGGCGCTGCGCGATGCCTATCAGGCGAAGAAACGCACGATTCTCCAGTTAGGCGTGCGCGATCCCAAGGACTACACCTACGCCAAGCGTGAGTTCATCACCTCGGTCATCGGGCAGCATTGAAGCCAGCGATGCGCGTGTTCGGATTCGCCGGCTGGTCCGGCAGCGGCAAGACGACGCTCATCGAGCAATTGATCCCGCGCTTCATCGCGCACGGTTTGACAGTGTCGCTGGTCAAGCACGCGCATCACGAGTTCGACCTCGACCAGCCGGGTAAGGATTCGTTCCGGCATCGCGAAGCGGGATGCCGCGAGGTGCTGGTGACCTCCGCTGCGCGCTGGGCGTTGCAGCACGAGCTGCGGGGAAGGCCGGAACTCACGCTCGACGAGGCGCTCCAACGGCTGTCACCCTGCGACCTGGCGTTGGTCGAGGGTTTCAAGGGCTCCCCGATCCCAAAGCTCGAGGTCTACCGGGAGAGCGTCGGAAAGCCGTTGCTGCACCCGCGCGACCCGGAAATCGTCGCGGTGGCGACCGACGGGCCGTTGGCGACTGCGCTCCCGGTCCTGCCCTTGGGGGACCCTGACGCCGTTGCAACATTCATCCTTCGCCAGGTGAGTCTGGAGACACGCCGGAATTGACTTGGGCGGGGGCTTGGGGGTAAGGTCGATTTGTGGACATCCTGTGCATCCGTAGTGGATCACAGGTGGATAGTGGGGCTGAAAGTCGTGAAGAAACAAATACTTCTGGGGATGCTCGGTGCGGCGCTGGGGATTTGCACCGCCGCGACCGTATTCGCCCAGAGCGGTTTCTACGGCGGCGTCTCGATGCGCGACCACGGTGCAGAATCGGGCGGCCTCATGCTAGGCGACCAACCTCTTGCATGGAGCCGGTTCACCACGCCGGTCTCCGACGACGCCGATCAGCGCTCGCTGGTGTTCGGTGGCTATCGCTGGAAGAACGATCTCGCCGTCGAGGCCGCTTTCAATACCGCCGACAAGTACGCGTTGCGGCCCAGTCGCGCGGGTCTGACCGTCGGGCCGGGACTGGGGCTCACCCTCGGCGATTTCGCGACGCGAACCTGGAACGCGGACGTCTACACCAGTTGGGAATTGATCCGCCGCCTGTCGCTCTACGGTCGCCTGGGTTATGCGCAGAGCGAACCGCGCCCGTTCTTCTCCGGCGCATCGCTGGTGCAGAGCGATCCGCGGCGGCAGCGCGATGGCGTGAATTACGGCGTCGGCTTGCGCTATGACGTCACGCATTCATTGGGGCTGCGCGTCGAATACGCGCGCTTCGGCCGCTTTGCCGGGGAAATGATCGGCAGCGGAATGCCCGACTCCGATCAGGTCTCGATCGGGGTGCAATACCGGTTCTGAGCTGCATCTTCAGCTGTACACGCCGGCGGAGTGATACCGCCGGCGTTTTTGTTTGCGGCGGCTGCGCGACGCGGCAGCACGCGCGATGGTGCAAGAAGGTTCGCCAGCGGTAAGATGCTCCTGTGATAACGCTCGTATATCTCGCGCGCCTGCGCGAAACGCTGGGTACGTCTGGCGAAAAGGTTGAGCCGCCGCACGAAGTCGGCACCGTGGCGGCGCTGCTGGCCTGGCTGCGCACGCGCGGGGGCGCCTGGGCGGCCGAGCTCGCGCCCGGGCGCGCGGTGCGCGTCGCGGTCAACTACGACGTTGCCCGACCCGACACGCCGGTCAAAGCTGGCGATGAGGTCGCCCTGTTTCCCCCGGTGACGGGTGGCTAGACGCCGATGCCGGTTCGCGTTCAGACCGGAGACTTCGACGTCGCGCGCGAAATCGCGGCGCTACGCGCCGGCGACCCGCGCGTAGGCGCGGTCGCCGCGTTTATCGGTCTCGTCCGCGACATCAACGACGCAGCGGCCGTAACCACGCTCACGCTCGAACATTATCCGGGCATGACCGAGAAGGCGCTCGCGCGGATCGTCGACGAGGCCAAGTCGCGATGGAGCGTCTACGATGCGCTCGTGGTCCATCGCGTCGGCGAATTGAAGCCCACCGATCAGATCGTGCTGGTCGTCGTGACCGGCGCGCACCGCGGCGAGGCGTTCGCCGCGTGCGAATTCATCATGGATTACCTGAAGACGCGCGCTCCGTTCTGGAAGAAGGAGCAAACGCCCGCCGGCGAGCGCTGGGTCGAAGCACGCACGAGCGACGACGACGCGGCGGCGCGCTGGTAGGTGCGAATTCGTTCGCACGCGGCGCAACGCGAACGGCGACCAGATGAATCGGGCCGTGCGAATTCATTCGCACGCAGCGCAGCATGAATCGGCGCGGCCGGATAAATCCGGCCCTACGAAAAACATGGCCGCCGCATTGATCGCAATCGACTGGGGTACGACCTCGGCGCGCGCCTATCGCCTCGATGCGCGCGGCCGTATCCTCGACGAGCAAAGCGCGCCACTCGGCGTGCAGAAGGTCGAGCCCGGCGAATTCCCACGAGCCCTGACCGCGCTGCTTGGTGCAGATGTTCCCGAGCGCGTCCCGATGATCGCCTGCGGCATGATCGGCAGTAGGCAGGGCTGGATCGAAGCGCCGTATCGCGACTGTCCCGCGGACTTCGACGGCTTCGCCGCAGCGTTGACGCCCGTCTCCGGAACGCACCTTTGGATCGTGCCCGGGCTCGTCTGCCGCGATGCGGACGGTGTGCCCGACGTGATGCGCGGCGAGGAGACGCAGATCCTGGGCGCGCTCGACGACGAGACGTGGGCGCAAGTGGCGCCTCGTGTCGTCGTCCTGCCCGGCACACATAGCAAGTGGGCGCTGGTCCGAGGCAGGACGATCCAAGCCTTCGCGACCTTTATGACCGGCGAGCTCTACGCGGTCCTGTGCAAGCACAGCATCCTCGGCCGGCTCGCCAGCGCAGACGGCCACGGCGACGGCGCCGCGCTGGAGCGCGGCGTCCGACTAAGCCTGCGCGATGCGGCGGCATTCCTCCACGACCTCTTTTCCGCGCGCACGCTGGCATTGACCGGCGCACTTGCACCCGAAGCCGTCGCCGACTACCTTTCGGGTTTGCTGCTCGGCGCCGAGGTCGCCGCCGGGCGGCGCTGGCTCGAAACACACGCGGTGACGGGGGAATCCGTGATTCTGGTCGGAGAAGCGGAGCTATGCGAGCGTTATCGGCGCGCGCTCGCGCTCGCCGGCATCGAGGCGGCGATGGGTGCACCCGATGCTGCCGCGAGAGGATTGTGGCGCATCGCGCTCCATTCGGGGATGGTGGCGCGATGAGTTCGCTGCACAGGTATCTGAGGCCGCTGCCGCTGGTCGCGGTGTTGCGGGGCATCACGCCGGCCGAAATCGACGCCGTAGGCGCAGCACTGGCCGATAACGGCTTTCGCATTCTCGAGGTGCCGCTCAATTCACCCGACCCCTTCGAGAGCATCGCGCGGATGGCCCGTGAATTCGGCGAGCATTGCCTCCTCGGTGCAGGGACGGTGCTGAAACTTGAAGACGTGGCGCGCGTCGCCGACGCAGGCGGCAAGCTCATCGTTATGCCGCACGGCGATGTCGCGATCGTGCGCGAAGCCAAACGCCTCGGCCTCGTCTGCCTCCCGGGTGTGGCGACGACGACCGAGGCATTCGCAGCGCTCGACGCGGGCGCCGACGGCCTCAAGATGTTTCCAGCGGAGCAGCTTTCGCCGGCGGTGCTGAAGGCCTGGCGCGCGGTGCTGCCGAGGGACACGCTCGTGTTTCCGGTCGGCGGCATCCGTCCCGACAATATGGCGCCGTACTGGGCGGTCGGTGCGAACGGCTTCGGCACGGGCTCGAATCTCTACCAGCCCGGTGCGGCTCCCGACGCAGTGCGCGCGGTCGCGGCGCAATACGCGGCCGGATTCGCGGCGCTGAAGGCAAACCGATGAGTGGCGAGCGCTTCGATCTGGTTGGATTGGGCGAACCGATGATCGAGCTCAACCAGACGCGGGGCGCCGGCGTCGAATACGTGCAGGGATTCGGCGGCGACACGTCGAATTGCGCCATCGCCGCGGCGCGACTCGGTGCGCGCACCGCGTACGTCACGCGGCTGGGCAACGATGCGTTCGGCCGCAACTTCCTGGACCTGTGGCGGCGCGAAGGCGTGGACGCGACGGGAGTCGGCATCGATGCCGATGCGCCGACCGGCATCTACTTCGTCGCGCATGGCGCCAAGGGTCACGAATTCAGCTATCTGCGCGCAGGCTCGGCGGCGAGCCGCATGCGGCCGGCGGATCTGCCTTTGGCGGTGATCCGCGCGGCGAAGGTCCTGCACCTGTCCGGCATCAGCCAGGCGATCTCGGCTTCCGCGTGCGACGCCTGCCTCGCCGCCATCGAGGCTGCTCGCACTGCGGGGGTCAAGATCTCCTACGACACCAACCTGCGCCTCAAGCTGTGGCCGTTGCCGCGGGCGCGGGCCATTATCCGCGCGAGTCTGGCATTCGCCGATTGGGCGCTGCCGAGTCTCGACGACGCGAAGCTCTTGTTCGACTGCGAGGACTCCGACGCGATTCTCGATGCGTGCCACGCGGCCGGCGCACCGCTGGTCGTGCTGCGCTGCGGAGCCGACGGATGCGTCGTGTCCGACGGCCGCCGCCGCGAGCGCATCGCCGGGCACCGCGTAAAAGCGATCGATGCGACCGGCGCCGGCGACTGTTTCGACGGCGCGTTCGCCGTGCGGCTCGTTGCGGGTGACGATCCAGTCGCGGCGGCGCGCTACGCCAACGCCGCGGCCGCGCTGGCGACGACCGGCTACGGCGCGGTCGCGCCGCTGCCGCGCCACGCCGACGTCATCGCGCTCCTGGAGGAGAAAGTGGCGACGTGATCACAGCCACGTACCAGGAAGACCTGTTTCGCGACAAGGTCGCGCTGGTATCGGGCGGGACGAGCGGTATCGGCGCGGCAATCGGCAACGCACTCGCCGAGCTCGGCGCGAGCGTCACCGTCACCGGAGCGACGCCGGCCGAGGCAGAGGATGCGCACGAGCGTGCGAGCTTCTGGGTCGAGCACGCCGCCGCGCTCGACGTTCGCAATGGTGCCGCGGTCACGGCGTTTCTCGCGGGATTTGCGAGCCTGGACATTCTCGTCAACTGCGCCGGCATCATCCGCCGCGGCGAAGAGCACGATCCGCGCGTTTTTGCGGAAGTCGTCGACGTCAATCTGACCGGCACCATGCGTCTGTGCGCGGGTGCCCGCCCACTGCTGGCGAAGAGCAAGGGCTGCATCGTAAATACCGCGTCGGTTCTGGCGAATTTCGGCGGCGCGCTCGTTCCCGGCTACAGCGCCAGCAAGGGCGGCGTCGCACAGCTCACCAAATCGCTGGCGATCGCGTATGCTGCGGAACAAATCCGGGTGAACGCGATTGCGCCCGGCTGGATCGCCACGCCTTTAACCCAGGCGCTGCAGGACGACCCGGCGCGCAGCGACGCGATTCTGTCGCGGACACCTTTCGGCCGCTGGGGGATCCCGGACGACGTCGCCGGGGCGGCGATCTTTCTGTGCTCGCCCGCGGCGTCGTTCATTACCGGTACGATCCTCGCCGTTGACGGCGGCTACACGGCTGCGTAGGTCATGGCACTCAATACCGCGATCCGCTATCTCAAGAAGGGCGAGTGGGCAAAGGCCCACGCGATCGTGCAGCAGGACGAATCCAAGCTCGGCTGCTGGGCGCACGGCATCGTGCATTTGGTCGAAGGCGATCTCGGCAACTCGCGTTACTGGTACCGCCGCGCGGGCCGGCCGTTTCCCAAGGACCGTGACGTCGATCGCGAAGTCGCGGAACTGACCACGGCGCTCAAGGCGATGCAGTGACCGCGGCGCTGATCCTGCCGTCCACGGGCATCCGGCCAGAAATTGCCACGGCCGCGATTCCCGGCGACGAGCGCGTCTGGGTGCCGCAAGCCAAGGACGTCTCGTTTAGGCCGCTTTTGTTCAATACCGTGACCGGAGGATGGTGCAACCTGCTGCGCGTGCGCCGATCGGGCGTCCTGTCGCGGCATCGGCATCCGATGGCCGTCGTCGGTTACGTGATCAAGGGTCGCTGGCGCTATCTCGAGCACAACTGGGTGGCGGAGGAGGGCAGCTTCGTCTATGAGCCGCCGGGCGAGATCCACACGCTGATCGTGCCCGACGATTGCGCCGAGATGATTACGTTCTTCAATATCGGCGGCGCGATGATCTACGTCGACGACACGGGGCGGCAGACCGGTTACGAGGACGTGTTCACCAAGATCGACATGTGCCGCGCGCATTACGCGGCGGCGGGGCTGGGCGCCGATTACATCGATCGGTTCGTGCGCTGAGTGTTCTTGCGGCGCAGGCCCGGCGCCCGGGTGAGGAGGCGAGGCGATGATCGATGTTGCGATACCGGGCTACGGGCGGCTCGCGCTCGAGCATCTCGTTTGCGATTACAACGGGACGCTGGCCCGGGACGGCGTGCTGCTCGACGGCGTCGCTGCACAACTGACCGCACTCGCCGCGAACCTGACCGTGCACGTCGTCACCGGCGACACGTTCGGAACCGCGCTGCGCTCGCTGCAGGGCCTCACCTGCGCGGTGACGTTGTTGCCGTCCGAGGGCCAGGTGCAGGCCAAAGAGGCTTTCGTCACGAAGCTGGGTGCGGCCGGAGTGGTCGCTGTCGGCAACGGCCGCAACGACCGATTGATGCTCGAGGCGGCGGCGCTGGGCATTGCCGTCATCGGCGACGAAGGCTTGGCCGCCGACGCAATGCAGGCTTGCAACATCGTCGTGCGCCATATCGCCGACGCTTTCGCGCTGTTGGAGGATCCGCGGCGCCTGATCGCGACATTGAGGGCGTGACTGCGTTGACCTCGGCGATCAGGTGCCCAGAACCAGGAACACGATCAGCGTGACCAGCACATAGGCGACGTAAGCGTTGACGCGCCCGTGATGCATCCGGGCCAGCAGCCGCGCCGCGCCGGCGAGACGCGCCGCCAATACGCCGAGGATGAGCCGATCCACCATGTGCACCTCTTCACGCGAATGCTTGATCGCCACGCGGAAATGGGTCGCCACGGTTTCTTCGGTGTCTTCGACGGTGCGCGGTCGGAGCAAGGCATCGAAGATGACGCGCACGGGGTTGGAGAAGCCGGTCGCCGTGT
>WNGE01009011.1_pt1 | contig 14260 bp, 16 predicted proteins | sample 5400651 | NCBI WGS metagenome assembly WNGE01 (sample SAMN13153370, study PRJNA577476) | soil metagenome | isolation source: 60 cm soil or saprolite under grassland replicate 2 | place: USA:California | collected 2016-06-15 | reverse complement strand
TGCTTTCCGCTGCGCGATGTATTTCAGAAACAACACTTGAAATTCCAGAGAGTGTTCGCCGCGATGTAAGAACTCGTCGGTGAGAAGATCCTCTCGACAACTCTCTTGAAGACGCCGAGTAAACTCTTTGTCGGTCTCCACCGGACCTAGCGGAGTGTCGAAATCTTTGAACGTGAGAATAAACGGATTCTCACCACCGCAATGAGAAGTGCCCAGGAGGACATAAAGATCCGCTCCTTCACTTTCGGCCAATCCCTTGTAAGCCCAGGCGTAGGCAGGCCCGCCCCGATGAAAGTCGATGTGCGGCGCGACAATCGCCTTGGGCGTAACAGTTTGAGTATCGAGGGATGGCATTCCGGGACCGTGCGGCGACGCGAAATAACCATCGAGTTGCATCCTTAACTCACCGGCATCTTGGCGATAGACGCTTCCGATATGGGCGGGAGCACGCCTGGGTCGCCTTTTAAACTCTTCGACAATCCCGTTTCGGTGGACCAAGAATCTAGCGGTCTGGAGGTAGTAATGGTGATCCAGCAAATCGATGAAACGCTGCAGCTCGTTGGTAAGCAGGAGCGTACCGAACTGCTTGCAATAGGCTTCCTGAATATCAACCAAAGAATGCTGGCCGTCGAAATGAGAGATAATGAAGTATCCAGCCGGAGAGATGCCTAGAGGCTGAGCAAAGTTTTCCGGATCTTTCAAATAAACGAGCGTCTTGGCTTCTTGCTCAACAGAAAATACTTCTACGGCTCTTAACTTAGGCCGATTGAGCATGACCGTCTCCGCAAAGCTGGGTTGGAAAGTCCGCTAGCCTCGTGGCACAAACAGTCTCTGTGTGCCAAATACGAGTGTCGGCGTCCCCCAGCCGATGATTGGATTGATCGGAATTTGTCGAGGCGTCTCGCTAGCTAAGCTAGCCAATGCCCAGTTTTTGCTTCGCCTCTTCACTGATCATGCTGGGATTCCAGGGCGGATCCCAGACCAGATCGACAATAGCGTCGCCGACGCCTTCCAGGGCAAGAATCCTTTGCCTTGCATCCGCCGCAATCATCGTGCCCATGCCACATCCTGGTGCAGTGAGCGTCATTTTCACGGCTACGTTATCACCATCGTCGACTTGCACATCATAAACCAAACCCAGGTCGACAATGTTAACTGGGATTTCCGGATCGTAGCATTCGTGGAGAGCCTCATAGACCTGTTCTTTGGTAATCATTGCAACAACTCCTCGTTTAGACTCGCTAGGTTGTGATAATGTTAGGGCCCGGACTTTTTCTCGCCCGTTCAGAGGCGATGGAAAGCTGACCCGCCAGCTTGGCGGCAATTTCGAGAAAACGCTTACTCACTTCGGATCCCGGGTCCTGGATCAAAATCGGCACACCCTGGTCGCCCCCCTCTCGAAGCGCCGGCGTAATCGGAATCTCTCCAAGGTAGGGGATCTGAAACCGTTCTGCCGCTCTCTGGGCTCCGCCGCGAGAGAAGATTTCGTGCTTCTTTCCGCAACCGTCGCAGATGAAGTAGCTCATGTTTTCAACGATCCCAACAATGGGGATCATCACTTTATCAAACATCGTCTTGGCCCGAATGACATCTGCCAGTGCGACTTCTTGCGGTGTTGCGACCAGCAGCGCACCGCTGACCTTTAGCTGTTGAGAAAAAGTGATCTGCACGTCGCCGGTTCCTGGCGGCATGTCGACGACGAGGTAATCCAGATCGCCCCAATGAACATCCGCCATCAATTGATGCAGAGCCTTGCCTAACATCGGCCCGCGCCAGATCACCGCTTGGTCGGCGTCGAGAAAAAAACCAATTGACATTACCGGCACACCGTGAGCTACGGTTGGAGCTATCTTGTATCCGCCATTGACTTCAACCTTATTAGGCTCGCCCTTTACACCCATGATAATCGGAACTGATGGCCCGTAGATGTCGGCATCGAGTAACCCCGTAGCAGCGCCGTGCATCTTCAACGCCACGGCTAAGTTGGCTGCGACAGTGGACTTCCCCACGCCACCTTTGCCCGCAGCAACCAGGACAACGTTCTTAACGGTAGGCAGCAAATCCGTTTGCCCGCCTCCCGTCTTGCTGCCGCGCACCTGGGCACCAAAAGTGATATTTAGATCACTGACACCGGGAATTCCCGCCAATACCTTTTTGCAGTCGCCTTCAATACTCTCACGTAGCGGGCAGGCCGGGGTAGTCAGCTCAACGGTAAAGGCTACTTTGCCGTTAGCGACGGCAAGATCTTTGACCATACCGAGACTTACGATGTCGCGGTGCAGCTCAGGGTCTTGGACCTTTCTCAACGCCTCTAAAACTCGTTCCTGAGTAACAGTTTCCACGGATCTCCTTGTATAAAAAAACTATAGACTTCTAAGGTCTACGATGTCAACAAAAGTCTCCGATATCAAGACCCATTGTTGGTGTCCTGGCCCAGAAATCCGTGAGCCAAGTCAGCTTACATTGTCGTCATTCCCGCTCACGCTGGAGTCAGGAATTCTTTGGATTTTTTCGAGTCCGGCGTGCGTCAGCCCTTCGGCTGAATTGGCTGGAACATGCGATCAAATTCAGTGACGGAAACACATTTAAATAGAATATTATTATGTTTTATCCAATGAAACTGTTTGAAGGGTTTTGGTCGATCTGTTAAAATTTTTGGCTACTCAGCAATCGAACGAAGGAGAACTCATGAGACAGGCTTGGACAATTACTCATATTTTTCTTCTATTTATGGCGGTCGGTTGCGCCGGAGGATCGTTAACGACTCGAGAGAAGGGCGCTGGTATCGGTGCCTCTGGCGGCGCCGCCGTTGGAGGTAATCGGAGCAGCCTATTTCTGCAGACCGAAATCGAACGTCTAAAAAGGTAGTCTAGGAGGTACCAATTCATGGATTCGCATCTAAAGGTCGCATCAGTGGGGATTCTATTGGTTTTGGCTTCCGGGTGTGCGAGCGGATCATTAAGTACTCGTGAAAAAGGCGCTGGCATTGGTGCCTTAGGAGGCGCCGCTGCGGGCGGGGCCATAGGAGCGGCAGTGGGACATCCAGGGATTGGGGCGGCGGTCGGCGGCGCGTTGGGGTTGGGCGCCGGTGCTCTGATTGGCGATCAGCTCCAAGGCCAGGAAATGAAGCAGTCCGAACAGCAAAAAGCCCTTGATCAACAGCGTACTGAGATCGCCAAAAATCAAGCGTTGATTGAAGAACTAAAAAAACGCAACATTGAGGCCCGTGAGACCAGTCGCGGCGTTATGGTCAATCTTCCGAGTGTCAATTTTCAGTTTGACAGCGCGGAACTAACGCCGGACGGTAGAGGCCGTGTCGACCAGATTGCGAGTATCGTCAAGCGCGAAGCGGCGAATCGGCGTATCGCAGTTGAAGGCCACGCGAGCAGAGAAAGCGCCGCTCAAGAAGCGTATAACCAGCGGCTCTCCGAAAAGCGAGCGGACACTGTGGCTGATGCTTTAGCTAGAGATGGACTTAGAAATAGTCAAATCAGCTCACGTGGACTGGGAACGCGCTCGCCGATTGCTACCAACGATAACGAAGAGGGTCGCCGGCAAAATCGGCGGGTCGAGGTAATTATCGAGAACTAGAGGTGCCTAACCGCGGTTCCGTACCGGACAGCAAGCGTTGAATGTTGCCGCGGTGGCGTAGGACAATCATGAGAGCAATAAATAAGCTCATGCCTACCAATATCGGAGATTGAAAAAAGAGCCAGAATACGATGGGGGCGCAGCCAGCAGCCACCATTGAGCTAAGAGAGACAACGCGGGTGGCCAGAAGGACCAGAACAAAAATTGCCATCAAGATTAATGTGGCCCAAGGTGCCAGCCCCAAGAAAACCCCCAGAGCCGTGGCCACTCCTTTTCCACCCTGGAACCGCAAGAATACTGGATACAGATGACCTAGGAACGCAGCGATCCCGACAAAGGGTGTCGCCGTGGAAGTCAAACCTATGTTGAGGGCAACGATTACGGGGACAAAGCCTTTAGCGATGTCCGCGACCAGAGTTAAAATTCCGTAACGTTTGCCGACCACTCGAGCGACATTGGTCGCCCCGACATTGCCACTGCCCGCCTTGCGGACATCGACACCCGCCACTGAACCGAGAATGTAACCCGTAGGCACTGAGCCAAGCAGATAGGCGAAGAGAACCAGCAAATAAACTTCCATAGTCTTGAAGCGTCATTCGCCGGATACTAAAAACGCAATCTTTTGCTGCGAGCACGATCGCGACGCAAGTAGTAATTTCCTCCGAAAACCCAACCAATAGCAAAGGAGACGGCGGCGATCGATACCCAAAGAATTAAATCGTTCTCACGCCCTTCAAGCATCTGGATGATTGATGGAGATTTCTCGGCAGGGGCTTTTTGTTCCGCAACTGGCGAAGTCGGAGTAGAGCTCTCGCGTTTCTGGGTTGGCGTTGGTGTGGAGGCAGCGGTGTTCGCTGTGTTCTTATCCGAGGATTCAAGCCGGGATTCATCCCATAGAAGCGCTAAGCAGACAAGGACAAAGGGAAGAAAAACACGGCTCACACCGACCATTAATTGAACTTACCACAGTGTGAGCCGAGCTCTCAATCTTTGTGAACTCCCAAAAGCTCAGCCCACCAAAAAAAACCCCGAACCGTTTTGAAACGGTGCGGGGCTCCGAAACAATCAGCCTTCAAGACCTTGGGAGTTTAAGCCAGTCTTTTGTAAAAGTCAGGATTCATACGGCTGTAGGTTCCCGACTTCGCTAATTCCTCCTCAAACATCTTTCTGATGTTGGGATCCTCGTCGTAGTATTCGATCTGGTTGCCGCCCGCCTTGACGTCCTTATCCACTTTGGTGATATCGCCGAAGCTTTCGCCCAAGCTGTACTTAATGCCGCCCAAACGCGGCGGCAAATAACGCGCCCCTGTGGCACCCGTGTTAAAGTGCTGGTGCCACATCATCGCCGGCGGTGTGAAAACGCTGCCGTCCTGCCAATCATAGCGTTTGGGCTGTTCTCCTTCTCTCCAAAACATTGAAAAGCCCGTCCCTTTGATGATGATAACGTTAAAACCGGGGCCGTGGCGATGCGCTTTTTTATAGGTGCCAACGGGAAATTCTGAGATGTGAGCCGCCATCGAGCCATTGGCCATCTCCAACATTACGTTCTTTCCCCCGCCGCCACGCTCTTTCCAATCTTCAAGTTTGAAATTGCGAGCGTCGGCGATGAAATTAGTGTCCCACACTCGACCAGGATGAGCTTTGCCCTTGCCGCTGAAGTATTCCGCCTCGCCGTTGAAACGATCCGTGAAATCACGCGGGGTGTCGAAAATGAAGTCGGCATTATGAAAGAGGTTGAAGACGATCGGCATGCTGTTGACGGAGAAAAATCGAGCCGACTCGTCCCCTTGGCCATTGAAGTGCTGGTACGAGGAGTTGAGCGGCAAGGCGAACAGACTCCCGTCCTGCCATTCAAAGGTTTGCTTCGTTCCTTTGTCGTTCCAAATAGTCGTCGCCCCGCGTCCTTTGAGAACAAAAATCAGGTCTTCATAAAGATGTCTCTGGGGGTTTGTGTGTTTGCCCGGAGCTATCTCCAGAACATAAGCACCGGTTGTTCCCTCCGCGCCTTCCATATTAATGAAAGCGCCGTTGCCACCGGTCCGATCCCAAGGTTTTAGTTCAACTTTTTTTAAATCCTGAACAAAAAAGGTTTTGACAATGGGGATACCTTCCCCTAGCTGCCATTTCTCGTAATAAGGGACGTTGTCCATTACATTGTCGACCTGAGGTGCCGGTTTAGCCATATTCTTCCTCCCAAAAACTGTTGTCGGTTCATACCGTATCAAACATCCAAAAGCAAGGAAAGCCGCTCACTGACAGCCGGAGTAAGACGCGGGAATTTTCAAAGCCAAATGCTTTCCACACAGCGCGCCGGTCACCTAATCGACAGCGCTTTTCCGAGGGAATTCAACTTTCCGAGCATTGACAAGCAGCGCGAAACTCTACTAAATGGCAATACTCGACACTACTAGCATCAAACGATGCGTCTGGCAAAGGAGACCAGCGTTGGCAACTAACGTCGAAGCACCCATGGTGGGAAAGATCTTGAAGATTGAGAAAAACGTCGGTGATCAGGTGGAGGAGGATGAAGTTGTGGTGGTCATGGAAGCGATGAAAATGGAGATTCCTATCGTCGCACCCACTAGCGGAGTCTTAAAGGAAATCAAAGTTTCACCTGGTCAGGCCGTCGAGGCAGAAGAAGTTCTCGCCGTCATCGAGTAAATCACCTTGTAACGATCGCCACACTCAATTTGTACGGAGACCCAATGGACACCTGGACGTTCGGTTGGACACTGGCGCTGATTGGCATGGCAGGAACCATGCTGGTCTTGTGGTGTTTAAGCCTGCTGATCCTGCTGCTGAAGAAGCTCTTTCCTTACCAGCCTGAGGAATCGGCATCACAGAAAGGTTAAACCCAGCTCATGGAGTCAGCGCTTATCTCCGGCTTTCAGGGTCTTCTGCTCGGTGTCACCAATCTAGGGGTGGGCCATGTGATGATGATCCTCATTGCCTCACTGCTCCTTTACCTGGGGATAAGCAAGGGGTACGAACCACTGCTTCTTCTGCCTATCGGCTTCGGCGCAATTCTTGTGAACATTCCTTTGGCCGAGATGATGGGAGACGATGGCTTTCTTCGTTACTTCTACAACGTCGGGGTGCGCACCGAAGTTTTTCCTCTCTTGATCTTTCTCGGGATCGGCGCCATGACCGACTTCCAGCCCTTGTTAGAAAACCCTAAGATCATTCTCCTCGGAGCCGCGGGCCAATTTGGTATATTTCTGACTCTACTGTTAGCTTTGGCGCTCGGCTTTGACAAACTGGACGCCGTGGCTGTTGCCATCATCGGCGCTTGTGACGGGCCCACTGCTATTTACGTAAGCTCGAAATTCGCCCCCCACCTTCTCGCTGCAGTTTCCGTCGCCGCCTACTCCTACATGTCCTTAGTCCCGCTCATCCAGCCGCCCATTATGCGCTTTTTGACAACCGAGAAAGAGCGAAAAATCGCCATGGGCGTAGTGCGGCAGCCGGTGTCGAAAACCACGAAGATCCTTTTTCCAATCGTGGTCACCATTTTTGCCTCGATCCTCGCTCCCAAGGGTGCCCCGTTGATCGGTACCGTGATGCTCGGCAACCTGATGAAGGAAAGCGGCGTGGTCGACCGTTTGAAAAGGGCTGCAGAAAACGAGATTGCTAATATTGTCACTCTTCTTCTAGGGCTTTGTATCGGCGCAACGATGGAAGCAGACCAGTTCTTGCAAGCTCAAACACTCTTGGTCTTGGGCCTGGGTTTCATCGCCATCAGCCTAGATACGGTTGTCGGCGTCCTCTTCGGTAAGCTCATGTGTCTGCTGACTGCAGGCAAGATCAATCCGCTCATTGGCGCGGCAGGAATCTCAGCGTTTCCAATGGCGGCGCGGGTGGTTCAAGTCGAGGGGCAAAAGTACAACAAGAAAAACTATCTCCTCATGCACGCGATGAGCGCCAATGCCAGCGGACAGATAGGCTCCGTGATTGCCGCAGCCGTCATGCTTTCAGTGCTCCAGGGAATGGGGATAGTGGGTGGATAAAGTGGGCAACACCCGAGAAGACCTAGAAAAGAAACTGGCGGCGTTGGAGCAACGCGCCGCTGAGGGCGATCCAAAAGTAGCGGCAAAGCAGCGCGCCGAAGGCAAGCTCACGGCCCGGGAGCGCGTCCATGAGCTTCTCGACCCTGGCAGCTTTGTCGAGGAGTTCATGCTGGCGGAAACACAATGCACGGATTTCGGCATGGCAGAGAAAAAAGTTCCCTCCGACGGCGTTGTGACCGGTTTCGGAAAAATTGACGGCAGACCGGTTTACGTTTTTTCCCAGGACCGCGCGGTGCTCGCCGGCACCGTCGGCAGCGCTCACGCAGAAAAAATTGCCTACGTCATTCAGACAGCCCGCAAGTTAGGCGTTCCGCTTATCGGTCTCAACGATTCCGCGGGAGCTCGAATCCAGGAAGGCCTTTCGGTCACCACAGCGATCGGCAAGATCTTCTTCGAAAATAGTATTGCCTCTGGCTGCATTCCGCAGATTTCCGCTATCATGGGGCCCTGCATTGGTGTCGGCTCCTATGCTCCCGCTTTGACTGACTTTATCCTGATGGTTCAGAACAGCAGCCAGATGTTCATCACCGGGCCGGCGGTCATCAAAGAGGTGCTCGGTGAGACGGTGACGATGGAAGAATTAGGCGGCGCTAAAATCCATTCCGAAGTTTCCGGCGTCACGGATTTGGTCGCCAAGAGCGATGAGGAATGCCTCGCCATGATTCGAAGGTTGCTCGGCTTCTTGCCGTCGAGCTTTGAATCGCCCCCGCCGCATAAACCAAGTCAAGACGATCCAAAGCGGCCGGTCGATTCGCTTGAGAAAATTGTCCCCGAAGACCCGCGCCGCGCGTATAACATTCTTCAGGTAATCAAAGCTATTGTTGATGACGGAGATTTTCTCGAGCTGAAAGGCAAATTTGCGCGTAACCTGGTCATCGGCTTTGGCCGGCTGGACGGTCACCCGGTCGGGTTCGTAGCCAACCAGCCGATGTTTCTCGCCGGCAGTATCGATGTGGATGCATCGGACAAGGCCGCTCGCTTTATCCGTTTCTGTGATGCTTTTAATATCCCTGTCATCACGTTAATGGATGTGCCGGGGTTCTTTCCCGGCAAACAGCAAGAAGAAAAGGGAATCATCCGCCACGGCGCTAAGATGCTCTATGCCTACGCGGAAGCTACGGTGCCAAAAATCACCATCGTGCTGCGCAAAGGTTACGGCGGCGCCAAACAGGCGCTTTGCACTCGAGAAATGGGTGCGGATCAACTCTTCGTCTGGCCGGGGGTCGAGCTGGCGGTCATGGGCGGCGGCGGAGCGGTCAACATCCTCTACAGAAGGGAAATTGAACAATCGCCGGACCCGGAAAAGACCCGCCAAGAGAAAATCGCCGAGTTCACCGAGCGGTTCAGCGGGCCCTTCGAAGCGCTCTCCAAGCAATTCGCCCAGGCCGCCATCAGGCCATCCGAAACCCGGAGGCGGCTCATTCAATCTTTAGAAATTCTCCGCAAAAAAAAGGAAGAGCGACCCAGAAAAAAACACGGCATCATGCCGGTGTAACGTGAGTAGCAGCTCTAGGTGATGCGGTTTGGCTTTGATGTCTTACCTGAGAACGGCTACCCGTTGGTAGGCAACGAGAAGAAAAAGGTCGCTCCGCTTCCCTCAGTGCTTTCAGCCCAGATCCGTCCACCGTGAGCTTCAACAATCATCTTACAGATGACGAGACCCAGACCGGTTCCCTTATGACTTGAGTGTTTCACATTGCCGCCCTGTCGATATTTTTCGAAAAGCTGAGCCATTTCATCGGCGGCTATACCGACTCCGTTGTCTCTAACCCATACCTGGATCAGAGTTGCATCCGCCAGCGCGACACCCACCTCCACCGTTCCCCCTTCTTCGGTGAATTTAATCGCGTTGGTGATTAAGTTGCTCAGGACTTGGTCCAAACGTCGTGGGTCCGCGTGGACCGCGGGAAGAGACGCATCCACGGCACCTTTGATTGAGATTCTTTTGTCCAGGGCTAGAACTCGATAACTGTCGATACTTTTTTGAATCAATCCTGTCAGGTTGACCATTTCCCGGTTTACATCAACGTAGCCGGATTCAAGTTTGGAAACATCGAGAAAGTCACTCACAAGATCCACGAGGTTTTGGCTGTTGGCCTCGATTCTTGCAAGCCATTTTTTTTGCTCCTCGGTTACACTGCCGAACATCCCCTCTGTCATGACCTCCACCACTCCCATGATATTCATCAGAGGAGATCTGAGGTCGTGGGCAATCATCGCGCCGAAGTCCGCCTGCATCTTGTTCGCTTTTTCGAGTTCGAGCGCTTGTCGGGATGTCTCCTCATAAAGCTGCGCTTTCTGGACCGCAACACCCAGCTGGTTACCAATGGTCTGGAGGAGGTTCACTTCCTCGGGCTTAAACTTGCGCGGCGTCCTGCTTGCAAGCTGAAGAGTGCCCACAACTTCGCCATTGGCGCGAACCGGAACCATGATAAAAGATTCCACACCTTCCTTTTTTAAGGTTCGATAGCCGCCGCATTGTTGCAGTTCTTCCTCGACGCAAGGCTCTCTAAAAAGGCGATCGCCGAATTTCGACTGGCCGCTTTCCGTCGTCCGCGCCAGCCCCCGGTGGCCCAGGACATGCTCCGGATGCCGGTATCCCCGGCCGGCTACCACTTCAAGCATTTCTCCGCTCCGGTCCAACAACCGAATATTGCCAAGATCGAAAGAGTCGGTAAATATAGTTTCCTCTAAGATTTTCTCCAGAACCGATTTCAGATCCAAAGAGCCCAAAATCGTCTCACTGATTTTTTGTCATCGTTCAGGCCCGTCAAAACCACAATGGGCACGGCCGCCGCTTCGCGCCGCAAACGACGGATCGTATCCAGTCCCCAGGCGTCAGGAAGCGAAAGATCCAATAGGACGGCGTCAAACTTTCCTCGCGTCAGCTGTGCCAGCGCCGTCGAGAGCCGCTCAGCGCGATCGATCTCCAAGGTCGTCTCGGACAACGATTCTCGAATCAAAAGGGCGTCGTCGTCACTGTCTTCGACGAGCAAAACTCGCATAGCCTTCACCCCTGTCGCGATGGAACCCTAGCCACCAATACCCAATAAAGAGCAAATTGCCTTACCACGTCTCTGAATTTATCAAAGTCCATGGGCTTAGTGATAAACGAGCAGGCACCTTTGGCATAGGACTTAACAATGTCCGCCTCACTGTCGCTGGTCGTAAGCATGATCACCGGGATGTGCATCAGACTGGGATCCGCTTTAATTTCATTGAGCACCTCAAAGCCGTTTTTCTTCGGCATATTGATGTCTAAAAGGATAAGGCCCGGCATTGGGGCGTTTTTGTATTTACCCTGACGCCGCAGATAGGCTATGGCCTCTTCTCCATCCCGCACCACATACAGCAAATTGATGAGCTTGGCATCGGCTAGAGCCTCCTGCTCGAGCAAGATGTCGTCTTCATTATCCTCCACTAGGAGGATCTCCATGGGTTCAGTATTCATCATTATTACCTCCTTCCACATCATCTTTGCTTTGACCGAACGTGACGATAAACTCCGACCCGCCGCCGTCGCGCGGCTGTACCCAAGCGCGACCGCCATGCCGCTCCGCAATCTGCCTCACAATGGCAAGCCCTGCTCCAGTTCCCTCGACCTCTCGCCCGACGGCGCGCTGGAAAAGTTGAAAGATTCGTTCTGCGTGCTCGGGCGCCACCCCGGGTCCTCGATCCCGCACAGCGACCCCGACAACTTTAGAAGCTGACCCCGGCGGCTCATAGGGCGTGATCTCCACATCAGGCGGTTCACCGCCGCGGGTGAATTTGAGCGCGTTTGCAACCAGGTTATAAACCGCTTGTGTCGCCCAGGTCTTGTCTACCCGTAGTCCATGGAAGTTCTTCGCTACCCGAATCCAGGCGTTCGTGGCACTGATCTTCCCCTCAAGACGTTTCAATGCCTCGCTCACGATGGTTTCGCCGTCCACTTCCTCCGTGGGCACTCCCATCCGTTGCGACCGGGAGAGTGTCAGGATGTCGTCGAGGAGGCGATTCAACCTCTGGGATCCCTGAACAACGCGTCGCAAAAAGTCCTGGCCTTTCTCATCAAGACGGTCGCGATAGCGGTCATTAACCAGGCGTGAGAAGTTCTCGATGGCGCGCAGCGGTTCCCTAAGATCGTGCGAAGTGACGTAAAGGAGCGTCTCGAGATCACGATTCTTTGCGGCGATTTCCGCCTTCGCTCGCCCGCGCTCAGCGATTTCATGTTGCAATCCGGCATTAAGGGACGATAATTCCTCCTTCTGTCGCGCCATCACCTTTAGCAATTCATCTTTCGCCCTGTTTGACATCTCCAGCTCAACCGCCTGTTTCCTCGTTTGCTCATAGAGTTGGGAATTATGAATGGCTATGGCGGCTTGGCTCGCGAGCCCGGAGAGAAACTCTATGTCGCTGCTGCTAAAGTGACGCTCTTCTCTTGTGAGACAGACCAACACCCCTAACACCTCTGCTTTAACGACGAAGGGCGCTCCCAGATATGAGATAAAACCCTGCCTACGGTAAAATGCGGGATCGAGCGTGCGCGGATCTGTTTGAACGTTGTGTGCCACCACTGGCGCCTTACTAACCATAGCCTCCTTGACAAGACTAGGCGTGTCTCTCAATTTTCTCCCCTTCCACTCAACTTCATCTAAGTTCCGGCAGGCGGCACGCTCTAACACTCCGGTGCCTTGGTTCTTGAGCCAAATCTGGACGGCCGAATAGGGCAAAAAGGCATCGATTTTTTCCATCAACACTCTTAAGGTGGCCTGAAGGTCTAAAGTAGAGGTAACCGCCACGTTGATCTCATGCAGCGCTCCCAAACGGGTCTCGGCAGTCGTCCGCTCCGCCACCCGCTGCTCCAACTCCGCTGAGGTTCGCCTCATTCTTCCGATCACAAGGGCGAAACCAGCCAACCCTAAAAGGCCCATCGTAGCCAGCAGGACAAAAGTGTCTTGCAAGCCTGCCTGGGTCTCAACTACGGTGCTATCCAGCGGTCGGATAATCTCTTGGACTCCCCTCACATCGCCAACTTTCCAGTCGGTCTTGGGACTCTCGGGGTGAGCGTTGTGGCAGGCCACGCAGCCGGCCTTCATGGGAACCGCTGTGGCGTAACGCAATGAGGGCCCACCTTGAAAATCTTCAAAGCGGAAGAAAGGCTTGTAGTCACTGTACCGTCGAATCTGCATCCCCGAGCCCTTCTTGCTGATATGTTTCCCGAACTCTATGCTAAACGTCGCCGGAATCGGTATCGCCCCTTCTTTCGTTGCGTAGTCATGGGTGACCTCGATGCCGTGGGCCCTGACGCGCTCGACCACCTGAGAGCCATAGAAGGTACGTAGCTCTGTAAGGGATTCGGCATAAAGCAAAGTCCCTTGTAACGCCCCTGACTTTACGAGGTTAGAGGACAGGCGGGACAAATGCCATAAGGTGGTCGCCACGCCGGCGCAGAACATAACCGCAAGCAACAGGATCGTTCGATCATAAAGCAGGTGCGTGCCTAAATCGCGCGCCTTCACCCCAACGTCGCGAATCGCAGCGGCTAGCCTAGAAAAAGCTCCTGATGCCATCTTAAAACCCCCGGCTTCCTCTCATTTAGTTTTGCGCGGGAAGCGTGAAGAAAAACGTTGCGCCTTTGCCTTCTTCGCTTTCGGCCCAGATCCGTCCGCCATGGGCCTCGACGATCTTTTTACAGATCACCAATCCCAGGCCAGTTCCTTTGTGGCCGGAGTTTCTTCCGCTGGAGACCTGGCGGTACTTTTCAAATATCTGGCCAATTTCATCACCGGCGATACCGATTCCCGTGTCTTTGACCCACACGTTGACCTCGTCACCGCTACCATGGCCGGCGCCCACCTCGATATCCCCCCCGTCGTCGGAAAATTTCAGCGCGTTGCTGAGAAGATTGCTTAACACCTGGTTGAAGCGGCGAGGATCCAGCCGGATTGTCGGCAACTCTCTGTCGATCTTATTTCTGAGTGAGATTCGTCTTTTGTCGGCCTGGATCGAGTGCTCCACCAAGATTTCCTGGATCAGCGCTTTAAGATCAACCGGCTTCTTGACCAACTGGATGTGCCCGGCTTCAATTTTTGAAAGATCCAAGAACTCGCTGACAAGTTCGATGAGGCTTTTGCAGTTGGTCTCGATCTTCCAAAGCCACTTGTTCTGCTGCTCGTTGACCTGTCCAAACAACCCATCTTGGAGCGACTCCGCAATCGATACCACATTGGACAGAGGTGATCGTAGATCATGAACCACCATGGCCGTGAAATCTGCCAACGTTTTCTCCGCCCGCTTACGCTCTTCTATCTCCTCTTGGAGATGAGCATTCATTTGCACTGTGGCGCCATAAAGCTGGGCATTCTCATTGGCCAGAGCGATCTGTTGCCCCAAGGCTTGGAGAAACTGTGACTCCTCAGCACCAAACGTTTGAACTCTCGGGCTCATCAATGTGAGCGTACCCCGACGCTGCTCGCCACCGGACAACGGCAGTACTACCAATGCTCTCATGCCTTCAACCGCTTGCAGCTCTTTTAGCTCCGGCAGAGCCGCGGCATCTTAGACAAACCACGGCTCCTTGCATACGGTTATCTTTCGTTCAAAATCCTCGCCGAGGCGCGCCA
>WNGE01005521.1_pt1 | contig 14260 bp, 17 predicted proteins | sample 5400651 | NCBI WGS metagenome assembly WNGE01 (sample SAMN13153370, study PRJNA577476) | soil metagenome | isolation source: 60 cm soil or saprolite under grassland replicate 2 | place: USA:California | collected 2016-06-15 | reverse complement strand
CGACGGTGATCTCGGCGGTTGGGACGCCGCCCAGTGCGGCTGCGGTCACGGTCACGTCGGCGGGCAGCGGCTGCGCCGACAGCAACTCCCGGAGCAGCCGCCGCTGCTCGCTCACGTCGATGTCGGCGGGGAAGGCTGACTGTCGCAGGATGGCTTCGAGGTTCTCTCGCTGCTCGGTGCTCACGGAGGATCTCCCTTCGGTTGCAATTCGCCCGGCAGCACCCAGGCGGGCCACACCCAGGGTTGCCGCCAGGCAGGTGAGGAGGCGTCACCGGATCACGGTGATTCGCGCGACCGGAGCACCGCAGAACCGATCTTCCGTAGCCGCCGACGAGCCGCCCGGCGGCGACAGCGATGCCGCCCAGGCCTGACCAGGCGCTGATCGCCCGGCCGCGGTCGGCGGGCCGGAACGACGCCTGCCGGATCGCCCGGCTTCTCGGCGTCAGCAGGCCGCCCCGGTACCCTGCAGAGCCCGGGTGATGATCAGGAACACCACATCCGGGGCGAACCAGTATGCAGCCGAGGTCAGCGCGAACCAGGCGATGCCGATTAGGTAGATCGTCCGCCTGCCGAGCCGGTCGCCGAGCGACCGCCTATCAGCAGGAATGCGGCAAGCGTCAGCGTGTAGCCGTTCATCACCACTGCCGGGCGGCCTGGCTGGTGAGGAAGTCACGCCCGATGGTCGGCAGGGCGATGCTGACGACGGTCGCATCGTGCGCGGCGATTCCCGAGCCGAGGACGGTGATGGGCAGGACCATCTCCGGGGTGCCGAGGAGTAGGAGAGGGCGGGAGCCTCCGCTGCACTCATGGCGCGCCGGTTCCGGCGGCCGACGCTCATCTACCCAGGGCAGGAGGCTCGGCACCAGGCTGGCGGGCGCTCAGCACCATCAGGTGATCGGCTAGCCACTGCCCAGTGACGCTGCCCGCAGATCGTGCGATGTTCCGCAGATTATTGTGCCGTGCCCCGCGCACGGCAGTGACCGCGGACAGGGTTGCGCACTGAAGTACCGCCAGCTGTCATGCCAGGCCCCTCCGGCCCCGGGCAGCGCCCGGGGCCGCAATCGGCCCTGGGGCATTCGGGTCAGGGGTGGACTGGTCCGCTAGGCCCCGAGTCAAGGCGCAGCGACTGCATGATGGCGAACGTAGTGGTCCGGGTGAAGACCTCGATGTCGGCGGCGGCCAGCACGCCGGTGTACTTGGCGATGACGGGCGCGGCCGCCCGGTCGGTGACGGTGTCGAGGTGGGCTTTCACCCCGGCCCAGAAGTTCTCCCCGTACCGCATGTAGAAGGGCACCGGGTCGACCGTGGTCAGCGCCTCCCGGGCGCTGGCCTCGATGTCGGCGATGTAGGCCTGGTGCACCGCGACGTCATCGCGGGTGGCCAGCCGGCCAAGATGCCCGCAGATGAAGTGGGTCCACGGATAGTCCAGCGCGGTGGCGGGGGCGGCGATGTAGCCGGGGACGTCCTCGCTGAGATTGAGGTTGTAGATCGGCACCCACCCGGCGTTGACCACATCGATGAACATCAACGTGTCGTGGTCGGGGAAGTGGATGTAGATGTTGTCGGGCGAGTGGTTGGGGCCGTGCCAGGCCAACTCGACCCGCTCACCGCCCACCTGCAGGGTGTAGCGGTCGGCGAAGGTCACCTCCGGGACCGGCCGGGCCGGGTTGTCGTCGCGCAGCAGCAGCCGCCGGGTCTCCTCGTGCCCGACCCGCACGACGTTGTCGAACAGCGAGGCCGCGCCGGTGTGGTCGTCGTGGTGGTGGGAGTAGACCAGGTGCGTCACGGTGTTGGGCACGCCGTTGGCGGCGGCGATCTCATCCACCGCCCGCTGTAGGTTGTGGCCGATGGTGGGGGGCGCGTCGAACAGCACCACGCCGTCGCCGGTGGCAAGGAACGCCGCCTGGTAGACCCCGTCGGTCACCCAGTACAAGTTCCGCTCCACCTGCCCGACGTGGTAGCCCTGCTGGTTGAGGGCGGGGCCGAGCGCGGACCGGGGAATCGGCGCGTAGTCGGGCAGGGCCGAGGCGCTGGCATCGGAGGCTGGTGAGGTCACGGTATCTCCCTGGAGTCTTGGGGCACGTGCCGTGGCGGCCGTGCGAGCCTTCGCGACGGATCCAGGCTCGCCGCCGGGCGGGTGAAAGGTCGTCACCGGATCCCGGTGATTCGCGCCTCCGGCCCCTCAGCCGCCATAGGCCGGCAGGATTGCTCCGCTCACCGGCGCGGCGGCGTCGCTGACCAGGAAGGCGATCACGCCGGCGATCGCCTCGGGCGCGACCGCCTTGGCCATCACCTCGGCCGGGAAGATGGCCCGGTTCGCGGGGGTGTCGAGCAGTTGCGGCGCGACCGCGTTCACCCGGATCCCCTGCGGGCGGAGCTCGATGTCGAGGGTGCGAGTCAGGTGGACCAGGGCGGCCTTGCTCACGCTGTAGGCCGCCATGCCGCCGGCTGGCTCGAGTCCTGGGCGGGCGGCCACGTGCACGATGGCACCGGAACCCTGCATGTGTGGCACGACCGCCTGGCTCAGCCACAGCGCCGGTCCCAGGTTGACGTCGATCATGAGCCGCAGCGTCTCAGGGGTCGTGCTGAGCGCGTCCCCGGGGCACCGATGGTGTTCACCAGCACCTCAGGCGGCCCGACCTCGGCGGCGATCCGGTCGACGAGCTTGGCCGCCACGGCGGGGTCGGTGGTGTCGGCCACCTCGCGGCGGACGCCGCTGGGCAGGTCACGCAGCCCCCGCTCGTTCCGGTCGACCGCGACCACTGAGCGCCCGCCAGCGGCCAGGGCCATCGCCGTGGCGCGGCCAAGCTCACCGCCCCCGCCGGCCACGATCGCCACCTGTGCGCTCATGACTCCTCCTCACCTCGCCTTGCGATGAGTCCACCCTGTCCCCCGGGCAGGTGAGAGGTCATCACCAGATCCGGGTGATTCGCGCGCCGTTGACAGTGCGTACGCTGCCCTGCTACCGAGAGGACCGTGTCGCCGGCGATAGGGCGTCAGGCGGATCACCAAGGCGGACATCTGAAGATGGCTCCGGCAACTCCCGGCTGATCGGCCGGGGTGATCTCCTCGCCGCTCTGGACCGCGCCGCGGCGAAGAAGGTGACGATCATCTCGGCCCCCGCCGGCAGCGGGAAGACCTCGCTGCTGAGCGCCTGGGCGGACCGTCCGGGGCAGCCGTATCGGCTCGCCGTCATGCAGGTGCAGCGCGACCAGCACGACGCGCAGCAGTTCTGGCTTGCCCTGCTCACCGCGGTCCGTCAGGCCTCCGCCACAGCGAGCCGGGCGGAACCTCCAGCAGCGACACCCGGCTTCAACGGGCGGGCGATGGTCGACAGGGTGCTGGCGGAGTTCGCCGATGCTCGCGACGGCGTCAGTTGGTGGTTGATGATCTGCACGAGCTGCACTCGCCGGAGGCCCTCGCCCTGCTCACCCGGCTGCTGACCAACCTTCCCCCCCACGTGCATGCGATCCTGGCAACGCGCCGGGATCTGCGGCTGCGCCTGCAGCAGCTGCGCCTGGCCGGCGAGCTGGCCGAGATCCGCGCGCGGCTCCTGGCGACGGGCCGCACGCGCTAGCACGGCGCTCACCAGATCCTGGCGATGTGGGTTCACCTACCCGCATTCGACCATGGCGGCATGGACCCAACGCCCGCCCTGTATGCGATCCGGATCAACGGGCACCTCGGCGCCACCGTGCTCTCCGAATTCCCGGCGCTGACGTCGCTACGGCAGGGCACCGACACCGTGCTCACCGGCCTGCTGGACCGGTCGGCGCTGTATGGCGTCCTGGCCGAGATCGAGGCGCTCGGCCTGGACCTGGTCGAGGTCCGCCAGCTCACACGGCACCGGAAATCACCAGGATTAGGTGACAGCCGCTCACCGTGATGGTCACTACCGTCAGGCGCGTCCGTTCCGCTCGAAGGTGAGGCTCCCATGACCAGCGCGCCCGTCCGGGACCCGCTCGCAGACCATCTCATCACGCCGCAGAACGCAGCATTCCTGCTGATCGACTACCAGCCCGCCCAGCTGGCCGGGGTCCGCTCGATGGACCACGCGCTGCTGGTCAAGAACGCCGTCTCGACGGTCAGGACCATCAAGACCTTCGGGGTCCCGGTCGTGCATTCGACCATCAACGTTGCCACCGGCCGGGGACAGCCAACGCTCCCCGAACTCGCCGGCCTGCTGACCGACGACAAACCCCTGGATCGGACATCGGTCAACTCCTGGGAGGACATCGAGTTCGTCCAGGCCGTCCACGCCACCGGCCGCCGCAAGCTCATCATCTGCGCCCTGTGGACCGAGATCTGCATGGCCTTTGCCGCCCTCGATGCACTGCGCGAAGGCTTCGAGGTCTACCCCGTCGTCGACGCCATCGGCGGTACCTCGCCCGAGGCCCACCGCGCTGGCCTTGACCGTGTCATGCAAGCCGGCGGCCAGCCGATCAGCTGGGTCTCGCTTGCCTGCGAGCTGCAGCGCGACTGGGCCCGCGAGGACACGGCCGCAGCGATCGTCGAGATCGTCCTCACTGACCGCCTACTGAAGGAGCAATAGCACCCCGTGGCAGCCGCGGCTCGCAGCCCGGATCACGAATTACGAGGAGAGGAGTGGCATGCCAGACGCGAAGGAGTTGCTTCACAGCAACCTGCACGAGGTCTTTTCCGAGCGGGACCCCGAACGTCGACGGGCGGCCATCGAGCGAACCTATACGGAAGACGTGACGTTCATCGACCCCGAAGGAGAATTTGTCGGGCGACAGGCGCTGAGCGACCAGGCTCAGAAGCTTCTCGACGGCGTCTTGGCGGGCTTTGTGTTCGAGGAGGACGGGCCCCGATACATTGGCACCGACACCGCCGCGCTGGCGTGGCGTTTCGGGCCGCCCGGTAACCCGGCAGCCCGCGGGATCGATATCCTCACAATCCGCGATGGCCGCGTGAGCGTCGTGCGCACGTTGATCGCGCCCGAACCCGACGCGTAATCAGCCACGGCCGCCCCCCTGGTCGTGCCAGATCCAGGCCAAGACAAGCGGTGTCGGCGCATCTCGCCAGCGCAGAACCATCGCCGCCTAGCGAAAGGCACAACCCCAGAGATGACGGACCGAGAACTCCAGCCGCACTTCGGTTCGGATAGCCTGCCGGCTTTCTCGTCACCCGTGGGCCGCCCGCGGCGGCGGGCGGCCCAGGGTGACCGACGTGCCCCGACTGTGCTTCAGGCCGGGGTCACCGCGGAGGCGGCCTGCTCGATGAGGGCGGTCACTGCGGCGGGCTGCGACACGTAGATGGCGTGGCTGCCAGCGGCCTCGACCACGGTGGAACCGGTCCGCTCGGACATCGCCCGCTGGGCCGGCGGTGGAATCATGTGATCCTCGGTCGCCACCAGGTACCAGCTCGGCTTGGCGCGCCAGGCGGGCTCGGAGATCGCTCCGCCCAGCGCGTCCACACCCCAGGGAACCTGGGAGTCGGCCATGAACGCGGCCTGCTCGCCCGGCAGGTCCGCGGCGAACGAGCCGTGGAACTTGTCGCGGTCCAGCAGCAGGAAGCCGTCCCTGGGCGGCAGGATCGGCGGCCCGGGCACGTCGGTCGGGAAACCGGCGAGCAGCGTGTTGACCGACTCGCCCTTGTCGGGCGCGAACGCGGCGATGTAGACCAGCGCGGCCACCTTGTCGTGGGTGCCGGCCTCGGTGATGACGGCCCCGCCGTAGGAGTGGCCGACCAGGACGACCGGGCCGTCCTGGGCGTCGAGGACCCACCGGGTGGCGTCGGCGTCGCCTTCGAGTGACAGGGTCGGATTCTGCACGATGCTGACCTTGTGGCCGTTGCGGGTCAGGAGCTCATAAACCCCCTGCCAGCCGGAGCCGTCCACGAAGCCGCCGTGAACCAGCACGATGTTCCTGGGCGCTGTGCTCATGAAGCTGTCCTCTCTGTGTGGGAGCGGTTGAAGTGTGTCGGCCGATGTCGGCGATGCTAGGTCGACACCTGCCGGACCCGATTCCGTCATTTGACTTGGGAGGGCTACTGGCCGTCGCCGTTAGCGGTTGAGCGCTGAACCCTGCTCGTCTGCCTGCGACCGTCCGGTCGGCAGGGCGGTCAGCGCGTCGGGAGCGCGGCCCGAGAGGTGATGCCCAGCTTCGGGAACAGCTGGTACAGGTGGGTTGCGACGGTGCGGGGAGAGAGGAAGAGCCGCTCGCCGATCTGCTTGTTGGTCAGGCCGGCCGCCGCGAGCTCGGCGATCTCCCGCTGCTGAGGGGTGAGCGACACCGGCCCGCCACTGGCCGCGGCCTGCCCGAGGGACAGACCCGTGGCCCGCAACTCGTTGCCGGCTCGCGCCGCCCATGGCCGGGCCCCGAGCCGCTGGAAGGTGTCGAGCGCGGCGGTGAGGTGGCTGCGCGCTTCGGTGGTCGCCTTGGACCGGCGCAGGCGCTCGCCATAGAGGAGCTGGACCCGGGCCAGGTCGAACGGCCAACGGTCGGCACCGGGAATGGCCAGGGCTTCCTCGAACAGGTCGCCGTCCTGGTGGTCGGGGGCGGCGACGGCCGCCGATCCACCGGTGATCAGGGCGAGCCGAGGGGAGATCGCGGCGAGGCCGGCCTCGCGCACAGCGGTGACGTGGGCTGCCGCCTCGGCGTGGCGACCGGTGCGCATCGCTGCCTCGACGAGGTCCATGACCAGCCACAGCGCGTGCGGGACGTGGGCGGCGAGCCCGCCCGCCGGACTGACCGCGTTCGCGTGCTGGTAGGCGGTCTCGAAGTCGCCTCGGCCGAGCGCCGCCAGCGCCTTGACGTGCGAAGCATAGGCTTGGACCGAGCCGATCCTTCGGGGTGCTGCCCATCGGGTCATCTGGTCGGTCAGGGCCTGTGTCTGGCCGTCGTCGCCGCGGGTGGCCGCGAGCAGCGCCCGCAGGAACAGCCCCGGCCACGCCAGCAGCCGGTAGCTGTGGGCCTCGCACAGCCGCAGGCCCTCGTCGCACACCTGCGCGACCTCCTCCCACCGCCCGGCCAAGTAGCCCTCGTTGCCGAGAAGGAACAGCGCGTCGATCGCCGAGGTGACCGCACCGCCCTCCCGGCCGTGGCGGACCACCCGCCACAACGCCTCCCGGCAGCCAGCCAGCCGATCCACGTAGGCGGCCGCGATCCCGACCCGCACGATGCGGACCGGGTCGGCCTCCTCCCGCAGGCCCGCGATGGCGGCGTCGAGCTGGCCAAGCGCTGGCAGGGCCGTGCGGGCCGGGTCGGGAAAGGTCCTGCTGAGCACCGCGAGGAGCTCGGGCACGTGCGGCCGCACCTGGCCGAGCGCGGTCTCGAACGGCGCCCAGAGCTCGGCGCGCCCACCGAAAAGCACACCAGGAGCAGGCTGTACAGCGCCTCCATCAGGACGTTGTCGTCGGCGTCGTACGGTCCTGGCTGCATCTCGATCGCGCTGACGAGCAGCCGGTGGGCGGTGTCGACGTCACCATCGCCATTTGAGCAGGTGGGCGGCGGCCGCGACCGCGGCGACCAGCGACCCGGCCCGCTCAGGGTCGGCCCGGTGCGCCTCCTCGAGCAATCGCGGCACGTCGCGCAGGTCACCGGTCACATCAGCGCCAAAGTAGGCGGCCAAGGCCAGCCGGCGACTGCGGTCCCCACCAGCAGGGCTCAGCTCAGCTGCGCGGAGCAACGCGGCGATGGCGCCGACGGCGTCGCCACGCCGCAGGGTCGCGTCCGCGGCCTGCTCGAGCAGCATAGCGACCTCCTGGTCGGGCCCAACGGCCGCCTCGGCGAGGTGCCAGGCGCGACGCTCCGGCCGATCCGCGAACTGCTCGGCCAGCACCGCATGGACGCGGCGGCGCTGATCGCTGGTCGACAATTCCACCACCGCGGACCGGGTGAGGGGGTGGCGGAACACGAGTCGGCCCGCCTGCTCGTCGATGTGCACCAGCCGCGCCCGTTCCGCCGGCGCAAGGTCCTCGATCCCACGCGCGCCGGACGCGACGTCCCGCAGCACCCCAAGATCGCCGGCGTCCTCCAAGACCGCCAGCAGCAACAGCTCACGGGTGGCCGCGGGCAGGCCGCTGACCCGCGAGGCGAACAGCGACTGCAGGCGCCGGCTCAGCGGCAGCACCGTGGGCAGCGCCCCAGCGCGCTGCGGACCGCTGAGAAGCGCTACCGGCAGCTCCAGCAGGGCCAGTGGGTTGCCCTGGGCGTCGGCGAGCAGCCGCTGGCGGACCCGAGGCGCCAACGCCGGAAAGCGGTCAGCGATCAGGGCGGCCGCGGCGGCATCGTCCAGCGGCTGCACCTCGTACCCCGGCAGGCCGCTGCGTTCGAAGAAGCTCTCCTCCCCTGACCGGTACGCGGCCAGGAACCCGACCCGGCTGCCGGCGAGGCGGCGGGCGACGAAGCCCAGTACGACGGCGCTGGCCCGGTCCACCCACGGCAGGTCGTCGACGATCACCAGCACCGGGCTCGCGGCAGCCGCCTGGAGCAGCAGGCCGAGCGCAGCATTGGACACCACGAGCTGGTCCGCGGGCGACCCATCGCTCAGCCCCAGGGCAACGCGCAGCGCCTGCCCGTGCAGCGTGTTCAACTGCTGGAGTCCATCAAGGAGCGGGTAGAGGACCTGGTTGAGTTCCGCGAAGCTCATGCCGGCCTCGAACTCCGCCCCGGCAGCGCGCAGCACTCGCGTACCGGCAGCCGTCGCGTGCGCCGCCGCGGCATCCAACAGCACCGACTTGCCGACGCCAGCCTCCCCCGACAGAAGGAGCGCACCGCCTTGAGCGGCGGACTGGTCCACGAATGAGCGGAGACGCTCGACGTCCCTGCCGCGTCCGATCAGCGGCTCCGCCGAGCCTGATTGACGAGAACCACCACCGCCCAATAAGCCCCCCGCAACGCCCGCAGCAGAACTCTACGCCTCTGACCGGTCTGGCAGGCCGCGCTGACCGGACACTCGCCGGCCACCTGATGTTGGCCAGGCTGTCACGAAGCCCCAGCGTGCCGCACGTTAGCCTGCATCTGTCGGCAACCAGGAAAGGAGACCAAGGAGGAAATCGCGTGCGCTACCTCGTCCGGCATGCTGACGCTGGTGACAAGCTCCACTGGAGCGGACCCGACGAACAACGCCCGCTATCGGATGTCGGTCGCCGCGAGGCCGACGGGCTCGTTTCCCTTCTGGCCCGCTTCCCCATCGCCCGGATCGTATCCAGCCCGGCGGTGCGCTGTCGGCAAACCGTGGAACCCCTCGCCAACCACCGGCAGTTGCAGCTCAGCCTCGACAGCGCGTTGGCGGTGGGCGCAGACGTTGACCGTGTGGTCGAGCTACTGGTGCATCCGGACGCCGAAGGGGTGGCGTGGTGCAGCCACCGGGAGTTGATCGCCCCGCTGATCATCAAGCTCCGCGGGCGAGGCGCGCCCATCGGCGACGATGTGGCCTGGTCCAAGGGCTCGGTCTGGGTTTTCGACCCTGCTGATGGTTCGATCGCCAGCGCGATGTACCTGCCGCCGGTTGATGGTGAGCGGTCTGTTGGGAATCGCCGATTAGAGGCCTTCTTCAGGGTCGATGCCGAAGGGACCCTCGGCGCGTGCCCAATTGACGAACTGCTCGTCGCCCTCCCCGATGCGGTCGTCGACAAAGGCGGAGGCCAGCTCATCGATCCGCTCGTTACTGAAGCCCTCGGCCCCGAGGATCGGACGCGTGCGGTCGGCAAGCTCGCTGGCAGGGTCGTGTGCGCGCTGCATACTGGCAATTCCTCTCTGTCCGATGATCCCGTTCGGGTGTCTGGGGTCACTCGGCCAAGGTGAGGAGCGGCTTGCCTTTTTCGACCACATACGTGGCGAGTTCCGCCGCGTTGCCGCTGCCGACATTTCTCACCGCGTGGACCACTCCGGCCGGGACGGTCAAGGCGTCACCGGCGTTTACCGTCATCGGCGGCTGGCCGTCGATCTGATACTCCAGCGACCCTTCGAGGATGTAGATGATCTCTTCGCCCGGATGGGTGTGCTTCACCGACGGCGCTTCCGGGCCGATGTCGACACGCGACTGGACCACCTCGCGTCCGGGGACGCTGAGATCCTGTCGCTGCAGATCGGTGCGCCACAGCCCCGGCGCCTGCTGTACCGCCCTACCGCTCGCGCCGCCGCCGCGGTCCTCGGTTGCGCTCATCGCGGCCTCCCCCCTGGGTTGCGTCAGCATCACGGTAACGACCTTCTCAGCCGCGCCGCCCCAGGAGAATAGCGTGGTGGTCCCTGGTGCGAGCGGATCCTCGCGGGCGACTTGATAACGGTCCAGCTCCCCGGGGGGCGCCGACCTCGGAGCCTGCCGAGGCGGCGCCAGCAGGCAGAGCTTCAGCTCGCCGTCGTCGCGGCCGAGCATTCTCCGCGAGGGCCCCGGCGGTCTTCGCGCGCCGGCGCGGCGCCGAGCAGGAGCACGACCCGGCGGCCGGGCGCCGGCGGTCCGGCAAGCCGGGCAGGCAGCCAAGCCGAGGCGCGGGAGCACGAACGTAGCTCCACAGGGGGAGCGATGATGCTGGACGAGCACAGCGGGCTTCGTGAGGGCTACGCCGAGGTCGGTGACCAACGATTGCACTACGTCGAGGCCGGCGATGGGCCGCTGGTCGTTCTGCTCCACGGCTTCCCTGAGTTCTGGTACGGCTGGCGGCTACAGATCGAGCCGCTCGCGGCGGCGGGATTCCGCGTCGTCGCACCCGACCTTCGCGGCTACAACCTGTCCTCACGGCCGGACGACGTCGCCGCCTACGACAGCGACGAGCTGACCGCCGACATCCGCGGTCTCGTCCAAGAACGCGGTGCCGAGTCCGCGCTGCTGGTCGGTCACGACTGGGGCGGAACAGTCGCCTGGGCGACCGCGATGACCCACCCCGAGGTGGTGGACCGGCTGGCCATCCTCAACGCGGCCCATCCGCGGAAGCTATCGCAGGGCTTGCACCACCCGGGCCAGCTCCGAAAGTCCTGGTACTTCTTCTTCTTTGATCTCCCCGAGCTGCCCGAAAGCGTCGTGCGCGCCAACGACTGGCATTTCTTCCGGCACTTTCTGCGCGACGCCCACCCGGCCTATTCGCCGGAGGAGATCGACCGCTATATCGAGGCATGGTCGCAGCCGGGCGCAGCAACCGGGATGATCAACTACTACCGGTCCTCGGTGCGGCAGTCGCCCAAGCGCGCCGAAGCCGCGCTTCGGCCCATTCAGGCGCCCACACTGGTGGTCTGGGGGCAACGCGATCGCTACCTCGGACCAGAACTCGCCGAGCCCGACCGCGAGGACGTCCCCAACCTCGACCACGTCGAGCGCCTGCCCGACGCCTCGCATTGGGTGCACCACGACGAGCCTGAGCGCGTCACACAACTGCTCATCGACTTTATCGCCCCCGCCCTTTCGACCCAGAACCGCTGAATCTCGATGGATCCTTCGCGACTTGGCTCGTCAGTGGCAGGTGCCGTGGACGGCATCGCTGAAATGCTTGCCCGGTTCAGGCAGGAACCGCCAGTCGTAGCCGTTGGGGTGCAGGGCGAGCCGCACCACCCCGAAGGTGCCGGTGTTGCGGACCTGGCTGTTGCCGCGGATGGTCCTGAACCCATGGTGGGTCTTGCCTCCCGTGCCGACCACGAATTCGCGGATGCCGTCGAGCCTGAACCGGGTTGACGGCGCCAGCGCCTGGACGGCGACGTTGACCGGCCCGCCCACCAGGACCGCGATCCCCATCACATCGGCGTCCCGTGCGTAGTGGACCGTGACCTGGCGACCCTCGACGGAGGTCATGTAGAGGAACAGCAACCCCGCCACCACCAGCACCGCCCTCGGTGGTCCACCTTCGCGGTACACAGTCGTGCCGGCCGGATAGTCGGTGCGCTCCCCCTCCCCCAAGAGCAGCGCGACGAGTTCCGAGGGCAGCTGGCCCAAGAAGCTGCGCGCCGTGGCGTCAGCGACGTCGGGGTCAGCCACCCTCCACAGCTCCCTCGAGCGGCGAGATCGCTCCCACGGTCCGCCCACCCCCACCCTCTTGCGCAGGTTGGCCTACTCAGGACGGTGATCCCCAGACCACCGCCCGGGTTGACCGGCTGTGACGCCACTTCTAGCCTGTCGGTGTCGTGAAGCTGAACATTGCGTGAAGTATTCACCGACATGGCGAACTCGGTAGTGGATCGCTCCGAACAGCGGCAACTGGCGGCCCTGTTCGTGGAACTGGACGAGGTGCTCCACAAGGACGCCAAACGCGCCGGGCTGGTCACGTTCTGGCGGCACCAGCTGCATGCCGGGATCGAGCCCAGCCATCTTCCGGAGCTGCTCGAGGTACTTGACGCGCTCAGCGAGTCCCAACTGGCCGATGGCGATCTCCGCACGTCGGTGCGGCACTGGCAGGTCGTCCTGCGGTCCCGTGCCCCTCGTGATGGCAAGGGTCAGGCGACCACGACCATCCGGACCTCCTCTGACAGTGAGGTCTTGGCCGCCAAGCCCTGGTCGACGACCCGCCCCCATTCGTCAGCGAGGCATGCAAGGACGGCGAACTGGTCGTCGCCGGCTGACCGCAAGGCCAGGCGCACGCCCTTGAGCGCCAGCGACAGCGCGAACTGGGCTGAGAAGTCATCCGTGGCGACCCGTCGCAACTTGGCTGCCTGCCACGCCGACACCAGCGGGCCGCCGCCGACGGCGTCCACCACCGTCTGGGTCTCAAGGCCCAACGCCGAGCAAGCGCCACCGAACTGGCAACCGCCTCCGCGGCGAACGCGACCAGGGTGTTGTTCACCAGCTTGAGTCGCGATCCGGCCCCGACCTCCCCACGCAGATGGTGCGCTGGCCGAGCGCATCGAACAGGGCCGCCACGCGCGAGCGGTTCAGCCCGCTGGTTCGCGGGGATCTAGGCACACGTTGCGCCAGGGGCGCCTTGACAGCCCGGTGCCGGGGATGAGGCTGGGAACCCTTGGCCCCGACCCTAGCCACCCCTAGTCAGGCAACAGCCTGCCATCACAGCGCAGGAGGCCAACGATGGACCCAACCGACAACACCGGGAAGGCCAGCACGCCAAGCAGGCAACCGGCACCAACCAAGACACGGTGATGGCGGCCTCCAGCGCGGCCACCGACCGCCCGTTCGGGCCGGATGGGGCCACCATCCTTGCCACCGAGCACTGGAGCCTGCTTGGGACGCGGTCGATGATCTGGAACGAAGCGATGAGCCGCACCACGGTCTTCCTGACCGTGCTGTCCGCCTCGATCGTCGCACTCTCCCTGCTGGCCGACGCGACCGGCTTCGGCCGGCGCACCACCACGCTCGCCCTGGTCCTGCTGCCCGTGGTGTTCTTGCTGGGCCTCGCGACCTACCTCCGCCTGGTCGAGATCAACAGCGAGGACGTGGCGATCACCCGGGCCATGAACCGGCTCCGGTACGCCTACCTGGTGATGGCCCCCGACCTGCGGCCCTACTTCACGGCCGGCCAATACGACGACGAGCGGGGGATCGCGACGACCTACATGCTGGGAACGCGCCGGGAACTGCAGACATGGCCGCACTTCCTGGTCACCACGCCGACCATGGTGGCGACCGTGGACGCGGCCGTGGGGACCGCCATTGTCGTAGTGGCGGCGCTGGTTCTCAAGGCCCCGACCGGCGCCGCCGTGGCCGCCGGAGCGGTCGCGTTCCTGGGCATCTGGGGAGCGCTGTTCTCCCTGCAACGGTCGAATCTGCGGGTGCTGCGACGTGTCAGTCCACGCTTTCCCACTCCGCCAGACGAACCCTGAGCCAGCGATCGGTCACCCCTGCCTCGGGCCGGTGCAGCGCACCCGCCCACCATGACATCAGGAAGGCACGCGCCCAGACCATCAGCCGAACACCCAGGATCCTCTATTAATAGGGCAGGCTGCTTTTTTCGGGGCAGACGACGTGACTGACACCCTCAACGGAGAGGACGTGCCGCATTGCGGGTCCCAAGCACTGAAAGCCCAGTGTCAGCGTCGCCGCGGTTGCTTCGGCTCTGTCTCGACGCCATGCCACGGCAGGTGTGTCAGCGCCTCGGTGTCAACGACGCGCTGAAGCCGTGGGGGGCGCTGCGCTGTCAACGGCGTCAGGTCAGGTGTTCTGGTGCGGGGAGTAGGAGATCGCCCGGCGGCCGTGAAAGAGTTCTTCCACCGCTGTGGTCATCCGCGCGCACGGTACGCAGCCAAACCGTCGATGCGGAGCGGCTGAGTAGCACGGATGCAGTCCACGCCCGGACGGTGGGCCTGCCCGGTCTGCCCATCCCGGCAGCCCAGGTCCAGGTGCCGCTCCAGACCGCCGAGGT
>WNGE01006890.1_pt1 | contig 14263 bp, 13 predicted proteins | sample 5400651 | NCBI WGS metagenome assembly WNGE01 (sample SAMN13153370, study PRJNA577476) | soil metagenome | isolation source: 60 cm soil or saprolite under grassland replicate 2 | place: USA:California | collected 2016-06-15 | reverse complement strand
TGCGCCAGGCCGATGGGGTGATTTCGGGCTCCGATGGCGCGGCAGCGAGATTGGGCATGAAGCGCACCACGTTGCAATCGAAAATGGTGAGGATGGGAATTACGAAAGAAGAATACGTTGACTGATGCGAAATTCTGCGGCTCCCAGACTCGACAGGTTACCTGACCAACTGCCGCTCCTTCGGCACTCTGCCGTTCCGTCGACATGGTGGCTGCCTACAAAGTTGTAGGTACCGGCAGTAGCCCTTAGTTCCCGGATACTTACGGCTGCAGATGCATTTGGCACCGCAGTTGCCCTAAATCTAGGGCAGTAAGCAAAAACTTTCTGGCGGTGCGCAGTTGCAGATACGGGAATCGTTGGGCCTGTTCCCAGGCAAACACATACCGGGTCCCCTCTATTTGCCCAACGGGTTTCCCGTCAAAAAACCGTGCCGCTCCGTCGGAAGTGCCCGGTCCACGCCACTCCAAAATCTTGCAGCTCAGCCGGCAATATCAACGCCGGTAAAGCCGGATCCGGTCTTTCTATTCTATTGCCGACTCGAGTGGCGCAAGCGGGCGGAAACCGGTTCAGGTTGGGAGTTGGTTCAAGCCATGCGTTCTGAAGACAAGGGCACGCGCGCGCTCGCGGCCGAGCTATTGGCTGGCACTGAGAACGGACGTCTCCTGGTGCGCGACTTGCGTCGTGTACGTAGCGGATTGAATTTGCACCTTGCGAAAGGACAACTTCTTCTGCCAATTTTCGGGCGACCTGTTGCGCTCGTTCGAATCCTTGAGTCACATCACTAGCTATCCGGGCGGAGCTGTCCTGTTCGTTGAAGGACAGATGCCAGGCGGCGCCTTTGTACTCTGCTCGGGCAAAGTGAAGATTTCCACCACTTCGAAAGAAGGCAAAGTTCTCATTCTACGGACAGCCAAACCTGGGGATGTTATCGGATTGAGCGCGGTGATCTCGGGCCAAGCCTACGAGATTGCGGCTGAGACGTTGGGCCCCTGCCTGGTCAACTTCGTTGAACGGGAAGGGTTACTCCGGCTTATCGAGCGGAACGGAGAACTGGGACTTCGTTCCGCTCTGGCCGTGAGCCGCGAATTTCAAGATGCGTACCGCGAAATTCACGAACTGGTACTGACCCGATCTTCGTCTGGAAAACTGGCGCGACTCCTGCTTTCCTGGGTGGGACGCGACGGAGAGGCACGAGAGATGCGCATTCAGACTCCCGCTACTCACGAGGAAATGGCGCAGAGAATTGGCGCATCTCGCGAAACCGTAACGCGCCTTCTAAGTGATCTCCGAAAGAAAGACTTGATCCGGCTGGAAGGCTCGACACTCGTCATTACGAACCGGATCGCTCTCGAAGCAATGGCGGCATGAATTCGGCCAAAAGACCGACGCCTGGTCGTCTACAATCCGAACAACTCTCTAAGCCGCTTGGTCTGCGCGCGACTGACAGGAATTTCCGTCTGCTTCTTGTCGTCCATCCGGAGTTGATACGAACTCTTGAACCAAGGAACCACTTCCCGAATCCGATTTGTGTTCACCAGATATGAACGGTGAGCGCGCCAGAAAAGATTCGGATCAAGACTGTCTAGTAGCTCCTCAAGCGTACGGCAATTCGATTGTCCTTCCATTCCATTGGGTCCGCCGGTGACCACGCTGATGATTCCATCTTGAATAGAGGCGAAACAAATGTCTTTTTCGCTAACCAAAAACAGCCGCCCAGCCGCCTTTAACAGAATCTTAGAAGTCTGAGTCTTCTGCGACTCAAGCATACGCATCAGGGTATCGAGCTTGTCCGATGATGAACTTGGCACTTCACTCATAGATCGCGCTCGCTCCACCGACTGCATAACGCGTTTTTTATCGAACGGCTTGAGCAGATAGTCAACGGCATTGACCTCGAACGCGCGCACGGCGTATTGGTCGAACGCTGTAGAAAAAACAATTTTTGGAAGGGCAACTTTCTTGTCGAGAAGCTTCTTGATCACCCCAAAGCCGTCCAGCCCCGGCATTTGAACGTCGAGAAACACCAAATCCGGATTGTGCTCGCGGATGAGATTTACCGCTTCCAGCCCGTTCTTTCCCTGGGCGACGACATCCACATCGCCGATGTTCTTGAGCAAATACGCAAGTTCGTCCCGGGCGAGCTGCTCATCGTCCACTATGACAGTAGAAAGCGACATGTTCTTCTCTTCAAAAAGTATAGCCGAATGGAACATCCTGCAATGCACCACGGTTGCACTCGCAAGGCGGTTACACTAGAGCCTTCATGAACGTGATTTTCGGCATCAACACTGTTATGGAGGCACTTAAAGCCCGCGGCCGTGGTTTTGAGTGGGTGGGGGTGGCCAAAGAGCGTCACGACATACGCCTGCAACGGTTGATCCAGGAGTGCCGGCAGAGCAGCATCGCGGTTCGATTCCTGCCGCGCATTGAACTGGATCGCTTGGCTGCGACCGGCGCACATCAGGGTGTGGTGGCCGTGACGTCGTCCAAGCATTACGCAGATTTAGATGACGTGCTTGCCGCAAAACGAGGAGAGTACTCGCTGGTCGTTATCCTCGATGGTGTTGAAGACCCGCATAATCTCGGAGCAATTTTGCGAACCGCCGACGCAAGCGGCGCTGATGGCCTTTTAATTCCGGAGCGGCGCGCAGCGGGAATCACCGGCACGGTTGCGAAAGCATCGGCCGGCGCGAGCGAGCATTTACCGGTTGCGAAGGTCACGAATGTCGCGCGAACGCTCGAAGAGTTGAAAGCCAAAGGGCTATGGATTGTCGGCCTCGATGGGCGCGGGAAACAATCCTATGACGAAGTTGATTACAAAATGAATTGCGCGGTCGTGCTCGGCGCTGAGGGCAAAGGGCTGCACGATCTCGTAAGCAAGAAATGTGACTTCCTGGTTTCGATCCCCATGTTGGGTAAGGTACCGTCGCTCAATGTCTCAGTGGCGGCGGGGGTGGTGTTGTATGAAATCGTGCGGCAGAGGCGGCCACGATCTCAATGAAGGCGTTGTGTGTGCTCTCTCTGCTGGGTGCTTGTTGTGCTTCAGCAGTGGCCCTCGATCGCGAGGCGTTCACATTTACGCGTTACGAACTCGACGCTAGCATTGAACCGGAGCAGCAACGGCTCGGAGTTCGGGGAAAGATCACCCTACGAAACGACTCGGACTCGGTGCAGAAGAGCCTCGTGTTGCAAATTTCCTCGACGCTGAATTGGAGATCAATTCAGATTGACGGAAAACCGACGGAATTTACATCACAGATCTACACCTCGGACGTTGATCACACCGGCGCCCTAAGCGAGGCGATGGTTGCACTTCCGAAGCCAGTTGCGCCCAAACAAACGATCGCACTCGATATTGGCTACGAAGGAATCATTCCTCAGGATGCGACCCGGCTGACGCGAATCGGAGTCCCTCCCGATGTGGCCAAGCATTCCGATTGGGACCAGATCAGCCCGTCGTTTACCGGAGTGCGCGGGATTGGATACGTCGCCTGGTATCCGATTGCCGCCGAGGCCGCGAGCTTGTCGGAAGGAAACAGTGTGGTCGAAGCGGTGGGCCGGTGGAAGCAAAGAGAGGCACCGGCAGAAATACGCGTGAAGGTTTCCCAGTTGGGGCACGTTTCGGAGAGCACACGTGCTGTATTCTGCGGCGAAGGTAGCCAACCAAAAGACAATTCCTACGCCGCATCGCGCGAATGCGCTTTTCGCGACTTGAATTCTGATGTCCCTTTTTTCGTGTTCGGCGACTTTCGCACGCTGGGACGGCCTGCGGTGAACATCTACCATCTTGCCGAACACAATTCTCAAGCCGAGGACTACGCTCTTGCGGTGGACGAAGTCTCGCCATTCATCGAGAAGTGGTTTGGCGACCATCGCGAGAAGCGTGGCCAGAAGGCAGAAGTCATCGAACTTCCAGATGCTGACGGCGCGCCTTTCGAATCGGGCGCAACGCTACTCATGCCGCTTTCCGATAACCAGAACGCGGCCTTGATGTCGGCTGTCGAACAGTTGACGCATATTGCCTTCCCATCACCGCGGGCCTGGGTCCATGATGGCCTGGCCCGCTATGCTCAAGTGAATTTTCTTCAGGAAAAGGAAGGACGAGATGCGGCAATCGAATATCTTCGGAATCACCGACAGTCACTAATCGAGTCAGAAAAGCTGGCCTCGGCGGAAACCGACCAAGCTGCGCGTTCATTAATCAATGCCGATGACGAATTCTATATTCAGAGCAAAGCAATGAACGTCTGGTGGATGCTGCGTGACATAGTGGGAGATACAGCTCTCTCCGCGGCCCTGCACAACTACAAGTCCGAAGACGATAAAGCTCCTGGATACATTCAAAAGCTGATCGAAGCGCAGGCGCATCGCGACTTAGAGTGGTTCTTTGATGATTGGGTCTATCGCGACCGCGGGTTGGCCGACTTTCGTATCTTGTCGGTATATCCGCGTCCGTTACTTAGCGGCGGATACATGGTTACCGTCACGGTCGAAAATTCGGGTCAAGCCGGAGCCGAAATTCCAGTAACTCTAAAAATGGCGAAGGGCGAGAGCATGGAGCGATTGATGGTGCCGGCAAAGTCAAATGCATCGGTGCGGATTCTGTGCCCGTCACTCCCCCAGCAGGCCACAGTGAATGACGGCAGCGTTCCCGAAAGCGACACGAGCAACAACGTGCGTAAGATTGATGCCGCTAGTCCCTAAACTGCCCTGAGGATAAGCAATCACATGAGAAGGTTCATCATCACAGGCGCGCCGGGTGCAGGGAAGACAGCGATCATCCGTCAGTTAGAACTCGACGGGTTCAGCGTAGTCGAAGAGGCAGCTACTGACGTCATCGCCGCCGCGCAAGCCCAAGGGACGATTCAACCCTGGACGCGTCCCTCGTTCATTGATGTAATCGCTAATCTACAGAAGGACCGTCAGATTCGAGCGTCTTATCAACCGGATGAGGTTCAGTTTTACGACCGTTGTGTTGTGTGTACGGCGGCGTTGGCAGTGTACCTCGGTCACCCATTTTCACCCTTTCTTGCCAGCGAACTGGAGCGCGTCAAGAAGGAAGCGATCTACCAAAACCGAGTCTTCTTCATTCGCAATCTTGGCTTCATCACCCCTTCCGAAGCGCGGCGAATCAGTTTTGAGGAAACGCTGCGTTTTGAGAAAATTCACGAGGATACTTACCGACACTTTGGCTTCGAACTAATCTCAGTCGGGCCAGGAAGTCTGGTGGAACGGGTCAGCATAATCAAAGCGGCAATTTGTTAGTCGAGGCGACAATTCGAATCAGCAACTGACAGCTAGCAACTAACAGCTACCTACGGAGGTCTTTTTGCCCTACATCCAATTTCTTGGCGCTGCCGGCACCGTCACCGGATCGAAACACTTGATCAACACATCGGGCGACTTGTCGGGAAAGGCCGGCACTCAGGTGCTGGTGGACTGCGGGCTCTTTCAGGGGCAGAAAGAATGGCGCGAGCGAAACTGGCAAGGGCTGCCGTTTGCCGCGCAGGATATCGAATGTCTGGTTCTTACGCACGCACATCTCGACCATTGCGGCTGGATTCCGCGTCTGGTCAAGCAGGGCTTTCGCGGCCCGATTTACGCAACTCCCTCGACCATTGATCTCTGCAGCATCATTCTGCCTGACTCCGGGCACCTGCAGGAAGAAGACGCCGAATTTCACAACAAATTTAAGACTTCCCGTCACGATCCCGCTTTGCCGCTTTACACGCTCGAAGAAGCGCAGTCTTGCCTGCAATATTTTCAGCCGGTGGGATTTGGCGAAACGAAACAGATTTCGCCGGAGTTGTCGTTTCGCTTCGTGCACGCAGCGCACATTTTGGGTTCTTCGATGGCGGAGATCACTTTGACGGGCGACGGCGGCAGCTCCACCCGGATGCTCTTCACTGGTGACATCGGCCGGGTGCATGACCAACACATCGCGCCAGGAAAGGTTGTGTATTCGGGTCCGCAAGCAGGTGAAACTGCCGACATCTTAGTTATGGAATCCACCTATGGAAACCGTCGTCATCCCACCGATGATCCGCGTCCCGAGCTCGCGGAACTGATTCGCAAGACCGTCGAACGCGGCGGCAGCGTGGTCGTTCCCGCCTTCGCGGTTGAGCGCACACAAAAGTTCGTTTTCATGCTCAAAGAGTTGATGGAATCCGGACAAGCGCCGCGCGTGCCGGTCTATTGCGACAGTCCAATGGCGATCAAGGCGGTGGAAATATTCCTGAAGCATACCGAGGAATACAGCGACACAACCAAGCAACTGATCTCGCGCTATGGCTCTCCGCTCAAGTGGCAAGGTTTCAGCTTCGCGCAAACTTCAGAGGAATCCAAGAAGATCAACGATTCAAATGTTCCCTGCATCATCATTTCATCGAGCGGCATGGTGACCGGCGGACGCATCCAGCATCACCTGGCGCAGCGATTGCCAGATCCCAAAAACACCGTGATCTTCATTGGATTTCAAGCTCCGGGCACGCGCGGCTTCACCATCAAGTCTGGCGCTCCAGAGGTGAAAATCTTCGGGCAGATGGTGCCGATTCGCGCCCAAGTGGCGGCGCTCGAACAATTCAGCGATCACGCAGACACGCCTGAACTCCTGGAGTGGCTGCACTCTTTTACCGGCAAACCTGGTGTGACCTATCTCGTACACGGAGAGCCGAACGCGTCTTCGCAATTGCGCGACGAGATGACGAAGGCGCTGGGATGGAACGTGCAGATTGCGCGATGGATGCAGCGCGTAGAGGTGCGCTGAAGATTTTCACCACGGAGGCACGGAGAAACGCAATACACTTGTTCGTCTCAGTGCTCCGCTTGTGTGAATTCCACCAGGCCTTGAAGTTTGCGCGCGGCTGCACCTGAGTCAATAGATTGCGCCGCCTGTCCGACAGCATCTCGCAACTGCGACGCCTTCCCAGCCGCTACCATAGCCGCAGCGGCGTTCATCAAGACGATGTCCCGCTTCGGGGACTTATCGCCATTAAGAATTGCGCGCACGATCTGAGCATTTGTCTTTGCATCGCCACCAGAGAGTTCTTCGATAGGCGCTCGAGTGAGTCCGAATTCTTCCGGCGTGACTTCGTAGGTGTGGACTAAGCCCTCTCGTACCTCCGCCACCCGCGTGGGCCCGGTGATGGTGATCTCGTCAAGCCCATCCAGGCCGTGGACTACGAATGCTCGATGCGTTCCTAACATGCTCAAGGCCTCGGCCAGCTTTTCCACCAGATCGACTGAGTAAACTCCGACTACCTGCGCGGAGGCCCCGGCGGGATTTGTAAGTGGCCCCAGCAAGTTGAAAACCGTGCGGAGGCGGGTCTCCCGACGCACCGCCGCCACATGCTTTGCCGCAGAATGGATTGCTGGTGCAAAGAGAAATGCAATGCCAACTTGTTTCAGACACTCGGCTATTCGCTCCGGAGGGAGCTGAATGTTCACACCGAGGGCTTCCATTACGTCGGCTGCTCCGCATTTGGCTGTTAATCCCTGAGCGCCAGCTTTCAGTGTCGAGCTGCGGTTGCCATGCTTGGCGACTCGCACTCCGGCTCCCGCGACGACGAAAGCAGTAACAGTCGAAATATTGAATGTCCCCGCAGCATCGCCGCCAGTGCCGCAGGTGTCCACTAGGGCTTCTCGCCCGGTGCCACTGGCGTCGAGCAGTTCACTATTGTGGATCGGAATCGGAGTGGCAGCTGCCCGGATAGCTTCGGCGAATCCGACGATCTCTTCCACCGTTTCGCCCTTCATGTGAAGACCAACCAGCAATGCGGCGATTTGCGAATCGGTGCATTTGCCGGAAAGGACCTCTTCCATTACCCCACGGGCTTCTTTGCGCGAGAGAGACTCGCGATGCGTAACGATCCGATGTAGCGCCTCAAGCACCATGTGCGTGCACAAGATTGTACGGTACGGAAAGCCTTCGCTGAGGATATGGAAGAAGTCCCCACCCTATCTCCAAAAGCGCGAGACAGGGTAGGGGCACGACGAGGCTTCTCGGTAGCTATGGTTTACGTGACCGCCTTGAGCGAACGGCGAAACGGTGGCCAAGGTTTTCGCTCGGCGCTGCGGGCTACTTCAGAAAAACTACCAGCAGCTTGCCATCAGAATGATAGCCACCGCCGCTGGCATTCTTGGCGTCCTGCACCGGCTCCGGTGGAAGGTAGTAAGTCATGCTCTTGACCTTGCCTGATTTGTCTAGGCTCTGCGCGATGTTTTCGCGCTCGACATCCACATCAGGGTCAATCTTGTGAGTGAGGTGGCCGCTACGCACGTCTTTTTCGAACCCAACATCGTGCGTCCCAGCCCCAACGAAAACTATTTCTCCATTCCAAGTGAACGGCGCCTTCCACATGCGAAAGTGATGCCGGCTCGCGACTACGGCATACGCCTGCGCCTGCTCGTAACCGAAGTCCTGCATGCGGTCGAAAAGATAGAGATGGCTCATGGGCATATCGAGATAATCCTTCTTTTGGTACGTGTTCATGATGGCCTTGAGCCCGGCTTCTTTACTGTCCACATCGGCTAAGTGCCAGTTCGCGGCGTCAAGCGTTGCCTGAGCCCGGTCCTGGCTACCGACTATCACAAAATTCACCATGTCTCCGGGATTGCCAAGATGATCGTGCACGCGGCGAGGAATTTCGTCTAAGTGCTTGCGAAGGTCGGCGTCGAGAATGACCGCTGGAAGCTTCAGTCCGCCGGAAGATGTGGACGTCGTCGTCCCATTTTCATTTCCGGCAACTGCGCTGGAAGGAATTGTGTTCGCAGCGGACGCCGAGCCGAGTTGTCCTTTGAGCCAGACTTGCGCAGCGGAAGAAAGTTGCTGTTTGAGAGCCGGACGGTCGGCGGACAGCGTCGCACTTTGTGCGACGCTGAGTTTAACTCCAAAACCACAACTCGCTGAGTGCTCTAGATTCACGCCCAGAAAGAGGTGACCTGCGCCGGTTACTTTAAGAGCGGCGCTTTCCCCAACCAGCGTTGGCTCCGCGTTCTCCGCGGTCTTAGCGATCAGAGCTCCGGGCCGGAGAGCAGCCACAGGGACCTTACCAAAATCGCCGCCGATCACTTGCACGCCTTCCGGGCTGCAGTTCGGATCCGATCCCGGCTTGGTTTCGGCCGTCAATGTAAGCGTCTCTCCGGCGGATAGATCCAATCCAGTGTCGGTCCAGATCTGCGAATCGGAAATCGTGAAGGAGTATTGTGTCGGCTGCGGATTATTTTGTGAAAATGCGACACCGGCGAGCAACAGTGAAAAAACAGAAGCGAAGCTGGAAGAACGGAAGCTTGGCATAAGCACCCTCCGGACGCTTTGCGGAAAGCGCACCCATTATGCCAAAAAACAATTCGCCCTGGGTTGAGCCAGGGCGAAACGTTTACCGTGAGTGATTTGGGTTTCGCTACGGCCAGCGCTTAGCGCTGTCTTCCCATCCCGCGGCGCGGGCGGTAGGCTGCACGGCTGCAACCTGTGGCTGCGGGATACGAATGGGTTGCTGCGGCGCTGATGTGGCAGTGGCGAGGGTCGGCTTCGCGGTTGTGGCTTCAGAAACGTTGGCTTCCTTGTCGTCAGAAAGCAGAGGTGCGGCGACACGTAAGGCCTCAACCTCTTTTTCCAAACGCGAAAGCTCCAGTTCCTTCTGCCTTAGAACCTCATAGACATTCTTCATACCTGGCACCTGTAGGAGAACACGAATCGAGAAGCAATTGATCGAACTTTATGCAGCTCCGACGATTTTGTCAAGATAAAGAAGCGTGGAGGGACCCATAAAGACGGCCTTTTCACGGTATCGGCGGAAGCACGGGGTCAAGGAAGAAATGGTGTACCCTCAGCTTCATGAGATTTTCGTTGCTGGTTCTGTTGCTCTTCCCGCTCCTCCCCCTGGCAGCGCTTCGAGCCCAGTCAGTCCCCGCTGACGCGTCCGGCGACTACTCCGGCATGTATTCATTTCTGCGCGACGGAGAGTTTGTCCAAATCACGGTTGAGGAGAAAGGTCGCGTGACCGGCTTCATCTCGCGGTTCGGCGATTCCGAAAGCGACAAGGGCGTTTTCATGAACCAGTTCTTCAAGTCGGGCAAACTGGAAGGCGACAAAATCAGCTTTACAACGGAAGGCGTCCACGGAGTCTGGTTTGAATTCTCGGGAGCCGCCGCCCGTGGCCCGGGCAAAAAGTCTGACGAAGAAGCCTACTATCTATTGCGCGGAACATTGACGCGTTTCAGCACCGATGCGGACAAGAAAACCACTTCGCAGGCGCGAACAGTCGAATTCAAGTCTTTTCCTCGTGACGCTGCCACAAACTGAATCCCTGTGTCAGAGCCTCTGGGGAATCTCCTCCATGGAGCTCTGTGTCCTCCGTGTTGAGTCTTTGTCTTTGCGAACTTTGCGTTCTTTGCGGTTAGAGTCTTTGGGTTCGGCTTCATCACCCAAATGCTTTTTGCCTTTGACTGTCACTATCTGCGAAACTGAATCTTGAGCTTCACCAGCTCCCACTCCGCGTTCTTGCCGGCCATGACCGCCATCGCACGTGAGGCAGGCTCCTTGCTGATGGAGTACTTCGATCAGAACATCAAGATCGAATACAAAGGCGAAGCGGATTTAGTTACCGCTGCCGACCGCAAATCGGAAGCACTAATTCGCGAGCGTATCCGCGCGCAATGGCCCGGTCACGACGTTTTGGGAGAAGAAGAGGGTCTAAGTGATACCGGCAGCGCATACCGCTGGTATGTGGATCCGCTCGACGGCACCACGAATTTCGCGCATGGCTTCCCTGTGTTCTGCGTTTCTATGGCCCTGCAGCACAATAACGAAACCATCGCGGGCGTGTGCTACGATCCCACCCGAAATGAAATGTTTGCTGCTGAACTGGGCAAGGGCGCTTACCTGAACGAGCGTCCGATCCATGTCTCGCAAACTGCGGACCTGGCAGAATCACTCGTGGCGACCGGCTTCCCCAGCCACAAGCGGCACAAGAATCCCAATATTCACTTTTATCATCAGATCACGTTGCGAACGCATGGCGTGCGGCGAGCTGGATCAGCCGCCCTGGATCTTTGCTACGTTGCCTGTGGACGCTTGGACGGCTTCTGGGAATTCAATCTCAATCCCTGGGACACGGCCGCGGGTGTTCTCATTGTGCAAGAGGCAGGTGGTCAAGTGACGAACTTCCAGGGTGGACCGTTTCAGTTGAACAGCCATGAGACTCTGGCCACGAACGGGCTGATTCACAGGACGCTTCAGCACGAGTTCCAGGAGGTTTTTGCCGGACGCGGACTGGAGCCGTTGCCCGATCCGCGGGAATACGCAGCCAAGATCAAGGTCTGAGGGATTTGTCATGATGCTCCGCAAAATTGCGATTGCAGCGCTTCTGATCACTGCCTCGCTAGTCGCTGCAGTCGAGCCTCTCGATGCCGATTACCTGAAATCTTTCGAGAAGTGGAAAGCCGAACTGGTTGACGGCCGGAAGCAACATTGGCTCCCGCTTGCAGGTTTGTTTTGGCTGAAGCCGGGAGAGAACAACTTCGGCAGCGCACCTGACAACGGCATCGTGCTGCCTTCAGGCCCTGCGCACGCGGGCGTGTTCGAGCGCCAGGACAAGGCCGTAACTGTAAAGCTGCGGTCCGGCGTTGAAGCCAAAATTGGCGAAAAGATCGCCACCGAATCGAAGCTGGACGCTGATGTCACGAATCATCCGACCATTATCGAACTAGGCGCACTGCGCATGTTCGTCATCGAGCGTGGAGACCGAGTCGGCATTCGAGTGAGAGACTTGAATAGCGCCGCGGTCCGTAATTACCCGGGACCAGTGTTTTTCCCTCTCGATATGAATTACAAAGTGACGGCAACCTTTGTGCCTTCGGATGGCAAAAGAACGGTGGACGTTCCCAACGTGCTCGGCGACGTCACGTCCAGTCCGATTGTCGGCGAAGTTCATTTCAAATTGAACGGGCAAGACTTGACGCTTACATCGTTTGAAGGCGATCAGAAAGAAGGTTTGAGCTTTGTGATCAGCGACCTCACTAGCAAGACCGAAACTTACCCGGGTGGAAGATTTCTCGACACCGATCCCGTGGCGGACGGAAAAGTCGTGCTCGATTTCAATCGTGCGTACAGTCCGCCGTGTTCAGTTACGCCGTACGCGACGTGTCCTCTTGCACCGAAGGAAAACCACCTGCCCCTGGCGCTTCCAGTAGGCGAGAAATATGACCGCAAACACGGTCATCACTAAAGAGAAGTTCTTTGCGCGCTTTGCGTCCTTTGCGGTTAAAAAGCTCTTACTTCCAAGCACTCACCGGGACTCATCGGCGTAGAATAGGGTTGATTAGCGGGCGAATTCAGTGATGGATGCTCTCCTGCAAAGAAAGATTGAGAAGCGCTCACAGACGGTGGTCCTCCAGGGCCGCGTTCTTTTTCTGACCGAAGACCCTGCGCTAATCAAAAGGCAACTTGCAGGCGAAGACCTGCCCTGGGACACGAAGAATCCGCAGAATAACCCCAAGCTGCGCGACGACATTTCCACCGACGAGATCACTCCCGCTCACATCTGCTTTTTCTTCGATGAAACTCTCGGCGAATTTCCTTACACAGGACTCAAATGCGGCACCGAACTTCCGATTCAGCGCGGAGACGTGAAGCGTGGCGGCTTCGTGGCGGCCGTCAGCGGAAAGCGCCGCGGTAAAGGATCGAGCCGCGAGCAGTCGCCTTATGCCGAACTTTGTGCTGGCATCACGCTGGTGATCGCCGAGAATATCGAGCGCATCTACAAGCAGAATTGCCAGAATCTCGGAATTCTGACCTCCACTGATTTCTTCCTGATTGACAAGATCCGCTCGGGCGATGAGATTCCGCTGTCAGTTTTTACGGCTGGCGAAGATGAGATCACGCGTCAAATCATCGAGTATGGCGGTCTGTTCCAGTTCAACGTCGCGCGCTTGCAAGGAAAAGTTTTTCTGCCGCCGATCAGGTTCGCGGGCGAGGGCGCCCGCGCCACAGGTTCGATGACATTAGCGGAAAAGATTTTTGCTCGTCACATGATTCACAGCGAGCCTGATGGCCGCGATTTTCTTCTACAAGCTGGTCGGACACGACGCCCCCATCAACGATCCCGGTTCCGTCCTCTTCTTCCGGGATCATCTGACCTTCCTCGACGAAGTCCTCTCCGACCAGAAGCGCAAGATGGGCCTGCTCGATCTCGCGACGCAGCTCAAGTTGAAGCAAGGCGGATTTGCAGCGCGGAAGGGGGTTCGCCTGCACGGCGAATTGACCGATCGTAAGGGCGCAGAAGGCATTTGTCATTCTGTCGTGCTCGAGAGTTACGCACTGCCGGGCCAGTTGATCGTCGGCTCCGATTCTCACACGCCGCACTCCGGTGCCATTGGCTGCGTTGCGTTTGGGATTGGCACGACTGATGTTTTCAATTCATGGATCACGAAAGACGTGCGCGTCCGCGTACCTGAGTCGGTGAAAATCGTGGTTCGCGGCAAGAAGAACGCGAACGTCACAGCAAAAGATTTCATCCTGAAGATTCTGAGCCTCGATTACGTGCGCAGCGGAAAAGCGCTCGCCAAGTTGATTGAATATGCCGGCGAGGCGATTGAAGAACTCAGTGTGGACGAGCGCGCCACCATGACGAACATGGCGGCTGAAATTGGAGGGTTTACTGGCATTGTCGCTCCTGATCAGAAGGCTGTCGAGTTTCTGGTCGAGCGCCGCGACATGGACCGCCGCGAAGCTGAGCGGATGATCGAAGGCCTGAACAGCGATCCAGATGCGGAATATGCCCAAGTGATCGAACTCGATGCAGCTGAAATTCATCCGATGGTCGCAACCCCTGGCGATCCCGGTAACGGCAAATACGTGCGCGATCTGAATACTCCGGTTCCGGTTGAGCTCGCATACGGCGGGACCTGCACCGCAGGCAAGAACGAAGACATGGATATGTACGCGCAAGTGCTGGCCGACGCACTCCGACACGGAAAGCACGTAGCCAATTCGGTTCAGTTCTACATTCAGTTCGGTTCCCAGGAAACGCGCGAATACTGCATTCGCAAAGGCTATCTCGACACTTTCCAAAAAGCAGGAGCTCACGTAATCGAGCCGAGCTGTGGCGCCTGCATCAACGCCGGACCCGGAGTTTCAACGCGTCCAGATCAGGTTGTGATCAGCGCTCAAAACCGCAACTTCCCCGGTCGCAGCGGTCCCGGACAGATGTATCTGGCGAGCCCGCTCACGGTGGCAGCCAGTGCCGTCGCTGGCTATATCACG
>WNGE01005519.1_pt1 | contig 14263 bp, 16 predicted proteins | sample 5400651 | NCBI WGS metagenome assembly WNGE01 (sample SAMN13153370, study PRJNA577476) | soil metagenome | isolation source: 60 cm soil or saprolite under grassland replicate 2 | place: USA:California | collected 2016-06-15 | reverse complement strand
GGCAACCAATCGGCAATCGTGTGCAACCAGGCGGGAAAAAACGGAATTGGAACGTAGGAGCCGGTGAAAAAGAGTGCGATTACCCCCGCCAGCGTCGCCACCGCCCGCGCCTCGATAATCCAGAAGGCAATAACATTATAGTTCCAGAAACTATAGCGTGATATTGCACACGCCCTCGTTCCTGTTTGATTTATACGGTCATCGCTAACCGTACGGGCTGAACTACATAGGCCGCTATTCCCTTTGCCTTCGAGAAGGCATCGGGTCTACTTTTCCTGAGTATATTATATGCACCGTTCACATCAGCACAGATCTCGCGTCCATCTTTTGTACGGTACAGGCGGTTTCTCCGTCCAATCCGCTTGCCGCTAAAGATGTGTTCTTCCTCATCATTGAGTTTGTAGGTAGGAATAGGGTCTAGATCAAGAAAGCTGGCTTTACTGGTATAACTCTCTTCCCTGACTTCCACCCCTATTCCGACTAATGCCGCTTTGTACGTGATCATGTCAATAAACTGTGCATGTGGGATAGAAACAAAGTTCTGGTTGGTGCGCTTGCCCATGCCAGTTTCTTGCTTCCAGAGCGGGTTCTTCCCGATAATGATCGTTCCTACCCCTTCCTTTGCCAGGAAGTCAATAATGCGCTTGCAGGCCGTGTGCAGGTAGTGATGAATCTGCCGATTGCGCTTGTTGGTGATCTGCTCCATTTGCTTGGTAACGCGCTCTCGATCATCTTTGGGAAGCAGCTTCTTTAACTCTTTCATGCGCTTGTTGTACCACTGGTTCCACGCTTTTACCGGACGACCGTTAACCAATCGAGGGACAAAGCCCTCACGGTTTGATGCTATCGCCGCTAAGTTCGTGACTCCTAGATCAATGCCTACACAGAAAGATGGGTCTACTTTCGCCTGAACTGGTTCTTTGGTGTAAATCACCTCAACCACGTAGTGACCGTTTCGAGGAACTATGCGAACCTGTGAGATCGTTGCCGGGTCCTGTCTGGTCTTGACCGTGATGGGAAGCTGTGAGGGCTTGATCAGGCCCCGTTTCAAGCCTTTCTTGCCCTGGCTGATCGCCTGCATGCTATAAATAAGGATGTTGCGCCCTTCCATTTTGTGTTTGTATTTGGGTAAGCGTGGCCGTCCTGTGAACTTGGAAGGGTCTTTCTCGTAGGCTTCAAGGCCCTCAAAGAACGATGTCCAATTTTTATCGAGGAGCATGAGGATTTGCTGACTGACCTTCGCTGGCAACGCCTTGTACGCTTCATGGGACTGCATGCGCTTGTCCATCTCGTTGTAGGTGAGGTACTTGCCTTCGTGGATGAATGCCTGTCTGATCTCATAGAGGGCAGCGTTATACAGGTTCTTGGACTTGAAGGCGGCATCATCGATCACCTTGTAACGAGGGTCTTTTCGATCAATGATGTGCTGTTCGGTTAACTGCATACCGCTGCCCTTCTTTCTCTCTCTCGTGTGAAAGAGGATACATTAACAATAAAGCCTCTGACATTTGCGAGCCAGCGACTCCAGGTAGCTCAGAGAAGGGTCATCTTCTTTGAGGTCGGGGTTGAGGAAGCCTGCAATCTCTCCAACCAGAAAGCCGATGCGCCAGGAAAGCGAGGTTCCATCATCATCGTCGTGGAGAATTTCCTTGAGATCATCAAGCAGTTCCTGTGCGCTCATCTGCGTTCTCTCATCATCACCATCCTCAAAGTACGCCATCATCCCGTCTCCGATGGCCGCGATAAATTTCTCGTGATCCACGGTAATGATCACATGCCCAAAGGGAAAGTGCTGAGAGATTGGCATGTGAGGGTCTGTGACCTTCTGCATCTGAGGGACCTGCATCTGCTCTAACATGGTCGTGTGTCTCCTTTGCGCGTGCTTGACATTCGACTCCCATGCAGGTATCATCCCGCTTGAGAGTCTAGTCGGCCTTAACAAGAACTAGACTTCTCTTGCTGACCACGTGGTACGAACACGAGTCAGCATTTTTAATACCTCACTAAATCGAAAAAATCGAAGAAACTGTAATTTATGGAATAAATAGTAGCATAGAGAGAACCAGTTGTCAAGATAAATCGAAAAAATCGAAGAAACTATCGGGATTGCAACTATCATAAACATTGAATTATAATGAGAGAAAGCAACTGACCAGGACAATTTACTCAGAGGTGCTTGTATGAAATTGGGGAAACTTGCAGAATTTTACTACACTGCGGCAGAAGCCAGGAAGGTACTAGGAGTAGATCAGGATACGCTCCAATATTGGGGGAAAAGCGAGCGTATCAAGAGAACCTATCTGCCAGGGAGAAAGCAAGCAGTGTATTCAAAGAAAGAAATTAATGAAATGGCTCGTAAGATAGAAGCAGCAACTCTTATAGAAAAAGCAGAGGGTTTAGAGTTCAGAAAGGCGACGATCGACGATTTAGAAGAGGAATACAAGTTGGCTCGCATCATCTTTGGAAGAAATGCGGATACATCGGAGATACGGAAGGGAAAACAGTCATTTCTCAAAAAAAACCCTGATAGTAACTATCACCTCTATGATCATGGAAACTTTGTTGGATGTATCCATATCGTCCCGCTGAAACATGAGGCCATCATAACACTCCTTCAAAAGAGGATACCTGCCTGGACGTTAGATACGAGCAATATTCAACCATTCACATCCCAAGAACCAATTGAATGTTTTCTCTTAGACATGCTCACAATTCCTGGTGTGGAACCAAACAAACGATCATTTTATGCAGGACGCATGCTCGTTCATCTTGCGGAAGCGATGGAAGAATGGGGAAGACAGGGCGTTCAGATTACAAAACTCTATGGCATGAGTAGAACGCCATCGGGTATTCGTATCCTCAAAAGCGCTGGCTTCAACATTTTAGAGGAGCAGGAAGACGGACGAATCACCTTTGAGCTAGATGTTGGGACCTCAGATGAACGATTACTCAGAGGATATAAAGAAGCTCTGGAACAGTGGAAGAAACAGCAAGGTACCACCTCACATGATACAACAATTGCAAACAAGAAAAGCAGACGAAGCGGGGATAATTATCGATAAAGCAAGGAAGAGCAACATTCCTATGCCGTATGTAGGCAGTGCTCGAAAAATGATATAGTAGATGTCCCGCCCGATCTCGCGACTGAACCAGTACCAGTAGAAGTCGCACGGCTTACTCAGATCCGCAACAACTTCACCTGTACGGATGGTTTGCATCAGATCCAGCCAACCGAACGGTAATACGACCATCACCATAGCCTGCACCAGCCAGGTATAACGTAGAGTATCGTTGACATTATAGCCAGCAACAGCGGGACGTGCATGAAAGAGTGCAATAATCATATAGCTAAAGATGGCACCGAAGAAGGCATTCGTCAGCAAGCCAGCCAGGTTCGCCCAGCGATAGATGAGCTGGCGTCGGAAAGCGGTACGTGCCACCTCAATATAGAAACGCAGCATATCCTTGTCTCCTGTATTTGCCCAGCACAAAAACCAGTAGTCTCCGCTCAGGGGCTACTGGTACACTTCTCTATTTTGCGCTCGCGCACATGCAGTTATGCGGGATAGCCAGAATCCGCCCTATATGGCTGTCCTTACAGGGTCATAAATGTCTATCCGCGCTGATTTTCGCTCTCTGTTATTTACAGAAGAGAGTGACGAATCTTATAACATATTTTTGGTGGTGCTGTCAATGCTATCAGGTGTCCGCTACATTGAACGCTGCTGGCGAGCGGGCTTATAAATCGCGTCCCTGCTCCGCTTCGTGCTCCTTCGGCTGGGGCAACTGATTATTTTTGCTCTCACCATGCGTATTATTGGTACCTGAAGTTTGCGAACCGGGATGAGCACGCTCAAGTGGCAGGTGCTGGTGGTGGTATAAACGATTGGAGAGTAGAGCATGGTTGGCCGTCATTGCTACCTGCATTGACTCGATGATACGTTCAAGCTGCTCGATGCTCGTAAATACGTCCTGTATGTTAGTAATATTTCCGCTGTAGTTCTGCCTGCTCTGCAGAAGCTCGTTGCGCAAGATATGCAATTGCCCTAACAGGTAATGCTCGCTATTCTTAACTGTAGACTGGATGGCATCTTCAAGTGAGGAGAGACGCTCGCCGATCGCTTTATCGATCACATCTACCAGATCTTCCCACGATACCTCCGTCTGCATCTCGATTGCGTCGATGTCGGGATGAACTTCGTTTTCATACGTTTGTGGCAGCTCAGCAGGCTGAGCAGGTAGACGTTGATTAATTAATTGCTCGATTGCCAGCAACTGGGCCGCCAGCGCGTTTTCGACTACAGCTTCGAGCACCTGTTGCCGCTGCTGTTGAAGCTGCTCAATTTCCTGGCTAACGGATTCCGCAATCCGTGTCTGTCGCTCCTCCAACTGGCCCATTGTATCTTTAATCTTGTTCTGCTGATCCGTCAAACGCAACGGGAGATTGCGCATAATATCTTGCTGTACCGAGGCGAGGCGCTGCTCAAATTCGCGCAGGAGCACACTCATACGTTGATCAAAGGAACGCTCTAACTCACGACGGTGAAGCGAGAGTTTCTGTTCCAGAATAGTATTGAAGGACTGAAGCTCATCCTGTGTAAACGACATTGTCTGGACCCTTCTTAATATTTCTTTGCTATCAATACCAACGTATGATGCTCAGCTACCAGTATAAGAACTCATGTGAAGCTGTGTCAACGGATACAAATAATTATCCCCCAGATGGTTATCTTGATATATATTTGGTAAATAAATAAATCGCAAAAATGGTTTTCTACCCTAAATCTTCGCCACAATCACATTATCTTACAACCGTCCTCTCTGATATAATAATTCTTGTCTTTCTTCCAGAGCTCTGTCGATTGAAAGATATATATACCCTATTTTTATCATCGACATTGGCCGATTGTAAGAGAAGAGAAATGTCAATGCATTCCTCTCTCAAAAAACCGAGAGGCTGCACCTTAGAAAGGATAATTACATAATGAGTAGCTATCTTCCTGATAATCCTGGCTATCCACAGCACAACAATCAGTATCAACAATCTTACCAGGGACAACCACCCCATCAACAGCCTGAGCCAATGGTTCAATCAACCCCACAACCACCTATGTCACCACAGCCTCCCCAAACTACACGTAAACCGCGACGTTGGCCCTGGATCGTTGCTATTATTGTTGCACTCTTAATAGGCTCTGTAGCCGTCGCTACTAGCAAAACCACATCAGATACTACGGTAGTGCAACCAACAACGGCACAAGCTTCACAACAAACTGCACAGATACCTGTGAAACCAGTTCCAACTAACACCCCTGCGCCAACACCCACACCAACACAACCTCCAAAGTGGGTTACGACACATACCTTTATCGGCAATGGGCCGATGAAGACAGAGAAGTTCACAGTAGCTGATGAGTGGAAGATGCAATGGACATGCAATCCATCATCAGATACGTTTGGAGAATATAACGTTATGGTAGCAGTGAACAATGCAGATGGTACCCCACTTGACCCGGTTGCATTCAACACTATTTGCAAATCTGGTACAACATCCGGCAGTACTCAGGAACACCAGGGAGGGAACATCTACCTGGATATTCAGACAGACGGTAACTATACTCTAATAGTACAAGAACTCAAATAGGATATTGGAATCAGGTGTGATGACAAAAAATCATCTCAACCCTTTTCATAAACATCCCACACGTTCCTTCCATAATATCATTCAACAATGAATACGAACGAGAACCTCTGGCACCAAAGTGTGAGCCAGAGGTTCTCCCTCCACTACCGCATTTGTCCAGGCAAAGAAGAGACTTACGGCTAAGATGAGAAGTGCATTTGCCCGACGCTAGTATGGCCCAGCAGTTTCTGACCATTGCGCCACATCAGCTTTTCGCGCGCCTCTGGCGTAAAGTAGGTGAGGGGTTCAAAGTCCTTGAGCCAGCGCTGAGGGGTGATAAAGGGATAATCAGAACCAAACAAGAAGCGATCCTGTAAACGCGTGGCGGCCTCGCGCAGCAGCGTTTCAGGAATATGCTTCGGTGACCAGCCGGAGAGATCATTGAAAATATTGGTTTTGTGCTGCATGGCGGCGATCATCTCCTCGTGCCAGGGCCAGGAAGGATGCGCACCGATAATGATCAGACCGGGAAAGTCGGCGGCCAGGGAGTCCAGGTAGATAGGACGCGTGTAGTCCAGTTTGATACCCATGCCACCCGGTGTGCCCGCTCCCAGACCATTCGTGCCGGTATGAAAGAGAGCCGGGACACCCAACTCTTGAATTTTCTCCATCAAGGGATAAAATTGCGGATCATTTGGATAGAATGCCTGGACGCCGGGATGAAATTTCGCGCCCGCAAGCCCCAGATCTTTGACGGCGCGTTCCATCTCTTTGAGAGCAACCGTCCCTTTGTGCGGATCAACGCTGGCAAAGCCGATAAATTGCTGCGGATAGCGCTTCACAATCTCCGCGACATAGTCATTACGCAGCGGTGGCAGCCCTGTAGTGGTTTCGGCATCCCAGGCCAGCAACACACCCACCATGTCCAATTCCGCGTAATCGGCAGCGATCTGCTCAATATCCTTCAGCTTGACCTCGGTGCGGAAGAAGCGCTCAGCCGCCTTAGCATACGGGCCGAGCGTAACCTGCATAAACTCCGTCGTTGGCAGATGGACATGAAAATCTATAGCGCGTGGCATACCGTACTCCTCCAAATAAATATTTGAGCACAACTTTGTACCTGCTATGTCTTTTTATCAAGCGTCCTATAAAAACATGCTCAGGCGCCCCTGGTCTAACACAGTTACGCGTCCCTGGCGCAAATCAATTGCCCCGGACGCCTCCAATTCTTTGAGTGAACGTCCAACAACTTCACGCGCACTACCGACCAGAGCTGCCATCTCTTGCTGCGTCAGGCGATGTACTACCTGCCCCTTCTGCGCCTCACGCTCCTGGTCAAGCAGGATCTTCGCCACACGTGAGGTGACATGACGAAATGAAAGATCTTCTACCAGGGCAACCATGTGGCGTAATGCTCCTGCGAGCGTCCGCGTCACAGCCTCAGCTACTGCCGGGCGCTCCAGGATCAGCTTTTTCAGATCGATACGCCTCATCATGTATACCACACTCGGCTCCATAGCCGCTGCACTGGCCGGATTAGGACCGCCATCGAGCGCAGGCACATCATTAAACGTATGACCCGGCGTAATCAGGCGCAATACCTGCTCTTTCCCTTCAGGAGAGGTTTTAAATACCTTCACCAGCCCTGTATGGACGTAATGAAGAGCGCCACCAGGGTCACCTTCCAACAGAATAATATCTCCACGCTCATAACGACGTTCCACCGTTACAGCCACCACATACCCTAATTCCTCTGCTTTTAGAGTCGCAAATAACGGTATCTGGCGTACTATCTCGGTATCTACACCCATCGTTGGCTCCCTCCTGCTTCCCCTTCACAGGCTATCGATTTCTCTCTACCAGAGATTTGCACCTCGATATCGATTATAATATATCTGTGAGAGAACTACCATAATCCTGAAGGGAGAGAACCTTCTCTCTCGCTTCTTTATTACCGCTAGCCCCTCCTGCCTTTAATTAAGAACAACATGCATAATCTATCCCTTCATTGCGACATAAGTCGCAGTCCCCTCGCCCTCTGTTGCTATACGCTGTAGCAATGAGATATACGACACATGCATAACAGGAAAGGTAACAGAGACAATGACAGAACAGGTAGATAACTGGAAGACGCAGGCAGCAGTAGTCTTAGATGTACGCCCTGAACTGGAGCAAGGCGGCGAGCCTTTTGTACGCATTATGGAGACAGCAACAGGTATAAAAAACGGTGAGACATTCGTTCTGATCGCACCATTTGAGCCTGTTCCCCTCTATGAAGTATTGGCAGCACGCGGCTTTTCGCACGAAACGAAGCGCGTATCCAGTACTGAATGGGTCGTGCGCTTCTCTCGTAACTAGCAGACCTTTAAGGAGCATGACATGATGAATCAGGCATCAGAACCCGCTAAAAAAATAGCTCTCCCTCTGGAGAAAAGTCCTGCCGCTCCCCCAACTATCTCGGTCAGTGGTTCGCCGGGTATGCTTACGGGACGGCGGGGCGTTCCATTATCTGTGCCGCTGCCCTTCCTGCTTACAAGCGTCTGTGCGGCAGGACTCTTTGGCGTTCTACTACCCTGGATTGTGCCAGAGGCAATGCAGGCTCCCGGCTTTCCACACGTACTCACACTGGTACATCTGACGACGCTGGGCTGGCTGACAATGGCGATCATGGGCGCATCACTGCAACTAACTCCGGTGATTGTCGTGGCACCGCTGCGCGCAACCCGCTTCATCAAATGGCACTATCCCGTCTTTGTGAGTGGCGTAGTACTCCTGCTGAGCGGTTTCTGGTGGATGCGCGCCTGGTTGATGATCGCAGGCGGAACACTGGTAGTACTTGCAGTCATTCATTATGTCGTGATACTCGCCGTCACGCTTGCTTGCGCCACGACACGTCCTCTGACTGTACGCTATCTGGTCGCATCCCTGCTCTACTTATGTATTGTAGTGAGCCTGGGATTGACTGTGGCTCTCGACCTGCAATTCAACTTCCTGACCCTGGATTTTAATGCGCTGCTCCTGACACATCTTACGCTGGGTATCGTGGGCTGGCTAACATGCACATTGATAGGTGTCTCCTATACGCTTGTACGCTTATTTGCTCTGGTACACGGCCACAACGATCGCACAGGAGCACGCGTTTTTATCCTCCTGAATGTGGGGATTGTAGGATTGGCGCTGGGCTTTATCTTCTACTGGTTACCATTAATTATCGTGAGTGGTGGAGCGCTTATTGTCGCTACCTGGCTCTTTGCGTATGATTATGTGCAGATGCTGCGTATGCGTCGTCGTAAAGTGCTCGATGTCACGCAATACCATAGTATGGCCGCGGTCGTTTATCTCGCGCTGCTCATTCCATCTGGGCTGTTGGCGACGCTTTTCGATTGGCAACAACCATCTGTGCTTGCAGCTCTTGCCCTGGCCGCACTTGTGGGCTGGTTGGGACAAAGCATCATTGGTTATCTCTATAAGATTGTGCCCTTCCTGATCTGGCATACGCGTTATGGCCCGGTCGTGGGACTCCAGAAGGTACCTCTGATGCGTGAGATGGTGCATGAGCGCTGGGCATGGATAGGCTGGTGGTTGATAAATGCGGGTCTGCCTCTGGTTATCCTGTGTGGACTATTGACATGGACGTTACCTTTGCAGATTGCCAGTGGGCTGTTGGGCTGTGGATTAGTGCTTGCGGCGGTAAATGTTATCGCCATAGTGCGTCACCTCGACCGCCGCTATACGCCATCGCTACACAAAGCCGAGTAGGCGGCGTCCCTCCTCCGTCATACACGAGGGCTCCCAGCGGGGCTCCCAGACCAGGCGAATCTCGCCACCTGTGAGCCCTTCTATCCCCTGTAATGCTATACCCACTCCCTCACTCAAAGACTCATGCATAGGACAACCGGGAGTCGTCAATGTCATCGTCAGTGTCAAATAACCGTCTTCTCGTACATCCACACCATACACGAGGCCAAGATCTAGCACATTGACGCCAAGTTCGGGATCATCGACCGTGCGCAACGCCTCGTAGATCCGCTCTCGTATCGTCGCAATCGTAGCTGTATCCATTATTATCTATTCCTTTCACTGTGCCCGTATAGTCGTCCTTGACGGGCATTTCAGTCCACTAATCACATTCTTGTTATCAACGAGAAGAGTAACCCAGAACGATGTGACACGTCTGTGACTAATGTCGCATCATTCTCATGGCCAGATAGTGCATAATAATAGCGTATCCACAAGTTACACACTTTCTGTAGCTTAGACAATTAAACACATCTTTTCATTACAAAGGAGTTTACTACATAATGGCAGAAGCAACTGTTTCAACACTGGATGTGCGCGACCTGGTACCACGTGAGCGACACCCCCTGATCTTCTCTAGACTTGACGCATTGAGTGTTGGTGATACACTAAGGTTAGTTAACGATCACGATCCGAAACCACTTCGTTATCAGTTAATGGCAGAACGACCGGATATGTTCACCTGGGAACCAGAAAAGCAGGGACCTGAGGAGTGGATTATCCGCATTAAGAAGATTGCAGAAGAATAATAGGGAGAAAGCGCAATGAGCGAGATTGCAAAAGCGCAGGAACATAAAGAGACAACCATAGAGCCCGGCAATATGGTCGTATTCGACTTGCGGACCCTTACCCACTTTCAGGACGAGCGCCCGTATGTCCAGATACTCTCAGATATTGAGACGGCCCGCGTGGTACTTTTCGCGTTCCGTGCGGAACAACAATTAAAAAAGCATCATACATCCAGTCAGTTGCTCGTACAGGTGCTGCGAGGCAAAATCATGTTCAGCACAGCCTCCAGTTCCGTACAGATGAAAGCAGGTATGCTCGTACAGTTAGAGGCTAATGTAGAGCATAGCGTTGTTGCACAGACAGATGCAGTCATGTTGCTGACCATGACACCCAGCCCGACCTATCACAGCATGGCTCAAGAGATCTTTCAGAACCAGACTCCATTGGTCTCGCGTACAGCATCCCAACCAGAATAATTATCCAGAAGGCGGAAAAGGGCTGCCCGGTCTCCAAAGCATTGAAGTCGCTATTCACTCAATGCTCAACTCGAAGGCTGGCAGCCCTCTTAGCAGATACAAATAAGAGACCCATCGTTCTAAAAATACAACGCGTTATGGGGATGGATGTCCCGCGTGCCCTTTGCGTTGCCCATGGGTATCTGAAACTCGATCGGGCGTTAGCAAAGCAGGCTCTGGCTGCTCACTGATAGGCAACGCCACCGTCAATACACCGTTTCCATACGAGACGTTTGCTCTCTGACCATTGACTGGTGTAGAAAGCGCTATTTTACGATAATACGAACCAACACTCCATTCGTCGAGCAACAGATCCTTAATGTTCTTCAACATGCCGCGCATATTACCACGCAGAATCAGGTGGCAATCGTACGTCACCTCAACAACAATGTTATCAGGTTCAAGCCCTGGCATCGGTGCCGTAACCATTAAACGTTCGAGCGTACGGTAGATCTTCACAGGAATGTGCTGCTGCTTCAACTGCTCTTGCATTTCCTTCCTCTTTCACTGCTCTGCGACTCGCTGGGATCTTCCCCAAAATTCATTATATCATTTCACTGCTCCAACCCGTAGCGGCATGCCTTGCGTGTGCCGAGTAGGTGGGGAGCAACAGGATTGTGCGTCAGGGAAGTCCTCCCGAGCCAGGAGGCACACGCAAGGCGTGCCGCTACGGGTACGCAAGCGCAGGCCACAAGTTTACAGCAAGACAGATAGCAAGAGCCAGTCCGACAGGACCAGAAAGGCCAAATAGAGCAGCATATACATTGAAGCCTGCACTTCCAAAGGAAAGCAGTACAGGCAGCAAGAGCAGCGACCCGACGCGCAACAGTGCAGCACAGTTACCCAACCAGAACGTCGCAGTCACCCATCCAGGTCCGGCAATCTTGTGCCCGGAGAAACCAGGAATCATACGTGGCGCAACACCGCAGAGTAACAACGCGATAAAACCAACCGCAAAACTATGACGTATCGCATCTAATGAAAAAAATGGCGCGCGACCAAAAAGCAACGCTAATCCATCTCCGACAAGCAACAGAGCCCCCAACACAGCCCACATATACGAGCTTGCGATCAGCCCCACAAACGGCCCATAGTTAGCGCGCTCATTCACTACTCTGGCCCGGTACGACTGCGCCACTGCATCGGGCGTTGGTGCCAGTTGCGCTACACGCTGAGGTAAGCGCCCACGTGTACGCATGAGTCGGAGGAAGACAGCAACAAAAATAAGCATCACGACACCCAACATAACCATGCCCAGTCCATAGACTATACCCAACCAGGGAAGCAGTGACATCCAGCCAGTTCCGATGGCAGTCAAGGCGATTCCAATCATATAAGCATAAGCCAGGGGCCACATCACACGTGGTGGAAACGCTTCTAACCCGGCATACATAGGGAGCGAACGTGCTGACATCGCTAAAGCCACTGGCACCAGAAATCCGAACAAGCCCAGTGTCACATTCAGATTATCACCTTCGCCCGGCACCAGACCTGCTCCCAGCGCGGCCTGGGTCACATCCACAAGATTAACAATGGCGGCTATGCCCAGCGCGCCAAAGGCTCCGGAGATAAACGGCAAGATACCCTTGAAAGCCTGGCGCGTAGCAAGCGGTGGACCACTCCGCGCCGTCAACAGTAGTAGCGCAGCAGCAGTAACCAGAGCCGCACATTCCAGAACACCACTCAGCACCAGCAATATACGCCACACTGCCTCACCTGTTGCAGCCAGGAGCGGCTGACTCAGCGCACGTATAAGCAGAGCCGTCACCTGCCCTCCAAGCAGCCAGGGCACCAGCCGTGGAGCGGCCAGTGGAGCACCACGCAGGCGTGGCAAAAAATGAAATGCGACGCCAATCACAAAAAGACCCGCCCAACCATAAAGTTGAAGATGACCATGAGCCTGTGCCAGAGCCGTCCACCATGCACCGAGGGGAAGCGAGAATGCACGCGTGAGCGTCAAAATCATGGCCAATAGAAAACCACCACCGGCTCCCAGGAGTAGAGCAGCTCTAAGCAATGGAGCGACACGTCTAAAAGGTTCCTGGCGCGCCTTCTCCGCCGAAGATGGAGTAGTACTCATAAATAACCTCTGCTTACTTAAGCATGCCGTACTGAACTTTCATCAACAGTATACGCTGCACAGACTGGTCGATACGCTTCATGCTGATTTGTCCCTGTTGTACAGCCTGCTTAAGAGCAGTCACTACGTTCGCTACCTGGGCAGGTGTAAATGGGCCTTCGATCATATCATCACCAGCGATAATCGAGAGCACCGATGCCTGGCTCAACGACCAGCGGGCACTGATACCGGCCATATAGAGCCCGTCGGTAATTACTACACCGTCATATCCAAGTTGTCCACGCAACACTCCATTAATCGCTATAGGAGAAAGTTCAGCCGGGCGGTCCTGGTCAATCGCAGGCATCAGTACATCAGTGGACATAATCATAGCCGGCTGCTTCTGCTGGATCATGAGCTTATAAGGGGCGAGGTCAATTGCATTCAGATCTGCTATGCTGCGTGTGACAGTGGGAAGGCCAGCATGCGGATCAGAGGTCACCGCGCCTAAACCTGGAAAATGCTTGAGGCAGCCTGCAACACCATTTTTTTGCAGGCCATCCAGAAATGCGCCCGCATAGGTTGCCACCGTCTTCGGATCACTACCAAACATACGCGATTCCAGGACAGGCGGGTCCACTGTATGAACATCGACGACCGGGGCAAGATCACTATTGATCCCCATCTCTAGCATCCACTTTGCGGATTGTGTTCCCTGCGTCAGGGCCATACCTGGATCGTTGCTGGCAGCCATATCCTGTGCGGAAGGCAAAGCGCCGTGAAACTTATACAGACGGTTGACCAGGCCACCTTCTTGATCCGTTGCGATCAACAGCGGAATACGTGCATCCCTGGTCGCCTGCACCGACAAAGCATCAACATTGCCGACAGTATCATATGGAGCATCAAAATTATGGTTGCTCTCCTGATACATAAAGCCACCAACAAACTGTTGCGCGACCATCTCTTGCAGCCCACTCGCCTCATAGCTCGTCCCCAGATACTCTACGACAAGCAACTGCCCCAGCTTCTGATCCAGCGACATGGCCTGTATAATCTGTTGCACTTTGCTCAACTGTTTGCGCAGGCTCTCTTCGCTAGCCGTACCATTACCATCAGCCTTTATCGTTGCAGGTCGACCGAGTACAGGAAGCTTCGTACTGGTAGGTTGCACCGGAGCACCTGAAGCTGCGGGATCAGCACAGCTAGCCAGAAACAGACAACAAGAGAATATCAATATGATATGGCTATATGATGTACTCACGTATTGTCGAAAGAAAGGTGGCACCTGCAGCATAGAATAGCTCCCATACTAACGAATAGAAAGAATAAACGCAGCAGATAAGATGCATAGTTTCATAACAGAAACGTCGGGTTAGACGCCAAAGTAACACTTCGTTATTTCGTACCAGCAAACAAAACAGTACTAACCCCGATTCGTTCCCGATAATTTAGCATAGCAACGCCAACGACAAATGTGGCATACTAGACATGCAAATGATTGAGGAACATACGGGCGAGCAGTACAATGGCTAGCTT
>WNGE01005518.1_pt1 | contig 14264 bp, 8 predicted proteins | sample 5400651 | NCBI WGS metagenome assembly WNGE01 (sample SAMN13153370, study PRJNA577476) | soil metagenome | isolation source: 60 cm soil or saprolite under grassland replicate 2 | place: USA:California | collected 2016-06-15 | reverse complement strand
CTCACGCAATGAGCCGGTTTCTATACAAAGCTGCCGTGCTTGCGGTTGCCTTGACGAACTCATCGCTATGTTACGCTGGCAACGAGGACTTCAGCGTAAAGAAGATTTTTACTTCGCCAAGTAGCCATCACGATCTCGTTGTTGTCGCCTATCCCTCACCGATTGGAGCGAAGAATCCGCCGCTTGAAAAAATCGGTAAATTCCTGAACGGGATTTTTGTCGAAGCGACGAATCTGGCCCACACGGTTTACATGCGAGAGTACCACGGCAACGGGTGGATTTTGGACCAAGCGGACCATTGGATCGCTAGCCGATACCTTTGGGCGGCTGACGAGTTCGGTCTGTTCGTCGCCGATGCGGAAACAAACACGATTCTTTTTAATAACGTTCTTGAGGCTTACGCCAAAAATCCTGCTGCCGACGAATGGGTCGCTATCAGATTCCGGCCAAGCGCCAGAATTCAGGAATACTTGGAGGAGAAGTTCCAAGACAGTTTGTTGTTAGTTGATCCAGCGCATATGGCAGCACAATCCCCTCGTGATCTTCCGGAAGATTCGTTGGCGCACGTTAAATCGATGCGAATCGATGGAGTCGCGCTTGCTCCACCTGAGTGGGCGGCCGACGGCTCACGATTCGCCGTTCTTGTTTGGAAAAACGGAGCAGTGGCCGCAGTTCAGTACGATACTAACCTGCGAGAGACAGCAAGAACTGCGATTGACCTACAGGTTGACCGGGAGACCGCTTTATCAGTTTGGCTCAAAAAGGATTTGGCACCCGCGGCCAAAAAAATCTTGTCCGACCCTAGAACCTTTCAATCTGCAACGGCCAGTCCGTCACCCTAGCTACTGCAACCGACGTGTTGGTAACGAATGCGGCTTTGCCGCCTGACATTTGCACCTTCGGCGATTGTTCTCCCATCGTCTTGAGGACAAGCTGATACATCATTGGCAACCCCGAAAGCGGTCGGGGTTGCCCTACAACTCAGGCGCGCGACGTTGGTCTGTATGCAACTCGCTTCGAAGCTCCGAGAAGTCCTGGGCAACGACATTGTCGTTAATGATCCGGACACGCTCGCGGCGCACAGCGGCGATAAATGGTTCGCCGCACATCAGCCGCAAGTTGTCGTCTTCGCAAGATCGACAGGTGACGTGAGCAAGCTGCTTCAGTTCGCGTCGCGTGAAAAAATTCCGGTAACAGCGCGCGGCGGCGGCTTCGGCTACGTGGGTGGATGCGTGCCGGTTCGCGGCGGGATCGCCCTGTCCCTTATGCGGATGAACCGGATTAAGGAAATCAGTTTTGCCGATGCGGTGGCGATCGTTGAACCCGGCGTGTTTACTGCCGAACTGAAATCGGCAGTGCGCGCGCAAAAATTATTCTATCCGCCAGATCCGGCGAGCATGAAAGATTGCACCATCGGTGGAAATGTCGCCACGAATGCGGGCGGCCCGCGCTGCTTGAAATACAGCGTGACGCGCAATTATGTGATCGGTCTGGAAGTGGTGCTCGCCAACGGCGACGTGCTGCGCGCCGGCGGGCGCGTCCACAAGAATAAAACCGGCTTCGATTTGATCGGTCTGTTTGTGGGCTCGGAAGGCATGCTCGGCGTGGTCACAGAGATCACGCTCCGTTTGCTCTCGCTTCCTCCCGCACGCGCTACACTGTCCGCTGCGTTCGCCGCGGCCACACAAGCCGCCGAAGCAGTGCAGGCGATTTTTGCGGCGGGATTTCTGCCGTCTTCATTGGAGATCGCCGATCGTTTCACACTGGAAGCGGCGCGACGCGATCTGGGCAAAATGATCGTCCCCGAGGGAAACGCGCATCTGCTGGTCGATCTGGATGGGCAAGAGGAAAGCGTCCGCAGCGAGTCCGCAGCGATTCGCGATTTGCTCGAGAAAAGAAAACCGAACACGCTCGAGATAGCAACCGGCGAAGCAGATTGCGAAAGGCTCTGGGCATTGCGCCGCCAGTTCAGCAATTCACTGCGCGCCACGGGTCTCACAAAGTTGAACGAGGATGTCGTCGTGCCGCGCAGCCGCTTAGTCGATCTGATGGAATTCGCGGAATCGCTGCAGGCAAAACACGGGTTCCCGATCGCGTGCTTTGGTCATGCCGGGGACGGCAACATTCACGTCAACATCATGGCAGACCGTTACAATCGCGATGCCGCAGTGCGCGAGAGAGTCGAGCGCGCACTCGACGATCTTTTCGCCCAAGTCCTGACCTGGGGCGGTGTGATTACGGGGGAGCACGGAATTGGTCTCGCCAAAAAACGGTGGTGGCCGGATGCGACCAGTGAGGTCGCGCGCAATCTGCACCGCCGGCTGAAACAAATTCTCGATCCAAACGACATCTTGAATCCGGGAAAATTTGTTTAACCAAGAAGATCGTGCCCGCGAATCACACAAATTGACGCGAATAAGGAAAGGATATTTTTGTTATTTGCGTGTATTCGCGTTATTCGCGAACGGATCTTTTTGGTTGACGAATCCAAATTCGCATTGAGATTCGGCGAGCATTTTTTAACGGCGCATCTGAATTGGCCGCGACTGACGCGCATCCGCGTCCTCGTGAACGAACCAATAAGAAAGACCTACGTCTTTCATTAGCGCTGCCTTGGCACCACAAATGAAACCTGGAAAATTTACTCACACGATCGCGGTCATCCTTTCGTCGATCACGTCTCTTTTCGCCCATGGAACGCCTTCAAAAGCGGAGCCTGCGAAAACAAAGTTCAGCAAGAAATCTCAGAGATCAGGAGACGACCGTTCGTTCGATGTTACTTCACTCGCGTTCACGCCGGGGCAGTTGGCCAAAAATGCGCCTGAGCCGGGACAGCGTTTTCCGTGGAAAAGGGAGATCGTAACGACGGTGTTCTGGGTCGGCGAGAAACCAGCCGGTAACAATCCGATCCCTAATCGCACAAGCTCTTGGGACAAAGATTGGACCAAAAACTATGGCGGGTTTGACGATCCTGATACCGCCCATCGCAGCAATTACATTCCTGCAAAATTCACGCCCCGACTAAATCCATTTTACTGCGCGCTTCCCTACAACGACAAAGCGAGGGAGGGCCATCGACCCGAAGCGCCGCGCGTTGTTCCATGGTTCAACGAAGCTTATCAAGGCCCCGCTGTTTCGACTTGCAAAGGGCGCTGGATCGCTATCCGTAAGGGAAATCGAGTAGCTTACGCGCAATGGGAAGATGCCGGGCCGTTCCGCACCGATCACTGGCAATATGTGTTTGGTAACGAACGGCCAAAACCTAATCTCAACAAAGGCGCCGGCCTCGATATCTCGCCCGCTGTCCGCGATTACCTCGGGCTACAACCAACGGATGTGACCGATTGGAGGTTCGTGGATTTCAGTGAAGTGCCGCGTGGGCCGTGGTCAACGCTGGGCGAAAACAATACTTTCGTCATCAACGATCGGAAAAAAGGCGCGGCGCTGGTCGAAAAGCTGGGCACAATCGCACACTGAACGCGCAGTAAACGTGTCGCGTTCCGCGTGCTGCTGGGGAGCGCAGGCTGCCAGCCTGCAGGTCTCGGCAGCTTGCCGAGACCGGGAATTGATTACCACTCGAGCTATGCGCGAAAAGATGTTGCCGGCAGGGCTGCCGGCAACTACAGGCTGGCAGCCTGTGCTCCCCAGACCGCCCCGAGACGCATGCGCTTAGCCAATCCGCGCAATCTTTCGGTCGAAATCGATTCGAAACGTAAATGGAAACGCGTTGCCGAGTTCATTCTGTTTCTTGTGCGATCTTCATCGCAGCGACTTTCAGCCTCGGTGTTTCAATTGGAGCGGCCGCAGAGAGCGGCACTTTGCTCACCGGAAAGGCCGCGATGGGCGATTGGACAAGTGATGCGCCCGGAGTGCGGCGCAAAATCACCGTCACCGACTTGCCCGCGCCGAGTTCAAATATTTTGGCAATTAACCGGGCGCACGTCGTCGAGCGGCCAGCAGGCGCACAGCTTCGTGTGCCGCCGGGTTTTACGATCGAATTGTATGCTGGCGGATTTCGTGATCCGCGATTTCTGCTCACCGCGCCGAATAGCGACATCTTCGTTGTAGAGAGTCGCGCCAATCGAATCAAGGTGTTGCGTGACACGAAGCACGCCGGTCAACCAGACGTCACTGAGATCTTTGCAGAGCAGGGTTTAAACAAGCCGTTCGGGATTGCGTTTTATCCGCCGGGTGACGATCCCCAATTTTTGTACGTGGCGGATACCGACGGCATAATTCGTTTCCCCTACCGCAACGGTGATCTGAAAGCGCGCGGACCGGCGGAAGACTTGGGCGCGCATCTCTCTGCTGGCGCGGCGCGCCTGCGCAGCGGCGGCCACTGGACGCGCGACATTGTTTTTTCACCCGATGGCAAAAAAATGTATGTCTCAATCGGTTCACGCTCGAATGTTTCCGACAGCGCTGCGGAAGCCGATCGCGCCCGCATTTTCGAGTTCAACCCCGACGGGACAGACCGGAAAGTTTACGCGTGGGGAGTTCGCAACGCCGTCGGAATCGCATTTCGACCCGGCGCAAACGAGCTGTGGATGAGCACAAACGAGCGCGACGAAATCGGCGAAGATTTGCCGCCGGACTACATCAGTAGCGTGCGCACCGGTGGCTTTTATGGCTGGCCGTGGTTTTACATCGGCAACCACCCTGACCCGCGCCACAAAGGAAAACATCCTGAACTCGCCGACAAAGTGATCGTTCCCGATGTGCTCGTGCAGGCGCATTCCGCCACGCTTAACTTGTGCTTTTACACCGGTGACCAATTCCCCGCCGAATACAAAGGCGACATCTTCGCTGCCTTCCACGGTTCATGGAACCGGATGAAACGCACCGGTTACAAAGTGGTGCGTGTGCCGTTCGACCACTCGACCGGCAAAGCGCGCGGCGAATACGAAGATTTCGTGACTGGCTTCGTCACGCCCGAAGGCAAAGTCTGGGGTCGCCCGGTCGGAATCACCGTCGCCAAAGACGGCAGTCTTCTTTTCAGCGAAGACGGCAACGGCACTATCTGGCGTGTGGGCTACCGTAGATAATTCGAAAGTCGTTAACCTAGCAAAAGAACATTGCTGGTCGCGGCGTTGCGCATAATCTGCTTTAGCGCGGCATGAAGATTGGTTTTGCTCAAATTAACCCGACCGTCGGGGATTTGAGGGGTAATTGCGACTTGATCATCGGCGCCTATGAGCGTCTTGCGGCTGCGGGCGCGGAACTAATTCTGACGCCGGAACTGGCCATCACCGGCTATCCGCCACAGGATTTGGTTTTCAAATCGCGTTTCGTTCTGGAGAACCTTGCGATCCTGGAAAAGCTGCATTCTCGCGTTGGCGAGGCAGCGTTGCTGGTCGGTTTTGTCGATCGCAACGAAGGACGGGGCAAGCCGTTTCATAACGCCGCCGCTCTGCTCGAACGCGGCAAACCGCTAAGGAAAGCGCACAAATCGCTTCTACCCACCTACGATGTTTTCGACGAAGACCGTTATTTCGAGCCGGCCAGCCGTGTGGAGCCGGTTGATGTCCAGGGAAAAAAAATCGGCGTGACGATCTGCGAAGATATTTGGACTGAACATTACCTGCCGCGACCGCTCTACGACGTCGAACCAGTGGGCAGTCTGGTGGAACAAGGCGCAGAGATCATCGTCAATCTAAGCTCCTCGCCGTTTAGCTTGCATAAACCGGCGATCCGATACGAGATGGTGGCGGGGCTCGCACGCGCTCATCAACGGCCAATCTGTTACTGCAATCTGGTCGGCGGCAACGATCAACTTGTGTTTGATGGCAATTCCTTCGCGGTGAATGCCGCTGGCAAGTTGATCGCGCAACTGGCTGCATTTCGTGAAGACGAAAAAGTCGTCGATACGGATTCAACCGCCGCAATTGAATTTCACGAAGGCAAAACGCCGAAGGAACTTTTCGCCGCGCTTTCTCTGGGAGTTCGCGATTATTTCCGCAAATGCAATTTTCATTCCGCCGTAGTCGGCCTCAGTGGCGGCGTTGATTCCGCGGTCACGGCTGTGATCGCGGTTGATGCGCTGGGCGCGGAAAACGTGACCGGAGTTTCGATGCCCAGCCCATACTCATCGCGCGGCAGCATCGATGATGCGCGCGCGCTGGCGCGCAATCTCGGAATTAAATTTCTCGACATTCCGATCACCGACGCGTTCAGAGATTTCAAATCACAGTTCAAAGAAATTTTTAAAGGTCTGCCCGAAAACGAGACTGAGGAAAATATGCAGCCGCGCCTGCGCGCGATGACCTTGATGGCGCTCTCGAACAAGTTCGGTCATCTGTTGCTGACCACTGGAAACAAGAGCGAACTCGCCGTCGGCTATTGCACAATTTACGGCGACATGGCCGGTGGACTGGCTGTGATCAGCGACGTGCCGAAAACAATGGTTTACGAGTTGGCGCGCTGGATAAACCGTGACCGCGAGATCATTCCACGATCCACAATCGACAAACCGCCCAGTGCTGAGTTGAAGCCGAACCAAAAAGACCAGGATACGCTGCCGCCGTATGAAATTCTCGATCAGATCTTGCAGCTTTACGTCGAAGAAAACCTGAGCGCCCGCGACATCATCGCGCGCGGGTTCGACGAGAAAACCGTGCGCTGGGTGCAGCGCCGGGTCGATCTCAACGAATACAAGCGCGAGCAAGCTGCGCCCGGAATAAAGGTAACAAGCCGCGCCTTTGGACTTGGCCGCAGAATGCCGATCGCGCAAAGATACGTCGATTAACAGATATGTCGCTGAGCGGAAAACACGCGCTGATCACCGGGAGCTCCCGTGGCATTGGTCGAGGAATCGCCCTCAAACTGGCCGACCACGGTGTCAACGTAGCAGTTCACTACTATCAAAACGAGGCCGCCGCCTTGGACACGCTTGCACAGGTGCGCGAACGAGGCGCCGATGGCTTCGTGGTCCAAGCGGACGTGTTGGATTCCAAACAGATCACCCAGATGTTTGGCAAAGTTAAAGCCGAATTCGGTAAGCTCGATATCTTTGTCAGCAACGCGCGACCCGAAGCAGCGGCGTTCTTTTATCCGCCGATGGACATCACTCTCGAACAATGGAACGCCGCGTCCGATTCGCAGGCAAAAGCGTTCCTCGTCGCTGTGCACGAGGCGGTTCCACTCATGGCTAAGGGGGGAAGAATCCTCGCGATCACTTACGCCCAGGGAAGCCGCACTGGCGGAGTGCAATCCTGGGTCGGCATGGGTTCAGCCAAGGCCGCGCTCGAGTCCCTCGTGCGGTACTTCGCGGTAGCTCTCGCCAAACGCGGTATCACAGTGAATGCCATCAGCCCCGGATGGACCGAGGACAGCGTATTGAATTCGCTGCCCGAGCAGGTTCAGGAACTCATCCGAAATTGGCACGCGCGCGGATGGACTCCAATGGGCCGGCTGGGAACGCCCGAGGATATTGGGAATGTTGCGACGCTCCTTTGTTCAGAGCAAGCCGCCTGGATAACTGGGCAAGTGATTTACGCCGATGGCGGCGCGTCGTTGATGAATCCCGAGGTTCCGCCAGAGATCCAGCTGGGTTGACGCGGCGAACTCTCCTGAAAACCAGCCTTAATTGCTGAAGCCGTCGGCTTGCCAACCAGTGAGCGCGTCGATGCTTATTCGCATTGACGCTCGGCATCAGTATCAATAGAACCACGTTTGAGTGGTTCTTGGTACTCTTGCGCGGAAAATTTGGATCGGCCTTGCGATCACGATTGGGTGCGACCCTGGGGGTTCGCCTTACGGTAAATACGCCGATGATTTTTGGGTTGAGCAGATGGCTTAGAATCTGTATCTAGTCAGGCTCGGCCACGTGCAAACGATCATCGCGCTTCTCTTTTGCCTACTACTCGGCGTGATGGTGAAGGCGCAGGGTTGGTTCGCGTTGCTGTGGCTACCACTTGGGTTCGTTATCGGCCTGTTCGTCACTGCTCAGATTGCGCTCCCGATACTGTTGGGCTTGCCTCGCGCGATTCACCTGGTGTCGAGTGGAGAGATGCGCGCGGCGGTATATCGGCGTCTGGTGTTCACTCCGGTTCTTTGGATTGTGCATTTGTCTGTGATCCTGTTCCTGGTCGGATTCTTCTGGCCGTCAGCGGCAGCGTGGTTCGAGACAAATGGCGCGTTGAGTGCCGGCGTTTGGCTTGGCGTTGTGGGTATCCTGCTGTCAGCACTCTCGAAGAGGTCTCGTGCAGATTTCCAGGCAGACTTTGACCGATCTTATAGGCAGTTTTACGTCCATCGCGACGCGCGTCGCCGGAGGCCTAACCGACGCCGAAGCTCAACTGTTCCCTCGTAGAAGGGGTTTAAGGGGACGCGATGAGTCCCCTTATTTTCTCTTGCCGTTAGGCGGAAGCGAGAAATTTTCCGGCCGGACCCATGGATGTTGTTGTTGCCTTCGACGAGGCCGAATCAGGGGTGCATGAAATGCACCGTGCAGGAATCGAACCTGCAACCCAGTGATTAAGAGTCACTTGCTCTGCCAATTGAGCTAACGGTGCAAATAGCTATTTCCCAGGTAAATGCTGCACGAACGTGTACTTTCGCGCAAACCAAAATTGGTAGCAAATTGGTAGCATGAAATGCGCTGTTGTGTTAGCATTGGCCCCATGAAAGACCGGAAATTACTCATTCGAGTTCGTTGCACAACGCGGAAGTTCTATCTGCACCCTCCGCGTCCTGGTCGAAACGATTGGCATGTTCGATTTACCGCGCCCGCGATCGACGGCGGGCGGCGGATTTTTCGAAATACAGGGGCGAAGGAGATTGGGCCGGCAAAACGCATTGCCGCAAAAATAATCGAATCGTTTTGGGCCGATGCGGGTCGAGGCGCAGACCGCCTAAGGCTGCGCAACGACAATGCGAAAATCGGTGAACTGATCGATAGGTACGAACGGAATGCTTTGCAGCGGCGCTCTACCATTCGCAGCAATGTCCGTTCGTTGCGAATGATCGTGAGGACCGTTTATGGCGGTGATCCGGACGACAAATCGACATCGCTGTTAACCGCGAATTTAATTCGCGAATTTGAGAAGCGGCAGATCGAGTCTGCCGAAAAGCGCGCTACAGCCGCGACGCATTCAGTAGTGATTCTGCGTGTCCGCACGTCTACCGCGAGCTACGTCCGTCAGGCGCGATCAATTGTCGCGCTGCGAAAGATGAAATTCTACGAAGGGATGAAGTTGCCCGATCTGACCGGCTTCCGCGGCGAAACCGTCGAGACGCCACACCGTTCACTGCCACGGCCGCTCGATATGAAGGCGCTCACTGAGATGAACGCTGCAGCGCCGGCGCTGGCGAAACGCGACCCCGGCGCATATGTGGCGCATCTTTTATTCTTGCGCATGGGACTGCGAAATATCGAAATCGTGAATGCGCGCGTGCGCTGGATTAGCGATGGAAGCATCGGCATCGTGAATCGGCCCGAGGAAGATTTTTTTGCCAAAGGTTGTGAGGGTTGGGTGCCGATCGCGCCCGATGTTCTAAAAGAGATACTTAGGTTTCAACCACTCTGCACTGAGGGCTACCTCGTGCCAGGCGCTAATCGCACTGAACGCCACGATGCTGTGTATCGCCGGCATTCGAAGTGGGTCTCGCATTGGATTAAAGATCGAACGAAGACGAGCTACGAACTGCGTCGATATGCTGGCTCGCGCTTGCTAGATATGGGGGCAAGTATTTTCGAAGTACGCGATTTCTTACGTCATCGTGATGTCCAAACGACCCAAATGTGGTACGCCTATCGCCTTCAAAACCGGGCGTTGCGCACAATTGGCATGAAGGATCTGATACCCAGCTGAGCGCTATCTTGTTCCCAAAAGGACAAACGTGAAGCGAAAATCTCCTGCCCGTCTTAGATCAGATCTATTGAATGAATTGCGGCCGGAAATAACTTTGGCAGCTCTGGCCAATGAAATAAAGGCACTACTTGACAGGCACATTGGTAAATCTGTACGCAATGCAAATGTCGCCCACAATCTAGCGGCTTGTCTGACACAGAAGTACTCGGTAACCCATAGGACAGCTGGAGCACTGGGTACCGTGATTGAGTATTACGGAGAGGATCTTGCGCGGTTTCTCGATCAGATCCGGTTTAAGCAGTATCAATTGCTGGATGTGGACCAGCTTCCGCGGACAACGAAAACACGCCGACGCAAGCCACAAACGGCGACCGAAAGGGCACAACTGCAAAAGGAAGCCAAAAGCAGACATGACTCGTTGCGGCGCGAATACCGTGTCGGTTTGATTGTAAAACAGTTCGGAACATCGCCACGCTATAGCCTGCTTGTTCCACCTTTAAAATTCGTCCCGGAAAACCCATGCTTAGACATTCTTTTCAGCGGAGGAGCAGTCAGAATGTGCGGATGCTGGGAGTCTTTGGAAAATCTGTTTGGAGTCGATCGACACCGTCTTCCTAGATCGCTGCCCCGCAAAAGTAGCGGCCGCAACGTGCTCTATGGGCTCGATGGATAAGCTCGCACGGAATTTTCTGCGCAAATGGCTCCCCTACTCTGATCTATGCAAAAAAAACCGCCATAAGGGCGGGGTGCATAATTTCGTTTTGAAGCATGTCTGACAATGATAGTGCCGAATAGCCGCGATGAAGGAACGTAATCTGGGCTATTTCCAATTCCCGCTGTGTCTCCTCGGCTTTCGCAGCGATTACAAGAACCGTCTGCAGCACATCGTTTCTTATTGTCTGTGTGAGCATGCGCGACGGCTAAATCGGACCTCCGCGGACGCTTGTGATAAGACTGCGCTCGACGAGGCTGCAAGATTTCTCCACGTCAACATCGCATCGTATGACGCGGCGATACAGAGGTGGCAATTCGCTACGACGTTTATTCGCCAATGGGAGAATCGATACGGACGCGATGCGTTCGTTCGAATAGCAACAGCACTCCTGTGGGAGGCAGACAACAACACTGGTTTGACTTACCGCGAGTTTTCTATCCTGTGCGCGATCAACTCTGTCATCGGCAACCGCCGTTCCAGACCAATACGAATGACAGAACCGAGCATTCGTATACGCGCCGCAGGATATAAGTCTTGGAGGGTTGCGAATCAGGAGCTGGCTCGCGATCAATCCCGCAGAGGGCAATTATTGACGCGACACCAGGTCAGATACACTCTGGAACGACTCCACGAGCGGGGATTGTTCGCGCGAGCACGAGTCGGCGCGAAAACGGTCAAATACATGGTCGGAGTAAAGGACGCTGACTTCCGCAAATTGTTGCTGCGGACCGAGACACGCCGTTCCCGATTTAGAGCAGAGCGCGCCCAGAAGGATCGGGAACTGATGATAATGATCAAATCCAGGAACCAAACGGCATCACATGCATGTCGTCCAAACCAGGAATGAGCCGATCCGCCACTGACGCGACATGGAACGATTCGACTCACGACATCATTCCCGACATAAATACCAGCCTTGTAAACAGCGGCGCTTTTAAAATCAGCGTGTTCGATATCGGCATATCTAATAGTTTCTCTCTCTTTCTAAATTCTCTTCGGATCACCGAAAGGCGTTCATTACCGACACCCAGCGCGGGTTCGAACTTCACGGCCACTCTAATTTCGTCCAACCGCTCTCTTCCATATTCGTCCTTTAACCGATAGCGCACGGCAGACCTGCCCACGTAGTGCGTCGACGTATTTGCTTGAAGCCCACGAAGGGGGCGGGGGTTGCTTGTCTCCCGTTAATGTCATGCCGTAGTCGGTAATGAGCCTCGGAAAATTTTGGACAAATGCGACCTGCACGTACAAAGGCCGCATTTACGACCCCTGCTGCGGTTCCGGCGGCATGTTCGTGCAATCGGAAAAATTCGTCGAAGCCCACGGCGGCTGGCTCGGCGACATCAGCATCTACGGCCAGGAGAGCAACGCTACCACGCGCCGCCTCGCTATGATGAACCTCGCCATCCGCGCGGCATCGAAGCCGATCTCGGCGAAGAGCAGGCTGACACCTTCCGGCGCGATCTCCATCCCGATCTGCGCGCCGACTTCGTCCTCGCAAATGCCCAACTGCTCCGACTGGTTTTCAACGCCCCTCGTCGCCGCGCCGAAACTTTTGCCACGCTTCTGACGCGCCAGATTTAGGATTCCGAAATCGTCGATTTCACAACGTTCCTTTTCGTTTCAAAAAGCAAGCGATTCTCGAGGGGAAAATGCGATTTTCGGTTTGAACAAAACCTTTACGATTGACGATCAGAAACATCGTCGTTCTAGCACAACGGCGCACCAGACTTCGGTACATCTGGATAGCGAGATTCGTGATCCGACGACATTTGTACTAGAATTGTACTAGGGATCCGTCTCGATTGACTCGTTTTCTTTTGGCTACATGGTTGTTTGAGGTCTTGTGGCACAGTCAGGCTTCGTAAACGACCAATCGACCGCGACTGAAGACGCGCTTCGACGCGCAGTCGATACGACGCCTGCGTTTATTCATACCGCGCGGCCCGACGGCTATTTGGATTACTTCAACCGCGGCTGGTTGGATTTCTTAGGTAAGTCATTAGAGGACGTCTGTGGTTGGCGCTGGACCGAATCGGTTCACCCAGAAGATATAGCTGCTCTAGTTCAAAAATGGCACGCTGCTTTGGCCAGCGGTGAACCGTTGGAAGTAGAGGCGCGTGTTCGGCGTGCCGACGGATCTTATCGTGCGTTTCTACATCGGAAGCTGCCGCTTCGTGATGAGCACGGGAACATCGTGAAATGGTTCGGATCGAGCCTCGATATCGAAGACCGGAAATGTGTTGAGCAAAAGATTGCAGAAAAGACGAACAAATTAGAACGAAGCGAATTTTATCTGCGGGAGGGGGAGCGGCTTGCGCACATGGGAAGTTGGTCGCTCAGATCAGATGGAATTTTTGATTATTGGTCTCCTGAAACATTTGTGATTTTTGGTTTCGATCCCCGAAACGGAATTCCGACGCTGAGGGAATGGCTTAGCGTCCTGCATTCTGTCGATAGTGATCGCGTACATGCGTTGATCCGGAAAATGTTTTCGGACGGCGTGAAGGGCGACATTCAATATGGAGTTGGTCACCCTGAACACGGGCAAAGGACAATGCACAGCACCGGCGAAGCGGTGTTTGAGAATGGCAAAGTTGTGCGGCTGATCGGGAATACACTGGATATCACCGAGCAGGAAAATGCGGCACAGGAACTGCAAAGAAGCGAGTTTTATCTCGCCGAAGGGCAGCGGCTTGCCCACATGGGAAGCTGGGCCTTCGACGCTGCCGGGTTCGACTACTGGTCTCCTGAATTGTTTCGGATTTACGGCCTCGAGCCAACTAGCACAGCGCCTACTGTTCAGGAATACCTGAATTGCATCCACCCAGAGGATCGCGAGTTCATGGCAAACCTGATCAAGCGAATCCTGGCGGAAGCTTCGCCGTTCGATGCTACCAAGCGCATCGTGCGTCCCGATGGTGAGGTTCGGTACATTCGCTGCGTCGGTGCTCCTGTTTTCGAAAACCAAAAGCTGAAAAAGTACATCGGCAGCGCCTTGGACGTTACCGAGCACGAGCTTCTGACGCAAGAGCTGCAGCGCCGCGAAGCGTACCTGGCGGAAGCTCAAAGGCTCAGTCACACCGGGAGCTTCGGGTGGGATGTTTCAAGCGGAGAGATCTACTGGTCTGATGAAACCTTTCGAATATTTGAGCTTGACCCGAAAACCGAGATTACGACCGAGCTGATTGTGGAACGAACCCATCCTGATGACAGACAAGCGGTCCAGCAAGTCATTGAGCGTGCTTCTCGTGATAGGACGGAGTTCGCTCTCGAACATCGACTGTTGATTCCTGATGGATCTATTAAATATGTCCAGGTCGTCGGTCGCCCTTCGACAGATGAGGGGCGCCGCTCCGAATTCGTGGGCGCGGTGACTGACATCACGAACCACAGGCGAGCGGAAGAAAAAATCCGCGAACAAGAAATAGAGCTTCGGCAGATTTTGGATCTGACGCCGCAGCACATCGGTGTACTTGCGCCTGATGGAAGCCGACTCTACGTCAATCACACAGCGCTCGAATATTTCGGCATCACTCTGGAGCAATGGCGCGAGCCAGGTAGGGTGCCCAATTCACTCGCTCACCCGGAAGATCGGGAACACTTCCTTTATGAAAGAAAGAAGCGATTTCTTGAGGGGAAGCCCCAGGAATTCGAAGCTCGATTGCTGAGGCACGACGGCGAGTTTCGGTGGTTTCTGTTCCGCCAAACTCCGCTCAAAGATGAACGCGGACACA
>WNGE01007681.1_pt1 | contig 14265 bp, 14 predicted proteins | sample 5400651 | NCBI WGS metagenome assembly WNGE01 (sample SAMN13153370, study PRJNA577476) | soil metagenome | isolation source: 60 cm soil or saprolite under grassland replicate 2 | place: USA:California | collected 2016-06-15 | reverse complement strand
GGATGCAATGATGTTGTAAGCATAATAATAGTTATCTGTGCTTTTTGTTTTACATTTAATTTTTTATATTCTTCCATAAAATCCCAGCCATTCATTGCCGGCATATTGATGTCTAAAAAAATGAGTTCAGGAACCTGGTTTTCTTCCGCGAGAAAATCTAATGCTTCAAAACCACTTTCTGCGACCTGTATGTGACTGGTGATATCCACTTCTCTCAAAACCAGTTGATGATAAAAATTATCTTCATCGCTATCATCAATAAGCATAATGCAATCCAGCTTTTTTTTCATAGGGCATTTTTTGGAATTGTGAAATAAAAGGTGCATCCTCTTCCAGGCCTGCTTCTACCTATAATTTTTTCGCAAGGTAATTCAAAAATTTTTTACAGGGAGCCAATTCAATTCCTGTTCCGCTATATTGTTTTTAGAATACGGTTTTGAAAACCCGTTCATAATATATTTTATCCATTCCTATTGGTATCCTTTATGGCAAAAACATTCTTCATGTCTCAGCCGTTATTCCGCAGGATCTATGTTTACCTTGAAGGAACCACTAAAATTAGCTTAAATTATTACAATTAGGCGTATCTTTAAAAGGATCAAGCGAATCTAATATTTTATGGGCGACTATGAAATTTATTCCCGCTATAAATATTAATCTTGTTTTTAACACTGGTGTCATTTTGTTTCTTGGTTATTATTCTTATCTCTCCTATGAACGAATTGGAAAGCTCAATAAAGAGGCGGATAAGGTAAGCCATACTTACATAATTAAATTAAGGCTTGAGCAAACAGTTACTTATCTGCAAGATGCCGGAAACGCCGAACGCGGTTATATACTTACAAATGATCCTTCTTTTTTGCGCAATTTTAATCTCGCAATAGAAAAAATTAATAAAACCGTTACAGAAATAAATTCATTAACATCAGATAATGCGGTACAGCAACAAAATGTAAAAAACTTAAAGGCTTTGATCGAAGACAGGTGCAAGATTTTGCAATTTCTTCTGGTGATGAAAAACAGTGTGTCTGCTGCCACTATTGCTGCAAAATCACAATTTGAAGATAAAAAGGCGATGGACACTATAAGGGAGCAAATTGCTTCCATGATAAGAGTGGAGGATTCGCTTTTACTTGAAAGAGAGAAAATAAAAAAAAGTTTGAGCTCCACAACACCTCTTTACGCACTTATACTGTCGCTGGTTTCGTTGGTAATCATTTTTCTCGCTTTTTATAAAATAAAAAATTACGCAAAAAAGGAAACAAAGCTTAAAGAAGAGCTATCTTATTCAAAATCTTTTTTACAAAATATTCTTAATTCAAGCCCAAACGGCATTGCATGTTGTGAGGCGATACACAATACAGAAGGGAAGATTACAGATTTTAAAATCAGTTACATCAATAAAGAAATCATAAAGATTTTTGATCTTAAAACCGACGGTGATATTACCGGTAAAAATTGGGGTGAAATTTTTCCTGATTATTATGAAAGCGGGAGTTTTAAACATTTCTGTGATTGCCTCGAAACCGGTAATAATAATGAATATGAAGTTCAAAACACAATAGATAATGTGGCAAAATGGTTTCATGTATTTGTAGAAAAATTGCAAGACGGTGTTACAGTTACTTGCCGCGACATAACAGAAGAAAAAAAAGAAGCACTAACTCAATTATACGAATACAATAAGGCATTAGAAAAATCAAATAGCGAAATTAAAAAATCAAATGCCGCATTAATTACTGCTAACAAAAGACTCGAACACAGCAACAAGGAATTTCAACGCAGCAACGAGGAATTAACCTCCTTCACTTATGTTGCAAGTCATGATCTGCAGGAACCTTTGCGAAAAATAAAAATATTTGCCAGTCGCATCCTTACAGAACAATTATCTGAAACTAATAAGGAATTATTTAGCCGCGTCATATCTTCTGCGGATAGGATGACTGACCTTATTGAGGCATTATTTAGTTATTCACGTGCAAATACTTCCACCATTATTAAAGAGGAAACCGATTTGAACAATGTAGTGGAGGAAGTAAAAAACTCATTGCATCATATTATAGAAGAAAAAAATGCGGTTTTTAAAATATCACCATTACCAATAATAAAAGTTGTTCGCCTGCAGTTTCTTCAATTATTTACCAATATTATTGAAAATGCAATAAAATATAGTAGACCTGATGTAGCTCCTTTCGTACAAATCAGTGCCGAAATTGTTAAGGGTGAAGAATTATATAAGATAGGTGCTGACACAAAAACGAATTACTGGAAATTATCTATTGCTGATAATGGTATTGGTTTTGACCAGGAATACGAAAACAAAATGTTTGAGATATTCCAGCGTCTGCATGGTCGGGCGGAGTACAAGGGCACGGGCATTGGGTTGGCTATTTGCAAAAAAGTCATTCGAAATCACAACGGTTTTATTGAGGCAAAAGGAAAACCAGGTATTGGTTCAACCTTCAATGTTTTTCTTCCCGTTAATTAGCAACTATATTAACTGCTTCATTCACGCGATTCAAGCATCCTTCGCTTACTTCCTTCTCCTGAATGTCTCACCAACGAATTAAAAATGGAATGTGTTATTTGATTAGAGCGCAAAAATGATATTCGAATAAGCTAAAAGAAAATTTAACAGCATGAGCAGTAGAGAACTTCTTAGGAACCGTAATTAAACAACTGTGGAGTGAGAATACTTTTTCCTGTACCACACCTAAAGAGTTTTAGTAATTACCAACCGAACGAAAAAAGAATCTGAAAAAATTCCGGAAGGATTGGTCAATCGAAAAGTACGCAACGCTGCAAGGCTAAATTGCATACTCATGCGCTATGTTTATGTTTTTAATTTGCATACTTAGACCAGAATGGGGAAGATTGTCTAAGATATCAATTTTGTGTTATCCACAAACACTTCGTGCAATGGAGAATCTACTGAAGAAAAAAAATCACTTTAATTTAACTGAAACTAATCTTATAATAACAGTTTAATTTTTCTAAATCCTCTTTATAAATTTTTTTCAAGAAATTATGCGCTTCTTTATCTACTATAATTTTTTGAGTATAACCTTTTTTATATGTCATGGATTTTAAAAAATCCTTTTTGCCATCACCCAAAAGATTTAGAAATCTTTTTAGCAACTTATTTTTTTTCAATTTTCGAATAATTAAATATCTTGGATAAGATACGTTATTGTGAACCTTACAAAAATTTATTTTATCTACGTAGTTTTCTGATACCTCAAGAAACTTAAAAACTGAGGTTAACGTCTCACGGGGTTTTGACTTTAAACTCTCGAAGTTTATAATAAGTATTTGAGATGAAGGAAACACTTCATAATAACGAGAAACTTGTTGATAGTAAAACCCAAGATCAAGATATAATCGGTCAAGCCCCCAAATTTTTTTTTCTTTTTTAAACTCACTTTGAATTTCCTGAAGAAAACAAATATTTTTTTGTAAGCCCAGGGAATAATCCATTTGATATTGTGAGATTGAACGCTTTACAGGATCACGTAATAGTATTATTATTTTTGATTTATTGTTGTAATCATAAATTTTTTTTGCTGCATTCTTTTCCCATAAATAGGATGGACTTGCCTCACCTCTTATTTTGAATTGAGCACCTTCTTCAAATAGAGAAGCGTAGACACATTTGTCTCTAATTATTTTTGTATGATATTTCTTACCTTTTTCAGGTGGCTTATATAATTCTTGATTGGGATTTTCTACATTTTCTGCGAAGAAGTGTGGTTCTTTAACGGAAGACATGAATATATCAGGATGCTGATCTAAGTATTCATATAATGAAGTTGTGCCACATCTGGCAGCTCCAACGATAAACAAATTTGCTCGTACTTCCATTTAGAGGGTTCGGTTTTGTTTGTGTTTTACAAAATATTTCTACACAATATATAAAAAATTTTTCGAAATTTTTTTTGAGGTCCGCTTATATAATTCTTGGTAGTCAAGATATTTTTTCAGGTTAACTTATTATGATGTTTTAATCCATCTTGAAAGGCTTGGGGTACATAAAGCCTGAAAGCACTTATTTAAGTGGTTTTTTTATTGTGTAAATCGTATAGTTTGGCCAATTAGATAAGCCTTAGTCTTTGAAGCATCGCAAGCAGAAAAATTCAAACTACGCAAAAATCGAAGCGGTATCGTTCGCCTCCAAACGGTGCCTACACTGTAATTGTACAAACGAAAAGTGAGGAAGAAGGGCGAAAACTTGTAGTAATAAATAAGATATGCTTATTAACAAGCGAAAAAAATGCAACATCAAACTTTCACCTTGCGGATTTATAGTTTTCAGCTCCCCTTCCAAATACTTGTTGTTTATATTCATAGTAATCTTTCTCTGAAAGCTTGTGCACACTAAGAATTTCTATCTGATCTGAAGAAAGTTCTGGAGTGAAAAAATACCTCTTTAATGGATTTTTTAAATCGGATATGGAGATCGGTGTATCGCTAGCTTTAAGAAATCTTTGAAGATTTGAGCCGGCATCTTTAATTAAATAAAAAACTAAATAAAAGTGTTTCACATTTGGTTTTTGAGTTTGTTTTGAAAACAACTGCTCCTGGAATGACGTAGCTATGTAATTGTAAATAAAAATATTTTGTAGTAGCTAAATTAGTTTACTTTATTTCGAGTCTCCAAAAGGAAAAGGTTATCTTTTTATTAAGGATGAACTGTGATTTGCCACTAATAAAAAAATCTTTCACGGGTGAGTTTATTTCCAGCGACTGTTTTATTTATATTCTGATTACTGACAGTAAAACAAAAAAGAAAATATAGTGACTCAATATTAACTGCCCAAAGTTTTTATTTTATATAATTGTTAAACACAAAAATTTCAGGGTCCTGCAAAAGGTTTTTACCTTTCCCGCAATGCCTCCTTAGCATTGATTTGGAGACTGAAAGGGACATTGTGGCATTCATAGCGTTTTCATTAAATCAATATCTCTGAGTTCCATAAAACTCGTTAAGCGATTAACAATTGTGTTGCAGGGAATATATTCTTATTCCTTTCTTCTTATTTCCTTGAACTATTTTTTTAACCGGTCGTTTTGGTATTATCCCCACTGCTATGCCTTCGTTGGTGTTGTCATCAACGAATTAGAATTGTTGCAGGTGACAACACCTGCAACGGCGGGGAGAATCTGAATTGCCCAACCTTTTTTCTCCATACCATGTTCAGGCTTTATTATTGTTTACCTTATAGCATGGCGGGTGCTGAAGCCTGGTAATAATACCATTTCTTAATTATGTTTCGAAGCGAAAAAGGAGCAAAAAAGCCCATGACCGAACGTGATACGAACATGGTACGAACATGGTACGAAGATGATACGAACAAGACACTTCCGGGATTTTTATAAAAAGCATGTGTCTTATACGGCAATGGCTTTACAAAAAGCGGACATGTTTACGGAATAAGCTTTACAAAAATCAATTGTCATACGGGTACAGCTTTTACAAAAATAATTTTCATACGGATATGACTTTACAGTTTTTAGTTTTTTAGAGAGGTTTGGGTTGAATGCTGAACTGCAGAAGTGTTAAGACTACAACTAAAATGCAATCTAACGTTGTTGTAAAGATGTATTGCTTTGGTAACAGGTTCAATAGCATTATTGTAGCTCTTAAAAACAATATCCAGGTTAAATTCTTGTTTCAAAATTCCATTGATCCTTTCTGCAATTGCATTATCATAGGGACTTCCGGATTGAGTCATACTGATGGAGATATGGTGTTGCTGTAACATTTGTATATATTCATCGCAGCAATATTGTATTCCCTTATCTGAATGCTAAAACCTCCTTTACCACTCAAAGAAAATGTTACGAAGAGGATAAGATGCTTAGTATATTTATTTATGTCCGTACGAATACCCGATTCTATCTCTTCAAACAAATAAAATCAAAAAAATGAAAAAGTATGTTGTGCTTTATACAGCACCAATTGAAGCAAGTCAGCAAATGCAACAAGTACCACCGGAAGAACAGGCAAAAGGAATGGAAGCATGGATGCAATGGGTGCAGAGATGTGGTGATAAACTCGTTGATTTAGGTTCACCGCTTGCAGGTGGACAAAAGCTTTCTCCTTCAGGAAGTACTGATAGCAACCTGAACATTGCAGGTTACTCCATATTACAGGCTGACAACATGGAAGAGGTAAAAAAATTATTGCAAGGTCATCCCCATCTTGGATGGAATGCGGCTTGTACAATTGAAGTGTATGAAACAATGCCTGTACCAGGAATGTGAAATTTATTTGAAACAAGTGATATGCGATGGATGCCTTGCTTCCCGGCAATGTCTCCTTAGCCTTGCTTAGTGTGCAGAAAGGGACATTGCGGCACTTGCCTACCGGCAGGCAGGTTTATAGCGCTTTCTTAAATCATATCTCTTAATTCCATATTGCGGAAAGCGATAACCGCATGAGCATGATTGGGCATAATTGTATAGCCGATTATATAATGTCCGTTCTTTTTTAAAACATTAAATCAATTATACATTATATCGTATCCATTTGTTATTTCGAATAGTGGTAACCATTGTGCACAAATGAAAGTAATAAAATATACACCGTCTTTTTCAGGTATAGTTTTTCTTACGGGCATAGGGGATCATTAAGTCCTCAGCTTAGCACACAGCCCTTGGAGAGACTTTGCGGAGAAGGAATTTTGTAAAAAGCTATGTATGATATCATCGCTGCAAATTATTCCAAATAGTATTTGTAAAAATTTACTTGCTTTACTATAAATTTTTCAAGTGTTTTTATTATATTTACTACGCCGTGCCAGTTCTATAAACGATATCAAATTAAATTGCTGATTTACTAAAACTAACTTAGAGTTGAAAGTTTGCCTCTCTTAGGGAATACAGCTACGCATAAATCTATAAAACGCTCTTGAAATTGAACGGTAAATCTTAATACCTCTGATAAACTGCTTATGGTAAGCAATATGAATAGGCTATAATGTTTGTTGATGTATTAGATTTAATAACCAATTCTCTTTTTTTAATCTTTTAAATATTACAATTATGAAAAAGAAACTACCCTTTGTTTTATTAAGTTTTGCGCTTTTATGCAACATTAAGTTAATTGCGCAGATAGGCAAACCATGGCTTATCGGAGGCAATACACTTGACGCAAGTCGGGCTATTGGTTCGAATAATAATTTTTCTCTTGCTTTTAAAACAAACGGTACCGAAAAAGCCAGAGTGACAAACGACGGTTTTTTTGGTATCGGTACCAAAGCTCCCTCCCCCTACAAATTGAAAGTCAGTCATGGTTCTTTTGGATTAGACATAGAAAACAATTCAAATTTGAATGATTGGGAACTTGTTACACTTAGCAGCGACTTAGATTTATTTTTTAATGTTTCTTTCCGAGGAGCGTTTAATTCTACTACAGGCGCGTATACAGGAATATCTGACGGAAGACTAAAAACAAATATTCAGTCAATGTCCCCTGCATTAGAAAAGATCAATCAATTAAAACCCTCCACGTTTCAATTTAAAAACACAACAGATAAACAATTTTATAATGGTTTCATTGCACAGGATGTAATGAAAGTATTTCCAAACCTTGTAACGCATATTGTTAACCCAGAGCGAAACCTGGATGTGTATACACTTGATTACAGTGGCTTTGGTGTAATTGCCGTAAAAGGTGTACAGGAATTAGATCAAACTGTAAAGAGCCAGGAACAAACAATAAATACACTGCAAGATCGCATTACAAAATTAGAAGCGGCTCTTAATGCAATTAGTAACAACTTAGGCAGCAGAGATATAAAAGGCATTTCACTGCAACAAAATCAACCTAATCCTTTTAATCAAATCACTACAATCCATTATACAATACCACAAGGAGCCAGTGCCCAGATAAGGATTTATGATGCTGCAGGAATCATGATAAAAAATATGATAGCGACGGAGAGCGGTCAAGCACAAATTAATGCTTACGATTTAAAACCCGGCACATATACTTATACGCTGATAGTAAACGGTAATGTCGCTGCATCTAAAAAAATGGTGTTATTGAAATGATCAATAATAACATTAAACAAATAGAAATAAAAATTGCACAGAGAAACTTAAACCAAAAAACCTGCAAATTCATGTTTGCAGGTTTTTTATCCAATATACTTCATAATTCTGCGAATACATGTTCAATAAACCTTTCTTATTATTTCAATCCTGAATATTTTAAAATCCGTTTATGTTCAATGAACGAACTCTTGTAATCTAATTCCGCAATGTCCCTTGCTAACACACAAGGCTATTTAGGAGACATTACGGTGAAGTATAGCTGAGTGAGTTCATCCCCTGTTTGCACTGTTGCAGTTATGCAATAATTTCTGCAGGTCTGATTCCTTGTAATAAAATTTACCCATAACAGATGAGTAGGGAAGCAGGCCTGTCTTTCTCTATTTTAACAGTGTGCTGTCACTAATTTGCAGGAGCTGAAGAACCTCTTGTTTATCCAGCCATTTTTCTTCAAGATTGATGGTAACGGTGCTGCTGGTTTTTTGTTTGCCCGTTGTAGCTTTTTGTTGTAAAGCGCGTCGTTGTTTGGCATAATTCGACTTGCGATGGGTTGATGTGGGTTTTGATTGCATACAAGCAATAGTTTTAAATAAAATATTTGGGTTGATTCCTAAAACTAGAGAAAGAAATTGAAATTTCAAATCTCTTTTTTCAGGCCATGCCCGTGCCATCTTCCCATATTCTTCATACCATCCTGGGTGCTGCGGCGGAAAGAATGCTAAGAGACACTGCAGAGTAACGAAGGCACTACTTATCCCTCTTAGCGGGAAGACGCTTTGCACAATGCCTGTGTCCCGGCCTTGTATTAACATAGCTTTTTATCAGAGTTTCTCCTTTTTCTTTATCTTAACCGTAAATAAGTTTGCTATATGATCCGTTCAAAAATCGCAGGCATTGGCATGTATCTGCCCGACCAGGTGTTCACCAATCAGGACATAATGAAGTATATGGACACGAGTGATGAGTGGATACAGGAAAGAACCGGCATAAAAGAACGCCGTTATGCCAAAAGGGAAGGTGAAACTACTGCCACCATGGGAATTGAAGCAGCAAAGATTGCCATGGAAAGAGCCGGAACAACAGCGCAGGAAATAGATTTTGTTGTATTTGCAACACTTAGCCCTGATTATTATTTTCCGGGTTGTGGCGTATTGCTGCAAAGGGCAATGAAGATGAAAGAAATTGGAGCGCTCGATGTGCGCAATCAATGCAGTGGCTTTGTATACGCACTTAGCGTGGCAGATCAATATATCAGGACAGGCACCTATAAAAATATTCTGGTTGTTGGCAGTGAGAAGCATTCTTTTGGCCTGGACTTTAGTACTAGGGGAAGAAATGTTTCGGTGATCTTTGGTGATGGAGCGGGTGCCGTGGTACTTCAGCCAACTGAAAAAGAGAACCAGGGAATATTAAGCACGCATTTGCACAGTGATGGAGAAAGCGCGGAAATATTAGCCCAGTATAATCCGGGGAGTCATGCTAATTACTGGCAAAAATTTGCGGATTTTAATGATGCTGAAATAGCCGATATGTTCATGAGCCACGCCATGATAGATAAGGCTCAAAACTTTCCCTATATGGATGGTCAGGCCGTGTTCAAAAAGGCTATTGTAAAATTTCCGGAAGTAATTCTGGAAGCATTGAATGCACATGGCAAAAAGCCTGCAGATCTTACTATGCTTATACCTCACCAGGCAAACCTTCGTATCAGCCAATATGTACAAAAAAAGCTTGGATTGCGCGATGACCAGGTTCATAATAATATCCAGAAATATGGCAACACCACTGCCGCTTCTATACCGATTGCCCTGTGTGAAATTTGGGAAAAAGGATTGCTCCGTGAAGGAGATTTAGTTTGCCTGGCCGCCTTTGGGAGCGGCTTTACATGGGCAAGCGCTTTATTGTATTGGTAGAAATAATGCGTGATTCCGCAGGAAAAATATTTCACATACTTGCATAAGTATGGAGCAAGCATGCACCGTTGACAATATCTACAGCGTGCTTGTGTCTTATTATTTTATTTACGTTTATCTAAAGCACTGCCTATCCCGCTAACGGAAAGTAGCTACGCTGCAAAAGCTCGTTTGCATACTTACGGAAATAAATACCAATATATCATTTTAATAAGTCTACCTTTAAGACTAACCAAATTAAAAAATCTTTTTATGAGAAAAGTTATGTTAATCCTAAGCTTACTCCTCTTAGGAGTAGGAGCTTATACCCAGGAAACAAAGAAAAATGGTACTATTTACATTAATCACCCTTACATTGACATTGTAAACAATTCTGTTAAAGCCTATCTGGCAAAAGATGATGCAACAAATACGAAAATATTTGCTGATACAGCCAGGTTTTGGGTATCAGGTATGACTAAAGCCATAGGAATAGCGGATGCATTTAAAATGTGGGATAGTGATTTCGATTATTATGATAGTATCACAGTTACCAAGGTAGGCTATCCTGATTATTTGAATTATATAGATAAGGATCAAAAAGTAGTGCAATCATGGTGGCTCTGGTCTGGCAAATCAAAGAAAACAGGTGAAGTGGTAAAAATAGATATGGTTCAGTTCGACACTTTTAACAGCGCAGGCAAAATAGAATTCGAAGGCATTTATGGAGATTTTAGCAAAATGGTTAAGGACTAAAAAGATAATTGGTATCCAAACCTATCGGTTCATGAAATGAAATCATGAACCGATTTTATTATCTGAATTAATGAAAAACCTAAGTTATTTATTTAACCATTCATTCAGTTTAAAAAGGAGTTGTCGGCAAAATAAAGCATACCTTTTAAAATAAATTTTATGAAACAGATTTTAGTTGTAGCTTCTTTGCTGATGATCGTTTTTTCATTTTTTGGCTGCGCTCCTTATGGTGTTGTGAGATCAGGGCCACATCCCTATTATGCACCAAGGCCTTACTATGGATATTATGCGCGCCCACATTATTATGGCGGTTTCAGGCACCGTTATTATGGTTACGGTTATCACAGATGGTAATGCCTCAGATTCTTTACATAGTAAATATTTTTGAAGCTGTTATGATTTATAATAGCTTTTTTTATGCCTTCGTTGGTGCTGACACAATAATCAAATGAATATTGAAGGTGACAACAACTGCAACGGCGTACAGATTTTTTGTTTTCTGCTGACGGGGCAACTAACTGCGGCAGCAAAAAAAAATTTTTCCTGTACTTTTTTCTTGATAAAAAGGTACCAAAAAATCAAGAAAGAAAAGATATACAACGCTTTTCTTTCTTTTACCTTGATTGAGCTGCGGTGCTACTGTGACTTCAACTGTTAAGTCTTGACGATTAATTCGAGATTTTAGCACATTCGTTCCTCTGCCTTCGTTGGGTTGCCACGAACGAATTAGAAGAAATAAAAGACCCTTGAAAAGAAAAATTAGGTTTTACGGATTAAAAAATTTAAGAATATTTTTTATTCAGACTTAATTGAAGATTTTGTACTTGATAAGTCTCAGAAGATACATTTTTATTACACCCCTGAAGCGATTGCTGTATTTCAATATTTTTTTCGTAACAAATTGTACCAGGCTAAAAAACTTGTTTGAGTGGTAATACAGCGGTGAACGCATCGGTGATGCTATACAACAAAAAGAGGGTATGGAACAACCTGTATATTATTGGGACCCGGTTATTTCGTCAAGCGGTATCACTTTTTATAAAGGCAATGCCATTCCCCTGAATGGGAAAATAACCTGTTCATGGCCTGCCTTAGCAGTACGCATATAAACCGCCTGGTGATTGTAAACAACAAAGTAGTGGGAGAAGAAAGATTACTTGCAGATAAAAAAGAACGTTTTGTGATGTGGCTTATTACAACGGCATGCTCTATGCCATTACCGATGGAGGCAACCTTTACCGGATCAGCAGGAAATAGCATGCAACCAGTAAAGAGAAGAAATATTTTCGTTTTAATTTCCAGCGCAGGTATGCAGCATTGGCAATATGTACAGCGTACCTTGTGCCTTATTATTTTATTTACGTTTATCTAAGCCACTAACCTGGCCCGCTAACGGGAATTACGCTACGCTGCAAAAGCTCACCTGCCTACTCGAGCCAGATTAGGGCGGCTAACGAATGAGCTTTCCAAACACTAATACCGCAATATCCCTGCTAACACAAGGGCTACGTAAGAGACTTTGGGGAAGGGAAACTTAACCTATAATAATATTTTGCACCTTCTGTGGAGTTGGTTGACCGGGGTCAACACCTAATGATTGCAGGATAGGCATAAGGGTTTCACCGAAGGCCTGGAAGTCTTCCATGCTTTCCCACACATCAGTTACCTGAACACTATTTGGATCACCATAGCATACGTGGTAGCTTCTTCCCTTTGGAGATCCTGCGCCGGCAGCATTTAGTTTCTCAATGCACTCATCGTACCTGGCAGCGGTCATACCCGAAGGGGCAAATGTTAGAACAAATGACATAGTAATGGTTTTATCAGTTAAAAAAATAAAGAAATAAAGTTCGGCATTTAAATATGATATCCGACATTGTTTTTTTTATCCCAGGCGAGCCTCCCAGCGGGAAAAAGTAATTAGGCTTGTAATGCTAATTCCGCAATGTCCCTGCTAATACACCGGCTATTTAGGAGACGTTATGGCGAAGGAAAAAGGAGTTTTTATGAAACAATATGGTAATTCAAAACATCGGTGAGTTTAATTTTATTTTCTGGTTTTAAGAAGTTGTTATCCAATACTTCCTTAGCCATTTTTCCAAAAGCAAGATTAGAAGAAGCAAAAACGGTGAAAGGGGTACCGCTTAGAATTTTATCTAATCTTGAAGCAATAACACCAGTTTTTAATATTGTTCATTTTATCATTGTTGACAACTTGTGTGATTTTTGACATTTTTTTAAATTATATGCCGGTAGAATAACCGGCAATACTTGTAAGATAAACTTAAATAAACGCGCCCGGTGTTAATGTATAGCTTTTGGTAATAAATAACTTTTATAACTTATAGCTTTATTGCGCTGTATGATACAAATAAACCTGCTGTTACAAATGGCAATACTTTAAATAGCGAAGAAATGACCAAATAAAAAAAGGCGGAATAGAAATTCAGCCTCGTATTAAAATCCAATATCCTATGAAAAACCATTTGCATATTGGCAAATGGCATACCAGTTATAATTTACACCTGATTTGTCTGGTTGGTTTTGTTTTCTTTCCATTTCATAGATAATAAATGCCATTTTTGGTAGTTGAGTTCTTCGATAGCTCTGTGCATTAATGCTGCTTTGTGCTACTAATACCGCAATGTCCCTGCTAATGCACAAAGCTATGTAGGAGACGTTGTAGGGAAGGAAATAAAAGTACTTTATCCTTTGTCCATTAAATATGTAATGATGAAAAAAAATTGTAGTTTGAAGGATAAATTGTTTTATGTTTAAAATAATTCCTTATGCTCTTACAATTTCTTTTGTAGTTATTACAATATTCACTTTTTGTCAGAAACAACCCGTTTTAATTGTACAAAGCTTTGAATATATATGGCAGAAAGATTTTAATGCATCTCCGACGCCCTGTATGATCATTTTTTCTGATGATTCTGCAAAACTTGAATTGAAGGATAGTTTCCTGAAAGCCATACACAATTACTGCGATTGCCGTCTCGCCGGAGTCTCACTATAGATTTGGTGTGTTGGCTGTGGACCCCGGCGCATTTTATCGATTAACAGATGAAAATGATTTAACAGAGTTCATTGTAGTGCAAGGGCACATAATGCATTGTCTTATTCAACTCATAAAACGGAGCGCTGCTGTGTTTATATTCCCGCCAGTCATTTATTAATTTCCATTTGCCTTTAACAGGATTAAGATGCATATACTTAATTTTTTGCAACAGGAATTTTCTTGTATAAATCGGTTTTGCATCAAAGCTATCCCTGAATACTTTATGCAGTTGCCCTTTTTTCTTTTCTCTGTCACTTACACCATCTTCCAACTGTTGTAATATTTTATTTTCATTTGATTGCTTCAAACGATCACCATCTCACACGCGATAAACCTTTTTGCATTTGAAATGATCGTATTCAAATTATAGTTGGTATTGGGAAAGAATAAAATAGCATGAACATGATTAGGCATAATAGCATAAGCGGTAACTTTTATTGCAGAAGTATTTTTTAAATAGTCAAATCACCTGTAAACAAGATCGAAGCTGTTTGTAATTGA